>Ga0126373_10000545_pt1 | contig 25013 bp, 20 predicted proteins | sample PanSoiMetPlot_11_FD_92545 | JGI IMG/M metagenome (GOLD analysis project Ga0126373, IMG submission 92545) | Tropical forest soil microbial communities from Panama - MetaG Plot_11 | ecosystem: Environmental > Terrestrial > Soil > Tropical forest > Bulk soil | place: Panama | collected 2016-02-17 | reverse complement strand
CGAGATACTGAAGATTTCTCCCACCTTTTGATTCGTCCGATGACAGCCGCCCGCACGCTCGCGCATCACAAAGCCCTACACCCGCGTATAATCGTCTCGTAACCAGTCCAACCAGCCCTCGCGTCCTGGCATTTCTCATCATTAAGGAGGATAATTCGTGCCCCAAACTTCTGGACAAGGAGCTGCTCCCCAGATGACTCATACGCTTCCACCGTTGCCGTATCCGTTCGACGCGCTGGAGCCTTATATTGACGCCAAAACCATGGAGATCCATCACGACAAGCACCACGGCGCTTACGTCACCAATCTTAATAAAGCCCTCGAATCAGCGCCCGATCTCCAAAAACTTACCGTCGAGGAACTCCTTGCGCAGCTCAGCAAGGTTCCCGAAAACATCCGCACCGCCGTCCGCAACAACGGCGGCGGCCACATGAATCACTCGATGTTCTGGAAGATTATGAAGAAAGGCGGCGGCTCGGAACCCAAGGGCGATCTCGCTGACGCTATGAAGTCCGCCTTCGGCAGTTTTGCGGACTTCAAAACCAAGTTCAATCAAGCTGCCACGACGCGCTTCGGTTCCGGCTGGGCTTGGCTGCTTTTCCGAGACGGCAAGCTCGCCATCGAGTCCACCGCGAATCAGGACAATCCCATCATTGACGGTGGCAAAGCCTTTTTCGGCCTCGACGTTTGGGAGCACGCCTACTACCTCAAGTATCAGAACCGCCGCCCCGAATACATCGAGGCCTGGTGGAACACCATCAACTGGGCTCAGGTCGCCGACAACTTCGCCGCTGCAGAGAAGTAGCGTCCTTGACACGCGATCTGCATCCCATCGCGGATTGCCAATCTCGGGGCGGCCGCACCCAGCCGCCCCCGTATCACTCCGCTTCACTCACGCGCATTCGACAGATCACTCCTCCGCTCGCGTTCCTTTTCTGCGCGATCGCCTCCATCAGCGCCGCACAATCGCCTCCACAAAGCTCGCCTGCACAGGCAATCATCCATCGCCCGCCCAACCGCGTTCGCGTCCTTCGCTTCATCACCCTTGAATCCTCGGACTCCGCCGGCGATGTCTTTTGCTTCGCCTGCAGCGTTCGCGTCCGCGGGCGCGTTGTCGGCGACATCATCACCATCGGCGGAAATGTCCTCGCCGAAGGCCCCGTTGAAGGCGACGTGTTCACCGTCGGCGGCGGCATCGAGGTCCGCTCGCCCGGCCGTCTCGCTGGCGACGCTTTTGCGCTCGGCGGCTATATTGAAAAAACGGGTGGCGGCGTCGTCGCCCGCGACTCGCTCGCCATTCCCTACGTCATCATTCCCGGTCAGCTCAGCCCCACCGCGCTCGGTTCCGTCGGCCTTGCTGTGATCAATCTCGTTCTCGTCGCTCTCGCCTTCGCCGTCCTCCGTCCGCAGCGCGTCGAAAACGTCGCCATGGCCGTGCAGCACCGCTCAGGTTCTGTCATCTTTTCCGGCCTTCTCGCCGTAATTCTTTTCTATGCCGCCAACTCCGTCTGCACATTCCTCGGGCGCAAGCAGGCCATTCCCGAAGTGATCCTGGGCGCAATCTTTATTATCGTCGCCGCGATCGGCGCCACAGGCATCGGCTACTGGGCTGCCAGCTATGCCTTCCCCAATACCAAAGGCAAAGCCACCACTCTGGCCGGCATTCTCACTCTCACTTTTCTGGAAATTGTTCCCTACGCCGGCGCGATCGTGGCTCTCATAGGTGTGATCCTCTCGCTCGGCGCCGCCGTCGTCAGCGCATTCGGCACCCGCGCCGTCTCACCGCCCGCGCCGCCGCAGTGTGACCCCATCTCCTAGCCGCCACCACCCTCCGCTCGCCATCAAGCCTGGCAGCGCTCGAGCACCGTCACGCCTTCGCGTTTTAATCGGCTCTCGCGTTACTAGAATCCGACCTAAAGCCTTTGTTTTCAGTTGGGCTTCGATCCGAATCGGCACAACACGGCGATGCGGCGAAGCATCGCCCTCCTGAGATCCGACGCCTTTGGCTTTCGTCGGTCGGAGGACCTATTCTCAGCTCAGTGTGCAGACACAGCTTTACCGGGGTTTGCTCAGGAGGAATTACCGTCAAGGCCCCAGCCAGTCAGGCCGTCAGAGAGGAACCACACCTACCGCCGGCGACCCTTCGATCCTCGGCGCGGAGCCGCCGCACGCTTGACTCTCTTGCGCCCCGCACGGGCCTTCTGCCGCTTCGGCTTCTTCCCTTCACCGGCGCGCTTCAGTTCTGCCCGCCGCTGCTTCGCCCAGCCAAGCTTGTTCACCTGCCGACCGCGCGCAATCGCCAGCGCATCCGCCGGCACATTGTCCGTCAGCGTGGACCCGGCGGCCACGTAGGCATGATCCCCCACGCGAATCGGAGCCACCAGCGCCGTATCGCTCCCGATGAAAACGCCCTCGCCGATCGTGGTAGGGTGCTTCGCGGCCCCGTCGTAGTTGCAGGTAATTGTCCCGGCGCCGATATTCGACCCACGCCCCACCGACGCGTCCCCGATATACGTAAGGTGGTTCGCCTTCGCGCCCTCGTGGATCACGCTTTTTTTCACTTCCACAAAATTTCCGACGTGCGCGTTCGCGCGAATGTCCGCCCCGGGACGCAGCCGCGAAAATGGCCCCACCGTGGCATGCGAACCGATTCGGCTTGCTTCCATCACGCAGTGCACGCCGACCACCGCATCATCGTCCAGCCGCATGTCGCGCAGCACGCTTCCCGTGCGCACCGTGCATCGAGCACCCAGCCGCGTCTCGCCCAGCAACTGCACGTGCGGCTCGATCAGGGTGTCCGGCCCAGCTTCCACATCCGGATCGATCACCACCGTCTCGGGCAAATAGATCGTTACGCCCGCATCCATCAATTCCGCCGCTTTCCGCGCGCGGAACACGCGGTCCGCCTCCGCCAAATGCGCTCGCGTATTGCAGCCCATGATTTCATTCGCGTCGCTCGCCACTTGCGCCAGCACGCGTTCGTTCTTCTGCCGCAGGACCGCAATCGCATCCGTCAAATAGAGCTCCCTCTGCGCGTTCTCAGGCCGCAACGCGTTCAGGCACGGCCAGAGTTTTTCGAGTGTGAAGCAGTAAATGCTCGAATTCACTTCGTGGATCGCTCGCTGCTCCGGCGTTGCCGCCTCTTCCTCGACAATTGCCTGCACGCGGCCCTCGGAATCACGCACGATCCTCCCGTACTCACTCGGATCGCTCATTTCCGCGCTCAAGATCGTTGCCGCCGCTTCGCCTCGCCGGTGCGTGTCGATCAGTTGCGCCAGCGTCTCAGCCCGCAGCAGCGGCGCGTCGCCCGGCAGCACTACCGCCAGCTTCGCGCTCTTTCTCATCGCGCGGCGCGCCACCTGCACCGCATGCCCGGTCCCGCGCTGCGGCTGTTGCACTACGGTTTGCGCGCCCAGCTCGGTCACCAGCTTGCCGACTTCCTCGGCCTGGTGCCCCACCACAACCAGCAGTTGCGCCGGCTTCAGTGGCTGGCACGCCAGTACCACATGCTCCACGAGAGGACGCCCGCCCGCTTGGTGCAGCACCTTTGCCAGCTCGGAACGCATCCGCGTTCCTTTGCCCGCCGCCAGCACCACGATGATTGTGTCGCTTGCTTTCATGCCAGAGTGATTGTCGCTTCCGGAAGCGTCTTTCGCAACGCAAACCGCGGGAATTCGGCGCCCACCGTTCCGAAATTTACAGGAAGTTCAAAAACCGGTAAGCCAGAGAAGTCACCAAAACTACGATACCGCCCGTACCGTGGCATGTTCATGCGCGGCGGGCGCCACTCGCGCGTCGCCGTTCGTCGTTTCTGTCCACAGCGACTTATCCGCCAGCAGCCGCGTCACCAGCTGCGTGTGCAGCGCGTGGCCGGCCTTGTGCGCCACCACCAGCGCCTTCAATGGACGCCCGACCAGCGCCAGATCGCCGATCAGGTCGAGCGCCTTGTGCCGCCCGAACTCGTCCGCGAAGCGCAGCGGCCCGTTCATTACGAACTGATCGTCGAGCACGATGGCGTTTTCCATGCTCCCGCCGCGGATCAGCCCCATCGACCGCAGCCCCGCGAAATCCCTGATGAATCCGAAGGTTCGCGCTGGCGCGAGTTCCCGGCTGAACGATTCGCGGTTCACCGTCATCTCAATGCCCTGCGGAGGCGCTGCAGGATGCTTGTAGTCCACGTAGCAGTGCACGCGGAATTCGTCCGCCGGGTAAATCCCGATCAGCCGGTCGCCGTCGGCAAACTCGAGCGGCTTGACCACCTTCATATATCGCCGCAGGCGCCGCAACCGCCGCGTCCCAGCCTTCGCCAGCAAATCGATGAACGGCTTCGCCGATCCATCCAGGATCGGCAGCTCCAACGCGTCGAGCTCGATGTAGACGTTGTCCACGCCGCACGAATAGAGCGCCGCCAGCACATGCTCGGTCGTCGAAAGCAGCACGCCTTGCCGCATGAGGCTCGTCGCGTAACTCACGCGCGCCACATTTCTCACGTGCGCTTCGATTTCAAAATTGTCGAGGTCAGTTCGCCGGAACACGATTCCCGTATCCGCTGGCGCAGGCAGCAATCGCATCCGGCATTGCACCGCCGTGTGCAGTCCCACACCTTCAATTTCGACGGGTCGTTGAATCGTGACTTGATAGGTCATCAGGCTGGCCGAATGAAAAGCGTAGCATATTTCGCGGTCGGTCGCCCGATGTCAAGAGCTTTATTTCCGTAGAATCAGTAATTTATAGGAGACAAAGGAGGAAAATTTCGCTTCGGTGTTGTACAAAAGCCACAGCTGCCAGTCGAAGCCGTGTCCCGCTTTGAACGCCAGAGAAGCCGGGCACAGCGCTATGCCTTGATGTCGACCACCACTCCGGACGAACTCGTGGATCCGCTGACCGCATCCCGATTCGCCGGCTCTGTCGCGTTGAGCGACGCTTGCAGCTCCTCGAACTGCGACGCGCATCGGATTGGTTGTCTCAACCAGCTGGGCTGCGTAAAATAGCTTGGATCGGCAGTCCACCGAAAATGGCCAGTCCTTTCAACATCCTCTCGAGTGGCGTTCCGCTCTCGCCTCCACCGAGCACACACCCGCGCCCTTCCTGGCTTCGCGTCCGCTTCTTCGGCGGCCCCAACTACCAGGAACTGAAAAGCATCCTGCGCACGCTCGAGCTTCACACGGTCTGCGAAAGTGCGCGCTGCCCCAACATGGGCGAGTGCTGGGAGCACCGCACCGCCACGTTCATGATCCTCGGCAATATCTGCACGCGCGCCTGCGGGTTCTGCGCCGTTCCCAGCGGTAAGCCCGTCGGGCCACCGGACGAAGCCGAGCCCGAACGCGTCGCCGAAGCCGTTCAGCGCATGGGCCTGCGCTATGCCGTCGTCACCTCCGTCAATCGTGACGACCAGCCGGATGGCGGCGCGGCGATCTTCGCCCGAACCATCACGGAGATTCGACGCCAGGTTCCCGGATGCCGCGTCGAGGTACTGATCCCGGATTTCCGTGGCGATTGGCAGGCGCTCGAAACGGTCATGAAGGCCCAGCCGGACGTGCTGAATCACAACATGGAAACCGTCCCGCGCCTCTACCGGCAGGTTCGCAAAGGCGCTGCATATGAACGCTCGCTCGAATTGCTCCGCCGCGCCCGCGAGCTCGCGCCCGAAACGCCGACAAAAACGGGCATGATGCTCGGCCTCGGGGAAACGACTGACGAAGTGCTCCAAGCGATGGAAGACATCGCAGCCCAGCGCGCCTCGATCCTCACTCTCGGCCAGTATCTCCAGCCAACCGCTGAGCACCTGCCCATCGAACGATACGTCCACCCCGACGAGTTCGCAGAATTCAAGCGCCTCGGCGAGCAGATGGGCTTTCAGCACGTTGAGGCTGGGCCGCTCGTTCGCTCCTCCTACCACGCTTTCGAGCAAGAAGAAGCAGCACGCCGCTGACCTTGCCTCAATTCGCTCTCTTCCCGTCCGGGCCCGGCGGAAACAAATGAACCCCTGGCGCGGCCTCGAAACTCTGCCAAAGCAGATCTGGATTCTTTCGGCCGCCACGCTCGTCAACCGCGCCGGCACGATGGTTCTCCCGTTCCTCGTTCTTTACATCACTCGAACGCTCGGTATCACGCCGGCGCGAGCAGCTCTCGCCCTCACCGTGTACGGCATCGGCGCGCTTTGCACGATGCCGCTTGCCGGCTGGCTCACCGACCGTGCCGGGCCCATGGCCGTCATCAAGTCGTCGCTCTTCGGCTGCGGCGGTCTTCTGTTTCTCTTCCCCGTCGCACACCGCTTTCCGGCGATCCTTCTGATGACCTTCTTCTTTGCGGTGCTCAACGAATCGCTTCGCCCGCCAAGTCTTTCAATCATCTCCGATTGCGTTGACCCACCGCGGCGCAAGTCGGCCTTCGCGCTCAGCCGCCTAGCCGTCAATCTCGGTATGAGCGTGGGCCCGGCTCTCGGCGGCGTTCTCGCCGTATTCTCATTTCGGCTGCTTTTCTTCGTGGATGGTGCGAGTTCGATCCTGGCTGGCGTGCTGCTGCTGCTCGCTCCGTGGCCGCATCCCAGCCCCCGCGGGTATCGCGATCACGAATGGGACGATCCCAAGGACTTGGGCCGTGAAATCGAAGCCGAAAGCATCGAACCCCTCGCTGCGCCGCACCCCGGAGCTGATCTTGTGGCGTTCCGCAATCGCCCGATGCTCTATTTCCTGATGGCCTTGATTCCAGTACAGATGGTCTTCTTTCAGCTGACGTCCACTGTGCCGCTGTTCGTGGTGCGTTACCTACATCTGCCGGAATCGGTGTACGGCCTCATTTTCACCATCAACACCCTGATGATCGTCGCGCTCGAAGTCCCTCTGAACACGGCGATGGCAAACTGGTCGCACCGCAGCACGCTGACCCTCGGCGCTCTTCTGTATGCAATCGGCTTCGGGTCTTTCGCGCTCGTCTCGCGCATGTCTCACATCGTTGTGTCTGTAATCGTTTTTACTTTCGGCGAGATGATCTTGCTTCCGGGTAGCTCAGCGTACGCCGCCGAAATCGCGCCTGCTGGGCGGCGCGGCGAGTACATGGGACTTTACACAATGTCGTTTTCGATCGCGTTTTCTCTGGGCCCGCTGGCTGGCGCCGCCTTGCTCCAAAGGTGGGGACCACACGGCCTGTGGGGTTTCGCTTTCGTCTCGGGATCGATCGCTGCGTTCCTGATGAGCCGAATCGGCGAAGGCGAAGTGCGATCCACCGCAAATTCCCGTTAGAACCGACACTTGTCAGAGCGACTTGCAGCCGCTTTGAAGGCTCTCAGTTCGGGGCGTGCGCTGAAGGAAAGGCGTTCGCGATAACATGCACGCGCGCCGCGCATGCCTCGTCCGTCAAGGGAAGATTCACCGCCGCTTGAAAATACTCGCTCGCTTTCTCGTTACGGTTGAGCTCCGCATTAAAATTGCCGAGGAGCAGCAAAAAGATCGGATTTTTGGGATACGTCTCGACCAACGGCTGCAGAAGTGTCGCTGCTCGCTGATACTCCTGGTCATACGTCCGGAGATTCTTTGCCAGATAGAAGCGCGCCTCCACTTTCATCAGCACCCCGTCTTTCATTGCGATTTCCAATTGCCGGATTCCTTCTTTCTTGTCGCCGCCAGGAATCCCCATAAAGAATCGCAGCACCTTCACAATTCCCGAAAGGGTGTCGATGTAGTAGTTGTAGAGTCCCAGCCCCGCTGTGGCGTCGGCCATTTGCGGGTCGAGTTGAAGCGCCTTCAGGAACTCGTACCGCGCGGCCACGCCTGCATGAGCTACCGCGCGATTTTCGCCGCGCAGGCCGTGCATACGCGCACGCAGAGCCCAACCCATGCCCGCATACACGTGCATCTCCGCGGAATCCGATATCTCAAGTTTCGACTGTGCCAGTCGCACCGCCTTGTCCGTTAAAGAGAAGTACGCCTCGTCATCGGACTTTTTTCCCCGCTTCGGCGCGTCCACCATGCCCCACTTCACCTCGAGCGCCGCGCAGTACACTTTCCACCAGCGCGCTTCGGCCTCGAGCATGAACCCTTGCGGGTTTTCCGGCTGCTCGCGCTCGAGCCCTCGAAGAATCTCGATCGCTGCGTCCGGATCGCCCGAGTACATCACTTCGAGCGCGCGCGCTGCCTCCGGCGCCAGAGTCAGGTTCTCCTCTGCGGCCACAGGAGCCGCCGCGCCACATGCAACCGCGGCGCCCACCGCTAAGCCCGCTATGAACGCAACCAACCTGAGCAAACGTCCCCGATGAGCACACGTCATTTCACCCTCTTCAGCCATCCGCACATCCAAGCCGCCGTCACATACATTGTGAAACATTCCAGGGCAAACGGCAGAAACCCGAGGAATCCCGGCGCCGGCATCTCGAAAATCTTGGTCTCCTGAAACATCGGAAATGTGTAGTGCCATTTCGCTGCCGCCCAGTAATTCCAGAACTCCCAGAGCCACCCACAGATCCATCCCGACAAGAAGAACCCGCATGCCCGCCGGCGAAATCCCTCTGAAAAATCCCCGAGAAATGAAGGCAGCCTCAGCCTCCGGTTAATCGGATCCAGCAGCAACAAGAATCCTACCCAGACCAGCGCGAAAAGATACGCTGCAATCCGTCGAGGCAAGATTAACGGCAGCGCCAAAAAGAGCGCGCCGCAGCCAATCAGTACATTCTCGGCTGCCCTTGGAATCGTCCATCCCACGCTTGGCAGCGGCGGCAGGATCCCCTGAACCAAATCGGACGTTTCAAAGATCGCCGGCGTGATCGTAGCAAACGACCACCCGTAACCGAGCATCGATTCCCACAGCGGTGTCGGGACACCCACGTAGGTCCAGTTTTGGAGCCGCAGATTGTAGGCTTCGAAGATCAACCACAAAGGAATGGAAAGCAGCGCCAGCCTGGCTACCACCACAGGCGCATCGTTGAGCCGCGAGCGGTTGGTCAGCGAAAGCACCGCCGCGTCGGCCACCAAGATATAGGCGCTCCAGGCAATCGGGGTGAAGTAAGTCGCCACGGGCTCGATTCCGCGAAACATTAGGACCTCCGCGCCCGCCAGCGCTATCAGCCCCAGCCATCCGTAGCCTGGAAACGCGCGCCGTTTTCGCGATCGAAAATATCCTGCCACCAGCAGCGCCAGGGTGGCGGCCGTGATCCCCAAGCCCAGCGAAGTGCTCGCTTCCATGCGAATCGCGCCCATCTACGCTCATGTTAGCAACGCTTTCTTGCTATTCTTCTCATTCTTTTCGCACACGACGCACGCTAAAAGGCGTCGAAGAGCTGACGTTTCATGAACGGGCTCCAAAAACCCGAGAAACTCGAGCGCGGCCTCGGCCTCGTCGAGGCCAGCGCCCTCAACATTACCTTCATGGTCGGGATCGGTCCGTTCGTCGTGATTCCCTTCGTCGTTCGCGCCATGAATGGACCGCAGTGCCTCATCGCCTGGGTCATCGGCGCCGCACTTGCCTTATGCGACGGCTGTGTGTGGGCCGAGCTCGGCGCTGCCATGCCGGAGGCCGGCGGCACGTATGTCTTCCTCCGCGAAGCCTACGGCCCCTTGCGCGCGGGCCGGCTGATGTCGTTCCTCTTCATTTGGCAAACACTCTTCCAAGGGCCGCTCAGCATCGCCTCCGGCGCGCTTGGCTTTGCAGACTACTCGACCTATCTGCTTCGCAATCCAGCTGATTTGTCCGCTCCAATCGCGTGGCACGGGCTCAATCCCGAGCCTCTCATCGCCGCCGGGATTGTAGCTATCGTCGTTCTGCTCCTTTACCGGCGCATCACGACCGTCGGAAAAATCTCCGTAGTGCTCTGCGTCGTCGTCATTGCCACAATCCTCTGGCTCATCTACGGCGGCGTCACTCATTTCAATCGCGACCTTCTTTCCGTTCCGCCTGGCGCATCGGACGGGTCCTGGATTTTCTTCGCGGGTCTGGGGCACGCCACGGTCCAGTCCGTGTACTCGTACCTCGGCTACTACAACGTCTGCAATCTCGGCGGCGAAATGAAGCAGCCCGAGCGCAACATCCCCCGCGCGATATTTCTTTCCATCCTCACAATCGCCATCCTGTACTTCGCTATGCAGGCCAGCATTTTGAGCGTGGTTCCCTGGCAGGAGGCCGCGCGCACGAAGGCCGTCGTGAGCCTCTTTATCGAGCGCACCTTCGGCGCGCACTGGGCCACGCTCGCCACAACGCTCATCCTCGTGAGCGCGTTTGGCTCCATCTTCTCCGCGACGCTTGGCTACTCCCGCGTGCCATATGCCGCGGCGCTTGACGGCAACTTCTTCTCTGTTTTCGCGCGCGTCCACCCAACCAAGCGCTTCCCGCACGTTGCCGTGCTTGCCCTCGGCGCGGCTGCCGCCTTCTTCTGCCTGACGCTCAAGCTCATCGACGCAATTCGCGCAATCCTCGCGATGCGTTGCCTCATCCAATTTGTTGGTCAAGCAGTCGGCTTGATCGTGCTCCGCCGGCGATGGCGCTCCGAAAACAAGCAGCCGCCATTTCGAATGTGGCTGTATCCAATGCCTGTGCTCATGGCCATCGTGGGTTGGATAGCCATCTTCATTTCTACAGGACGCACGCCGATGTTGGCTTCGCTCGCGGCGATGACTGCGGGTATCCTGGTGTACTTGGCGCGCGCCCGCCTTCTGAGCCAGTGGCCTTTCGAGAGCGGTGCCGTGGCCGAAGGCAGATCGACGTAGAACGGAACGCAATCCGGTCGCTTCGCGTCTCAGCATTTTCGTCTCAAGGAGATTCATTGAATGAAGAGTTGGCCCAAGTTTCTGCTTGCTACGTTCGCCGCCGGCTTCGCCGCCAGCTCTGCTGTTGCACCGCGCGCTTCCGGGCAAGCGCTCCCAGAGACCGTCGAAGCCATCAACAAAGCTCGCGTCACCACGCGCATTCTTTTCATCACCGCGCATCCCGACGATGAGTGGTCGAGCCTTCTTACCTATCTTTCGCGCGGCCTCGATGCCGATGTCGCCCTCCTCACAATCACGCGCGGGCAGGGCGGCCAGAACGCCATCGGCCCCGAGCAGGGCGACAAGCTCGGCGTGATCCGAACCGCAGAGCTCCTCGCTGCGGGCGAGCACTATGGCGTCCGACAGTTCTTTACGCGCGCAGAGGATACCGGCTATGTGCGCACCCACGAACAAGCCGAAAAAATCTGGGGTGACCTCGCGCTCGAGGACATGGTCCGCGTCATCCGTACCTTCCGCCCTGAGGTTGTGGTCAACGGCTGGGGTGGGGTTCACGGCGGCCACGGCCACCACCAGGAAAGCGGCATCCTTACGCCACAGGCCGTTGCCGCTGCTTCCGACCCAAAGATGTTTCCGGGCCAGATCGTCGAAGGTCTTCCCGCTTGGAAGGTTGGCCTCGAGGTGCGGCTGGCTCGCGATAGCGCAGCCGGCGCCGTCGAGATTCCGGTGAACAGCGTCTCCCCGATCTGGGGCAAGAGCTACGTTGAAATGGGCATGGAGGGCCACGCACAGCACCGTTCGCAAGGCACGCCTGCTTTCTTCGGCAATCCGTTTTTCCGCCGGCCGGTTTATCTGATCTCTGAAAACGAAAAAGGCGAAACCATCGGCGCGTTCGATGCGAAGCTTCTGGACCAGAATCTTACGGCACTTGCGTCGCACTATCCGTCATTGGCGCCGCAGCTGACCCCGGCCCTCTCAGCCGCCGACGAACACCTCGCCGCCGCAGCAAAATCGGCGCTCGCCCTGGATCGTCCAGCCTCGGCAAGAGCTCTGGTTGAGGCAGGCCGCCGCATCCACGCTCTTCGCTCGGAGATCTCGAGAAAAAAAAGCGACGAAGCGTTCGCTGCGCTCTGGCAGCTGGATCGCGTCGCTGAAGGTATCGACCGCGCGCTCGTCGAAGTAGTCGCACTTCCCATCGATACGCAAGCCAGCCGTCACGAGCTCGTCGCTAACGAAGGCTTTTCTGTGGATGTAAACTTCCCAGACAAGCCGGCAGTGGCAGTGAGATACGCGGTTGAAAAACGCAGCCTTCAAGTTCCACCGGGCTGGTCGCTTGCCGTTGATAAGAAATCCGACAGCAGCTACCGATTCAACGTCAGCGTTCCACCCGGCGCGAAGCCGCCATCTGCGCCGGGCGACGTAATTCTTCCCTACCCGCCGCCGCTCGTCACGCTCGCCCTCCACGTCGATGTCGATGGCTACGAATTCATCATCAACCATGCGGTGGAATCCGTCGAAGCCACGACAACCGGGATCGCCACCTACCCGCTCGAGCTCGTCCCGGCGGTGACTCTCACTGTCGAGCCGCCGCAGGTAATGGTGCCCGCCTCCCGCGCTTCCGAGCCCTTGAACCTCGTCGCCCGCGTTCGCTATCACGGCACCAAGCCTGCCAAAGTTTCCGTCGGCATCGATCGGCCCGCCGGCTGGTCGGTGGCGCAATCCGAGTCCAATGCGCCGCTCGACTTCCGAGCGGCTGGCGATCAACTCGTTCGCTTCGTCGTCACTCCACCCGCGCAGCCCGCGCCCGGTGCTTACCCGCTCGACCCCTATGCCGCCTCGGACGGCGAGAAGTTCGGCACGTCGCTCGATCCCATTCCCACCCTCCCCACCCGCGAATGGTCTGATCCGAGCGACGTCTTCGTGCACGTCCTTGATCTTGCCGTGCCCGCGTCGCTGCGCGTCGGGTACGTCGCCGCCGGAAATGATCCGCTTCCGGAGATCCTTCGTCAGCTCGGCATTCGAGTCGATCTGCTCGACGATGTCGCTCTCGCCTTCGGTGACCTCAACCGCTATGACGCTATCGCTGTCGGCATTCGCGCCTACGAATTGCGCACCGATCTCCCGCGTTCGAATCAGCGCCTTCTTGACTACGTGAAAAATGGCGGCACGCTTCTCGTCCAATATCAGCGGGATTTTGCTTGGAACAAGTGGCTCCCCGCGCCCTATCCCGCGAAAATGCCCGACAGCACCTCGCGCGTCACCGACTCCAATTCGCCTGTGCGTTTTCTTGCGCCCGAAAATCCGCTCTTGAATTCGCCGAACAAAATCACGCCTGCGGATTTCGATGGCTGGATACAAGAACGCGGCCTGTATTTCTGGGGCACGTTCGACGCGAAATATCAACCGGTGCTCGGCCTCAAGGATCCCGGCGAGCCTGAAGCCAATGGTGGCCTGGTTTATACGCGGTACGGCAAAGGCGTTTATATCTACACGGGCCTCAGCTTCTTCCGCCAGCTTCCGGCCGGCGTTTCAGGCGCCTACCGCCTCTTCATCAATCTTCTTAGCCAGACTCCGCGCCAATCTACCAGCGACTAGCGTCGTGAGCTCCGAGCCAGCCGACGCGCGCAAGGCATTCACCGAGCCGCGTATGGTTCGCATCGCGGCAGGCTCGTTCTTGATGGGTGCCGCAGCTGGCGAGCCCGGCGCGCAGGACAACGAGCGTCCCGCTCATCGCGTCGAGCTCGATGGTTTCGAAATCGCGGTAACCCAGCTCACCAACGCCGCGTACGCGCAATTCCTGGCAGCGACTGGCCAAAAAGGGCCCAAGTATTGGCGCGATCCGCTTTTCTCGCATCCCGATCAGCCGGTCGTTGCTACATCTTGGTTCGACGCCGTGGCCTACTGCGAATGGCTCAGCTCAATCACCGCCCGACAATATCGCCTGCCCACCGAAGCCGAATGGGAATACGCCGCACGCGGCGGCCAGGAGCAGAAGCTCTATCCGTGGGGTAACGCTCCTCTGGAAACGCTGGCGAACTACTCATCGCGATGGAAACAAGCGCCTGAGCCGGTCGGTCGAGCCGAGCACAATGCCTTCGGTCTCGCCGACATCGGCGCCAATGTTCACGAATGGTGCTCCGATTGGTTTGACCCCGCCTACTATTCCGTTTCTCCCACGAAAAATCCTCAAGGCCCGCTCGCCGGTACACGTCGCTCTTCTCGCGGCGGCTCCTGGCGCCATTACACAAAAGTCTCGCGTTGCGCGACTCGCTCGAGCATCCCTCCCGAGTTCGAATACGCCGATTACGGCTTCCGCCTCGCACGTTCCCGATAGCGCGAAGCGCGTCACAGGATGAAAGCAAAGTCTTCCACGGTTGCGTCGTTTTTCGAGCGACAGTATCTTGATCACCTTGCTTGCTGACGCTAAACAACTCGTGCTGTTACCGGGTTTGGACGGGACGGGTCGCCTTTTTGCAAATTTACGCGCGGAGTTTCCGCCAAATGTGAGGGCGTTTGTCGTCACGTATCCGGCAGATCGGTTCTTGTCTTATCCGGATCTAATTCCCGTCGTCGAACAGATGCTGCCCCGAAACGGACCCTTTTTTCTTGTGGCCGAATCCTTCTCGACGCCTCTGGCGGTGGAGATCGCGGCGACCCATCCCGCCAACCTGGCGGGATTCATCATCTGCGCCGGTTTCATTACGAATCCCGTGCCAGGTTTCGGTTGGCTCGCCAGGATCATAGCGAGACCATGGGTGTTCTCCGGAACGCCGCCAGGCCTGCTCATCGGCTACTTCTTGATCGGTAAGGGAGCCGACCGCCGCATCTAGCATGATCTCCGTGCGGCGCTGCGGCTCGTTAGCCCGAGTGTTATCGGGGATCGCATTCGCGCTGTCATTGCTTGCGACGTAACACATGCTTTTTCGCGGATCCGCGCTCCCATCATGTTCATTCAACCCCAGTTCGACCGCTTGGTCGCATCCAACGCGTGCCAGCAGATGAGGAACCTTCAGCCAGAAATGGAAATCGTTCGGATTGCCGCACCGCATCTGGCGTTGCAGGTCGATCCGCGAGAAGCGGCGCGAGCGATAACGGAGTTCATCGGCCGCGTTTCGCCCCCTTAGCCCTAATCGCGCCCGTATTGCTAAAACCGTGCTACGCTTCGCGCGATGCCGAAGCGCCGGCCGAAACCCGAAAAGACCGCCAAGACGAAGCTGGCCATTCTGAAAAGCGCCGCCGTCGTCTTCCGTCGTCGCGGCTACTACGGCGCCAGCATGGGAGCGATCGCTCGCGAGCTCCGCATGACAACCCCGAATCTCTACTACTATTTCAAAAGCAAAGAAGAAATTCTCTACTTCTGCCACGACTATTCGTTGGATTTGCTGCTCGACAGCCTGAAGGAAACGGAAGAAAGCTCCGACGCGCCCGAGGCAAAACTGCGGTGTCTGATCGTTTCATTCGTTCATATGGTCATCGACGAGCTTCGCGGCACCGCGCTCACTCTCGACCTTCGCCCGCTTTCGCCACCGCGCCTCCGTCGCATTATCGCCAAGCGCGACCGTTTCGACCGCGGCATGCGCCGTATCATCCAGGACGGCATTGACGCGCAGGTCTTCCGAGCCACGGATCCGAAGCTTGCCGCCTTTGGCGTTCTAGGTTCGCTCAACTGGATTCCGCGCTGGTTCGATCCGCAAGGTCCAGCCGATTCCGAACAAATCGCTCAAGTCTTCGCTGAAAATCTTCTCCGTGGCCTTCGAAACCCGAACTGCTGACGCGAATCGCACTCCCGGCACTCTCTCAGGAATACAGGAGAGTCGCATCTGCACTCATCGCCGCCAAATCCCCGATGCGGCTCGGCGGCCCTTGCACCACAAATCGGCGATGATAGAGCCCCAATGCCCTCAACCCCGCGAGTTCCTCGCCCCCGCCCGCGCGGCCCGGTCCGCCGTGCAAGCAACTGGGGACCACGTTTCCATGCCCCGTGTATTGCGTGCCGACCGAATCGTCCACCACCATGATTCGTCCGTGCAGATCGCCGATACCCACCATCAGGTCACGGACAAATTCCGGATCGTTCGAAAACGATGACGCCACGAGCGACCCCAACCCGCGCCGCGCAATCGCAACGGCGTCCTTCAAGCTGTCATACGCCACGAGCGTTGCCGCCGGACCAAACACTTCCACGTCATTCACATACTTCGCGTGCAGGCCGTCCTCGGAAGCCAACAACGTCGGCTGCACAAACGACGCGCGCTTTGCGTCGGCGTCGATCGGCTGAAAATGCTCGTCGCCGCCAAATACCACCAAGCACTCGCCCTTTAGTTGCCGCAATCCTTCCCAGCACGACGTCTGCTGCGCCTTGTTCACCACCGGTCCCATTTTCACTTCCGCGTTTCGTGGATTCCCGACTTTCACCTCGCCCAGCCGCTTTGCAATCGCATCTCCGACGTCGCGCAAGTGCTGCCGCGGCACCGCCACGCGCCGGATCGCCGTGCACTTCTGCCCGGCCTTCAGGGTCATTTCCCGCACCACTTCCTTGATGAACAAATCGAAGATCGGCGTCCCCGCCGCCACGTCCGGTCCCAGGATCGTCGAGTTGATGCTGTCCGCCTCCACATTCACGCGCACCGATCGCCCGAGCACGTTCGCGTGCGCGCGGATCCGGTTCGCCGTATCCGCGGAACCCGTGAACGAAACGATGTCTTCCTCGCGCACGTGGTCCAGCAGGTCACGCGCGCCGCCGCACAAAAGCGAGATTGCACCGACCGGCAAGATGTTCGCGTTCACAAGGTCCATAAACATTCTGTGCGTCAGCCAGCTTGTCGCGCTCGCCGGCTTCACGAGCAGCGGAACGCCTGACAACAGACACGGCCCGGCTTTTTCGCAGAATCCCCATGCGGGAAAGTTGAACGCGTTGATGAATACGGCGACGCCCTGCGTCGGCACCAGAAAATGCTGCGCTGCAAATGCGGTCGTTTTCGCCAGTGGGATGTTCCCGCCTTCCCTCAGCATTTTCCCTTCGCCAAGCCCCCGGCCGATCTTGGCGTAATACTTGATCGTGTAAATCGCGCCGTCCACGTCAAACGACGCGTCGGCCTCCGTCGCCCCCGAATTCGCCTGGGAAATACGGAAATATTCGGCGCGATTGGCGGTCAGCACGTCGCCGATCTTCGCCAGTCGGTCCGCCCGTTGCGCGTAACTCATCTGCCGTAGGGCCGGACCGCCCTTCGTTCGCGCAAACTCGAGCGCGCCGGCGATGTCCACGTCTTGGGACGACACGCGCGCCAATTCTTCGCCAGTTGTGGGATCCAACAGCGCTTCTCCTGCGCCCGTCCCGGCCACCGAATCTCCGCTCAAGTAATTCTGCAGATTCATCGTTCCTCCTCGACAAGTCCTCCAGCCTACCACGAAGCCAGCTACGCCAGCGATTCAGCACAATAATGCATCTGTCGTTTGGAGCCTTTCCCTGGTATTGAAGGGATGCCAGCAGCTCCATAAAAAGCTTTCCCATAATGACTTACGTGAAATCGGACGCTGTCCTCGCACTGCCGCCCCAAAACGATCCTTGACGTCCTTCGTAATGGATGTATTATATTGCATGTGAGTCGTCAAGCTCAACCTCTGGCTTCGGCTGCGCCTCAGAAGGCGCTGGCGTTTCGCCCTCCAAGCCTTCCACGCGACAGCAAGTTTCTTGTCGCTCTTGGAACTCGAGTCCGCCAGGTTCGTAGCCGCCGCGGAATGACCCGCAAGATGGTGGCCCGCGACGCGGACGTTTCCGAACGCCATTTAGCCCAGCTCGAAGCCGGCGAAGGCAACATCTCGATCCTTCTGCTCCGACGGATCGTTGCGGCGCTGAACGTCTCTCTCGTCGAACTCTTTGGTCCTCAATCGGAAGAAGCTCCGCAGGAGCGCCTCATCCGCCAAGTACTCCGCCAAATTCCATCGCATAAGCTCGATGAGGCTCTCCAGCACGTCGCACGCGAATTCGGCCAGCAGGACGCCCTTCGCAAGAATCGCATCGCGCTCATTGGTCTTCGCGGCGCCGGCAAATCCACTCTTGGTACTCTTCTTGCACGCGAACTAAGAATCCCCTTCATCGAGCTCGACCGGGAAATCGAAAAGGACGCTGGAATCCCTCTCGACGAAATCTTTTCGCTCTACGGCCAGTCCGGGTACCGCCGCATCGAAAATCGCACGCTCGACCGCGTCCTGGCAGCCAACGATCACGCCATCATCGCTGTCGGCGGTGGCATCGTGTCAGAAAAGGATTCTTACGATCGCCTGCTCTCAGCCTGTTTCACAGTCTGGCTGAAAGCGCGCCCCGAAGAACACATGTCGCGCGTCGTTGAGCAGGGCGATTTTCGGGCGATGGCCGAAAACGACGAAGCGATGGACGACTTGCGCCGCATTCTCGACTCGCGCGAGCCACTCTATCGTCAGGCGGCCTTGCACTTCGATACCTCGGGTGATTCCGTGGAACACACGTTTTTGAAATTGAAGGATGCGTTGCAGCTCGGTTCGCAATAGTTGGCACGCCGGCATCGCCGCATGATTTTGGAGGGAAGCGTGGACACCGCCCCTACGTCAGAAGTTCAAAATCGAATGGAGCCGGTTGACTACCAGACCGATCCCTCGCGCTACAATCACTGGCGCGTGGCCTATGACGGCCCCGTCGCCACGATTACGATGGACGTGAACGAAGAAGCTGGCCTGCGCCCTGGGTATCGCCTCAAACTCAATTCCTACGACCTCGGCGTTGATATCGAGCTACACGATGTTCTCCAACGCATTCGCTTCGAACATCCCGAAGTCCGCTCCGTCGTCATCACCAGCGCCAAGAACCGCGTCTTCTGTTCCGGCGCGAATATCTACATGCTCGGCCTTTCCTCCCACGCTTGGAAAGTGAATTTCTGCAAATTTACCAACGAAACGCGCAACGGCATCGAAGACTCCAGCGCGCACTCGGGCCTGAAATTCGTCGCCGCGTGCAATGGCACCACCGCCGGCGGGGGTTACGAGCTAGCTTTAGCGTGCGATGAAATCATCCTCGTCGACGACCGCAACTCCGCCGTCAGCCTTCCCGAACTCCCGCTTCTCGGCGTTCTACCGGGAACAGGCGGCCTTACGCGCGTCACGGACAAACGCAAGGTTCGCCGCGACCACGCCGACATTTTCTGCACCACGCCCGACGGTGTGAAAGGCCAGCGCGCAAAAGATTGGGGACTCGTCGATGCATCCATCAAGACGCAGCAGTTCGCCGACTACGTGAAAAGCCGCGCCGCCGAACTCGCCGCCCAAAGTGATCGCCCCGCAAACGCAAAAGGAATCGCTCTCACTCCGCTCCAGCGCACGATTGACGAATCCGGTCGTCACTACAAATGCGTCGATGTCCAGGTCAATCGCGAAGCTCGCACCGCTACGATCACGGTAAAAGCTCCAGAATCGGCGCAGCCAACGAGCGTCGAACAAGCTCTCGCTGCTGGTGCTAATTGGTGGCCGCTTGAGCTGCCGCGCGAACTCGACGACGCAATCCTCAGTCTTCGCACCAACGAACTCGACCTGGGCCTTTGGATTTTGAAAACCTCGGGCGACCCGGACGCAGTTCTTGCGGCCGACGATTTTCTTCTCGCGCACCAGGACAACTGGTTCTTCCGCGAAGTCCTGGGCATGTTGCGCCGCACCTTCGCCCGCCTCGACGTGTCCTCCCGCTCGATGTACGCCATCATCCGGCCCGGCGATTGCTTCGCCGGTACGCTCCTTGAGCTCGCGCTCGCCGCCGATCGCATTTACATGCTCGACACGCAGGAAGGCGACGCCCGCGCCTTCGTCATGCTCTCGAAAATGAATTTCGGTCCGCTTACGATGGTGAATCAGCAGTCGCGCCTCGCCTCCCGCTTTTACGGCGATGAAAAGCAGCTCGACGCCGCGCGTGCCCTCGTCGGCAAGCGTCTCTCGCCGCAGGAAGCCGTCGAAGCCGGCCTGGTCACCGCCGCCCCCGACGATCTTGACTGGGACGAAGAGGTCCGCCAAGCGATCGAATCGCGGGTCGCCCTTTCGCCGGATGCGCTCACCGGCCTCGAAGCGAATCTCCGCTTCGGCCTGCCCGAAACCAAGGAGACGCGCATCTTCGGACGCCTTTCCGCCTGGCAAAACTGGATCTTTATCCGTCCGAACGCCGTCGGCGCAAACGGCGCACTGAAGGTTTACGGCACCGGCGCGCCCGTCAAGTTCGAATGGGAGCGGGTCTAAAGGGAATACCGATCGCCAACGCTTTGACCGCTGGCCTGAAATCTACTGAGGAGACCGCAATGATCAATTACATCGACAAGATTCCTAACAACGTTGACCTTGGCCAGGACCGCGTCCTCCAGCGCGCGCTCGAACACTGGCAGCCCGCTTATCTCAACTGGTGGTACGACATGGGCCCCAATGAAAGCCACGCCTTCGACGTCTATCTCCGCACCGCCACAAGCGTCGAACCCGACGGCTGGGCCCAGTTCGGCTACGTCAAGATGCCCGAATACCGCTGGGGCATCTTCCTCCAGCCGCGCGATGCCGCGCGCCAGGTGAATTTCGGGATTCACAAAGGTCAAGGCGCCTGGCAGGACGTTCCGGCTGAATATCGGTCGCCACTGCGCCGGATCATCGTCACGCAGGGCGACACCGAGCCTGCTTCGGTTGAGCAGCAGCGCATGCTCGGGATGTCCTGCCCGTCCCTCTACGACCTCCGGAATATTTTCCAAGTCAACGTGGAAGAAGGCCGCCATCTGTGGGCCATGGTCTATCTGCTACACCGCTACTTTGGCCGCGACGGCCGCGAGGAAGCAGAAGCGTTGCTTGACCGGCGCTCCGGCGATGTAGACAACCCGCGCATCCTTGGCGCTTTTAACGAGCCCACGCCCGACTGGCTTGCCTTCTATATGTTCACATTCTTCACCGACCGCGACGGCAAGTTCCAGCTCAGCGCGCTCGCTGAATCCGGGTTCGACCCGCTCGCTCGTACCTGCCGCTTCATGCTTACCGAAGAAGCGCACCATATGTTCGTTGGCGAAACCGGCGTCAGCCGCGTGATTCAGCGCACTTGCGAAGTGATGCGCGAAAATAAGATCGAAGACCCGCCCGACGTCCGCGCGCTCGGCGTGATTGACCTCGAAACGATCCAGCGCTATCTCAACTTCCATTACAGCGTCACGCTCGACCTCTTCGGCTCGGACGCTTCCTCCAACGCCGCCAGCTACTACACCTCCGGCCTCAAAGGCCGCTTCGAGGAAACCAAAATCGCCGACGATCACTTGCTCAGCGAGGCCGAGTACCCGGTCTGCGAGGTCCAGAATGGCAAAATCGTGGAGAAGAAAGTCCCCGCGCTCACCGCTTTGAACGAGCGTCTGCGCGACGACTACATCCGCGAAGTCCAGGGCGGCGTGGACCGCTGGAACCGCAACATGGAGAAGAACGGCATCAGCTTCCGGCTCAAGCTCCCTCACAAGGGATTCCATCGTGCGATCGGCAATTTCGCAGGCCATTACGTCAGCGTCGACGGCCAGGTCCTGACGGAAGAAGCGTGGAAGAGCCGCGTGCAGGAATGGATGCCCAGCAACGCGGACTACCAATACGTGCACTCACTGATGAGTGGCCGGGTCGTTGAGTCGGGCAAATTTGCCAATTGGATCGCGCCGCCGCGCGCCGGCATTAACAATCAGCCGCTCAACTTCGCATATGTCCGGTTCAACTAGCGGGATTTGCCGAATGCCCAAAATCATCTACGTCAACTCGGCAGGTGCCTCCCGCGAAATCGACGTCCCTGTCGGCATCACCGTGATGTCCGCCGCGCTCAAGAATGGCATCGACGGCATCGTCGGCGAATGCGGAGGCGTCTGCATGTGCTCCACCTGCCACGTTTTTGTTGACGAGCCTTTCTTCAGCCGCCTTCCTCCGATGCAGGATACCGAGGAGGCCGTCCTCGAAATATCCGCCGAAGAGCGCAAGCCTACAAGCCGCCTAAGCTGCCAAATCAAAATGACGCCCGAGCTGGACGGCCTCGTCGTCCACATGCCTGCCAAGCAGCGGTAGAAATGCCGCAGGGCACGGTGATCATCGGCACGGGCCAGGCTGGCTTCCAGGTTGCCGCTGCGCTTCGTGCTGAAGGCTACGCCGAGCCCGTCACGCTCGTCGGCGAAGAGCCGCACATTCCTTACCAGCGCCCGCCGCTTTCGAAAGGCTTTCTTCTCGGCAAGGACAATTCGGAAAGCGTCGAACTTCGCCCGCAGGCCTTCTACGCCGAGCACAAAATCGACTTGCTTACCGGTGAAACGGCATCATCGATCGATCCCGCAGCCAAGCGCGTTCAATTTGCTTCGAGCCGGAGCCTGCCATATGACAAGCTCGTCCTTGCCACTGGCGCGCGCAATCGCACGTTGCCCGTTCCGGGGGCACAAGCGGATGGCCTCCTCTACCTGCGTTCGCTTCGTGAGGCTTCCGAGCTCAAGCAGCGCCTCGATCATGCGCGCGACGTCGTTGTGATCGGCGGCGGGTTCATCGGTCTGGAAGTCGCCGCCGCGGCGAGCGCTCTCGGCAAGCACGTCACGATCCTCGAAGCTCTGCCGCGCCTCATGCCGCGCGTTGTTGCGCCGACCATCTCCGCATTTTTCCGGCAGCTTCACATCGAAAAGGGAGCTAGGGTGTCGTGCAACGCAGCCGTTTGCGAAATCCTTGGCTCTGGCGGCTCCGTCTATTCCGTAAAGCGCAGCGACGGCAGCATTCATCCCGCCGATCTGGTTGTCGTCGGCATCGGCGTCGTGCCCAATTCCGAAATCGCCCGCGATGCTGGCCTCGCGGTGTCCAATGGCATATCCGTGAATGAGAGGCTCGAAACCAGCGATCCAAATATCTATGCCGTTGGCGACTGTTCCGAGCACCCGAACCCTTTTGCCTCTGCCCGGATCCGCCTTGAATCCGTCCAAAACGCAGCCGATCAGGGTACCTGTGCCGCCGAGCGAATCCTCGGCCGCAACACAAGCTACTCCGCCGTCCCCTGGTTTTGGACCGACCAGTTTGACATCAAACTGCAAATGGCGGGCATTTCAACCGGCCACGATACCGCCGTCATCCGCGGCAGCCTCGAAGGCCGCAAACTCTCGGTCTTCTACTTCCGCGAAAACCGCTTCATCGCCATTGATTCAATCAACCGCCCGCTCGACCATGTTCTGGGCCGCAAACTCCTGGCCTTGGGCGTTCATCCGACGCCCCAACAAGCCGCCGACGAATCCTTTGACCTCAAGCAATGGCTCGAATCGCGCCGATCCGACCGTTCGTCGTAGGTCGTCGCCCACAGCTCGCGCCGTTTCTCGCTTGACCGCATCCTCCCATCGGCGCTAACCATTCCTTGACAGGTGTCGGCGACCTGCCTACCATATTATTTTAACGAGCGTTAAAATTTCATTGCAGCCATTCGCCGCCATGAAGAAAACGATCCTCACCCTAGACGTCAACGGCCGGCGCCACGAAATCGCCGCTGAACCCAACGCGCTCCTCCTCGACGTTCTTCGTCAGGATCTCGGCCTCACCGGTTCCAAGCGTGGCTGCGACGACTCCTCCTGCGGCGCCTGCACCGTTCAAGTCGGTGACACTCCGATGCTTGCCTGCACCCTGCTGGCTGCCAGTTGCGAAGGTCAGCCCATCCTCACCGTCGAAGGTGTCGCAGATCACGGCAGCCTGGCCGCCATCCAGAAAGCCTTCGGGGACTGGGGCGGTTCGCAGTGCGGCTACTGCACGCCCGGCTTCATGATCACCGTCCATTGGCTCATGGCGGAGAATCCAAATCCCACTGAAGACGAAATCCGCGATGCGCTCAGCGGCAATCTCTGCCGGTGCACCGGCTACACGCAGATGTACGGCGCCATCAAAGCAGCCATCGCCGCCGAACAGAAAGCGCTCGGCGCAAAATGAGCAACTCGCAAGCGGCGAGCAATCACGGCGCCGAGTTCTCTGTCGTCGGCAAATCCGTCGCCCTGGTTGACGCCGCCGGCAAAACCACCGGCGTCGGCAAATACACCGACGATCTTTCGCTGCCCGGCATGCTCATCGGCAAAATTCTCCATTCGCCCTATCCGCACGCGCGCATCAAGAAAATCGACGCATCCCGCGCTCTCGGTCTCGAAGGCGTCGTAACCGTGGTAGTCGGAGAAGATGCGCCCAACAAATACGGCATTCTTCCGGTAGGCCACGACGAAACCGCGCTCGCCGTCGGGAAAGTTCGCTACGTCGGCGACAACGTCGCCTGCGTCGTCGCTGAAACAGAGTCCATCGCCGAAAAAGCCCTCGAACTCATCGACGTCGAATACGAACTCCTCCCCGCCTATTTCGATCCCGAAGAATCGATGAAGGCCGAATTTAACCTCATCCACGACCAGCGCCCGCATAACATTGAAAAGGATTATCACCACGTGTTCGGCGATCCCGAGAAAGGCTTCGCCGAAGCCGACTACATCGCCGAGGGCCGCTATATCGCCAACGAAGTAACCCACGCCGCGATGGAGCCGCACTCGACGCTGGCTTCTTTCGAGCTTGATCCCCACACGGGCCAGATGGGCCGGCTCACCGTCTGGTCCTCAACGCAAGTCCCATACTATCTGCAGCACAAGCTCAGCATCGTGCTCGACGTGCCGATGTCGCAGATCCGCGTCATCAAACCTCTTGTAGGCGGCGGCTTCGGCGGCAAAAGCGAAGTCATCCCGCTCGAAATTATCGCCGCCGTCGCCGCGCGCAAAGCCAAAGCACCCGTCAGAATCACCTACACGCGCGAGGAAGTTTTCTGGGCGCATCGTGGCCGCCCGCGCACGATCGTCGATCTGCAAACGGGCGTCACGAAAGACGGCCGCATCACCGCGGTTGCTGCCAAAGTCATCCAGGACGGTGGCGCCTACTGCTCCTACGGCGTCGTCACCATCCTCTATTCCGGCGCCCTCCTCGGCGCGCTCTACGATATTCCACACATCCGGTACGATGGCTACCGCGTCCTCACCAACAAGCCTGCCTGCGGCGCCATGCGCGGCCACGGCACCGTGAATGTCCGCTTCGCCTTTGAATCGCAGCTCGACGAAGCCGCCCACGCCATCGGCATGGACCCCGTCGAAATCCGCCGGCGCAATCTGTTGAAGCCACCCGCCATCACCGTCAACGGCCTGCGCGTTACGAGCTACGGCCTGCCGGAATGTATCGACAAAACATCCGAACGTTCGCATTGGCGTGAACGCATCGGTAAGCTGCCGCGCGGACGCGGCCTCGGCATTGCCTGCAGCCACTACGTGAGCGGCGCCGCCAATT
>Ga0126373_10000544_pt1 | contig 25093 bp, 28 predicted proteins | sample PanSoiMetPlot_11_FD_92545 | JGI IMG/M metagenome (GOLD analysis project Ga0126373, IMG submission 92545) | Tropical forest soil microbial communities from Panama - MetaG Plot_11 | ecosystem: Environmental > Terrestrial > Soil > Tropical forest > Bulk soil | place: Panama | collected 2016-02-17 | reverse complement strand
ATCAGCAGCAACCTAAGATTATTTGGCGTGCGAGGCCCTGCGAACGGCATATCGGTCAACGTGAGCACTGCGGCTCCCACCTGCTCGATTGATAGGAACACTACTCCCATTTCTGCTTTTGGCCGCGAGTACGCGACTTTGCCATTTGCGATCATGTGCTGCCCTGCCATCCACGGAACATTTCGAGAGCTCACTCCGTATTAGCTGGCAGGACGGGCGGAGGAGACACCCACACAACATGAGAGAAACGATCAGAAGGCGAACGCAAATCGCGACAATGCTGGGCTTGCTCGCGGCGGGAATGATGGCGCTGGTCACTCCTACTATGGCGGGCCCAGCGGAAAAGTACTTACACGTCAACGTGGAGGATCCGGCCAAGGGCCAGAAGGTCAATGTGAACGTGACGCTCGCGATGGCTCAGAAGATCTTGCCGGCCATCAACAATCACGACCTGCACGACGGTAAGATCTCGCTGCATAACGCGGGAACGAACGGCGTGGACGTTCGTGCGTTACTGGATGCGGTGCGCAGTGCTCCTGACAACGAGTTCCTCACGATTAGGGACAAGGATTCGGATGTACGCGTGGTCAAGGCGAACGGAAATGTCATCGTTCATGTGATCGACAAGCAAAACAAGGATCAAAGGGTCGAGGTGACGATTCCCCTGAAGATCGTCGACGCACTGCTGGCCACTGCGAAGAACGACGAATTGGACCTGGCGGCCGCACTGCGGGCCTTAAGTGATGCAGGCGATATCTTGTTGGTTACGGTGGAGGGCTCGAGCCAAAAGGTCCGCGTTTGGGTGGATTCGCGGAACACGCAGGAGTGAGCCTGCCACCTGAATCAGAACAGGGTTCAGGGCCCAAAGCCGCGCTAGGGGTGAAACGGTGATACTGGTCGCGAAGATTGTGATGGGGATGGCCGGGGTGGGGCTGGCAGGCGCGGGCGTTTTATGCAGCGAGGGCCTCGTCTGCGTGAAGGTGATCGAGAAGCGGCCGCAGGGCCATCACTTAAGCGTGATTGCTCCCGCGATAGTGGCTCCTATTGCCGTACACCTCGCGCCGCAGCGCGATCTGGCCCAGGCGGCTCGGGAAATCGGGCCCTACCTGCCGGTGATTCGCGCGGCGCTGATCGGTTTGCGCGATACCGGCGATGCCGCGTTCGTGGAGGTGAGAGAACCCAACGAACGCGTGCGGGTTTCGAAATCGGGCGGCTCGGTCGTTGTGGACGTGGACGATGCGGGCGAGATGGTGCGCGTGTCCGCTCCTATCCGCGCCATATTGAGCACGGTCGACGAGCTCTCCGCTGCCACCCCGAACCGATTCTAGCGGTAACCGACTCTGTGCGCTCTGACCGCGTTAAGCGAAGAGGTGGATGCGCCGTGAGCTCAGAGCCTCCTAACGATTCGTTTTGTGGCGAAAGCGGCGAAAGGGCGAAGGTTCTATTTCCGTGACAGTCCGCAGAACAAGAGGTTCCGACGCTCCCCAGCTTCGCTAGAATCGCCCTGTGCAAAATCGCCCTTGCACACATCGGGCGGAGTGGCGGCTGCTGCGTGGACGGCCGGCCCAGCGTCTTTCTGCGCATTACCAGCTCGGCTGCGACTACGGGTCATCTCTCATCACCATTTACCAAGAGGGCGATCCCGTCTTCTTATGCGCGTCTCACGCTACAGCGATAGGACCGCAGGTTGATAATTCGATCGCGGGTGTGCGGGTAATAGAGCCTCCATCAGTTGATCACCACGATCCGTTTCAAAATGATGAACGAAGCAATCCGCCCGAACCTGCTGCTGTAAGACAAAGCAGCTACGCACTGTCGGAAACCGCGGGCCCTTTTGTTGTCGGCCGAGTGGAAGCGAAAATAGCCCCCTCCCACAAACGCCCGGTGCGCGATCTTACCTACGGAAATTCCGCAAAGGCCTTGGTGGACGAAACGATCTGGAATATGCCAACTGGCGACTACCAAATGTACAGAACTGCGCTAGAACAGGGGAAACCCGCTATCGAAGCGGCACAATCCGCAGGCGGGCAGCTAGCCATCATCCACCGTAAAATCAGCGAATATACAATCAAAATCGAAGCTATTTTGGCCGAGTCCAGGGCCAGGATCAGTGTGCACGAGGTCATCGATAAGCCCTTTGAACAGGCCGTGCTCGAAGTCATCGGCAACATCACCATGAGTGAAGCGCAAAAGGATCTGGCCATTGATCATCTCGGCGCGTTTCAAGAACAGATTAACCGCGGACTCGGCCGAGAAATTACTCCCCTGGAGGCCCACCGAATCGCGCGTGCCATTGGCGATCAAGCAAACTGGGGAACAGGAGCCTGTCCTTCGGAGGAATTGAAGTCAGCGTGTGGCGCGGTCTACAACAGCGTCAGAAATGTCATTCGCGTGGCGGTTCCTGAAGCTTACGACCTTCAGGAACGTCTGGCGAACTTGTACGCGGCCAAATCTGATCTCGAAAACGTGCCCGCAGCGAAACCCCAGTCGCTGCACTTCCCAGTAAGTTCCGGCGGCAGCAAGAAGTGGACCGGCAGTCAGGTACCTTGAACCAACTATTCGAGCGCGTACCGCCTTTTTCGTCCAACAACGCAGCCGCGCTCACTTCGTGCTCGAAGTGAGCGTCACTAACCAAAGCTTTCCCGACGTCCATGATCTGCATTCTCTGGCGCCGGGATCTAGCGCTGAATCGTGACAAACAGGAGCAGGACTAGACAGAGCCACAAAACGTCCATAAATTGCCAGTAAAGAGCAATGCTATTCATAGCCACTTGCCGGTTGAATGTCTGTGTCGCTTGATGGATCAGGACACTTAAGTAAGTAAGCACAGCCATTCCGCCCAGCAGGCAAAGCGCGTGCGTACCGGTCATTAAAAACAGGAAAAAGCTGCCCGGATTGGAAGCCAGATGTAGCCCTGCTAGAGACAGCTCTCGCCAGGCAAATGCCTGCCCGCCGAGAAACAGAAAGCCCATCCACAGGCTAAGGAAAGTCCAGCGGGTCCAGCTTCGACCCCGCTTCGCTTGTAGTGACCGGCGCGCCAATTCGATGCTTATGCTGCTGAGCAGCAGAGCCGCTGTGTTCGCATAGAAAGTTTGCGGAAGCTTAATTGACACCCAATCTTGAGAATGAACCCAGCGCAGTTTTAAAACGATGGTTAGCGTCGCAAAAAGTGCCGTGATCCAAACGATGGCCAGCAGCGTTATCAGCCGATACGCGCTCTCAGGTACGGCCCGGCGTTCTGGTTCGCGTTGAACTGTGTCGTGCCGCGGGTCTATTGGAACGTCTGTGCCGCGCCTTCCCCCTCCGTTTGTATGGTGGTCACGGGGCGAGGGCTCCCGATCGGTTGAGGGAGAAAACAATACCGTAGCCATCGCGCTTCTCCTCGCCGGATTTCCCGTATGGTTTGCTGATCTGCTGTCACCGCTGCCGCAACACTCCGGGCTGGGGTTGAGGCGGAAGTCTACTCGAAGGCCCGGCTAGCGGCTATCGAAAAAAGCATGCAGCGCATAGTTGCGGCACCAATGCGAAAATGCGATGGATAAGCGAGTGGCACCGTTGCCCCATCGCGCCAAGTCCGGCGCAACTCCCCTACGACCCGGCTCGAGCTGCACCCTTGGACACAGAGCAGCCGGAAACCGGGCTCGCTGAAAGGACAGACCTGTATCATTTGAAAAGAAGGACAGACCGCCGCCCGGAGGCATTGATGAAGGCTCGCACAGCCGCAGGCTGCCTGCTGTTGCTATGCTCAGCACCGGCCTACGCTCAAAACACCAACCGACAAACGACGGTCGTAGACCAGAAGAAGATTGATCCGGCCAAGGAGGCCGCAATCCGGAAACTGCAGGAGCTACGGGGAGACCGGCGGAACGCCAATCAGTTGATGGATACGATGGTGAACTCGATGAAACCACTCATGACCAAAGCGCTCCCGCCTGGCGAGTATCGCGACCAACTGATCGAACTCTTTTTTGAAAGGCTGCGATCCAAGAACCTTGCCGAAGACATTTTGGACGAAGCGGTTCCAATCTATGACAGGTATCTGTCAGCGGATGAAATAAGAGCCCTGATCGAGTTCTACGAGTCGCCGGTTGGCCGCAAGTTAGTGGACGTAACCCCGCAACTGATGGCCGAAGTCGAGAGCAAGGCCCAGAAGCATGGTGAGGAGGTAGGTCGTCAAAGCATGCTGGAAGTGCTCGCCGAACACCCCGACTTGGCCCAAAGTCTGCAAGAGGCAGCCAAGAGCGCGAGGTCACAGTAGGGGCCAGCCTTCGAGAAAGAGTGTCTATTACGCCGGCGCTGTATCGACCACATCCCTACCGTCCTGCCTCCATCACGATGCCGAACATCCGATTTTTGCGGACCCTGACTTAACATCGCTTGTCCGCGGGCACAAAGTCAGGGTTACCGACGTCCAACCAAGGCGTGTGTAATCCATCTGCATGCGGAAGCAGGGCCGGGAGGGAGGCACCCTTCGCACGTTGCAAGGTTACGTGCCTCCCTCGTTCTATTCCCGAAACGCCGGCACGGTAGCCTAGCGGCGCGTAGGAGGATCTCATGTCGTGCAGAATTGTTTCGAGGATATCGCTTTGCGCGAGCTTGTGTTTGGCTACGGGGTTCGTTTGGGCGCTTCGGCCGGACACAAGGCAGGGGAAGACGGATGTCGTGCCCTCAGTGGCCGCACCACCGGCAGCTAACTCTGCTCGCCCTCCGGCCGAAAATGCGGCCCAGCAAATCGATCTAGGCGCCGCCATGAACGTGAATTTGCCCGCGGCGCGAAAGGAATTGGACGCGGCTTCGTTCACCACACCGGACGGAAAGGCCGGCTGGGTGCTGCGAATTCCTGGAAGAAGGCCGATTGCCACGCCTGCCTACGCGGACGGAATGCTTTTCGTCGGCGGCGGATACGGCTCGCACGAGTTTTACGCCCTAGACGCCAATACAGGTAAGGTCATTTGGAAAATTCAGACCGGCGATGATGGTCCGACAGCGGCGGTGGTATCGGACGGCATGGTGGCATTCAACACCGAGAGCTGCACTCTGGTGGTCGTCGACGAACAAAGCGGGCGCGTGATTTGGCAGGAATGGCTGGGTGATCCTTTGATGAGTCAGCCTGCCATCGACAAAAGGATCTTGTACATGGCCCATCCCGCTGCAACCGGACGGCCGACCAAGCCCGTGCTGTTTCACCCAGATCCTGCAACCCCCGGCGGAAGCCATCGGCTCCTGGCCGCGGAACTGACCACCGGGCGACACCTTTGGGAGCAGGAGATTGCGGGCGACGTCATCACAGCGCCCGTACTCTCCGACGGGACCGTCTACTTCACGACCTTTGACGGCACATCGTACGCGCTGAATGCGGCTGACGGCTCGGTGGTCTGGGTGAAGACCAACGCAGGGACCAGCGCGCCGGTCGTGTCAAAAGGACAACTTTACGAAACGCGCAGAGGGCAAGCGGGCAAAGACACCGTTGAGGGGCTAGTCCGTGTCGATGCCAAGAAAGGCGAGGCACGCGACAAAGACTTGCTGGCCCAGAGCAAAGCGGATTACCTCAACGCCGGAAAGGGAGGCGGTGTGGCGCTCTCCGGGGCAACGGTAACAGCCTTGGACACCTCGGTCGGGTTCGGCGCCACCGCTGCCCCGGCGAACTTGAAGGCGGCCGATGGTGCTGTGGGCGTGAATACGGTTGCGGGCGCGTGGGCCTACCAAGGTTCGCGGGCTGCGTTCAGCAAGGGACAGATCCTGAACGCGCAAGGCAACTACCTCAATTCGGTGCGCGCCTCCGACGGCCAGATGTCCTGGAAGGTCAAAGTGGTCGGCGCGCCCTCCGCTGCGGGCGGGCAGGTTTTTTCCCCTCCGGCAGTGGGGCGCGACTACCTCTACCTCGCCGGTGCGGCCGGCTATCTCGTTTCGGTGCGCCAGAGCGATGGCGGCGTGGGATTTTCCTACGCAATGAATGCGCCGATGGCGTTCCAACCCGCTCTGGCGAACGGAAATGTTTACGCAGCAACCTCCGACGGGCGGCTGATTTGCCTCAAGACGGGCAACAAGGATGCCGACGGCTGGTACGCCTGGGGCGGGAACGCGCAGCACAACAAAGTTCAGTAAGCTAGGTGAAGTTGGCCAGCTTGTTGTATGCACAGGTCCTTCGAACACGGTGAGCATTTGTGAGCTACAGGAAAAATCACAATCGGGAAGTAGGTGTCCTAAATTCATTTAGAGGGAACGTTGTCTTCTTAATGGTCTTATTGGTGCCATGATGGCTCAGTTTCCCAATCTTGAGGCGCAGCGTGCGGCCATGAAAAGGTTCAACTTTCTTGTCGGAACATGGACCGGCGAGGCGCGCCTCCTGCGTGGTCCTGGGGAGTGGGTGGAACTCAATCAAAGCGAGGTCGTCCAGTACAAGCTCGACGGCCTGATACTGGTCATTGAAGGAGTTGGTCGGAGGAAATCCGACGGCCAGGCTGTTCTGCAGGCTCTTGGGATCGTCTCGTTCGACGACGAAAGCGGGAAGTATCACATGCGGGCATTCAACGACGGCCGGTTTCTTGAAACCGAACTGAAACTGCTGGGCGACGGGGCGATGAGTTGGGGCTTTACCCTAGGACAGATCTCGACTAGATCCGTGTTGCGAATAAACGAGAGTGGTGACTGGACGGAACTCGCCGAAATGACAATTGGTTCGGAAGCCCCGAAGAAACTCTTAGAGCTGACGGTTCGCCGAGTCAGGTAGGTGGCTGTCCGCCGTTCTAGAGTCCCGCAAGTGTTCAGTCGAACAGTCTGTTCCCGCTCCCCCTCCCTTACCAGCAGTCGCCGGGCTGTTTATTCACAGGTTTTTCATGTCCGCTTAACAGCAACAAGGCAGTCTCCCCTGCGGCCGGAGATCGTCGGCAAGGAGAAGCTTATGTCCCAGGAAGCCGCAGAACACCATCGCAAAGCAGCACAGCACCATGAGCATGCCGCCAGGCATCATCATGAAGCAGCGAGCCATCACGAAGCTGGCGACCACCAGCAAGCGGCTCATCACGCTCACACGGCGCAAGGGCACCTGCAGCAAGCAACTCACCATGCGGGGGAGGCAGCCAAGCTTCATGCGGAGCATCACGGCCACAAGACGGCAGCTGCTGGGGCATAGCTAGGATCCAGGCGGAACAAGATAGGCGGTTTAGGCGCAGCAGAGGCGCCGGCGCGCTGGTCTTTGCCATATAGAGTGCTTTTAGTGCGGAATGGAGTAGGGACAAGGGACTCCTCGCACGGGGTCGACTAAGAAATCCCCGGTCCCGATGACCGCTCAAGTCTTCGAAGTTACCGCTCGCGCGGGACAAACCTCACACCCTGATCTTCCAAAGCCGATGGACTCTGGAGGTGCTGACACCTGCCGCCTGTTGACCTACAGACAATGATGTATGCAAGCAAACGAGGGTCAGATGGCAAAATGAATAGGCGTTTGCCCAACATGAGCGGCGTCGAGGACCGACGGTTCGCATTCCCCGAAGACCGGAGAAGAACGGATTGGCATGCGGTATTTCTGTGTAGCGACTGACTATGACGGCACCATTGCCGGTAACGGTACAGTTTCGCTATCCACAATTGAAGCTCTAAAACACGTTCGCGCTTCGGGCAGAAAGTTGATCCTTGCCACTGGTCGCGAGCTTGGCGACTTGGCTCACGTTTTTCCCGAGATCGGACTCTTCGATCGGGTTGTCGCCGAAAACGGGGCCGTGCTCTATCACCCCGCCACGAAGGGAAAACGCATTTTATCAAGCCCTCCGCCGGAAGGATTTGTCCGGAAACTCGAGGAGCGTGGCGTTCCTATTAGCGTCGGCGAGGCTATCCTCGCTTCCAGCCGCCCGCATGACAAAGAACTTCTAGAGCTGATTGGTCAGCTCGGGCTCAACCTACAGATCACCTTCAATAAAGACGCAGTGATGGTTCTGCCGGCTGGGGTAAACAAGGGGAGCGGTGTCAAGGCAGCATTGAAAGACATCAAGCTCTCGCCTCACAACGCGGTGGGCGTGGGGGATGCTGAAAACGACCATGCGTTCCTTCAGATTTGCGAATTCCGTGTGGCCGTCCAAAATGCGCTCCCTGCGCTGAAAGACGTCGCGGACTTTGTCACAGACGAGCCAGCCGGTGCCGGCGTGGAGCAACTGATTGAAAAGTTGCTGGCGGATGATCTAGCGCATTGGGAACGGCAAATTAAGCGGCACAGGATTTTGCTGGGGCACACGGCAGGGGATGATGAGTTCCTGCTGAGCCCCTATGGTCACCGGTTGGTTGTAGCCGGGCCTTCCGGCAGCGGCAAATCGAGATTCGTCACCCTCTTGGTCGAGCGGCTTAGCGAAAAGGGATACCAGGCCTGTGTAATCGATCCCGAGGGCGATTACGATGGCCTTAAAGGATTTGTCAGTCTTGGACGCCGGGATCATAGGCCGGACACGTCTGAAATGATCGATCTGCTAGAAACACACTACCGCTCTGTGACCGTAAACCTACTGGGACTTCCGGTAGGCGACAGGCCAGCGTTTTTCCAGAAAGTTTTGCCGCGTATCCAAGAACTGCGCTCCAAAACAGGACGCCCACATTGGCTGATCATCGATGAAGCGCATCATTTCCTGCCCGTGTCGCTTGATTCGGCAAATCTCGTTGTGCCAAAAGAATTGGCAAATGCTGCGCTGATTACGGTCCGTCCAGACCACCTTTCCAAAGCGATCCTGAGCTCGGTGAATGGTCTTGTTCTGGTCGGCCCCGACCCACGAAGCCTGATTGAGCAGTTCAACGAGGGAGCCAGTGGACACTTGGACCCGGGGTCGCTGAAAATGGATGACCGTGATCAAGATGGGGTCCTGGTCTGGCTTTTTGCAGGAGGCGACAGTCCCAGCAGAGTGACGCTAGAAAAGACGAAAGTCGATTGGCGAAGGCATCAGCAGAAGTACGCGCTCGGAGAATTGGGCGCGGACAACAGCTTCTACTTCACGGGTCCAGACAGAAAAATGAACCTGAGGGCCCAAAACATGAATTTGTTCGCGCAATTAGCCGAGGGCGTCGACGAGGAAACTTGGACCCACCATTTGAGAGCTCACGACTACTCCAACTGGGTCCGCGACTCGGTAAAAGATGAAGAACTTTCCCGGGAAATTAGGGCAATTGAAGATGCTGGCCTCTCAGGCGCCGAAAGCCGCCAGCGTCTGTTGGATGCCGTTCGAAGGCACTATACGGCGCCGGTGTGACGACTCGCATTTGTGCATAGTGGGAAGTTGACCTGGAGGACGGCCGTTTCAATCGAGCGGCCCCTTGTGCGGCGCCCGTTGTGCCTTTTGGAAACCCCGGTTGAGCGGCGGTAGGGCGGCTACCGGCTTCGGCAATTCTCGCACCGGCGTCGTGCTGGGTCCCAGGCGATTCAGCCGCGATGAAAAAAAGATCAAAGTGACCGAACACGCACGTTCGGGTCGTTTTCAGCCACATCCAGTTCAACGATCCCGGCCAGGTTCTCAGTTCGCGACAGTGGGTTTTGGTGAACCTGGCACCCCGCAGATGTCCGTGATCGGGCTGACCACCGTCAACCGGGGGCTGATCCAGTTCGGGTTGCACATTATCTTCTAGCAGGGGCAGCGCGGCGATGCTTATGCTTCGGCTTCTGACGGCGGCTCGCTGATTCACCTTGCCCTTTTTTCTCGTTCCTCGCATGAGGGTGAATCCCGAATCTCTGGTCATCGCGCTTGATGGCTTCGGCCACTCGTTCGATCGTCGGTTCGAACTCTTCGTGTCGCGAGTCTATGTAGAGCCACTTCTTCAGGATATCGTGAGGTGCCAGTTGCGGAAATTCTCCGATGATGGCGGGCTGGTACGAACGCTCCGTGCAAATCAGGACACCATGCCACTTCCACCGGCCAGTCTTGGTTGGTTCGACCAGGACCATCATCTGGCGGCCGAACAGGTAGACGGCCAGTCCCCCGAACATCCTTTTGGTGAGGAAGCTCGGATGGTCCGCGAAAACCTGACAGATCCATTCGTTGTCGAACGTTTTCATTCGAGGTTCCCCCCAGCTCCTCGATAAGAATAGACCAATCTACACTTTCCCACTCACCCAAGCGGTTGGTCGCAGCTCGATCAGCTTCGAGCGGAATCGTCACCGCGGTTTGAGATCCCTGGCCGAAACCGGCCGTGGATCGTTCAGGTATCTTTAGACAAGGTAGATCGCGAGGCTCCTCGTAGTAACCAGCTCTGTCTTGACGATCACCGAGACCAGCTACAGGCGATGCTCCCTGGTCCCTGGGTTGTTGCAGAGCAGCCCCGCAGAGTCGGCACCGCGGAATTTTGGGGTTTGCCACTTATAGCGAGAAGAGTTGTTCTGCGTTGCTTTGATAGAGCTTCTTCTTGTGGGAGTCGCTGATGGGGAGACCGTCGGTGACCTTCACTTCCTCGGGGACGAATTGATAGGGGTAGTCCATGGCGTAGAGGACGCGGTCAATGCCCATCACAGAAATGGCGTAGAGAATCGGCGGCTGCCAGGCCATACCGCTAGTTGTGATATGGAAATTTTCCTTAAGATAATCGCTGGGTCTTTTCCTCAGCTTAGGCACACGGGTGTAGCGATTGTTCGATGCCAGCCGCTGGTACATAAAGTCGATGCGAAAGAACCAGTAAGGTAGGCCTTCGCCGAGATGGCCGATGACCAGCTGCAACCTGGGAAAACGATCGAAGACGCCGCTCACCACGATCCGCAGGACGTGAAGACTCGTTTCTACGGCAAAGCCGAAAACGGCGCCATCGAGCCCGCGATCGAGGAAGGGATTGAGCATGCGCGGCGAAGGTGTGGTCGGATGCAAATAGATCGGAACGGCAAGAGATTCGGCAGCTTCGAAAATTTCCCAGAATTTTGATTCGTCCAGGTATTCGCCGTGCGTGTGGGAATTGATGATGGCACCCTTGAGTTTGAGCGATGTCACAGCGCGGTGAAGTTCTTTTGCGGCGGCGGCAGGATTTTGCGGCGCGATCGCTGCGAGGCCGGCAAAGCGATCGGGATGCCTCGCAATGGCCTCGGCAAGCTGATCGTTGAAGGACGTGCAGAGGCCCACGGCAGTATCCGCGTCGAAGATTTGCACGCCGGGTGAGGTGATGGAGAGAATTTGTTTGGCGATGCCGGTTGAGTCCATGTCGGCGAGGCGGATGGCACCCAGATCCTGCATCTTTTCGCGAACCTGAACGATGCGCGACCCGTTGTTCGTCAGGTAGAAGCCCATGAGACTCTCGAAGCCGGGATCGTTGTGCGTACCCTCATCGAGGAGCTTGCGATACCGCGCGAAGAGTTCGGGCGGGGCGTAGGCCTCCTCGGCGGCGATGCGGAGACAGGAATCGTCTAGAGTCATTGTTGAACATTACGCTCTAACTCGCATGCCGCGCTAGTACCCGCTTCACAAGGTGGGGTTACGCTGGCCCAAAGAGCCGCTCACAGGAACCTGAAGCTGGTGGGGACGCGCTGTCTTTTAATCGAGTGGCCGGTCCGAGGTAAACGTTCGCACCGAATTGACTCGGTTCGTGGCTCGGCGTAGCATCCCGACTGATCTCGGAATCGGTTGACGCGTCAGGGACGGCCTGTTGCATTCTCTGAGTCTTAACTCGTCCAAAGTGGCGTTTCATGAATCGACCGCGCGCAACAGCCTTTAAAACGCACCGTCGCGGCGTGTACGCAGGTGTGGTCCTTCTATCTCTCGGCATTATGGCTCTCGTCACGGTGGGTTTCCTGTCGCGCCTCGACGCGCGCCAATTTCGGTCCCTGTTGCTCACTTTCCTGCTGCTCGCCCTCGCGCTGGGGCTACATGTGCGATTCCTTGTGATCCTCCGGCACGAGCACCGCAACACGGCAAGGGCGCTAAGCACGACCGAGCATGAATTCCAGTCCATCTTCGACAGCGCGCTCGACGGATTCGTAATCCTCGACGAAGGGGGAAAGTGCGTTTAAGCGAATCCCGCAGCACTGGAAATTCTCGGACGCCGGCGTTAGCGAGTCCTTGGTCAGTCGGTCGCCGGGTTGTTGGGCGAAAACAGACCCGACATAGCCATGTCGGTTAACCCCCAAGGTGAGACGGAAGTCGTTCACCCGGATGGTCGATCCGTCTTTCTGGAGTACAGCGTCAAGACGAATTACCTGCCGCGCCGCCATTTCGTTGTCCTGCGGGACGTGTCAAAAAGAAAGCGAGCCGAAGCGGCACTTTGCGAAAGTGACGAACGATTCGTTCAGATGGCCGACAACATAGCCGAGATGTTCTGGATGATCGACGCCAAGAGCAAGCAGGTCCTATACGCCAACCGGGCCTTTGAGGCCATCGCCGGAAGACCGCTCGAAACCCTGGCCAGCAATCCCATTTCATATCAGGAGCTGCTGCACCCGGAAGACCGCGTCCGGGTCCGAACGCAGCTCGCAGAGGCGGCGCGCACCGGCCGATTCGACGAAGAATTCCGCATCGTGCGAGCCGATCGCGCGATCCGCTGGGTCTCGGTGCGTAGCTTCCCGGTGCGAGATGCCTCAGGCGAAATCCTACGCCTGGTCGGCACCGCGCAAGATGTCACCGGACGAAAATCCGCCGAAGAAGAAATCGCGCGGAGCCTGCGGCTCGCCCAATCGGCTTGGGCTGAAGCGGACGCCTTTCGCAAAACCACTCTGGCGCTGACCCAGAACCTCAGCATGGATTACGTGCTGGGCACTCTACTGGCTTCACTTTTGGATCTCGTTCCCTGCGACGTTGCGCAGGTCCTACTCGCCGAAACTGAAAACCGCCTGTTTCTCGCTAGGGAGTTGCGAGCCCACGAGCCGTCCTTTGAGCAACACAAGTCTGTGCTGACTTGGAATACCAGCGACCACTCGGCTGTCAGAAAGGTTCTCACGACCCGGAGCGTAGTGTTGGTTCAAAACACAGCGGAACAGGAGGGCTGGAAGCACTTCAGAGGGCATACCCGTTTTCGCTCCTGGCTCGGAGCGCCGCTCATCGCTTCCGACAAAGTGCTCGGACTTCTTTCGCTTGGCGATTCTGAGGCTTACGCCTTCACGCAGGAGCACGCGCGGCTGGCCAAGTCGCTCGCGATTCCAGCTGCCGTCGCCATTCAAAACGCGCGGCTCTATGAGCGTGCCGAGATCTACGCAGCGGAACTTGAAAGGCGCCTGGGCGATCTCGAAAAGACACAGAAGGCGCTCGAGTTAGCCGAGCAAAGGAACGCGCTCGCCAAACCCGCTCCCGCTCAAAACTAAAGCTTCGATCCGCCTCATGCTAGCACACGCTACGGCAGCCTGATCGCTCCTCGTACCCGGGAGCCTTCTCGGAGACTGCCTATTTTCGATCTTGCTTTTTGAGCCGTTAAGCCAGAGGTGCATTCGACGTCGCACAAGCTCAAGCGCCGCGAGAGCCGGCCGGCTGGGTACCATGCTGCGGTTTTGACGCCTCGATCACTGGCCGGAACGAGTTGACGAGGCCCGGGCCTTCTGAACCTCGTGTTTGCCTGTTGGCCTTGACTCCGACCGCTCGCCACGAATTGCGATCCTTCCACAGGCAGGCCTAGGAAAATATGCGCTCTCGAAGCGCCCGGAATTGCGGGCGCTTCAGGAACGAGGAACGGCCCATGCTCGTCGGGTCGCGCTGCGATTGCGTGGTTTGCCGGATGGAGAAAAGCCTGACCGCAGAGCTCGGTCGGGACTGCGCTCGCAAGGCCTTTCAACTACAGGCGAGTTCAGGCGATATTCTGGCCCGGTTTAGCTCGCCGCTCGATCTGGTGAGCGCACTTCACGCCTCCACCGATCCGAACGGTCCGCGATCAGCCGACCGCCTGCTGGCTGCGCTACTCAGGGAGAATGAGGGTGCCCCAGCTGGTTCGGTTTGGCTGAGTCTCTTGTTGCTGGTCTTCGTCCCGACCATCCATCGTACCGCGAGCCAGATCCGAGTGGCGTTCCCATCGCTCGCGCGCGACGACGTGGGACAGCACGTGCTTTCCGTGTTTTTGGACTTCCTTCATTCAGCCGATCTGGCCACTCGGCGCTCGCATCTCGCGTTTGCGGTTGCCCGCAGCGTCCGCCGCGGCTCGTTCCGCTGGGCTATCCGCGAGGCTCGGCTTGCCACACCGGAAGAGATCGCCGAAGGAAGCGAAGAGATTCTTGTGACAGAACCGATCGATGCAGCGGCCGTGCTCGAACGCTTCCTCGATAACTGCCAGATCCTGGGATACCTTTCAGCCGAGGAGAGAAAACTCTTGGTTGAGTACAAACTCGAGCACGTATCCTCCCGAGAAATTGCTGGGCGCAATGGCCATTCTTCTTGCGCAGCGCGCCACCGCATTCACAGGATTCTCCGAAGGCTCCGCAGTGTGGCGGCGAAGAACTCGCCCCGCCAGCTCCGACTTTTCAAGCGCTAGGGACCGGCGAATAAATATTTTCGTGCGACCCGTCACATTCCGATTTTGGCTGGCTGATTAGTAGTGTGAGGGGAGTTCCCGCCGGTTACTCGAGCACGAGACAAGCGCCGATGGTTGGTGTTCGGACTTGCCCTCGCAGGACAGGACCGGCACAGCGGTAGGCGCAGGATTGGGGGATTACGCTGTCACGGGGGCAAACGCTCTAAGTGGCCGGACGGGAGGTCCGGCAACAGCGACAGCACTATCCCGGTCTGGAAGCTTTCTGCTGGCAAAAGTGAACTCCCCTGAATTTTCCAATTAGGGAGCAGGCACAAATGAAGCGATTCGTTCGAATTCTCCGGCGACTCTCCGTCCGTCCACTCACGGCCGCCGGATTGGTCATTCTCTTCGCGGTTCCGGCTTTTGCCCAAACGACCGGCAATTCCCCGTGGGAGAACGCCGTTAACGTGCTCGAGACGGCGTTTACCAGCACCATCGCCCGAGGTCTGTCGCTGGTGGCCATTGTGGTTTCAGGGCTGACCTTTGCATTTGGGGAAGGGGGATCGAAGCGGGTGTTAGCCGGAGTTCTGTTTGGCGTGGGGATGGCCGTCGCTGCAGTTAATTTCTTGGCATGGCTTTTTCCGGGGAGCTGAGGGCAGGCGATATGGCGCAAGCAAGACGCATCAACAAGGTATACCGGTCGCTATCGCGACCACTGACGGTTCTGGGGGCAGAGCGAAAGCTGTTCTTCTTCGCCATGTGCCTGGGAGCGGCTACCTTCAACCTGCTCGGCAGCCTCGCCGGTGGCTTGGGAATTTTTTTTCTCCTTTATCTGGCAGCCCGCTGGGCTACGGCAACCGACCCGCAGATCCTTCGACTACTCTTCACGGCAACAAGGTTGCGCCCGCAGTATGACCCCATGAAATTCACAGCGGTTCAGCTTCGAAGGGATGGCCATGCTCAAGCTTAGTCGGATCTTCAAGAACTACGGTGAGACGGGCGCGCTCGGCGAACAGATCAATCTGTTTGGCTTCATAGGGCCGGAGGCTTTTCTAACTAAAACGGGCGAGGTGGGCTTGATTCTCGAAGTGCGTGGCGTCGACTACGAGTGCCTCGACCAGAGCACCTTGGACCATCTCACCAAACGCTTCGAATCGGCGCTCCGGGTTTTCGATGAGAACTGCCGTCTCTATCAGTATCTGTTCAAGCGAAACAAGCAAGAGATTCCTTACCGTTTGCGCGGCAACCCGGTGGTGGATGCGGCGATCGGAAACCGCATGGCCTATCTGGCCAGCAAAGCCGATCGGCTTTTTGGGCTGTCAATCTACTATGTCCTGCTGTACCGCAACCAAGATGCCGGTGCCACGCTGAGAGCAGGCCTGGCCCATTTCAAGCATACCCCCCAGGAGGTACTCGGTGATCTGGCAAACCGATTTTCGTCCCAAAGGCAGACCGTCGTGCTTGGCGACCGGCTGGACGCGGCCGAAACTGCGCTTTTGGCCAAGACGCGCGCGTTCATTCTGCAGGTCAGCGATTTCCTTGGCGTGCGGGTGCTCGACAAGCACGAAGCCTTTCGGGTGCTGAAGCGAACGCTCAACTTCGATCCACGGAAACTGGAGCTTGCCCGGCTCAGCCACGACACGTTTTTGGACTACTACCTGCCCGAATCGCACCTGGAGTGCCACCGCCGCCATCTGCGCCTCGACGATTACTACGTCAAGGTCTTAACGCTGAAAGAGCCAGGCGCGCAAACCTTCCCGCTTATCTGGGAGCGTCTGCTTGAAATCGAGGCCAACTATTTTGTAGTTACCGAATGGAAGCGAGAAGATCCGGGAAAAACGCGCCGGGCCATACAATCCAAGCGCCGCCATTTTCACAACACCAAGCGGTCCTTCTTTAGCCAGATGAACCTCAGTGATGCGCCTCAGGACATCCTGCTCGATGACTCCAAGCAGTCGCAGGTGCGCGAGCTTGGCGAAAGCCTTACGGAGATCGAGCTCAGCGGAAACTACTTCGGCGAGTTTGCCGTAACCGTGGTCCTCTACGACCCAGAGATTGCCAGGGTCGAACGCGCCTCGGCTGAGTTCTATAAAGCCTTCAGCATGCAGGACGCTCAACTCTATGAGGAAAACTACAATCTACTCAACGCCTTTCTTGCGGCGGTGCCCGGTAACTATGCCTTTAACCTCCGCTACCTCTATCTGCTGAGCTCAAACTATGCTGATTTTTCCTTTCTGTTCATGCCTGATCGAGGCTCACCGGAGAACACTCACCTCGGGGAAGAGTATCTTGCGGTGCTGGAAACCAACCACCACACTCCCTACTTCTTCAATCTTCACTACCGGGACGTAGCGCACACGCTGATCCTCGGAAGAACAGGGGCAGGCAAGTTCTTCAGTCTGTCGCGCCAACCCAAATGCATACCGATTATCGCCACGCAGAGCATCAGCTCGCTTAAATCCTCGGTGTCCGGCGAAACCTGGCGTACCCTGCTGCAGACGTTTCGGACGAAGATCTTTTTGACACTCTCGGACGACTTCTCGGCCAAGACGGCCAGCGAGCTGTGCGGCCGCGAGGACCAACTCAAGGTCAGCTATAACCTGTCTGAGAGCGGGCATGATGCCAAGGTGAGCCTGCTCACCGGTAATCCACTCTCGCACCGCGCGAATTTGTCGGCTTCGAAGAGTTATTACCCCCACTCGGACTTCCGCTTTGACACCAAGACGTTCATGGAACTCAAAAATGCGCAAGCCGTCGTCATGGCCTACGACGGCTTCAACCCCCTGCCGCCGGCATTCTGTTATCTCAAGCCACATCACAACGACCCGAACTTGAGTTATTTCGAGCAGCTCGCCAAAGGACAGCTCTAATGAATGGATTTGAAACCATCCTGCCCTTCCTGAAACCGATCGAACACCTGATTCTCGACGCTTCGATCAGCGAGGTGATGATCAACGGACCGGACTCGGTGTTTGTCGAGAGAACGGGAGTGCTCGAGCAAGTGAGTGGTGTATCGCTCCAGGAAAAAGGGCTCATGGTTGCGGTAAAAAACATTGCCCGCCGCTTGGGAGGCGATATATCAGAGGCAAAACCGATTTTGGATTCGCGTCTCCCCGACGGGAGCCGCGTCGCAGCGGTGATTCCTCCCTGCAGTTTGCGCGGGGTGACATTGACGATCCGTAAGTTTAGCCGACGGCTCTTCGAAATCGAGGATTTGATTGCCGCGGGCACTATCGATCGGTCTCTCGCAAATCGGTTAAAGCGATACGTGCTGGACCGCAAAAATATCCTGCTAAGCGGCGGTACCGGTTCCGGCAAGACAACCGTTCTGAACGCCCTCGGCCGATTCATTCCCGGCGATGAGCGTGTGCTGGTCATCGAGGATACCGCCGAGATCGATCTTCCTCACGCCAATCTCGTCCGGTTCGAAGCCAGGCAGGCCCAAGATGGCCTGGAAGCCGTGGCCATTCGCGATCTACTCAAGGCGTCGCTCCGCCACCGGCCGGATCGAATCATCCTCGGTGAGGTCCGCGGCGGTGAGGCATTCGATCTGCTGCAGCTGCTCAATACCGGCCATTCCGGAACGCTTTCGACCATCCACGCCAGTTCAGCCAGACAGGGTCTGTCTCGTTTCGCGAACTGCGTTTTGCAGAGCGGGATCGATCTACCTTACGGTTCCGTCAAAGCCAATATTGGCGATTCGCTCGATCTCGTCATTCACATCGAACGCAGGCCGGGTCGCAGATTTGTCTCCGAAGTCCTGGCCATCAACAGCTACGACCCCGACAGCGATCTGTTTGACTACTGCTCGATCTATCAGCGAGAGGCGCGGCCGTGAACGACACGGACAGGCCAGCCGAGAACATCGGAACCTGTGAGTATCTTGTAGCCGGCTTTCAGACTTCAGATCAGCTCGCCATCTTGCTTCGAAATCCCGATAGCAAAGAAATCATCCAGCGGGTGACAACAGCCGCCAGAATTACCCAGCCGTCTTTTCAGCAATGGCTACGCTTTAAGAATGAGCGCGCGGGGTTTGACGTCTACATCGGGATGAACCCTCTTAAACCGAACGCCCGCACGCGTACCAAAGAGGACATTCTCGCTATCCGGCACCTCTATGTCGATCTCGATCACGAAGGCCCGAAAGCTCTGGCGGACATTCGATTGTCCGAGCTCGTGCCGAAACCCAGTTACGTTCTGTCGACTTCTCCGGGGAAGTTTCAGGTTATTTGGCGCGTCGAGGCCATCAGCCAAGAGCATGCGGAAAAACTGTTGCGTGCGATGGCACGGAGGTTCACAGCCGACCCGGCTGCGACCGACTCGACACGGGTGCTTCGTTTACCCGGCTTTCTCAACCACAAGTATCAAGAAAAGTTTACGGTAACGGCTCAGAGGCTTTCCGATCGCGTTTACGGTGTCCACGACTTCAAACTGAGGATCGAATACGACGACGCTCCTTATCAGCCCACCCACCGCACTCCGAAACGGAACCGCAAAGGCGATCTCACACAATCGGAGCATGACTGGGCCTATGCCAGCCGTGCCCTCAGGCGCGGAGACGACCCCGAAGAAATCATTCGAGCGATTGCCGCTTATCGCTCGAATGACAAGCCCGACCCGGAATATTACGCCCGACATACCGTTGAGAAGGCCCATGCCGAACTCCAGGCCGAACAGGCGGGCGCTCATGGCAGTCCCGACGACCGAACCGATTTCAGCTCAATGGCGGGTAGCGCCAGCCGTGCGCCGGGGTATCAAAAGCCGCGCTAACACCCCATCGGCGTCCTGTTGTACCGAGTGTTTAGAACTACCTTGCATTTCGACGCGTGTACGGAAACCCAAGCGCCCATGCGGAATTCACAGGCTCACAAGGGGCTAGCGGGATGTCGCGAGCCACGAACGGGCTTGCTTGACCTGTGGCAGATCGCCGTCGGCTTGCGGCCAAGCTGCCAGAAACTCTCGATAGGCGGTCGTTGCGTTTGCGACATCTCCCGACAGAACATAGGATTGAGCGATGCCGTAGAGAGCGTGCCCGCTTTTCGGGCGTTGATCTAGCATCGCCCCGAACGCCGCGCGCGCCTTATCCCATTGCTTCAATTTCAGGTAGGCGTAGCCGAGACTCTCTTGTTCAGGACGAAAATAGCGTGGCGGCTCAGAGTAGCCGAGCGTCTTCTCTTTGTCGGCAGCTTGCTGAATCAGGCCGATGCCTTCGCTTGTATTCCCGCGGGCGATCTCTAGATTGCCACGGAGGTCCAGCGACATCGTTCCCAGAATTTTCAGAATCTCCGACGAGTTTTCGTCCGGCGTTGCTCTTGAGTCCCCCTCGCTGCTCTGTGGTTCTGCAGCTTGGAGACGCCACAGTTGTGCCTCAAGGGCCTCGGCGTGCGTCGCGGCCTCCGAGAAAGCGCCGACTTCAATCGCTGCCATTCCCTTGGCGTAAGTGTTCAAACCGTCCGAGTACTCTTTGGCGGGTGCGCTGGCGGAGACCGGATCCATGCCGAACCCTACAGGATCTTCCGGGACGGCCCTCCAATCCCCGAAAACAACGTGCACCCGCGCCACGCTCGCCCCGGCCCAAACCACAAAGCGGCCAGAAGTCATCTGAAGGGGCGTCGGGATATCGTGAAGTTTCTTCGCCCATTCAAGACCCTCTCGATAGCGGCCGGATTCGGCGCAAGCGGCGATTAAGTACGCGAGGTTATGCGCGTAATTCCAGTCCTCTTCCGGCTTGATCCCTTGAGCCGTCATGTAGGCTTCGTCCACATGCACGGAATCGAGGAACGCCTGGCGGGCTCTTTCATAGTCACCGACCCGCCAATAGATGTGCCCAGGCATGTGAACCATGTGCCCGGAATTAGGAGCGAGACTCCCGAGAATGCCCGCGCTGCGAAGAGCGCTTTCAGGGTGCGAGGAATCTTCCATGGCGTGAATCCAATAATGATTGGCCGCTGCGTCATCGGGATGAGCGGCCAGAAGATTTCGCAGGATCGATTGCGCGTAAGGCGTAGTGTCACCTGGATGGCCGTCGCTGTCATAACCGTTCAGCAGGGCGAGGGCGAGAAACGCCTGGGCATCGAGGTCATCTGGATACTTATCGATCAGGTCTTCCATCTTGTGTCTGTAGGCGGCGGGTTCTCCCGATTTGTCCCAATCCACCTCGTGTTCAGCCGCATGGATGTAGAACTGCTCGTGTTCAGGCGCCTTCGCCAGCAGAGATTTGGCTTTATCGAGTGCAGCGCGCATGTCATCGATCATCAGACCGTGCATCTTGAGTGCCTCGAATTCGCCCCAATACGCCATCGCTGCTTCGGGGTCCTGTCTGGCGGCTTCCTTGAAGGCGCGATAGGCTTCAAAGTCCCAGAAGCAGTGAAGGAGTCGAAGGCCCTGATTGAAATATTGCTGAGCCGCGTCGGACTTCGTCGTGATTTTCATGCTGGCGTTGCCTATTCCTTGCATGAGCTGAGGAGGCGGCAGATCGCGAAACCTGGGACTCATAGAGTGATCGTGATGGCTTAGGGCCGCACTTTGGGCCTCAGCGGTCGCGCAGAGCAGTGCCGCGAGGCTCAAAAGCGGAATGGCTCGAGGAATCATAAGGATCCTTCGGCGTTTCTTGCATCATGCGCAGGCGAGTATGGACCGAACAGGTTATGAGAGCAATCGACAGGGCCCTGCGCAGAATGAGATTTAACCTCGGTTGGTCGCCTAATCGGAGAAGCGCTCGGACAAGCACGACATGTCCGGCACCACCGGGCATTTCCAACGCGAGGTCACTATCATTGGCGAAGCGATAGGGGCGAGCTGTTAATCACGGATGCCGCAGTCGCCTTTGATTTCTTGGAGCGGCGCTCGGCCCCAGGCGTCTCCTCCGTCTTTGCCGGCGGAGCGGGTTGCTCGGTCGTGGAACGTTCCCAAGAATGACGCAGCTCCTCGCGGCGTCTGAGCACGTACTGCTTCGCTTCGTCAAAACTGCGATACATGCGCTTCCCTTTGATCATGTTGCACGAGCGGCAGCATGCGACAAGATTGCGGGGATTCTTCTTGCCCTGGCGTGCCCGTGGAATCACAAAATCCACGGACAAGGAGAGAGCATTCTCGAAGCTGGCCAATCCGTCCAATCCGCAGTACTGGCAGCGGTATTGGTCGCGCTTGAGGATGTCCAGTCCTTCGCGTCTAGTCACTGGTCTATCCAGGAACCTAAAGGTCATAAGATCAAACGGCATGGGGCACCTCCCGAACCCCAGATATGTTGGAACGCCGCTGGGGTTCGGCTCTTCGGCAGTTGAGACAGAAATTAGGGCAGCCCTTCTCCGTTGTCAAGTTGGGACGCGCCCGAGGGCGAGTAACCATCTCGCATCAGCATCGAGCGGCATCGTTCGACTACCTTCCCAGATTGCCCCTGCAGGGAAGGGCACTCCCGCTTGAAGGACGAAACAAAGGAGTTGAGAGTGAGTGGGCGTTGGGGGGATGCGACTCTAGTGAGAGAATGAACACCAACTGCCAAAACAGCAGGCCTAGTGCATCGACTTCGCGCGGCGCGCTGCCCGCTCCTGCTGAATCGCCGTGCAAGCGGTCGGAAGAGTCAGCCTGATTCATCGGACGCGGAGGGCTGAGTGCTCCTTACAAATGCTTGCAAATGCATGTCCCTGTGTACGGTCCGGGACGGCACTCAGCGAATAGGTGCACAGGATTTCTACACTATGCGTTTTGACTAGTTCGTTGCCGATTTTTTCCAGTTGTATCGCCGAATTCGTATTGCCTTTCGCGCACAAGATACCGCAACACTCACCGCAGATGGCGACGCGCGGACGCCGTATCCGCGCTGCTTCCGAAGCCGATCTAATGAGACCGCTGAGGCCTTCGAAAAATCGAGCGGCATCAGGAGAATCGCCTACCATGATTTTCGACAACATTTCGACGGCATCCAGGGCAACGTACGTTCCTCGTTGGATCTGGGCGTCTATGTCTATGCCGCTGTCCGCCAGTCGTTCAGCGAGGGCTTGCCGATGCGTTTCCGTCGCCATCACGATGGCCGGGTTGCCAGCCCTCATGGCTTGAGCAACAAAGTCCGTGACGCCCGCAAGAAAAATATGGTCTTCAGAATAGAACTCGACTTCGTGCCCTTCCGAAATTTGGGCGCTCGTTGTTCCAGCGAACCCGCCGACATCCACACCTGTACTAACAAACTGCCTGCCCGCCGTGACGGATTCAACAGCAGACAACAGTTCCCGATGGGTTCGCGTCTTTTGCAGGTACCCGAGCGCCCCCAAGTTTAGAGCCTGCTGAATTACTTCGAGCGAGGACTCTTGGCTGAGGAAGAAGATTTTCGAATGGGAAGCCATCTTGGCTATCTGCTCGGCGGCCCGTATACCGTTCAGTCTTGGCAAACCAATATCAAGCAGAATTAGTTCTGGTTGCAGCAGGGTGGCCTTGTGAATAGCTTCGAGCCCATCGGCAGCTTCCCCCACTATCCTGAGTGTGGAACTCTCAAGCAGTACACGGATCATTCGACGGAACGGTTCGTAGTCATCAACTACAAGCACTCTAACCGGAGTCATTGTTGGGTTTCTCTAAATACCCCCCTCAGGCGGCCTGGTCAACAAGAAAGGGTGATCGGAGATGCGGCAAACGCAACGCTTGCAGAAAGTGATTAAAACAGGCTAGTAGTTGCGATGCCGTTCAAAGTGAACTATATTCTGCCCTTTCGTGCCCGAGGCGGCCCATTATGACCTGCAATTGTGGGACAGTGGGAGCATCGCCATAGATTTCCCTAACCAGCCCGTCGTTTGGATTCTTCTACGGTATTCGTCTGTTTCATGTCGAGTAGCCGAATCTGATTTCCTGAGAAACGAATCTCAGGCACTGGCAGACTGGCAGGCGATTTGGATGCGACTCCCGGTTAATCGCCCGAAGTCATCCACGCCGCGCACAGAACGGCCGTGTAAAAGGCCGGCCTTTGCGGTTTGGCCTACGCCTTCTGCTGCCCCAAGGTTGGGGAACTGTTTGCCTCGATCAGTGGAATGCTCAAGATGCGCCATTCGTCCCAGCTCCGAGGCACACCGTCATGGCCTGTAAAGCTTGTGGTTCAGAGAGAGTAAGCACGTTCAATGGAGAGGTTGCGGTACATCGTCCAGAATTAGGCGGTCTGAATGAATCCGTCGTTTGGGTATTTCCTAAGCTGCTGGTGTGCTTGAATTGTGGATTGGCACAATTTGCTGTGCCTGAGCCAGAGCTATCGGTGCTCGTACAAAAACCCTAGCTCGCCCCTTACTCCTGAGTCGCAAACTTCCCCCCTAGCGTTTCCAACTTCACGCATCCAGTTGGCACATCGAAATGATCACCCGTTGTCCCAAGGCAATGCTTGGCCTTCGAATTGAACTTAGAAATGTGCGTTTAAAGGAAGCCTCGTCGCGACAAAGACGCCTTTGAGTACGGGTCAACCGAACTTGTGCAAGTCTCCGCGGAAATCTCAATCACGCGTGAGAAAGCTACACCACCTTTGACGTCGGGGAAGGCCAGGCTTGGCTCGGAGTGTGGATTTGCCGAGTACTCGATTCCAGAAGAGGTTTTGGTCCCATTGCGTTGATCCGATGGGCACCGGCCAGGCAGCACGATAGTGGTTAGTTCTGTCATGACCAAAAGAGGCAGTCACGATCCCCTGTATTAGGAAGAGTTTCCCGGTACCCTCAATAGGGCTTCAAGTCATTGCTTGAGCAGGGTTGCGTAAAGTAAAGAACCCGAGTACCTTGGAAGCCGAGCGGGCGTAGTTCAATGGCAGAATAGAAGCTTCCCAAGCTTCGGACGTGGGTTCGATTCCCATCGCCCGCTCCAAATCCCTCGATGATTCAATTGCCCTTACGCGACTGAGTCGCCCAAAACACCCTATAAAACTCTCCGTTTTGGACGCCAGTTGGACGCTCGATTGGACGCCGTCCAGTCTCGGGATGCCGGATGAGATACCCACTCTATGGCGGCGCTACGCACGTCCTCGACGATGCGGCGGTTAAGCCTGAAGGGAGCTGTTGAAGACACATGCCGCGAACTTGTCTAGCTTGTTCCAATGTTGAGAGGGAGGCAATCGACAAATCCCTCGTCGCAGGCGAGCCGTTACGAAACATAGCGCAAGTGTTTCGATATCCCCAGCGGGATTGTTGCGTCACAAAAGCCACCTCGCCCAAGCCATCGTGAAGGCTGGCGAGAGACGCGAGGAACAGTTAGGCGACAACTTGCTGGACGAAATGCGGCGAGTGCAGTGCAAGGCCTGGGAGCTAGTCGCCAAGACGGAATCCGAGGGTGACCACAGAGGGGCTATCGTCGCGTTGCGCGAGGTGCGCGAATGCCTCGAATCGCTCGGGGAGATGTTGGCGAGGGTACAGTCCCCTGCAGGCCGCCCTAACCTAGGCCGGGTATTGGAGGCAGCCAAGCGAAGGGTCGAGAACATGGCGGTAACGACCGAACTATCGCAGATTGACCCGTCGGATTCCTTCGCCGCCATTCCGCGCGCCAAGGGACCCTCTCATGCCGAACGTCACCCGTCCTTCCTCCCAGATGACGGGCAATCCGGAAGTTGGGAGACTCAAATCAGAGTTGCCGACCATCCAGAATCATCGCGCAGTGGCGTGACCCATAATCCAGGAACTACGAAGTGTGCAGAAGTGCATTCATCTTGGGGAAACTGACCACGAATCGGTGGCTGGCGCAGCCGCCCACGCGAGCCCCT
>Ga0126373_10000543_pt1 | contig 25102 bp, 33 predicted proteins | sample PanSoiMetPlot_11_FD_92545 | JGI IMG/M metagenome (GOLD analysis project Ga0126373, IMG submission 92545) | Tropical forest soil microbial communities from Panama - MetaG Plot_11 | ecosystem: Environmental > Terrestrial > Soil > Tropical forest > Bulk soil | place: Panama | collected 2016-02-17 | reverse complement strand
GTTCAGCTGCGGTTTGGCGATGTGCTAACCTAGCAGTACTGAACGGGGCTGTAGCTCAGACGGATAGAGCAGCAGTTTCCTAAACTGCGTGTCGGGAGTTCGACTCTCCCCAGCCCCACCATCCTAACTTTCAAAGTTCATTGGGTTTAGCATTAATTCGCCTCAGTGCGTCATCGGGTCAAAATCACAAACTGTAGTAAAAATGTAGTAATGCCGCGCTTCGGTGGCGACGCTTCTAAGGTTGAAATGAGCATTTTTTGTGAGCGTAGTAGGTAGGGCTACCGCTGCGCCCGCTTGCAGTATAGTCACTGCGAATCGACAGCATCAAGCGTTCGTGGGGGTAAGCTTATAGGCAGGGGAAAACTGCTACACCCCCACGGGGCAAAAGTCACTTAAGTCCAGGAATTGAAATTTCGGTAACCGTCGTCTTGCACCCAGTCATATAAGGAACACCATTTCGTTAGCCGGATGTGCTGCCCTCTTAAGGGATGAGGGTTTTGCCGAGGCTCGTACGCACTGAGGTCAGTATAGTAGCGCCACGAGTTATCCTTCCATTCCGTTGGCCTGATTAGCCTCCCATCTTCGCTGAATTCGAGAGCAAGATTGTTAAAGGGATTGGGGCCGAGAGGTTTTGTGAGCTGGTCTTTACCTCTAATGCCGTTGATGTGAATCCCGAACACTCGATTCCCATCGTGTATGCTCTTAAAGATTTCGTATCGGACCCACCTTCGCGCCCAAGTGTCAGAGCCAACAAGTACCACAGTTATCGAAGTACCGTTCAGCTCATCGTTAATCAGTCGTTTCAGCGCCGATGGGCTCGAATTCTTTGCGTCCTCCCAGATCGAACAATCATAGTAACCAGCCGATTCGACACCCTCGGCAAAATTATGTTTGCGAACTACGTTCGCCCGAAAATCGATGACATCCTGATAGTGAAAAGCAAAGTAAATGCGCTTCGCCATGCTTTCAAATCGATCCTAACCCCGGGGGGTTGCGCGATAGTCTATCGGCCAGCGGCCTTCGCTGCACGCTCTATCCAAACAGAAAGATTCTGACGGCCTGAATCCTGAACCCAGTCGTATGTGGGATACGTACCTGAGATCGCCGCTCCGTTTCCGTTATTCCAGAATAGATAATCAAATGGATTTAGGCCCTTGTAATCGGTATAGCCATTGAGATCCGCCACATTGTGAACATAAATCCCAAGCAATCCGTTTCCGCGCTTAATGCTTTCGATTACTTCATAGTTGATCCAAGGTCTATTCGCAGTCTGCGATCCGATAAGCACGACTGTCACAGGAGTGTTCGCCATCTGATTGTCAATCCAGCGTTTGATTGTGTCATTGCCCGATTTCTTCACGCTCTCCCAAGAGGCTTTATCTACAAAACCGACGGAGGTATCGCCTGGTGCGAGGATGATGCTACTGTTGCGGATTTGGCCCACGCGGAGGATATCCTGATCGTAATGGAAACTGAAAAATACGCGCCGCGACATACCTAAGCTGTTTTCTTGAGGATCAAAAATGTTACAAGAGTGCCGAGAACCGACAGATAAAACGGCCATAACGTAATCGAAAAGGGAGTTTTGTACCATTTGCACACACTCGAAAAATGCGATGCATCCATGGAAAAGTCCACTTGCTCCTCATGTTTGAGGCGCACTTCGTTGTATAGCAGCCGGTACATGCGTTCTTGCCAAAGAAAAAACGAATCAAGAAGCCAGAATATAATTGCAAGAACAATAGCGAGCACAAGCGCCGAGACTTTTGCCTCGGTCGTACTCAACGCAAAAAGCCCTGCCAATACGGTTATGCTCCAACCTTTTAGCAGGAAAGATGTGTTCGCCATTCTGGCGATGACCCCTTGAACAAATTCCAAGTGTTTGCGTTTGTTCTCTGCATTCATTTTCATCGCGTGAAATAAAAACTAAATCGTCTCACCAAACGTTAATTCACTTGCACCGCGATTGACTGAATCAGCCTCATAATAACGAATGTCGGAGGGCGGTGTCGTGCCTCCAGGTTGGCGCAACGTCATAATCGCGTAGTCATGGAAGTAGACGTTATCCTTGTTGAGGCTGAGTTCCAATATGCCTTTCCTAAGTGTAGGCAGTGCCCTCTGAGCCTGAAGGTCAGGATCGCTAATCTGCCCATAAGGATTCTGTTCTTGAAGCACAGGAATCGCCGCTGCTCCAATGCAGCGTCCCTTGTCCAATCCGATGTACGGATCATAGGCTTCGAAGTTATGCTCGTGCCCCCAGAGCCACACAGCAATCTTGTCCATAAAGGGTTCAAAGACTGAATAAAGTCTGGGGTTATATGCGAGCGCTTTTCCGCTCGCCCCTTTGCCAACGCCGTCGCCAAAAGCCGTAAATAGCTGATGGTGTGAAAGCATGATCGTTTGGCCCCCAAAGTTCCTCAGTTTATCCGCGTGCCAATCCGCTTCAGAGTCTTCCAGATAAGTGATGTTGGTTGTCACTGTAAACGGATCGCAGTCATGCAATCCTGTATCCATTGCAATAATCTGCCAGTTCTTATTCCTCAGGCAGAAGTAACTAGCTTGCTGCTGGTAAGCACTAAGCGAGGGCGATTTGTTCAACTCGCCTAACAATTGGTAGTAGAAGGAACCTCCTGAATACCTATCGTGATTTCCCGAAAGCGTATAAACGGGGATGTTTGGCGCAAGCGACTGGATAAGCGAAAGAAAATTGTCAGTGTCCTCCCAGGATAACCCGGAGTAATAGATATCTCCGAGATGGATGAGCATATCTGGCCGCTTCTTCATCACTTCCGCGAGAAGCCAGCGCGAATCATCCAAGCCCGTACCCCAGTCCCCAATTAAGCCAATGACAATTTCGGGTTTTTCGGGTAGCGAAATAACAAAATCACTTAAGTTTGAGTGCTTCACGTAAGATGCGGGCTTAAACGATCCTTTCCAAGCCAGGTAAGTAGCGAGCGCTTCTGTCCAGAGCGGATCGCAAGTGCCGTCTTGCAACTCTGTTCTGATCGCATCCGCTCTCGCGTGATCTCTTTTGATTTCTGCCCAAACAAATTCGGCGGCGAGCTTGGCGCAATGTCCGACGGGAGCGCCCATCCGATCAACGGTGGGAACAAGTTTATTGCTTTGAAACGCGCTGAAGGCAGTCGTGAACTGTGACATCTCAGGCTGACTCGCGCTTAAATCTAGTCGAGCAGTGGCCCGTCGCGCCGCCAGCACTCTATGCATGGCGGATTGCCATACGGAGGCGTAAGGATTACGGTAGGTTACGAACGAATTCGGCACGGGATGACCTCCAGGGCTGAGTCCGAATTTCATCAACAGGAGTTGAAGCAGGAGCTAGCCGTGACGGAGTATACCACAACAATAGTTGACGATGACTCAAACATACTCGGATTGCTTTCTGTGTTGTAGATTGCAGCGTATGAGCGATACAAGAGGTCAGAAACGAGGGGTGGGCAAGCGCGACGCGACGCTAACGTCGTTCCGCTCGCTTCGGGCTGCAGCTTAAGCGCCCAACCGCTATCGGGATTGCAGGTAAAATGCGCGCTGGAAATTTCTAATGTCAACAGCCGCAGGAAGGACACTGAGAATCGCCTGGTCTAAGCTGGCCGTCATCTGATCATAGTCCTTGGAAGGAAGCGGAGGGAGTCCACACCTGAAGATGTTTCCTGCATCGTCTTGAATGGTAACGATAAGCATGGCGTGCGGGAGGTACTTCAACTCCGCAGCAGGTGACCCAAAACCCGAAAACTGACACAGAGGAGATTAGAGGTAAGCTTGGGCGGAATTCTGAAAGAGGAGACGAGGACGATGCCCAAGAAAGGTCATAGCGAAGAGCAGATCGTGGCTGTGTTGCGGCAGGTGGAAGCCGGAGCGCGAGTCGAAGAGGTCTGCCGCAAGGCGGGGATCAGCGAAGCAACTTACTACCTCTGGAAGCGGCAGTATACCGGGGTGGGCGCAAGCGAGCTGCGTGAGCTGCGGCAGTTGCGCGAGGAGAACGGGCGGCTGAAGCGGTTGGTGGCGGATCTGAGCATGGACCGTCAGATTTTGCAGGAGATCGTGTCAAAAAAGCTGTGAGGCCTCGTGCGCGTCGGAAGTTGGCGCGCTGGGCGCAGGAGGCCTATCGGATCAGCGAGCGGTGCGCCGCGCGGATCGTGAAGCTGGCGATCAGCACGCTGCGGTATCAGAGCCGCAAAGTGTTCGATGAAATTCTGCGGCGTCGCTTGCGAGAGTTGGCGGGAACGCATGTGCGCTACGGGTATCGGAGATTGACGGTGTTGTTGCGGCGCGAAGGATGGCATGTGAATGCCAAGCGCATCTACCGGCTGTATCGGGAGGAAGAGTTGATCGTGCGCACCAAGCAGCGACGCAAGCTCGCGCGACGGCAGCGCGTTCCAATGAGCATGGCCACGTGCGCGAACCAATGCTGGAGCATGGATTTTGTGAGCGATAAATTTGCTGACGGACGCTCGTTCCGCATTCTGACGGTGATCGACCAGTTCACGCGGGAGTGCGTTGGATTGGAAGCGGATCGTTCGATGACGGGGAAAAAAGTGGCCGAGGCGCTGGAACGCGCCCGGCAGGAGCGCGGGAGTTTGCCGGAAAGCATTACCGTGGATAATGGCAGCGAGTTCTCTGGCCGTGCGCTGGAGGCCTGGGCAATGACAAACGATGTGCAGTTGTGCTTCATTCGGCCAGGTCGTCCCGTGGAGAACGGATTTATCGAGAGTTTCAACGGGCGGCTGCGAGACGAATGCTTGAACGTGGAGTGGTTTTCTTCGCTGGACGATGCGCGGGAGAAGCTCAGGAAATTCCGCGAGCATTACAACCATCAACGTCCGCACAGTTCGCTCGGGGATCGAGCGCCTGCGGTTTTCGCCGCGATGTGCAGGTCGGAGGAGGCTTCTCCACAAGTGTGGGCAGGGGAAGAGGCTCATATGCCGCCCCTTCCCCTGCAACCCCATCCCGCTGGCGGCGCGTCGGAGAGGAGCCAAAACTTTAGCCTATTACTAGAGGCTCTAGAGTGCGGGAAACCCGCATGAAATCAGGCGAAATGAACTTCAACCGCCCAAAAACTCTAGTTCCGTCTGTGACAGAAAAGGGGAGCGGTTCACAGGAATATCAAACGCAGCCCAGCCTTGCACCGTTTCATGGGGCTGGATGGGATGGTTAGCCAACTCCCGGTCTAAAGACTTAAGGTCGAGGACAGCCAGCATGTTTCCAGACACAACGTCGGGACCATTCAGAAGAACATCACCTCCGATCACAAGTGTATTTTGCTTTAATGGCGTCCCGCTAATCGGTCCAGAGAAAAGTTGCCCATATTGCAAATTCATCGTTGTCATCTCAACTCGACCGAACAAGGAAGTTCTAAGGGCAACGCTATAGCTTTTGACTGTCGAGGGGTGAGATTGAAGATTAACTATCTCAAAATAGACCAATTCTTGAACGGGGAAAATCGTCGGCCCAGATTTGAAGTCATGTTCATACCAGAAGTTGAATCCGTCTAAAGTTCGTTTCGAAGAATACGCGGAAGCTAAGGTGCTAACTGCAAATGCGTAACAATCACGCCGAAGAAGCCAATCTACGAGGGTGGGGAGTAGAAACACTAGCACAGTCAGTAGCGCAGTCCAGCAGCGCGCACGTTTCCTAAGGTTCGAACGAATGACTGTGCTGAAAGCAACTCCGACCAGGCAGATGCCAACTGGAAGCAAATACAGAATTCCGAACCGATCAGCGAAATAACCGATTGCGGCAAAGATGCAAGCAAGACCCGCAGTAAAGAGAATTGTGAACCAGGTCCCCTTAGCTCCGGCGAAATGGAACACCCTTGCTCTGGCCCGAGGTATGTTTTTCTGCGTGCTCATATCCTTGTAGCTATGCCTGATATGTTAGCTGTTTCATCATTACCCAGCAACGGTTGGACCCGCCACAATCAAGCGCTTGTTGTTGCCGAGAGAGGGGGTTCGGATCGCTCGCGCATCAGAAAGACTTCGGATTAACAGCGCATCCAAAGTTGATGGGCGAGAGCCTACGCGCTTTTATTCCTTGACGAGAAGACGTGATTTAGCTTGTGTACTCTACGCTTGTCTCAAGAACCTACCAAGCTGATTAAACTCGCAAGATTCTGCCAGTGCCTCGGGTGCGGCACGCGCTTCTTTCTGCCAATCTCGGTTGCATAAAGACAATCCGATAATCGCTCTTCTAGTTGACCCACTTATCCGTTCTTGCGTTGTCGCGGCCTCTCTGTTCGGCGGAAATTGTTTTCGTCGTCCTGAAGCTCTCTAACTGCTTAATTGTTTGGCGACGAAACTCATCGACGACCTTTGCATACGTACCGACGATGCTTGTCGAAGAATGCCCGAGCATGCCGGCAACCATGTTGTCGGATGCTCCCGCTGCGCTCAATCGGCTCGCAAATGTCGCGCGAAGGTTGTAGATCGGAAAGTAAGGAAGCCCGGCCTCCCTCAATGCGCGCGTCCAGGTCTTTCGCACGCTCTTCAGATACACAGCCGAATTATTCGGATTTCCGAAAACGAATTGCGAGAAAGCAGGTCCGGTTATGTTTCTCCATTCCTGTAACGCTGCCTTGCAGTTCTCAGTCATTGGCGCAATTCTTCTCCCCGCTCGAGTTTTCGAATCGCGAACGTGGACAATGCCTTCAGCGAGGTCAACGTCGTCCCACTTCAGTCGCAGTGCCTCCTTCACGACTCGAAGTCCAGTTTCTGTAAGCAGGACGATCAGGGTGCGGAGAAGTTGAGGAGCGACGGCCTCTAGCTTTGCCTGTTCCTCAAAGCTAAGGATTCGAGGCTGACGGCGCAGGCTACGTTCCTCAAGGAACTCCACCTCGTCGAAAGGAGTTCTGGCAATCAATCGCTGCCTCTTCGCTAGTTTCAAGATGCGCCGCAAAACGGCGAGATTGCGGTTCGTTATCGCCGGCCCTGCTCCGTTCCTTATTCGAACAAGTTTGAACTGCTCGATGCCTTCAGGAGTAATTTCTGATAACCGCACTGGGCCAAAGAACTCATTCAGCGATTTGATGCAAGAACGATAGACCCTTCGTGTGTTTGGGTGCTGAACAGATTCGAGGAATTGCTCTGCCCATTCTTTCAATCTCGGCGGATTCGACTTTGGCAGCCTGAGCTTTCCTTCTAGAACTTCCATTTTTCGCAGGTCTAGCACCTTCTGCGCCATGCGTTTGTTTTCACATCCGGTGCTCAGGCAGATGTGTTTCCCGTTCGCAGTGAATGTCATCCACCAGACGCTACCGCGCTTATAGAGTCCCATCAGCGGCGCTCCAGGACGCGGAACGGTGTGAAAATTGAGGCATTAGAAAACCCTGTGAAATCCGCGATGCAAAAATCGCTGAAAACATGCGGTTTTTGAAGACAGCTTTTGAGCATTAGAAAATTACACATTTCTAAGGCCTCTTTTGCATAACTGGAATGCCGTCCAAACCGAGATACCGTACTTTTGAGCAAGAAGGTTGAAGCTCGTCTTTGCCCGGCGTCTGTCGCGCCTGAGTTGCCGGATTTCTGTCGCGCTAAGTTCTTTGATGGGGGGCCGCCCTAGCCTCTTGCCCTGTGCTTTGGCATTGCGGAGACCCGCCCGAACGCGCTCGCCGATTAGGCTTCGCTCAAGCTCCGCGACAGCACCCAGAACGGTAAAGACCATCTTCCCCGCCGGCGTAGTCGTGTCGATTGCCTCGGAGAGCGAAACGAACTCAATTCCTAGAGAGCGAAACGTTTCGAGGGCTCTCAGCAGGTGCGACACCGACCGAGCGAAGCGGTCGAAGCGCCAGACCGCGACAGCAGAGAATTTTCCTCTGTGGGCTTCTGCCATCAGCCGGTTCAACTCTGGCCTCGAATCCGCTGCTCCCGATATGCCTCTGTCCACGAATTCCGAAACGATTTTCCAATTACGGCGTTGGCACAGTTGTCGAAGCTCCGAAAGTTGCATCGCAACGTCCTGTTTTCGGAGCGTAGAGACCCTTGCGTATAACGCGCACGCGACCTGTTCTTTCATCCCGAATCCTCCTATTACCTTATCAGTACACATATATGCGAAAGGCACTAGGAGAGCAAGTCCTGAGTCCTAAGCCCGCTTTCGAGGTGGGTCGATGAATGCGTTTGCGTTGATGCGCACTGGCATGCCCTCAATCATTACACCCGATTCTTGGGGGCCGCGCGTCGTCGCGACCAGCAACGTCTTGCCAGATTTCGATGGTGCTGGCTTACGCAATTTGAGTGAAATCACGAGTCTGCCGTTTTTCAGTTCGACTTTCATTTTTTCTCCTTGCACTTAGCATTTGAGGCTGATGACGAAATCTTCCCCGACGCTTTTTGTTGGGATTTCGGGTTCGGTTCTTGCGAAAGACTGTGAGCCCAATCCAGTAGAGCCCGTCGGCTGAAACGGAGACAACGAAGAGAAAGCTTGGTGAAGGGAATGCGCCGTTGGGAAACGAAATGATACAAAGAGCCTGGCGCCAGCTGCAAAAGTTCGGCGGCTTGGTGGATGGTGAGGAAACAGTCATCTTCGTCCTGAGCATTGCGCGTTTTGAATTCATCCTGCGAAGTCATCGCAGCCTCCGTGCGCGTTGCCGTGGTTGCAAAAGAAAATCGCAGTGGCATTCATCCGAACTGTCGGGGCGAAATTCCTTCAGAAGGTAGTCGATAGCTCTTCCGGACGGAGCGTACGAGATGAGGCAATCGCCAGCGATTTCGTTCCAGCGAAGAACCCACGGCCACTTGCTCCCATTGTTGAGGCCGCCGATGAGAACATGAAAGTGGAGGTGGTCGCGGTTGGCACCAAGCTCCATCGTGCGAAACCAGTGAAAATCCTCAGCGCCGTCCGCCTTGTGCAACTCACCAATCCATTTCTCGCAGAGTTTGGTCGCACGCCAACGAGAGATGGAAGGTTCTCGGAAGGTCAAAGTCGCAAACCAGCACCACCGATACTCAGAAAGCCATTCCACGTACCCTTCAATCAGTTGCTTATGGTCACTGATTACTGTGTTTACATAATTGTTGGTCAATCGCATGCGAAAGATTATGCGGAAGGGGCGAAGAGGCCTCCAAAGGAAGTCTCTTGCGAAAATTACGATTTAATTCCTCGAGATTCGGGGAAATTCCGTCGGAATTATTCTCGCATTTTCTTCCGGTAACGACTGATGTAAGACTGATGCGTTGCGGTATTCTGTGCTTTGCCAGCTAATTGAAAGGCTTTTTCTTTCAAGGGGCCCGGTTTCTTCAATAGTTTTTCAACCTTTCGTAGCTTTGAGAGGTCTGTTGGTCGGCCTGCGGTCCCGCGACCAAAATTTTCACGAAGCATCGCACTGACGGTTTTACCAAGCTCACGCCATAGGGCAGTCGAGACCTTTTCGCCGATTAAGCACATCAGATACGGTTGCTCTGCATTGTGAAGAATAAAGGTCAGTCCTTCTGGGAAGTATGTGACCTGTTCGAGAATGCTCAGGCAAGAAGACCCATCACCATCATCGATACGCACAAATTTCGCTTTTCTTTGCTTAGTGGCCTCAGCTAGCGGCAATGGCACATCCACGTGTTCGGTTGCGAACGAAACGTCTATGGATTGTTCGTCGTCGCCTTCCCAGCGCTTTTCGAAAGGTAAGAGCTGTCCATCTGCCACCCTCATTCGAAATTTCGACTCGCCTGGCATGAGTTCGAGCGTCTCGAAATGGGGTGTGTTTTTTCTTAGAACGAAGATGACGCGGAATCGACTCGCGTATTTGGCATATTGCCGTAATGTTCGTCTTAATTCTCGATTCTCTATTTTCTGAAGGAATCTTCTCCTCTCTCGTAACTTGGCTGCCACAGGCCATGAAAACCGCCGAAAAAACTCCCTCACGGTCTTCGGGTTCTGCGAATAACACCTCTCAAGCCGCCGTTTAAGCACGCCCGTTTTCAGTGCAAACATTGGGTCACGGCGAAGCTCATGATGCCGACGACTACGTATTCCCTCTAAGGCCTTGACCCGCGGGTGGCGCTGCAGATGTTTTCGCCAATCGGACGGCATTACGGTATCTCAAACCCGATTCGGGCAGGCTGTCAAGGGGTCCTCAGTTGGAAGGAATCTTCGCGCGCGAACACTACCGGCAAAGGAGCGAATAAGCTCGGCCGTTATCGGAATCTGTTCCCTGCAAAACAAGAACGCTGCGAAATCCGGCGCTACACAGGTTCGAGCGTATCGTAGGTAAAACTTTCGTCACAAACGATTCCTGGAAAGCCGCGTCCTTAAAGAGCTTTGATTTGAAATCCACCTGGCTCGGATTGTTTTCATCCGCCGAGACAGCGACCGCTATCCCTTGCTCGTTGAGCTTGTTCGTCATCGCAACCGCGAACTGTTGCCGCGGTTGCCACTCTTGCTGCTCTGCCTTCCACGCTTCCTTTGCCTGCGAGCTAACCTCTTGGAGTCCCTCTGAAGGCGCGTGCCAGTTGTCCTTGTAATCAAAAACCTCAGCGTAATCTCCTTCACTCGTCACGATTGCCGCCGCGTCTTTGTATGGGTCGTCATCAAGTCCCCACTGATAATAGGCATCATCGTGCTCGCCGTAGCCGCAAGGGCCGAGTTTGCCCTTTTCCAGGTCCGCGTCGCTGGTATATGCCTCGTTTGCACATTTCATGCCGCGAAATACGAGCAGCATCCCCGATGTAAAGCCGGATTGCCCCCACTGCATCGTTGTCGGGCGTGTAAGCCCAATAGCCTTGAAGTCGCCCGCTCTGACTTTCCCTCTGAAATACCACAGCAGGCTCTTCAGTTGCTCATCGGACGTATTTGTCGGAACGGTGTACGTGGTTGGCTGGTCTGGCACAAACTTGAACAACTGAAATTTCGGTGGAGGAATCTGCGGAATTGTTTTCTCCAGTGTTCCGGCCTCCTGGTGCCCAGCGCCGGGCGACCGCTGACCTTCATTTAGGAGAGAGGGCACTAGGACGCCCAAGAGGAAAATGAATATCACAATCGCCCAAACTGGATGACTGCCGACCCAGTGGAGGATGCCACCGCTGTTTGACCTAGGCAGCGTCCTGGAAACCACAGGGGCAACTGGGTGACTGGGTTGTTGAGTCTGAACTGATGGCGACAACGAGCTTGGCCTCAGAAACTCGCCACAGAATCGACATTTTTTCGCCGTCGCCAAAATCAGCTCCGAGCAAAATGGACAACGAATCGTCGCGTCCGGAGCTGGCATAGGCCCACCATGCTCGTGGCAATACTTGGATTCGTTCCCAACGGCTAGCGGTATCCCGCACCGAGAACAGAAGCTCGCCATGACGCTTTCTCCCTCCCTGGTACCTCGAAAGTTGGCCTTTCATCGGTTTTGGTTTTTCGAATAACGATTCGCGCGAATTATTACATAGGTACTATTTGTCGGTCTACGAGTTGTCTGTAGACGCATCCGCAGAGCACCCACATCCTCTCCACCATGCGACCTTTCTTGCTGGCGCTGGGATACCGCATTCGAGAACTGCGCGAACAACAGAAGTGGTCGCAGGAAGAGTTTGCCGACCGCTGTGGCCTGCACCGCACGGCTATTGGTCTTCTCGAGCGAGCCGAGCGTATTCCACGATTGGATACGCTGCTGACGGTTTCACGAGGGCTTGGTATTACCGTTTCAGAGTTGCTTCGGGGCCTTGAGAAGAAGGGCCAATCAATGTCGCGCCGACCTCATGTCTAGATTCAGCGTCACAACTTAACCTGGTCTCCTCTCCGTGGGAACAGCATCGTAACGGACAACGTTGAAGATTCAATATTCTAGTTTAACGCCGACAATACTTGTTGTTTTCGTATCGCTCTGTTGAGGATCGCAGAACACGGTCAGCTTAGGCTAACCTGTCAAAGTCCACGTTTTCGAGCCTCTCCAAGCATTTATATTCCATGAAGTTATTTCCGGTTCTTTCGGAGACTCCAGGTCAGGCGCGACCCATGCGGAAGCCCTTCTCCGTCCGCGCGTCCGAGAATCTGCGACAATGAGGAGGTGTGTAACCGCTACCGATTGACCCACGCCGAACGCTATCTGGCTGAGCGATTCCATGCGTCCGGCGAAATTGACGATCATCCCCGCTACAACATCGCGCCGACACAGCCCGTCCTGACCGTGCGCCGCGAACACGGAGAGAAAGTTCGGCATTTCACGATGATGCGTTGGGGTCTCATCCCTCATTGGGCTAAAGACATGAGTATCGGAACTCGGACGCTAAACGCTCGATCTGAAACCGTCACGAAGACGCCCGCGTTTCGAGACTCCATCCTGACCAAACGGTGCCTCATCCCCGCCGATGGATTCTACGAATGGCGACCGATGGGGCGCGTCAAGCAGCCTTTTTGTTTTGAGGTGGGCGAAGGAGATGTTTTTGCACTTGCGGGCCTGTGGGATGAATGGAAGAGTCCCGAAGGCGAAATCGTCGAAAGCTGCACGATCCTCACGACGACACCGAATTCTCTCGTTGAGGACATGCACGACCGCATGCCCGTCATTGTGACGCCCGACAAATACGACCTGTGGCTCGACCCTGATGTGAGCGATTTCGATGTCATCAAGGACATTCTCAAGCCCTACGACGCCGATCAAATGCGGCGGTATCCAGTGAGCACCAAACTCAACAACTCGAAGAATGAAGGGGCAGAGTCCGCTGCGCCGGTGACCTTGACCGACGCTACCGAGTCTAGGCTATTCAAAGGTTAACCGCATCATGTCTTCCTTCGGCCACGATTAGGTAAAGTAGCCGGACAGCCGTGGACGCTCCCAGTCAACGCGCGTAAAGCTCTGGCAGTAGGGTCTTCTAGGCATTGACTCTCGCACCGGCTCGGGAGTATCAGTGCGGGGAACAGGACTGATTCTTTTGGGCAAATGCTCATGCTGTCTGGAGCCGCTCTAAATCACGAACTGACCAACCGCTACAAGCGTTGGCTCTGCAAACTCCGCTACTCAGCACCGGTGCAACTTCGATATTCGAGGATTATTGGGGACTTCGGCCAGTTCCTAGAGAAGAAAGAAGTTGTTCGAACCTCACCTTGGGACATTCGCAATTTTCTTATCCACGAATCCAGGAGGGGACTTCAATATGGTACCGTCCACGATCACCTAGTGGTTCTTCGAAGTTTTTCAGAGTTCTTGAGCCTAGGCCACGCCAAAGGGTCTATTCCTGTTTATTCAGTGCGTATGAGGGCAGGGCCACGGAATCCCCCGCGGGTTGTTAGCCCTCAGACGATTTACCGCCTTGTGGCTGCTGCCGAACGACCTCGAGACGTGGCGCTTGTTGAATTATTGTATGCCACCGGGTGCCGATCAACAGAACTGGTAAACATTAGAGTTCAAGACGTTGATTTTGAATCTCGAAAAATTCGCGTCCGTGGAAAGAATAGAAAGGTGCGATACGTCATATTTGGAGACAAAGCAGCGGATGCAACTAAACGATATCTAAAGGGCAGGACTTCTGGATTCCTCTTTAGATCAGCTGCGCTAAGGCGCGGGTGTGTTTACGCTCGCGCGAGCAGGGGGCAATGGATCGGCGTCGTCAATGTCCAGGACAGCAGCCACCCACCGAAGGTCCGGAGGGTCAGCTTTCAGCTTGGCCCTAGGATGACGATGGCTTTAGGCGAAGCTTGGGATTTGTTCAGAAAACGGATGGGCGGTCTTAATGTTGCGCCTCTGAAAACGGGCCCTATGCATATCGCAACCGTGCGCAGGATTCTGATCGAGTTGTCTATCCGCGCTGGCCTCAAACCGATCTCACCCTACGCTATTCGACATTGTTTTGCCACGCACATGCTGGACGGCGGCGCGGACGTTCGTGATATCCAGGAGCTTTTGGGTCATGCCTATCTTACGAGCACTCAAATCTACACGCACGTCAGTAGACGAAAACTAGTCAAGACATTTGATCGATGCCATCCAAGAGGAAACCGCAGCAATGTTAAGGCCAAAGCAAAAGTCGAACAAACTGCCGAGTAATCGAGAATCCTTCGTCGAACACCCGAAAAAGGAAGCGATCTCAGATGCCCTCCTTCAGCCGTGGTTCTTGAGCCTGGAAACTGCCAAGGCGGTCATACGCATGATTCCACGAGCTTATTTTTCTAGGATGCGCTGGTACTTTGAAGATTATGGATGTTTGCGCTGCCGTAAGAAGAACGAACCTTACGGAGGCAATTGCCTCTGTGTCTATTGCCGTCATCTAACCGCACTTCGCATAAGTCGGAGTATGAAACACAGGTTGAAGAGCGTCAAAATGCAGAAATCTCGGTCTACAGAACCGGCTTATATCAATCGGGCGAGGCTAGCTGAGAAGCTTCTTGGAGATTTAGTTGCGGACGGTCTCTAGCAGTCCAGTTTCGGTGTGAGAGTTCATGCTTACCGTATCGAGGTCGAATCAAGAACTTGTGCGGCGCTACCAGCGGTGGCTGGATGATCTGGAGTATTCGGACAGCATCCAACAAAAGTATTCGAAGTCAGCCAGCGAGTTCTGCAACTCCCTTGGAAGGCGGACTGTTCAGCAAACGACCGACTGGGACATACGCGACTTTCTCGCTAGCCAGTTCAGAAAGAACCATAAACAATGCACGGTCTATAATCAATTGTCTGCCCTCCGCAACTTTTACGACTTTCTCAGCCTCGGCGGCGTCACAACGGCAATGCCCCTTTGGACGGTTCGGATGCGTGCGCCGCACCGAGACCCGCCCGTTGTGGCGAGTCCCCTTGCGATTCGCCAGCTGATTGCCGCCGCTAAAACATCAAGAGAGCTTGCCGCCATTGAAGTGTTGTACGCCACTGGATGTCGAGTTTCGGAGCTCGTTCGCATCAAGGTTGAGGATATCGATTTTGACTGTAGAAAGATTCGCATCGATGGAAAATTCGGTAGGTCACGATACGTGGTATTTGGCGCTCACGCGGCGCGGGCCATGAAGATCCACCTCGCTGGGAGGACTGCCGGTTATTTATTTCGGCCTGAGCATCCGCAAAAGGGGAGCGTTTACAAGTGTACTCATACCAATGTCTGGATTGGCGAAATTTCTGTGTACACGCGCACATCGCCTCCTGTGCGGAAACGAATTGTGATGAGATTGGGAAGTCGCTCCGAGATGTCGTTCGGCGAGGCATGGTCTAAGTTCAAAAACCGCACGCGACGGCTCGATACCACGTACCCACTGACTCCGCGTCCGGTGACGACAGATCTAATCCGGAGGATGCTTTACCAAGTTGCGCTTCGGGCGGGAAAGAGGCGAATTCCACCGAAGGAGTTTCGCCACTGCTGCGCCACTCATATGCTTGACGGGGGCGCTGACATCAGGGAAATTCAAGACCTGCTCGGCCACAAATGCTTGAACGCCACTCAGCTTTACACCCACGTTGGACGCAAGAGACTGCTCCAGATTTTTGATCATTGCCATCCTAGGGGAAATGACCGCTATGCCTCGACCGCGCCGAAGCACCTATAATAAATTAGCGAAACGTCACCGGGTGAAAGCAACCTCACGAGGGCACAAAGCCGCTACCGATACACTATTTGAGCCCTGGTTTCGGAACAGAGCTGTCTCGAACTCGATCCGACGCTTGATCCCTCGCCAGTACGATTCGAGGATGCGTTGGTGTTTTGAAGAGTACGGTTGCTTCTACTGCAAAAAGAAAAACGTGCTTTATGCGGGGAACGGATTTTGCCGCGACTGCAGGGCGGTTATCAGCAGGCGCTTGATTCAGATTATGAAAAGAAGAACGAAGAATCAGCCCCCTCTGCAATTACCGAGACCAAACAAATGGCTCTTCAGTCGCGCCGAGGCTGCTGAAAAACTGCTCGGCGAGTTCGTGAAGAAGCCAAAACAAGTCACGGCCGCGTCAATTCGCCGTCTGTCCGAACATGGCCTGCATCGGAATGTCCATGTGCGGATTACGGCCTAATCAGCAGGGCGGGAAATGTGTCAGCGAATCTGTTCAAGCCGCTGTGCTAAGGCGTTTCTTTGTGCGGCTCTTCTTCCGTCCCATTTCCAGAGCCAGTTTGAGGAGAATCTGGCGGTCGCGTTCGTCTAGCCGAGAGAGCAGTTTGACGAAACCGCGCAACTGGTCCCACTCCTTACCCGTCTTGCCCCATTCGTTCTTGTGGGATTTTGTTATCGTGAGCTTGGCATTTTGCGGCGGCTTGTCACCATCGTAGAACAACTTATACATCGGGACTTCAAGCGCCCGCGCATACTTCTCAAGTGTTTCGATTGCCGGAACCGTCACCCCATTTTCGACGCGAGAGGTGTAGCAACGAAGCAAACCAGTTCGTTTTTCAATATCCCCTTGACTGAGGTTCTTCGCTTTGCGGAGTTGTCGAAGTCTTTCGCCGATGACCATCGTTTGAAACCCTACACAACCACGGAAGTCTTATCAATAGGATTCTCGCTTGCGACGCGCTCAATCATGAGTTTGCTTCTCCAAAGTGGCCGTGAGCTGTACTTGTGAACCTGATTCGACAGTGATTTCGCGCGACCAATCGCTGTACCCGTTTGCTTTGACAGTTACGGTGTGTTTCCCTGGTGTCATTTTGAGCGCCGCAGGACAGTTGCCCTCAAATTGTCCGTCCACCAAGACATCAGCCCCGCGAGGATCAGAAGATACATTCACGGTTCCAGTCTGTTCCGTGGTTCCCTGAGAGTTGCTGCTCTCGGCCTCCCCTTTTCGAGCTTGCTGTTCAGTCCCTTCTTTTGTTACGGCCACAGTTGCGCCTGCCGGAATAAACTCCCGGTCCTTTTCACCAACGGAAATCGGAACTCCGGTCACACCCTGTAAGCCAACCAAAATTGCCCGATAGTTATCCTTGTCGCCTTGCAACAATATGCCCGCATCTTTCCCGTCTGGTGTCCTGTATTGAACACCGATGTAGTGAAGCCGAGTCTTGTGGAGTAAGCCAAACAGTGCAACTGGAGAAACCAAGACTGCCAATGCAATCATGGTTCCAACCCGGCGATGCGCTTCTTGTCCATAGCTGAGAGATGTCACGGATTTGGGAGGGATATCGAGCGTCTTGCCGTCCTTCAACGCCAGAGTAATCACGCTCGACGTGATGGTCAGTTTGTTGTCCCAATCCTTCGGACTCACTTTTGAATCCACCGAGCCGCCGTTGTAGCGGACTTTGGTGAAGGTATTTCCTTGTCCTTGAGCTACGAACGCACACGTAAGGAAAACGACCAAGAACCGCCTGACGGATTGCATACGATCCTCCAAAACTGCTGGGCTAATCTCGCCATAGGTAATGTAAGCTGCAGTAAATATCTAGCAGCGTGCTCTGTCAAGCAGCTATAGCGGCGCTGTATCTGAAATAAAACTTCGGGACGGTCAACGCCTGCCTACGCGTTTAGGCGGGATTTTTAGCAAATTACTTGTCGGCGTCAGCCTGATAATCTCCCGCGCCTTCGCCCAAGTGCGCTGGGAGATTCTGACGTCGCCGCGCTCGGTCATAAATAGGTACCCGTGCGTCCGGTCGCTCAGGCCATCCGAGCAGTAAACGAACAACGGGCGCACATTATTGCACACATCCTCGCGAGCTATTTCTTTCTCGTGATTGGTGAGGCCTGGGAATGTATCTGGGAGCCGTTTCAAGCCGTAGGCGCACTGATCAATCTGCGATTCAACGATGTCGTTTTCGTCCCAGCGATTCATTCGCGGGATTATACGGGTTCTCACATGAAACATCTTGTCTCTGGGTTGGCTCAGGACTAGTCTCGCAATCGCTGAGGGGGCAAAAGTGACTATCCGCAATCGGTTTGTCGTCGTTTTTCTAATGGCGGTCGCGAGTTTGGTCGTGCGCCAGTCCGCGCGGGCTTGGGGCTGCAAAGGGCATCAAGTCGTCGCGCTGATCGCGGAGAGCAATCTCACTCCCCACGCTCGAGAGATGGCGATGCAGATTCTCGCTGCAAGCCCCGTCAGCCCGGAGCTGCGGCGCAATTGCGGCGACAGCGGTTTGGACGTTTTTGCGGATTCCTCTACTTGGGCCGATGACGAGCGCAGTGTAGACCGTGGCACCGCCGGATGGCACTTTGTCGACATCCCGCTCGGCGTTTCCGATGGAGAAATCTCTAAGTACTGTCCGCCAACTAGCGGTTGTGTCACCAGCGCGATTGCTGCTGAACTTGCCACGCTCCGAAATCCGAATGCGAGTGCGAAAGGAAGGGCGGACGCTCTGCGATATGTCATTCATTTTATGGGGGACCTTCATCAGCCGTTGCACACGACGACCAACAATGACTTGGGAGGGAATTGCCTGCCGGTCGCGTTCGACGGTCACGACCCCGAGGAAGCGAATGCGGAATCGGGAAGCTATCGCCCCAACCTACACTCCGTGTGGGACACGGGCCTTATCGAGCGATTCTCGCAGGGCGAGTCGCCGCAGCAGTTGGCCGAAAAACTGGAGGATGAGTTCAAGTCGAAGATTCCCGCATGGCAGTCAGAGCCGGTAGATGTTAACGCATGGGTCTGGCGAAGCCATCAAGTCGCCCAACAAATCGTGTATGGGCGCTTGCCGGTTGCGGTGTCGGTCGAAGTTCCGCAGGACGTGAAATCCTGCTCCGCCGATAATCGCGTCTCCGACAGGCTGTTCAAACTGCACGAGCAACTGGGGGACGAGTACGATGCGTCCGCGGACGTCGCGATTCAGGAGCAACTCGCAAAGGCCGGTGTCCGGCTGGCGGAAGTTCTCAACTCGATTTGGCCTTGAGAGAAAATTATTTCCGACGTTTCGAAAGAACCCTATGACCGTAAGGGAAAAACTGGCAGGTCGATCAGCTTTTGTTAGCTCATGGGAGGTTCGAGCACTGCTCCGTCGGCATCTTGGTGTCCAAAGTCTCGATTTTTATACCTCAAGAGTTAACAACTAGATCAGTTAAGGACATTCCAGGGAACGCGTTAAAATATGCATTCCTTGCGTTGCCTTGCGTTTTAACGCACCGGCCCTAAATCCATGCATATGGGTGCTTATCAGGCGCTCTAATCGCAGGACGATGCGTTTCCTTGCGATATTTTCCTGCAAAATCAGTGTATCCTATTGAATACATTATAGTTACATGCGATTTACAAGGCTCCGAGCATATCTCTGCGTATTAGCCGATTTCACTCCTGCCAGGGTCAGGAGCATTAGTGGCACCGTCCTCGCGAAATTTCCAAGCACGGTACTGCTTCTTAGACTGGAAGTGTGACTTAAGGTTGTACTTGCGATCCTTGTTCCAATATGGGCTTTTGCACTTCGGGCAAATCCGTGGTACGCCTTTTGTGTCCCGGTGTGGCACCCATTCATAGAGGCAGCGACCGCACTTGAAGCCTGTGAGCAGAATCGTCGACATTTAGGGTCGCTCCTAGTGAGTTATCACTAACGGATTTGGACTGTTCAAACTAAAAACGACCATGGGGCCCTCCCCGGGCATTGACTCCATCGTGTCCAGCGCTGACTTCGCCTGACTCAAGACGCTCTCGCATCCCCACCCTTCGCAGATTAAATCGATGAGGCCTGGTGCGCTTGTGGGATCTATGAGTCCTTTACCCATATTCCCGAGTGGTGTCATGGATATCTTCGCGTTTACGTGCCAGTTGATTCCGGTGTCGTTAATATGCTTGAACATGTAAACCGCACCTGTCCAGTCAGCGATCGCGTTGCGTTTGAGAACGATATCGTTTATGGGACCGCCAGTTGTGTCCACGGTCAGAAAGTCTTCGTCATTCAATCCCTCGATCAAACTGTTGGAGATTTCTACGTCGCCGTTCGACGGGATTCCGGTGTTTGCAATCGTCACCTTGTGAATGTAGCCATCCCGAATCGTAATGTTGCCGAAGTTCTGAACGTGCAGGTCTCCCATTGTCGTGTCTTCGATGTGCAGGCCGAAACCCGCCACTTGCTGCGGCGTCGAGGAATCGATATCGAAGTCACCCATGATGGAGCAACGATTGAAACTGATTGTCACTGACCCTACGCCGTTGTTGTCGTGGGCGTGGATCGCTTCCGTTGTCAACGGCGACGCGTTCGCGAAGGCAATCCCTTCAAAGTAGACCTGCGAAACACCGTCTAAGTCCATGAGTGGTCCGCTACTGCTACCAGATTTCACCTTCTGCCATTCCGCAGTCGGGCCCCACAAGAAGACGTTTCCCATCGAAGCGAAATTGCTGGTGTGTCCGATGAACGCATTGTTATTTCCCGGATAGATGGTGCCCGTTACAAGCAGCCCATTGTCGAACACGGAGGTCAACCATCCTTGGGAATAGCCCATATTGGGAAGGTGCAGAGTGCTCACCTTGCAATAACCGCTTGACGGTGGAAAATAAACAATTCCCGCGCCGCCCTGCTTGTTCATTGCTGTAGCCGCCGCGGCGTAGGCATTCTGGATCGCAGCAGTGTCGTCCGTAGAGCCATCGCACACCGCACCGAAATTCCTTACATTCAATCCCGTGACTGGCGCCGCGATGCCGATAGCTATCCGTTCGTGGGGACTTATTGGGTACGGGACAGGAGCTTCGGACTTAACGGACTCCTGCTGTTCCTGCGATGGCGTGGAGTATCGGGTGGCACTTTGTGCCTGGATCGGCACTCCTGGTCGTCTCGACACTTGGGTATGGGCTGGCAACGCAATGATTGCAAGCGCCATGAAGAGGGCTGGGGCTTTCTTCATTTGGGTATCCTCCCGGAACCGCATTTTCCTTATAAAGTGTTTTACGCACGATTGAACTAGATGAGTGTGATAGCGTTGTGGTATTCTGGCAAGTTATATTATATCGTTAATTATCGTATAAGTTAATAAATTATCAGAATCAACGAGACTGGGTACGCATGACCCGCTGAGTCGAGCCGGTCTGCTCCCAGTGGTCGATCCGATTGATCCTCGCCACTGCCTGTCGACGGTCGTCGGTCGGTCGCTCGTTCGCCTCGCCGCGCCGAACTTGCCCCTTCCTTGGGAGGGAAAACGCAAGAAATACCAGGGCAAGACCAAAAGTCAAAAGCGCCGCACCAACGACAAGGGTGACGCCTGTTAGGTCAAGCTGAGGGAATGAAATGGCTTTGTAGAGAGACAGAGCGCCAATAACGACAAACAAGGCTGCATTTACGAGCAAAAAGATTCGCTCGGCACTATTCATCTCGCATCCATGACTTCTGATCGCAACGGTCCAACAAAAAACAATTCGCCGCTCCGCCGCAGCCGACGCGAATCCTCATTCCGACCATCGAAGATGCCCGTCCACAACGAACATATCTTCTAGTGTTGCGCGACAAGTAAGTCAGCATCGAGTTCGGGTTCTCCCAGAAGTCCCGCTGGCAGCCGCGAACGAACAGCTTGGAGCAGTTCATGAGCTGTCGAAGCATTGTCAGGATAACTAAAGGCTTGGATCGAAGCCGAAAACCGAACGCTGGCACCTGCGGCGTCCCGCAGTCCTTCTTCGATGCGTTTGAGAAACTGGTACGCCTCCTCCCGGCCGACCGCCGGCAGAATTGCGCCAAAGAACGTGCTGCAAAAGTGATAGAGAGAGTCTTCCTTTCGAAGTTTTCGTGCGGCTACTACAACTGCATCTCCCAGAAACTCGGTCACTTCCGGTTCGGGATTATCTACGAGCTCTTTGGCCAACTTGATATCGATAACCAGAATTGAGAGCGGTGCCCCAATGTTTGCGGCGCGGCGATATTCCATCGCTAAACGATCTTGGAAATGATTTAGGCCAGATAGGGAATTCAGGAGGTCATTGCTCGCTTGGCAACGAATCTCAGTGCTGCGTTGCTTTTCGCGTTGGACTGCTTTTCTGAGCTGCATGACAGTAAGTTGGCGGTCGAGCAGATATCCAATCGTCAGAACGGCCAAACCACAAAACCCGAAAAACAGTATTCTGAGAATACTGCCGGAAAGAGTGACCTCACGAGGGAAGGCAGCGGGATACATCAGCAGGCCTAAGCCTAGAGCCAGAACAACTACAACGGTGATTGTCAGCAGCCATAGATGGAATTCCCTGCGGTCCAGATTCTGGAAGTCGATTTGGTCAAAAATCCTCATCTGCGTCCAGGCACTCCTTAACGGCCAGCGTAGTGGGCTCCCACTGACACACGTCAAACAGAACTGCACAGGTTTTTTGTCTTTGAAAGCATTTGTAGCTTGCCGTCAAAAGCGACGAAGCGTATAAGAATGTTCTTTCTGCTCAGTTTTATGAGCAGCCGAAATCTCGTATCTCCGAGTTCATTGGACTTTTTGTTTGCGGAAGGAAGTTAGGATGCCAGGTGGTGAAGCGTTACGGGAATTGCGCGGTCGCCTCGCGATCAGCACCAGAGAAGTTCAAGATTGCAGCCGCAAGATTGCACAGAATGAAGACAATGAAGAATTCTACATTTCGAACTCCCGGCTCACCCAGATTGAAACTACGGGTTCAGTTCCCAGCATCCACAAGCTTTTCAGCTTGAGCGTAATTTACAAGACCGGATTTAGTGAACTGCTGTCGATCTTTGGAGTGAACCTCGCCGAGCTCGTAAAATATCAGTCAGCACTGCCCCCGGAAAAGACGTGTCTTACCAAACTTGAGCGGCCCGATCCGGAGGGAAAGGTCACGTTTCCGGTCCGCCTCGATCCAGGTTTCAGCATCGAAAGAAGCAACCTGCTGTCTCGGATGGTCGAAGTTTGGGGAGAAGTTCCGATTCCATTAATCCAGGGGTTAGATCTGCGACACGGCCTATACGGCTACATCGGCTTCAAAGACTTTACTCTCTACCCTCTTCTGCGGCCTGGTTCTTTTGTACAAATTGATGACAGGTTGCAGCAAGTAAAGCCCGGACCGTGGAGAAGCGAATTCGAAAGACCCATCTATTTCATTGAGCTGCGGGAAGGTTATGCCTGCTCTTGGTGCGAGCTAAATGGAAGGCGGCTTGTGCTAGTCCCACACCCTCTCTCACCCTGCACCACACGCGAGTTTAACTTTCCTGATGAAGCGGAAATCGTTGGTCAGGTGACGGCTGTGGCCGCACGTGTCGTCAACTACTCGGACGACCCCTCATGCGGGACTCTAAAATTGCCAAAGCGAGTCTGAGGTTCGAACAAAAGAAGCTTGCAGACAATAGGTCGCAAACGGACGGGACGATAACGCGATAGACTTCAAGTTTCGACCAGTTCTTGAGGACCTCACCGCCTTCGCAATCATGTATCGACAGATACTCTTGCAACTGCGCCACTAAGTCTTCGAGTGAGATTTCCAGAACTTTCCGGAAACTTTCTTCGTGGCAAAACGCCAAGGCCTTGCAAGCAACTTCACTCGTGTATCGAAGTGCAAGGCCATCATGATAATACTTTCCGGTGTTGTAGTCGCGCGTACCAGCCAGGTAAACCAGCCGACTAATCTCCTCGCGAAAGCCCCGGAGACTATGATTTTTTAAGTCCTCAGCAGCGGCTTCGACGTCCAATCTGTAAGATACGGTCACGAATTACTTTCGCTCCATAAAAATCACATCTCTGATAGTTGTTTATTGGCCATCACCGAACTGGAAACGAAATCTTCGAAGACCCCGCAAAAAAGCCCTACCGACTTGATTGCACTTCCAACGAGCCTGCGTGCGTGGAACGGACCCCAAAGCCAGACTAGGAAAATCAGCGCGTAGTAAGTCATTAGGAACGTGACGTATTCCAAGGTGAGCCGAAGCTCCATGGTAGGCCTGAGCTTTTTGGTACCTCGCGCGTAGCTTATTCGGTAAGCCATCAGTGCAGATACTTGGAGGCGCATCCGTCGCATCCAGCCGACGATGGCCGCCTTTCTTTCTCTGTTCAAGAGCCGAACGAGCACAGGATCGCCCTCCGCGCGAACAAATTCCAGATCCTTGGGATCAAACATCCTCGCTACAAGATTCTGGGAACGGATCAGCAGTTGGAGATCTGCTAACGTTTCCCGTATCTTGAGGAGATCAAGCTGATTCTCATTAGCCGCCCCTCCTTGTAGCAGCCAGTAAAGAAGAAGCGCCAACAGCACACAGCCTACAACGCCCGGGAGGATGAAATGGTTCATGAGCCGGCCACCTTCAGCAGATAAGCTCTCGCGCGATGCAAGAGCAGCACTGTTTCCTGTACGAGCTGTCCATAATCTTTTAGGATTTCATTTGATGACTCTGTCTGAGGCTCTGGGTAATAAGTCCATAAGCTTATTAGCCAAATGAGGAGAGAGATCAAGTAGAACGTTGGCTCCATTTTCCGCACGAGGTGGGCGAGTCCGATCCCCGGATCGGAAATGAAGGGAAACGATATAACGCTTGAGACTATAAAGAATACGTAGCCCGTAACAAGGCCGCGCAAGTTCCGACCGACCGGGATCTTGTAATAGAGAAGGAGAAACAGAAACAAAACCAAGAGCCCAGCCTGCGTGAGCCTCAGATATCGTTCCAGTTCGACAACGAGACTGGCGAAAGACAGATTTGCGTTCTCGAATAAATCAAGCGTTACCTTCATGGCGATTAACCCTAAGATTGCTGCCAAGGATATGCGTGCGAATTGAGAGACTCCGGGGTATCGCCCAAGCGCTTGGCTGTAAATCTCTGCGATTAATCCATAACCCAGAATGGCCAGAACAATTTCACTGATCCAGTAAAACCGTCCGTAGACTGACAAATGCCATCTGTAAACATACATTCTGGAGAAGTCTGACGCTAGGATACAAAGAATATAGCCATAAAAAATTGCGAAGCGCTGAAATCGACGCCTGCGGCCAAGACTCACTATCACTACTTCCAGCAGGATACAGATCCACCAAATAAATTGGCCCATTGTGCGTAACCGTAGGGCGAAATATTAGCACAATGAAGAAGGGGATAACTTGGCGTTGAGCCTGTTCCCCTTCTCATCGTTGTCACTTTCGCATCCAAGCAGCAACATGAGGTCGCAACGCACCTCAGTACTTATGCCGTTCAAGCGGAATAGCTAAGACCTGTGGGGCCGTTAGGAATCGGAGGAACCGGAGCTCCGCCATCCGCTACGAACACCGCAGACCTAGATGGGGCATAGCTAAGACCTGTGGGGCCGTTAGGAATCGGAGGAACCGGAGCTCCGCCATCCGCTACGAACACCGCAGACCTAGATGGGGCATAGCTAAGACCTGTGGGGCCGTTAGGAATCG
>Ga0126373_10000541_pt1 | contig 25156 bp, 22 predicted proteins | sample PanSoiMetPlot_11_FD_92545 | JGI IMG/M metagenome (GOLD analysis project Ga0126373, IMG submission 92545) | Tropical forest soil microbial communities from Panama - MetaG Plot_11 | ecosystem: Environmental > Terrestrial > Soil > Tropical forest > Bulk soil | place: Panama | collected 2016-02-17 | reverse complement strand
TAACACACTGTGTCGGTGTGGACTCAGGTCTTCCTCGTGACCTTCCGCGTGCTAGTCGAGCGAGACTTAACGCTATCGCAAAAAAAGGCGGGTTGCGGATCGCACTTCAGCCAGACGACGCTGTGCTGCGCGCCTGTCCTGTCCTATCCAGATGCGGGGACTCCATGTAGGAGACGTGGGTTCAGTTATAAACGGTTACTCACTTTTTTGTCGAGGCTGGCACAGGTTAAACAAAAACACATCGGCCTGAATTCTTGCCGCGTTTGGTTTACGAATGTAGCTTTTCCTTGCGGCTCGGGCTTGGCGCTGGTGCGCCAGAAAACCGAGGCTCTTGTGCGGTCTGAAGGTGCAGATGCGAAGAACGACGCCAGACTCAAAACCACTGTCCTCGCGGGATACTCGCCAGCAGTTGTCGAAAATTTTGGATAGTCGCATCTTCAAGAAATCGGAGAGAATGAAGCGCTTCCTGCGTTTCATCGTGGAGAACACCTTGGCAGGAAGACAAGATGATATTGCTGAATACAATCTGGGGCTTGAAGTGTATGATCGCACGGACGAATTTGATCCACGCCTAAACTCGATTGTGAGAGTCGATGCCGCTCGACTGCGGTCGAAGTTGCGCGAATATTATGAGACAGAGGGTGAGGTTGACGTCATCCGTATCGAAATTCCTAAGGGAACGTATATACCTGTCATAACCAATGACAAATCCGGCCGATCATTTGACCAAGAGGGAAGCAATTCTGCGCGGCGAGCGACGAAGGTTGTCGCCATAATGCCGTTTCTTGACTTGAGTCCGCTAAAGGATCAATGGCAATTCGGCCGCGGACTCGCGGAAGAACTGACGTTCTCACTTTCCCAAATTCCTCGGATATGCGTGGTTTCGAGTATTTCAGTCTTGGCATTGAAGCGCAGACGGATGGACGTCGTCAGGATCGGTATGACTCTTGGCCTAGACGCAATCATCGAAGGTAGTATTCGAAAGTCGAACGAGACATTTCGACTTGTTATCGAATTAACCGACGCCTCTACCGGTTATCATTCGTGGTCAGAGGCGTTCGAGCGTAAGGTTGGCGATGTTCTTTTGCTTCAAAAGGAGATTTCAACTCTCGTATGCAAAGCTGTGAGCATCAGGCTCCGCGGGGGAAGCAGCCGTTAAATGCCTAAGCAATTGGGTAAAAGAAGTTTTGATCTTCCTGGGTTGCGTTATTGCGTGGCATTTAACAGCCGGAAGGCGGCGCGCGCGGTTACGAAGTTGTACGACTTGGAATTGGCTCCCTCGGGTATTCGCTCGACTCAATTTGCCGTCCTAATTGCCCTTGCCGAATCGCAGCCGGTCTCGATTGGGGAGCTCGCCGAAACTCTGTTAATTGACACCACCACACTCACCCGAAGCCTCCGGCTGATGCGCAAGCAAGGACTACTAACCATATCCGAACGGTCGACAATGAGGCAACGATTCGTGACCTTAGCTAGCGAGGGTACGCGTGTGCTTGAAAGGAGTCTGCCGCGGTGGAGAAGGGTGCAGACTAGATTTGTCAACGCCCTCGGAAAGGAGCACTGGGAAGTGCTGCAGCAGGAACTTGCGAGGCTGTCGGCGATTGCAGGCAGGCTTGGAACCAGCCATCACTACAATCCATAAGACATTAGTCGTTGCGACTCTCGATGCTGGAGCGAAACTCTTAAGTAGAGCTGCTAGATATACGCGGGTGGCCGCAGGTCGAGTTCTGCCCACGCCCTCGGCTATGCGTCCCTGATGCCTTCTGCTTGATTCCTCATCCGCAAAACCCTCCAGACAGGCGGAGTTGCGTGCCAGCGCCCGCTGGGATCGACTCGAGCTTTACAGCCATTTTATCTCCCCAGGTCGCAGCCATCGCAACTTGACGAGCAGGCCACATCGCCGCTAATGCGGATGTCTCTTTCCCCGGAAATGGGTTTCGAAAAGAAGGGAGCCATTAAACCAATCCGTTCATGAATGGCGAAAAGGAGCGGGTGCAGCAAAGCACCAACGAAACTGATGAGCCGATGCTTGGAACAGCGCACTCGGAGAACGTGGTCATCGCAGCAATGTCTGGTTGAAATGGTGTTTTCCGAGATTTCCGCCAGGGCAACGGCCGTTGTCATCGATGCTCCCACTTCTTAAATCGTGGCAAAGTCGAATTGAAGCTAGTGGACACTTCCGCGTCCCGAGCAGCTCACCCCGCGCGCGGCAGTTCCCGCGGTTGCGGTTATTATCAGTTTGCTTTGTTGCAGCTGGTCGGCGTAACCTGATGGGCAAAATCAAGAAGGTTAGTGTTTCCGCGTCCTCTGCAGCCGGATTCTTCCTTTGGAAATACTAGCGATTCCGAGGCCAGATGTGAACCACAGAAATCAACCATCCACACGAGACTCGACCCGCAGAAGCGGCGGCAGGGATGTGTATCCCACGATTTCGTCAAAGGAAATCCAGGAAGAGTTGAACAGGATTTTCAACAGTGGGGCTTTCGCAAATTCGGATCGCATGAAGCGGTTCCTGAAGTTTGTTGTCGATCAATCGCTACATGGGAAAGATCATGACCTTAGCGAATATTCAATAGGGCTCCAAGTCTATGACCGGGATCATGCCTTCGATCCCCGATTAGATTCAATTGTCCGCGTCGATGCAGCCCGCCTTCGCTCTAAGCTGAGGGAGTTTTATGATTCGGACGGAAGTGGCCGTCGGATCCGGATCGAGATACCTAAAGGAGGCTACAAGGCGATTTTCACTGACAGACCGAGGCGCCCGCCAGAAGGGTCAGGAAATCCCAAAGAAACATCTAAGGCAAAAACGATCGCTGTCTTGCCATTTAGCGATTTAAGCCCTCAAAGAGATCAAGAATACTTTAGCGATGGCATTGCGGAAGAGTTGATGTTTGCGCTTTCGCGGGTGCCTAGACTTCGCGTAGTCTCCCAGACGTCTGTTTTTGCATTCAAGGGTAAGGGAATAGACGTCCGGGACATAGGCAGCCAACTGGGAGTAGAAAACATCCTGGAGGGCAGCGTGCGAAAGGCCGGACAAAAGCTTCGCATTACGGTGCGACTCACCGACGTCGCAAGCGGCTTTAACATTTGGTCTGAAGTTTTCACTTGTGAGCTGACGGATGTTTTTGCTGTTCAAGAGGAGATTGCAAGGTCGGTGGCCGAGGCGCTTCGGCTTACGGTCGCTGGCGGAGCACCCGTTCAAATTTCAAGATCCCGCGCCTGTAACGTCAACGCGTTTAATCAATATCTGATCGGCAGGGCATTTTGGAACAAGCAGACCGAGCCCGGTTTTCGGGCGGCCATCACTCATTTCGAAAACTGCTTGAAGGAAGATCCTGGTTACGCTAAAGCCTACTTCGGGATTTCTGACTGCTACCGAAAACTTGAGTTCTGGGGACTGATTAGGCCCATGGATGCGCTTCCGCGAGCGAAGGAAGCAGCCCATAAAGCATTAGAAATGGACGGCTCGCTGATCGAAGCTAAAGTTCCGATTGCAGCCATAACGGCGGTCAACGAGTGGAAGTGGGCGCAGGCTGATTCGATGTTCCAGAACATTTTGTCGTTCCATCCAGACTACGCCCCGGCCCACCAAGCGTACGCGATGATGTGCTTGGCGCCGATGCGCAGGTTCGATGAAGCGATCGAACACATACAAATCGCCAAGCACCTTGACCCACTGGCCTTATTGATCAATGCTCATGTTGGGGGAGCTTTTTACCTTGCTGGACGCTATGATGAAGCGGTCGAACAGCTGCAGAATACACTTGAACTCGAGCCGAATTATCATCTGGCACATATGGTCTTGGCGGTAGCTCTTGGAGAAAAAGGAATGTTCGACGAAGCTGTGGCGGTCCTTCAGCGCGCACGAACTTTGGCCGGTGAGATCATGCCGATTCGAGGCGCATTAGGAAATATTTATGCGCGTGCAGGGAGGATCGCTGAGGCCGAGGCAGTTCTGGCTGAGCTCGTTGGATTGCAGCATGCGCGCTATGTGTCGCCGCTGGATTTTGCTCTCATCTATGCGGGACTGAAAAAGGAGGAAGAGGTTTTTCAATGTCTCAACCAGGCGGCCACTGACCGTTGTGGGAGGCTCGCCTGGACTCTCATCGATCCTCGTTATGAGGGTCTTCGCTCTGATCCAAGGTTTGTGAAATTGTCTAATCAGGTCAGACATGGGCCCTCGAAATCAGCGACAGGCTCTGCGTGATGAACACCCGCTGAGTACTTTCCCGCCTGAAGTTCCAGTGAAAAAATCGGTTGGAACTCCGGCAGCTCGACACATACCGGGGATTTTTCTGTTGTATTCACGGCAGCGTACTCTGCCCATCGACTTGATGCCGTAGATGCGACCTGTTTTTGGTAACAGTTCGACGTTACTGCAGACTGGCGAACTCCGTTCTGAAACATAACATCGCGCCGCGTTTGGCAAAATAGACCCTCCTATCGTTCTGCAAATAGATATGTGTTCAGCCCGGCCAACGACGGGCCATGGTTGGCGACTCTGTCTGGTTCATTCGCCCTGTGGAAAAGCTAACTACGTTAAATAACGGTTTCAGACTTACATAAATCTGGGATATGTGCGACCTTACGCGTATCTCTTGAAAGAGCAGGATCCATTGAAGCGCGCCTATGTCGGTAAAGAAGGCTAGAAGTGGACGGACGATGAAAACAATCGGACGATTGGCTATTGTAATTGCGTCTCGCCTTGTATCAAATGTGTACTCTTTTTTTGTCGATCTTAATATGTGTATACATGTCAAGTAAATGTCCTGTACATGTCAAGAAATTGTCAACAACTCAACTTTTCTGAAGGAAGCGGTGGGCAGATGAAAAGCAGCCGATGGACCGCAATGGCGTTGCTGGGAATTTCTGTGTTCGCCCTCAGTACAGTCGTCGCTCAGGGGCAGTCGCCTACCCAAACCAAATCGTTGGTGAATGTGGATTCACGAGGTGTCGGAGTGCACGGCTTCGATCCGGTTGCCTTTTTCACCGAAGGGAAAGCAAGTAAGGGAGATCCCCAATGGCAGAGCGGCTATGGAGGAGCGACCTATTACTTCGAGTCGAGCTCCGATCGAGACGCATTCGATAAGGATCCTGGCAAATACGCACCTCAATATGGCGGTTACTGCGCGATGGCAATGACCATGGGCAAGATCGAGGATAGCGACCCTAATTATTTTGTCGTGCACGAAAACAAGTTGCTGCTCCAGCGGAACGAAAAGGCTCACATGATGTTTGCCAAAGATTTGGACGGCAACCACAAGAAGGCGGATGCGAACTGGACCAAGATCCAGGAGCAGGCGGCCCAATAGACGTTTCAGGCCGCCGGGTTGCTCCGAGAAGACGAGGTTCGGTGCAGTTACTGCGCTCACAGTGGCGGGTAGCTGCACATTACTCTACACGCAGAAAGGCTGGCCGTGATTCGATCCGCGCAGACATTTGAACAGCTCGGCGAACGCCCTGAAGCGGCCCGTCGATTGTTGGTGGAGCTCAGAACACTGTATCTGGAACTTGGGGAAATGGACAGGGCGGCTGTTCGCGATCACCTGAATCAGCTAGTCGATCAAGTGTGAAACGGCTGTGCTTGAACTTTCGAACACCTAGTGTCCACTAGCTATTGGCCTTGGGGCAAAAGATGGAAATCGAGTCTAACACCAATGTTGCTGTCTATGAGGCAGAGCGACGGTCCCCAGCTGCATTCTGGGCTAAGCGGATTCTCATTCTTGGCGGTGGATTCGGCGGTTTGTACGCAGCGCAGGAACTGGAGAAGGCATTAGGGGGAGATCCCTCTCTCCAAATTACGCTTGTGAACCGGGAGAACTTTTTTCTATTTACTCCCATGCTGCACGAGATCGCGGCCAGCGATCTGGACTTCACCCATATTGTCAATCCGATCAGGAAGCTGTTGAAAAGAGTGGAATTTTTTCATGGCGAAGTCCAATCCATTGACCTCCGGTCCCGGCACGTTGTGGTATTTCACGGTCCGGAGCGGCACCTGCACGAATTGGGTTATGACTACCTCGTCATAGCCTTGGGGTCGACAACGAACTATTACGGCATTACTGGACTCGAAGGCAGAGCCCTAGCTATGAAGTCGCTGGGAGACGCGATTCATTTGCGCAACCAGCTGATTGATCTCCTGGAGGAAGCAGACTTCGAATGCGCCATCGGCTCACGAAACAAGTTGTTGACGGTAGTGGTCGCAGGTGGCGGCTTTTCCGGAGTGGAAACAGTTGCTGGCATAAATGATTTCCTTCGCGGTGCGCTCAGGTCGTATTCCCACTTGGCGGAAAATCTCATTCGCGTTGTCTTGGTCCATCCGGGCGACGTGGTACTTCCAGAACTGGGCCCCGTACTAGGACGCTACGCGCAAGAGAAGCTAGCCAGACGAGGAGTGGAAATTCGAGTCAAGACCAAGGTGGAGCGGATATCGGATCGAGGGGTCGAGCTTGATGATGGAGCGACGATCGAGGCGGAGACCGTAGTGTGGACGGCCGGCACCTCCCCTAGCCCAGTCCTCAATGATTTGCCGTGTTTCAAGGAGCACGGCAAGGTCGTGGTCAATGCATTCCTGGAGGTTTCCGGGTTCGAAGGAGTTTGGGCTTTAGGGGATTGCGCCTTCGCTCTCGACCCGAAAACTGGAAAACCATATCCTCCAACTGCGCAGCATGCCATGCGACAGGGCAAACTCGTTGCTCAAAATATCGTGGCGACAATTCGTGGACGAAAAAAGAAGAATTTTGAGTTCTCAACAATCGGGTTGCTTGCCGCGATCGGACGAAGAAGCGGCGTCGCCAACATTTTAGGAGTCAATTTTTCAGGTTTTGTGGCTTGGTTCCTCTGGCGGACGATTTACCTCACTAAGCTGCCGAGGCTCGAAAAGAAGGTGCGCGTAGCTTTCGATTGGACGCTAGATTTGCTTTTTTCCAAAGACTTGGTGCACTTCATGATTCTGCGATCGCCAGCGACATCGACTCGGGAGGAGCCGGAGCCGAGAGTCGCAGCCTTGAGCAAATGATCAAAGGAAACGCGGTTGCCGGAATCACGACGATAGCAACTGGCCATGAATTATGAATGCACAGAATAAATTCGACATCGTCATTATCGGCACCGGGGCGGGTGGAGGAACTCTTGGCTACGCGCTGGCTCCAACCGGGAAGAAGATCCTGTTCCTGGAAAGAGGCGATTATGTCCCGCGTGAGAAAGCCAATTGGAATTCTCGTTTCGTCAACGTTGAGGGCCAATACAACACAAAGGAAGTCTGGGAAGATATCGGGGGAAGAGCTCTGCACCCCCACACAAACTACTACGTGGGAGGGAACACCAAGTTTTATGGTGCAGCTCTGTTCAGATTGCGTAAAGAGGATTTCGGGGAGATCCGCCATCACGGCGGACGGTCTCCGGCGTGGCCCATCTCTTACGAAGACCTTGAACCCTACTACTTAAAGGCTGAACATCTCTATCTCGTCCATGGCGAACGGGGTGTGGATCCCACCGAGCCCCCCGCCAGTGGCCCATACGCATACCCGCCGGTAAGCCACGAGCCACGAATGCAGCAGTTGCGGGATGATTTCGCCCGCCTTGGTCTCAAGCCTTTTCATGTGCCCCTGGGTGTGCAGCTTGATGAGCGGAATCGGCAGACAAGCAAATGTATACGCTGCGACACCTGTGATGGGTTTCCCTGCCTGATCCAAGCGAAATCGGACGCGCAGGTGATATGCGTGGATCCGGCGCTCGCCTACCCCAACGTCACAATCTTGACGAATTCGTACGTTGAACGACTCGAGACTAGTTCCACGGGGCGAGAGGTCACGAAGGTCATCGTAAGGCAAGGCGAAAAAACGGCCTCCTATTCCGCCGACATCGTTGTGGTTGCGTGCGGAGCGATCAATTCAGCCGCGTTGCTTTTACGTTCCGCCAACGAAAAGCACCCGCGCGGATTAGGGAACAGTTCCGATGTGGTCGGACGCCATTACATGGGACACGTCAATTCTGTACTCATGGCGATCTCGAAGTGCCCGAATCCCACCACATTCCAGAAAACGCTTGCCCTCAACGACTTTTATTTCGGGTCCAGGGAGTGGTCATTCCCCATGGGCCACATCTCCTTCGTCGGAAAACTCGATGGAGAGACGTTAAAGGCGGGTGCGCCGGCGATTGCACCCGGATGGACGCTCGATCTTATGGCTAAACATTCGCTCGATTTTTGGTTGACTTCGGAAGATTTGCCCGATCCGAACAATCGCGTCACCCTAAACCGTGAGGGGAGAATCGTGCTCAGCTATAAACCCAACAATGAAGAGGGTCACCAGCACTTAATCGCCAAACTTGAGAGCCTTATGAAATCCCAGTCGAAGTGCCCGACGCACGGCGACCAATGCCATCAAGGTATCTTTGCTCGAAACCTTTTCCTGGGTCAGCGTATCCCGCTCGCTGGAGTCGCTCATCAGAACGGCACGATCCGCTTTGGCCGCGACCCGAAGACCTCAGCGCTTGATGCGAATTGTAAATCGCACGATCTCGACAATCTGTATGTCGTGGACGGTAGTTTCTTCCCCTCGAGTGGGGCAGTGAACCCGGCGCTAACGATAATGGCAAATGCGCTTCGGGTTGCAGATCATTTGCGCGAGCGAATCCATTAGTGGTCGACTACTCATGGAGCAGCGAAGAAAAAAAGGAGTCATCGGCAGGCTTGGCGCGAGTAGGTTATGCGCGTCCATAACTTTGTCAGTCCTCTGGATTGCCTGTGTACCACTCATGTGGGCGGGTGCCGCACATGGGCCGCTTGTCCAGGCAGTGGAATCGGTGGGGATGACGGTGGCCGATGTTGATCGGTCGATTGACTTCTACTCCAGGGTGCTGCTCTTCCAAAAAACCTCTGACGTTCAGTTGGAGGGAAACGACTATGAGCACCTAGAGGGAGTGTTTGGCCTGCGTATGCGTGTGGTCAGCATGCGGCTCGGGGACGAATTCATCGAGCTCACGGAATATCTGACGCCAAAGGGCAGACCTGTGCCAGTCGACTCACGGAGCAATGATCATTGGTTTCAGCACATTGCCATCATCACCGGCGATATGGACCGCGCGTTTGCCTGGCTGCGCAAGAATCGGGTCCAGTTCGTGTCGTCAGGCCCGCAGACCCTACCCAGCTACATCCGAGCCGCGGCAGGCATTCGCGCGTTCTATTTTGCCGATCCAGACGGTCATCCCTTAGAGGTGCTCGAATTTCCCGCCGATAAAGGCAATCGCAAATGGCACCATGCCAACGAACAACCGTTGTTTTTGGGGATTGATCACACTGCAATCGTGGTCGCGAACACTTCAGTCAGTTTGGCTTTCTACCGGGACGTGTTGGGCTTCCGAGTGGTTGGGAAAAGTGAGAATTACGGGCCAGAACAGGAACATCTGAACAACGTTTTCGGTGCTAAGCTGCGGATCACGAGCCTAACAAGTCTGGACGGTCCGGGTATAGAGCTGCTCGAATACCTGTCGCCTGGCGATGGACGCGCCACGCCGATCGATGAACATGCCAACGACCTCGTCCACCATCAAACTCGGTTGGTGACCGATGATGTAGCTGCGGCATTTGCTGCCTTACGAGAAGAGCACTGCCAGCTGACATCATCGGGGATTGCTGTGCTGCCCAAGGCGGAGATAGGGTTCCACTGGGGAGTGCTCGTCCGGGATCCTGATGGCCACGCAATGGAACTAGTGAAGAAGTAGGAATGCAACGAAAGGAGGAAAAGTGAAGCCGAATGTCTGGAAGGCAGGCGCTGGTGGATTCCTGGGCACGGTGATTTTCACCCTCATGATGCGTTTTGTGACACCCATGATGGGGGTCAGAATGGACATCGTTGCCAAGCTTGGAGAGATGACGCATACCGGCATGGCTGGTGGACTTCTCACGCATTTCCTGAACGGCACGGTCATTTTTCCGCTGATCTACGTTTATCTCTTGTACCGATTTCTCCCTGGCTCGCCATGGCAAAAAGGGCTGGTGTGGGGTGTAGTCCTGTGGCTGGGGCTGGAAATAGTCATGATGCCGATGCTGGGCGGCGGTATGTTCAGCACGGAAATGGGTGGCATGAAAGCGGTCATCGCGGCGCTTATGGGTCACTTGGTTTACGGCATTGTTTTCGGAGCTGTGGCTGGAGCGCCAGCTACCCCCAAAACTGTTAGAGCGGCGGCGTAACAACACGAATTGCGAGTCTAAAAATGGCGAAATCTGAAACCAACAGTAAACGTCACGGTCGAAACCTGGCCGCAGAAGAAAAGAGGTTGGAGGAGTCGCGGCAACGCCTTGTTCACTGGAAGAGGTGGGGCCCATATCTGAGTGAGCGGCAGTGGGGCACGGTGCGGGAAGACTACAGCCCGGGTGGCACCGCATGGGATTACTTTCCCCACGATCATGCGCGATCGCGGGCCTACCGTTGGGGGGAGGACGGCCTGGGCGGCATTTGCGATCGGCATCAGTTGATCTGCTTTGCTTTGGCCCTTTGGAACCGCAACGATCCCATCTTGAAAGAACGTTTGTTCGGGCTCACTGGAAATGAAGGTAACCACGGAGAAGACGTAAAGGAATACTACTTCTATCTCGATTCCACACCCACGCACTCCTACATGAAGTTTCTCTATAAGTATCCCCAGTTGGAGTTTCCCTATACCAGGCTGGTGCAGGAAAACCGGCGTCGCGGCAAACATGATCTAGAATTCGAGCTGATGGATACAGGAGTCTTCGATGAAGACCGTTACTTCGATGTCTTTGTCGAGTATGCAAAGGCCACAGCCGAGGACTTACTGATTTCGATTACGGCTCACAATCGGGGCCCGGAAGTTGCCGAGTTGCACCTCTTACCTACGCTGTGGTTTCGCAATACCTGGAGCTGGAACGACGACTCTCCGCGTCCGACGCTCACGCGTGTGTTAGCGGAAAACGATTTGGCGGTCATTGAAGCTGACCACGCGACTTACCAGAAGCGTTGGCTGTTGTGCGCAGGCTCGCCTGAAGTGCTGTTCACTGAAAATGAAACGAACAATGAGCGCCTGTTTGGCGTGCCGAATCGTTCGCGGTTTGTAAAAGATGGAATTAACAATTACATCGTTCACGGCGCACGCGACGTGGTCAACCCGGAGCCAAAGGGGACAAAATGCGCGGCGCACTACCCACTCCGTATCGAGAGCGGCGACAGCGCAACGATCCGCCTAAGGCTGACCGACCAGCCACCTTCGGTCGTGCGGCAGTCGGCACCGGCGATTGTGGTTGAGGGAGTCCACGCTTTCGGGGACGAGTTCGATGCGGTGTTCGCTGCGCGCCGTCGTGAAGCGGATGAATTTTATGCCAAACGAGTATGCTCCGCTGAATATGAAGATGCGGTTAGAGTCCAGCGTCAGGCGTTTGCCGGCATGCTCTGGTCAAAGCAGTTTTATCACTACGACCTCAAACGATGGGTCCATGGCGATCCAGCCGGTCCGCCTCCACCTCAGCAGCGCGAAGATGGGCGAAACCACGGATGGGAGCACCTCTATAACGAAGACATAGTATCGATGCCCGACAAGTGGGAATACCCGTGGTACGCCTCGTGGGACCTTGCCTTTCATTGCGTGACCCTGGCCACAATCGATCCGGATTTCGCCAAAGAACAGATTCTTCTCTTTCTCCGCGAATGGTATATGCACCCGAACGGTCAGATTCCGGCGTATGAGTGGGCCTTGGGGGATGTCAACCCGCCGGTCCATGCGTGGGCAGCCTGGCGGGTATACAAGATCGAAAAACGCATTCGGGGCCAGGCGGACCGGAAATTTCTTGCTGCCGCCTTTCAGAAGCTGTTGCTGAATTTCACATGGTGGGTCAATCGCAAGGATCCCGAGGGAATGAACGTTTTCCAAGGCGGTTTCCTTGGGCTCGACAACATCGGGGTATTCGATCGTTCCGCCCCACTACCCACAGGTGGACATATCGAACAGTCGGACGGCACAAGTTGGATGGGGATGTATTGCCTGAACATGCTGGCCATCGCAATGGAATTGGCCAGGGAAGACAACACCTACGGTCACATGGCGAGCAAGTTCTTTGAACACTTTACCTATATCGCCCAGGCGATGAACAACCGCGGTGGCGAGGGTATCGAGCTCTGGGATGAGGAAGACGGATTCTTTTACGACGTGTTGCACCTGTCGGATTACAACCACCGCTTTCTCAAGGTCCGTTCCATGGTGGGTCTGATTCCGCTGTTTGCGGTTGAGACGCTCGAGCCCGAGCTGGTCGATGCCTTGCCTGGATTCAAGAAGCGGATGCTTTGGTTTATCCAGAATCGCCCGGAATTGCGCCATAACGTCACCACAGTCACAGGCAAAGACGGAAGAACCAGGCGTCTTCTTGCCATCGTTAGTCCCGAGCGGCTGCCAAGAGTGCTACGGGTGATGCTCGAAGAGCGGGAGTTTCTGTCTCCGTACGGAGTCCGTGCGCTTTCACAATTCCATCGGGACCATCCTTACGTCCTCGGCGTCGACGGGCACGAATATCGCGTTACGTATCAGCCGGCCGAGTCGGATACCGGGCTATTCGGGGGAAATTCGAATTGGCGCGGTCCGATCTGGTTCCCGCTGAACTTTCTTCTGGTGGAATCGCTGCAGAAGTTTCATCACTTCTTTGGTGACGCGTTTAAGGTCGAATGTCCTACTGGATGTGGGAAAGAGGTGAATCTTTGGCAAGTGGCGACTGATATCTCACGCAGGCTTATACGCATCTTCCTGCGAGATGGCGAGCGCAGACCAGTCTATGGTGGTCAGAGAAAGTTTCAGGACGATCCGCGTTGGCGGGACTTGATTCAGTTCCATGAATATTTTCACGGGGACAACGGGGCCGGGATCGGCGCCAGTCACCAAACTGGGTGGACAGGCCTGGTTGCGAAGCTCATTGAACAGAGTAGCGGTGAAGGATAACGGCTGCGATGATTGTGAAAGCCTCAAAAGACCTGTCGAGATCGAGTTGGCTCTCCGCTGAAACCGGAACGCCGGTTGGCTTCGGTCGCGAGATCTGTTGCTCGCTTAACCAAGCTAGTGAGCGCGAGTGGCTTGTGACGAACGGAATTGGTGGATTTGCTTCCGGAACGATCGCTGGCGTGCTGACCCGACGTTACCACGCCTTGCTTATCGCCGCGTTGAAGCCCCCGCTAGGCCGCACTCTGCTGGTAACCAAGTTGGAGGAGACGGCTCGATACGGCGGCGAGGACTATCCGCTCTCAACGGATCGCTGGGCAGATGGAACTCTCTCCCCTGAAGGTTATCGGCACATTCAATGCTTTCGTCTCGATGGAACAACTCCCGTTTGGACATTCGCATGCGCAGATGCGCTCCTCGAGAAACGGATCTGGATGCAGCAGGGAGCCAATACCACGTATGTCCGGTATTCGTTGGTGCGGGCCAGCCGAGTGCTTGACCTCGAGCTGAAAGCCCTGGTGAACTACCGCGATTATCACGCGAACACCCACGCCGGCGATTGGCGCATGAATATCGAGCCGCTCGATACAGGTCTTCGCGTGTCCGCCTTCGGCGGCGCCGCGCCGTTCCACCTGTTGGCCACAGTGGGCACTTGGGAGTCGGCCCACGATTGGTATCGGAATTTTGATCTCAGCTGCGAACGATTTCGAGGCCTTGACGACCGCGAAGACCATCTCCATGCCGGCACCCACCACGCAACCCTCAGACCGGGAGAATCATTAACGGTCGTCTGCAGCACGGATTCCAAGCCTGAATTGAAGGATGTCGACAGGGCCTGGGAAGCGCGGGTCAGGCAGGAGCGAGCTCTGCTCGAGCGCTGGACAGCCCTCCCCCGATGTTCCCAAGCAGCTCCGTCATGGGTAAAGCAGCTGATCCTGGCAGCGGACCAGTTCGTAGTTAAACGTCCGCTCAAACAGGACCCTGACGCTTGTTCAGTCATCGCGGGCTACCCCTGGTTCGGGGACTGGGGGCGAGACACAATGGTTGCGCTGCCTGGCCTGACCATCTCTACAGGTCGAACGGAAGTTGCCCGTAACGTTCTCGAGACTTTCGCGTGCTTCGTCGACCGCGGAATGCTTCCCAATGTTTTCCCTGATATCGGCGAAACACCGGAATACAACACCGTGGATGCGGCGCTCTGGTATTTCGAGGCCATCCGGCAGTACTTCTCAGCCACAAGGGATGAGCAATTCCTTGCCAATATTTTTCCCACTCTGGCCGAGATCATCGATTGGCACAGCCGCGGTGCGCGTTACAACATCCACGTCGATTCCGCCGACGGCTTGCTTTGTGCAGGCGAGCCGGGGGTACAGCTCACGTGGATGGACGCAAAGGTCGGCGACTGGGTGGTCACTCCCCGCATCGGAAAGCCCATCGAGGTGAATGCTCTCTGGCTGAATGCGTTGGTCAGTATGTCCCGGTTTGCCGCTGTGTTGAATAAATCGGGCCAGCTTTATGAATCGATGGCTGGGCAGGTTCGGCAGGGTTTCCAGCGTTTCTGGAGTGACCCATTGAAGTACTGTTTTGACGTAATCGACGGGCCTGACGGGCCGGATCCGTCCCTACGCCCAAATCAGATCTTCGCAGTCTCGTTGCCGGAAAGCGCGCTGACCAATGCGCAACAAAGGGCGGTGGTGGATGCATGCGCCCGTCACCTGCTCACTTCGTTTGGCTTGCGGAGTCTCGCGCCTGGGCATCCCGATTATCGCGGTGTGTACGGCGGCGGGCCACGTGAGCGCGATGGCGCCTACCATCAGGGAACCGTCTGGGGCTGGCTTTTAGGACCTTTCGTTCAAGCGCATCTGAAGGTATTCGGCGATCCAAGCGAAGCTGCTTCGTTCATGGAACCGATTGCGGGTCACATTCGCACACACGGGTTGGGCACGGCCAGCGAGATTTTCGATGCAGACGCACCGTTTACTCCGCGCGGTTGCGTGGCTCAGGCCTGGACTGTGGGTGAACTCATTCGTGCCTGGACAGCAGTTGCTTACGCATTTGATACCGCGTCATCGAGTGTCGCGGACAAACTGGCCAAGAAAGTCGTAGGTCCGGTAAGGGAAGAGTTAGCCGGGAGCACTGAAAGGATTCGAATGCAAGGCTATCACGATGCCTTGGACTGAAAGCATGCCTGCTAAAAATGGCAGTCTCTAAAAACGGGGAAGGGAGCGTGCGAAGTGACGACAGAAACCGTGAATCGAACTTATCCCGGCGTCGTAGTGCCGGAATGTCAGGTTCCTAAATCGCTCAAAGGTCAGAGAGCTCTGGTCACGGGCGCAAATTCGGGAATCGGAAGAGCGGTTGCGATTGCGCTGGGACAGGCGGGCGCGGATGTGGTGGTCAACTATGTCGGCGGGGAGCAGGCGGCTCATGAAGTTGCCGACGCCATTACCGATTCTGGTGTACGCGCGCTCGCGATTCGGGCTGACGTTTCTCAGGAGTTCGAAGTGGAAGCGATGTTTGCGCAAATGTTCAAAGAGTTCGACACGATCGACATCCTGGTGAGCAATGCCGGACTGCAAAGGGATGTCCCCCTGGAGGAGATGACTTTAGCCCAGTGGAACACGGTGATTGGAGTGAATCTCACTGGGCAGTTTTTGTGCGCGCGGGCGGCAGTACGCGAGTTCAAGCGCCGGGGGGTGGTCAAGGAAATTTCTGTCTCCGCGGGCAAGATCATTTGTATGAGCTCCGTGCATGAAATCATCCCTTGGGCGGGTCATGTGAACTATGCAGCCTCTAAAGGCGGAATCATGATGATGATGAAGAGCATCGCCCAAGAGGTCGCTCCATACCGAATCCGTGCCAACAGCATCTGTCCAGGCGCTATCCGTACGCCGATCAATACAAGTGCTTGGTCCACCCCCGAGGCCTATGAGTCGTTGATGACCCTCATTCCCTACAAACGCATCGGAGAACCGGACGACATCGGGCGAGTCGCTGTATTCCTGGCATCGGACCAATCCGATTACATCAACGGAGCGAGCATCTTCGTGGATGGAGGCATGACCCTGTATCCAGGTTTCGCCACCGGCGGTTAGCAATTCAGATGACTGGCTGCTTACGCGATCATTGGCCGGAGTACCTGATCGAGGCCGCAGGCCTGGGGACGTTCATGATTTCCGCATGCGTATTCACCATTCTCGTGATGCATCCGGCATCGCCGGTCGCGCCCTGGATTGCGAACCCGATAGGGAAGCGAGCAGTGATAGGAATCGCCATGGGCTTAACTGCCGTTGGGCTCATCTACTCTCCGTGGGGTAAACAGTCGGGTGCCCATTTCAACCCATCAGTGACGATTGCATTCTTCCGCCTGGGGAAGATTGCCCCCGGCGACGCGTTCTTTTACATTCTGTCTCAATTCGTTGGAGCCGTTGCCGGGGTATTGATTTGTGCCGTCTTATTTCGGCCTTGGATCTCCGACCCGAGCGTCAACTACGCGATCACCGCTCCTGGACGAAAAGGCACCACCGCTGCATTCGTCTCTGAGTTCGTCATCTCGTTTCTGTTGATGACGACAGTGCTGGTTTCGTCCAACAACAAGAGGCTAGCCGCGCTTACCGGTATTCTTGCAGGAATCCTTGTGGCTACCTACATCACGGTAGAAGCACCCCTTTCAGGAATGAGCATGAACCCTGCACGAACCTTAGGATCGGCGCTGCCAGCACGCGAATGGAGGGATTGGTGGATTTACTTTACCGCTCCGCCCGCCGGCATGCTAGCCGCCTCGACGACTTACGTAAAAGCGCGAGGTACAAACAGCGTGATCTGCGCCAAGCTACACCATGAAAAGGGCAAGCGGTGCATTTTCAATTGTGGATACCGGACAGACCTCGTGTAGGCATGTGGAGCTTTGAAGGCTGGTTCCAACGTAGAAGAGGAGTCCGAGAAGGAGAATGCGAGCCATGAACCTGCTCGAGCGCTCGGTCGTGATTGTGATCCTCACGGTTCCAGGTCTGTGCGCCTCTGGATCATCACCTATATCCGGAAAGAAGGGGCTCACGCTGGAAGGGGCTCGAAAAGTCATCGCGGCCGCGGAGGCCTATGCGAAAGAGCACAACGCACCGGGAGGCGCCATTGCGGTAGTCGACGAGGGGGGCAACCTTATGGCGCTGGAAAGGCGGGATGGGACATTTTCGGCTGGGCCAAGGATTTCAATGGGAAAGGCACGAACTGCAGTGCTGTTTAAGAAGCCCACCAAAGTCTTCGAGGACTTAATCAACAAAGGCCGCACGACCATGGTGGCACTCGAAGATTTCACTCCACTGCAAGGAGGAATTCCAATCACCGTCAACGGGGAAATCGTCGGCGGGATTGGGGTAAGCGGCGCCTCAAGCGCGCAACAGGATGAGGAAATCGCGATCGCCGGAGCAGAAGCGGCCAAGAACTTCGGCGCAGATCCGCCGGCTGGTTCGCGGGCGGGTGTTACCTACTTTCCTAAAGAAGAAGTTAATACTTCATTCTCGACCGGGGCTGAGCTGTACCGACCGGATGGGAATTACATGATCATTACCAGCCGCCGCGACTCTCCGGGCATGGTTGAGGTGCACGAGAAGGATTCCGACCTTATCTACGTAGTCAAAGGATCAGCGACTTTCATTACCGGCGGAACTTTGTTGGACGGCAAGAAGGTGGCTGAGAACGAAATTCGCGGGAACCAGTTGAGTGGCGGAGCGCCACACAGCCTGGCTGCTGGGGACGTCATCGTCGTTCCAGCCGGTACTCCTCACTGGTTTAGCGAAGTTCACGCGCCGTTTCTCTATTACACCGTAAAGGTCAGATAAGCAACGAAGAGAAATGAAAAACCTAAGAATAATGTTGTGGAGTATCTTTTTGCTCCTCATTCCTGGATCGGCCCAAGGACAGGCCTGGGCCGCGCAGGAGCCCCCGTACGGCAGACCGGATGCAGTAATCGATCTGCGAACCAGGGCTGGCGTCGATCTCGTCAAGGGACAATGGAGGTACAGTGATGTAAGAATTGTCGAGACTGACTTCCGAGCACCCGGTCCAGACCTCAAGCCATCTGGGAAACACATCAAAACTTACGATTACTCTCCCCACGCGGGCACCGCCGAGTTCGACGACTCCCAATGGGAGGCTCTCGACCCAACTACTCTTGAGGCGAGGCGGTCGACAGGCAAAGTCTGCTTCAATTGGTATCGGATCAACGTAACGATTCCGGAAAAGGTAGGCGAGTTCACAACAGAGGGATCCACGGTTGCTTTTGAGATCGTGATCGACGATTACGGCGAAGTTTGGGTGAACGGATCCCTACCCGTCGTATATGGCCAGAGTGGCGGTCAAGTGATCAAAGGGTATAACGCTCCGAATCGGCTGATCATCGTGCGGAATGCAATCCCAGGACAGAAAATTCAGCTGGCAGTGTTTGGAATCAATGGCCCGATTTCCGCAAGCCCAAACAATTTCATTTGGATAAAGTCTGCTGTCCTCGATTTCTACAAAACTGGTAATGGTAATGGGGTGGCTTCTGTCGAGACGCATGTCCTTAAGAAAGACCCTGCGCTCGATGCCATCCTGACGCCAGGCACGAAGATTGAACGACTTGCCGCCGGGTTCCAGTTCACAGAAGGACCTGTCTGGGACCGCGAGGGTGGGTACCTGCTCTTCAGCGATCCCAACAACAACTTTATATATAGGTGGAGTCCGGACGGGGGCGTATCAGTTTTCCGATCCCATAGCGGCTACACAGGCTTCAATATTGGGGAGTACGGTCAGCCCGGCTCGAACGGTTTGACCATGGATCGTGAGGAGCGGCTCACAATCAATGAGCATGGCAACAGAAGGGTTACGCGGCTCGAAAAGAATGGCGTGTTGACGGTATTGGCTGACCGCTACCAGGGTAAACGCCTCAATAGCCCGAACGATCTCGTCTACCGGTCTGACGGAGCTTTGTACTTCACCGATCCACCTTTTGGTTTGCCGAAGGTTTTTGAAGACCCTCGCAAAGAATTGCCATTCAGCGGCGTGTTTTGCCTCATAAACGGCGAATTGAAACTGGTCACTACCGACTTGGATGGGCCCAATGGATTGGCATTCTCGCCAGACGAGAGATTTCTCTACATCGATAACTGGGACATCAGGCGGAAAATCATAATGCGTTATGGAGTTCGGCCGGACGGTACCCTCAGCAATGGGAGGGTCTTTTTTGACGCTACAGCCGTGCCTGGCGAAGACGCCTGGGACGGAATGAAGGTGGACCAAAAGGGCAACCTATATCTTTCTGGACCCGGCGGGCTCTGGATAATTTCTGCTAAGGGCAAACACCTGGGAACAATCGTCGGCCCAGAGCACCCGCACAACATGGCGTGGGGAGATGAAGACGGCAAAACCCTATACTTGTGCGCGAAAACCGGTCTTTACCGAATTCGATTCAATATTGCAGGAATCCGGCCCTGACAGCACAAGCACGAGAGGTGGCCTCGGTCTTGGAGTTGCCCGAAATGATATCTCGGGAAGGCCATTTCAAATGACTGTGACGCGCGCTACGGTGACACCGCCTGAGGTCTTATTTCGAGCATGGGACCAGGCAGCTTGGTCGTTGGTTTGCTGCGCCCAGCTCAGTGTGGATGAAAGCAGAAACCAATACTCCTTTTTATTCCGAAACGCACTTCGAGGGCCAGAGACACCCGCATTATGGCGCTTCCTTCGCCTCGAACCCGGCAAGCTGGTTGAGTTGACATGGGTGACTGCCGCCACAAAGGTAGCCGAGACCATAGTGACGGTCGAATTTTTGTCTAAAAGGTGCGAGCACAGAACTGAGACTTACCCCTTTCCCGTTTTCTGGACGAGGACTCGAAAAGAGACACGAGGAAGCGTGGCCAAGGGTGCTCGAGACGCTGGGTCGACGGATGATGGAATGTAGCTGACCTGACTGCATTTGAACGAAAGCGAACGCTCGAACGATGAAAAATCCAGACTTTTTCACTGACTCGAACAAAGAGGTTCCGGCTCTTACAACTGCTCAAATGCGTGAGGTGGATCGGATTGCCATCGAGCAAACAGGACCGAATCTCTTTCAGATGATGGAAAACGCTGGTCGCCACCTGGCGGAAATGGCGCTCGAGCGCCTCGGCACAGACTGGCAGAAAGCGCGGGTTGTTGTGCTGGCAGGGACTGGTGGCAATGGAGGCGGAGGCATCACCGCAGCCCGCCATCTGGCAAACCGCGGCCTACGAGTTGAGCTCTGCCTTGCAATAGCGGACAATCTGAGCGAAGTGGCTGCGTGGCAGCGCAGGGTGTTTCAGTCCACCCCTGGGATGGAAGTCGGGTTTCGAGACTTGGACCCCGCTCCACTGCATTTGATCCTTGATGCTCTCATAGGCTACGGGTTGCGGTCAGCGCCACAAGGCATCTTTGCGGAGTTGATTCGTTGGGCTAACGGCACAAGAGCTCCCATTATTTCGCTCGATGTTCCCTCGGGCTTGGACTCTACAACGGGAGCAACTCCAGGGGAATTCATTCGACCCTCGTGGACGATGACTCTAGCGCTCCCTAACTCTGGACTGGCCAGAGGGGAAGTTGGAGATCTAATTCTTGCAGACATCGGAATCCCCGACGAGACTTACCGGCGGGCTGGTGTGTCATACGTTTCCCCTTTTGGCACTCGGTTTAGGGTTGCCCTATTCATCCACTCCCAGGCAGACGCTGATCGGACTAGCAGGGATAGTTGAAGATGTGCCGGACAGGGCGCTTCTTCCTTTCAGTCAGATGAAGCCAGAAGTGCTTGAGTAGGTTCACGAAATGGCGGGGTGGAGCTGATGGGCCGAAGGTATGTCACTGCTTTTGCCGGAGCTGTGGTAACGACGAAGTAGGATCACGCGCGGTGAGATGGATAATGCGTTTATCTCTTCCGGGGCTAGCGAAAGTAAACTCTCCAAGAGTTTGCGAAGCCAGTCCTCAAAGTTGTGCGTAGCAGGATTACAAGCGTCGGCGAAATGATGGGATTTTCCTCGACCGACTCCTGCTCAATCGCTCGCGCTGTCGATGAGGCCCTGGCAAAAATCATTTGGCGTATTTATCGGTCGCAAAAGGTACCGGGTCATAGCGTTACTTGCCGGCACACTCGCGCGATCAGATGGCTGGTGGTGGGACAGTGTGGAGATCAAGTTGGTAGATTACGGTCCAGCTGTTGATCCTACGCCATTGAGCGCTCCTTAGATGAAATTAAGCCGGGCGGGTTGGGCTTGTACTTTATTTGACCAAGCATGGATGTGGTGAGTTATACCCGGGTGCTGAGCGCGCGAAACCGATTGCGTTTGATCAGACATTGCGACGACTTCGAGTGGGCGATCAAAGAACGGCGGTCGCAGCATAAGGAACCAGGCTGAATGGTACCGCAAGCGTATCCAATGAAGAACGCTCATCCCAGGATGGTGTCACTGGTTAAGGCGATTCTATTGCTATGCGTATCCTCTACGCTTTACGCGGAAAATCACGGCGTAAGCACAGAAGCACACCACGTGGTGTGTCAATCTGAAGGGAAGACTGACAATGCTACAGATCAAATCTCTTGCATCGTCGACCTGAAGCCAGGCGACTTTCGGCTGTTCGCGCCATCTATATCACCGGCTGGGAGGTTACACCGTTGGATAGATTTGCAGGCAGCTTCGGTCGGTACTCAGTATGTTTTCGCTAAGAATGGCCTGGGTGCTACCACTGCTAACCAGCAGCAATACCAGGTGGCTCTCAGGGGCCGCTTTAAGCTCGATGCCAAGGGACGCTTCGGCATTAACGCCGGACTCTACACGGGTGCCAAGTTCATCGCGGGATTCAATAATACTGGGCTCGGTGTGGGCGAAGCGCAGAGCAATTTATATCTTAAGCACCTATATGTGAGCGGCGAGCCGCTCAATGGAGTTGAACTGCAATACGGAAGCCTCGATATTTGGCACGATGAGTCAACCGATATTACGGGTTACGCGTATAACGGCTACGTTGCCGGGGAGCGGCTAAGTATCAGGCGGCCGCGAGAGTTGTTTTTCGACAATATCTCTGTCGCCTATGGTTACGTTGGAGACTTCAATTCACCGAATGCGATTGGGCGTCTACATCGTTTAGGACAGAGTAATTTTCATCGCTTCATGTTGAAAAAGAACATCAGTGAACGGGCATGGCTATCTGCGGATTATGCGTTTGAATCGGGGATGCAGACGTGGGGAGAGGCGATCCGAATACGCGCGACCGAGTTGCGAGTCCTCGACACGCTTCACGCCGAGATCTACGAAGTCTCACGGATTCGTCCTGCATATGGCTTTGCTGCTTATGGGGAGAAGGCTGTGCGTTCGAGATTCATCGTAGGCGGGGGCTATGCGGACATCGATCGCCCCATGTTGGACTCAGACCGATTTGGTCGCGGAAAGCGATTCTTTCTCACCGCCAAGATTCCAATTAATGAGGCATTCAGCGTACTTATGTTTGCGACACAGGCGACAGATCATAGTGTCAGCAATGTACCCCAACAACGGCTCGACATTGGGTTTTATTACAACCTTCTTTACCACCTGCGAAAGACGGGTATTTTTTAGAGTTGATGGAGCGAGGCACTGGATGTTACACCGCGGACGAACGCATATAAGCATATCTTAGGGAAAACTTCTTGCGGATACTTCGCAGCTGCTGCGCCTTGGCAAACTAGGTAGTGAAGAGGGGAAGTTGCGGGAGCCTGGTCGAAGTTCACAGGGCTATTCAAAGGGTGAAGGCAATTACCTGACTTCTGTGCTTTGACGGCGGTTTGTGCGGTGCGGTGTAGTAATGATTTTCATTGTTGCCTAAGTTTGGCCTTCCAAATCGAGCATTCCGGAGGACGATATGAAGCGGGTCGTTTTGCAAATCCTTCTGGCTCTGAGTGGTCTTTTGATGTTCTTCCGATTCGGAATACCGGCTCTGATTTTTGGGGCTACGGGACCAGGCCCGTTTGGTAACCGCTGGTTAGCACCAGGAGCAACTGCGACCTTACTTTTGGACGCTGACCTCCGATTTTTTGGTGCCATGATGCTTGGAATCGGCCTCATCTTCTTCTGGGCGATCGCGAAACTAGAAACGCTCGGGTCAGTGATTTATATTCTGGCTTCCGCCGTGGCAGTTGGCGCCGCCGCAAGGATATATGCACGCATCACGTACGGTAATCCCGGAACCGCTGGGACCATACCCGTCGTCCTGGAGACTGTCATCCCGATCTTTCTGATTCTCTTTCGCTACTTGGTTGGAAAAGGCCTCAAGAAAGTATAGGCGGAAGGTTGCTCTTCTGGCACACGTGTGCTGCTGCCGACAATATGTCGTTGGTTTGGCCCCGATTTTGTAAAGGGCAGTAAACTGGCAAGGTTGACATGGCGTGCCGCTCGCCCTGCAAGTCTGGCAGGCTCGATGCGCCTTGGCCACTTCGGCCGAACTCGGGACCGGACGCGCTCGAGCGGCTTTTGGCATCCATCCGATGTTGGATGTTGACGGCCTGAGGAGTTGGGCTTCCGCATGCCGATAACACAACCTCGCAATACACATTGTTGAGGGAGGCGACTGCGAATGAGTTCAAAGAGTGCCTGTGCACAATGCGCTGTTCCTGTCTCTTGGCGAGACAAGCTATTCGCTGATGTACTCCAGTCAGTTCATCTGCGAAGCAGCGTTTACTTTCGGCCGGAACTCGGCGCGCCCTGGGGCTTCAGGGTAGCCGATCACGGAACAGCATTTCACATCGTCGCCGAAGGCAAATGTTGGTTGCAGGTTGCCGGTGCCGCTCAGGCAGTCGAATTGGTCGCCGGCGATTTTATAGTTGTCCCGCGTGGCGATGCGCACATCATGCGCGACTCAGCAGCGAGTCCGGTTGTCGATTTCTTTGACTTGGCCAGCCAGAGCGCCCCTGACAACAAGGCAATGTTTCGTGCAGGCGGCGATGGCGTGGTTACCAAGCTGGTATGCGGGGGCATGCAGTTTGACCACGGGCCGACTGATCCACTTCTTGCAGTGCTACCCCCGTTGATTCACGTGAAAGGAAAAGGGGGAAAGGGTGCTAGGTCGTTGCAAACAACTGTTTCGCAGGTGCTCGAAGAGCTGGATTGCTCTGGCGCTGGCGCTCACGCGGTAGTCACGCGGCTCGCGGACATTTTGTTCATTAAAGCCGTGCGTACCTACTTTGAGCAAAATATCGACACGGTAGAATACGGATGGCTGGCGGCGATTCGCGATCCCCACATCGGGCCAGCCCTGGCCCAGCTTCACGCTCGCCCACAGGAGGCGTGGACAGTTGCTTCTCTTGCGCATGAAGTTGCGCTGTCTCGTTCTCTCTTTGCGGAAAGGTTCGCCCAACTCGTTGGCGAGCCGCCTTTTCGTTATTTGAAGCGCCTCAGGCTAAACGGGGCGGTAAGAAGACTGCGTTCCACGAATGACAAATTGAGTACGATCGCCGCCGACGCAGGATACGAATCATCGGCGGCGTTCACGAAGGCATTCAAGAAGACAACAGGGAAAACCCCTGGGGAGTATCGGCGCAGCCGCTAGCACGGACAGCCCTTGTACCGGCTGGCCAAAGAAATTCTGGAACCAGGGAGGTGAAGCGACGAAATGAACGATGTTTCTGATACCAGGAAGGCGCGGCCAACAGCAGAACCAGGTTCGACAGTGTATCGAAACCGGTTCGCGCTATTCTGCGATCGCAGCTCGATTGGTGCGCAATCCTTGTGGTCGATTAGTCGGCTCATCGAAGCACAAGTGGTACGCCCGATTACCTTTGGGTTACAGCTGTGGGCCTGATTATTGGTCAGGACAGATCTACGGCAGCATCGCATCTCTAAACGCAGCTACATCGTAGCCTCCACGAAGTGATCGACACTTCGGTTAAAGCCGTCTGTGCAGTCTTCGAAGTTACGGACGGACGGCTAACTGAAACGGAGTTTCGGACGACGCCGCCCGAGGTAAACTTTTAGTTTCGTTTTGGAGTGGGTATGCGACGACAAACGGAGTTCATCGAGGCAAGTCAACAGCGCTGACATGACAATCTGCTCCCGGATGCGACCTAGAAACCCGGGTGAATCAGAGTTGGACAGCAGCAGAAAGGCAAGGATTTCGGAGGCGGCATGACGAAGGGGTGGGCAATTGTCACGGGGGCATCTTCCGGGATTGGTCGAGAATTCGCATGCGAGCTCGCCCGGCG
>Ga0126373_10000540_pt1 | contig 25168 bp, 45 predicted proteins | sample PanSoiMetPlot_11_FD_92545 | JGI IMG/M metagenome (GOLD analysis project Ga0126373, IMG submission 92545) | Tropical forest soil microbial communities from Panama - MetaG Plot_11 | ecosystem: Environmental > Terrestrial > Soil > Tropical forest > Bulk soil | place: Panama | collected 2016-02-17 | reverse complement strand
TGGCGGGAGCATGTGCGCTGATATTCGAGTTGATAAAGTTCGTAATTGAAAGGTGGCATGGGTGACACATTCGGAGAATGCAACAAAGTTGGTGGAACAATTTGAAGGGCTGGAGACGACGGCCTACCGCGACCAGCGCGACATCTGGACCATCGGGTACGGACACACGGCGGGAGTGCATGAAGGGATGACCTGCACGAAGGCGCAGGCGGAAAGCTGGCTGAGTCAGGATATGATGATCGCCGACAACGCCGTGAACTCCTACATCACCGCCGATTTGACACAGAATATGTTCGACGCCTTAGTGAGCTTCACGTTCAATGTCGGGGCGGGGAATTTGGAGGATTCGACGCTGAGGAAGCTATTGAACGGGGGATCGAAACTGGGAGCTGCAAATCAGTTCCTCGTCTGGAATCATGTGAATGGAATTGTTAGCCCCGGGTTGACAAAACGGAGGCAGGCGGAGCGTAACCTGTTTTTGAAGCCATGAGCCTTATGACCGTCACTACACAACGCATCGCGCTTCTCTGCCTCATTCTCTCCACGGGATTGATGGTCTTCCTGTTCGCGGAGAGCCGGGGCGATCCCAGTCTAAGAATTGCGGCGCTGGTGGCGGGAACGGGACTTGTCTCCTCCCTCGCAGCCATCGCCTCCACCATGCTGACGGGGAAGGATCTCACGCACCGCGATCCAAGCGACCTTCCACCCGGTTCCAGCGTCTCATCGACTACGCAGGAGACAGTGCGAACGCCTCCGGCCTCGGCCACCCTCACAACGGAGACTTCCAATGTCACACCATCACCCACCATCCCATCGACCCGATGACCCGGCGGAGTTCACGGAATTGTGGCTCCTGCGGGAGATTCTGTGGACGCTCAGGGAATCCCTCGCCGTCAATTATGAGATCCTCGCGCTCATAACACCCCCTAACGCAACTTCACTTCAGATAGGAGCTAACATGCAACAGTTCGATCCCGGCGCAACAGGAATTGTCCTTCAGGCAGCATTTACCCCGAGCGGAAGCACCGCTCCCAACCCCGGCTTCGTGGTGGCGTGGAGCGATTCCAACTCCCTCTGCACGTTCGCGAACGATGTCTCGGACTCCAGCGGGCTCACGCAGGATGTGACGGTTTCGGCTTCGGCCGCCGTCGATACCTCCGGCACGATCACCGCAACCCTCACGGGCACCTTCCCCGATGGCACCAACGCATCGCTGAGTGGCATCTTCAACTACACCATCGGGGCGGCCCCGTCGAACAACGCAACGGGCCTCGGAGTCACACAGATCGCGTAACGCCACCGCGCGATAAAAGAAAAGCCCACCCTAGCGGTGGGCCTTTCTTTGCTCTTACGATTACTTTGTCCGCAATTCTCCCTTCAACGCGAATTGAACGCCATGCAACAGTCGTTCACGAGATGGGCGTGACCGGCGTGTAGGCGCTCGGGTCGTATCCGCTCTGCGCCTTGAGCCATGCGGTCATGCCATCTTGGGCCGCTTGGACGTAGCCTTCGATCTTGGCCGTGGTGGCGGCGTCCAGACCGCCCTTCTGCTGGATCAGAGTTAATGCAGCGACAGCGGTACCGTAGAAGGACATCACCTCGGTGGTGATGTCGGTGGTGGTCTGGGCGGTGCCGAGTTTCGCGATGATGGAAGTGAGGGCGGACTCGGCGGCTTGGGTCAGGGGAACGAACGCCGCGCCACCGGGGATCGCGAGTTCGGCAATGTTGCCCGCCGTCTCGAAAATGGGGATCAGGGATTTCCAGTCGAAGGCCATTACTTCACCCCCAGCGCGACGACGGCTTGCTGCTTGGTCGTCACGGCGTTGATATCGGCTTGGGCGGTCGCCGCGGACCCGGTGCCATTGTGGTAGGCGAGATAAGTCGCATTCGCCATGTTGAGCGCGATGTAGAGATCGCTCATTGCATGACTCTCGGCGGGGGTCAGGGTCATGGTGCCGTTGGTCACGTTCGCTTGAATGCGCCGGTAGAAGGCGTCGGCGGCGGCGAGCGCTTGACCCATCTGCTGATCGGCGGTGTTGAAGTAGCCGGGGGCAATCGCGCCGGCAGGGGCCGTCGTGGCGGTCGTATGAGTACAGCCGAGGAACGCGAGACAGAGGAGGAGGGAGAGAACTCGCTTCATTTCGTCTCCTTCGCTTTCTCGACGGCGTAGGTCTGGGTGTTGATCTTCCAGCCAGGGTGCGCTGCTTCCCACTCGTGTATGATCTGCGCCTTCAGGCTTTCGTCGGCGGCGAATTCTTTCTGCAGCTCCTGCTCATGGGTCGCAATGTCGGTGAGCGCCTTGCGGTCGGAGGTGGAGAGGGCGGGAGGATCGGCCTTGGGAGCAGGTGGTGGTGCCGGAGTCTGCGCAAATAAGCTAAGCGCCGACATCAGCAGGACGTAAATTGCGGTGTTCTTCATGTTCCTCCATTCGGTTGAGCCAGCGGGATAGGTTGACAATTCCGAGACTACCGCAGTAGTTGCAGCGGTCGCCAGTAGATTCGGTGATGCAGTTACAGGAAATGCAAAGTGTGGCGCGGTCGAGGGGGATGGTAGAGATCACTAGGACTCCTCTTCAGGTGATGCGTTGGGTGGGGCGGGAAGCTCGATGACGTGATTTGGGTCGGGTTCATAAGAATCGCACGGAGTTTTGAAATCAGAAAAATGCGGCCTACACGAGCTTGTGAGCTATTACGTCCCACAGGTATTGCAGGTTTAGCCAGACGCACTGAGCGAGCGTGCGATGCTCTTCCGATAAAAGCGAATCGCCCCACGCATTGCCATCCCCTATCCAAGGAACAATCGTTCCCACCATGAAGAGCGCCGCCATGCAGCTCCCTAAAACTGGGACTAAAATCTGGCCGATAAATGAATTCCTCCACCACTTGCGAAATCCCTTTTCGGACGACAACACCTGCCCGCAATGGGAACAGCGCTTGCGCTTGTCGGGATCGTATCCGCTGCCGCCGGTAGACATTGGGATAAATATCGGAAACATTCTCTACTCCTTCGTCTCTTCTGTTGATGGTGCGCTAAGATCGTCGGATCATGTTGGCTTCAACAAGGGCGTTCGCGCACCGGATGGCTAGGACTGCTGTCTGCTGGGTTGACATTTCGACAATTTTAGGTGCGGGGTTCGCCAGCAATCCTTGCATCGCCGCTATCATCGCTTTCTGTCTGAACTCTGCTAAGTCCATCTACTTCACCTCACTTTCTACTTCCGTTGCTGAAGGGGCGGGGTCGTCAGGTGTTGCGCGGTATTCCAACTGGTTACAAAATGTAACCAGTTCAAAGTCCACATCATTCTCCGTGGCAGTGCGTCCCTGCTTGCCTAGTTGCGAGTCGGGGGCGCAAGGCTTGTTGGGAAGCGGGAGCGCCTGACTCTTCGGAGCAAAGCGCCCGTGCCCCTTCAATTGAACCTGCAAACCGTCCCACCAGCGGACGCCGCAATGACAACACTGAAGCCCATGATGGTTATAGGCCGCCTTCTCGTGCCAGCAATGCTCAGGCATCCCGTCCCTCCCGTTCTCCCTCTGTGTACTTGGCGTAGGTTGAGAGCCACGCAGTCTTTCGTGTCACCCATCCCTGCGTTATGGGTAGTGCAAGTAAGTTGCGAGCTTCCTCCAGTAGTTCTCTCCCTTGGTCTGGTGCGGGCGCTTGCTTGAAACCAAGTAAGGCCGCTGTTTTCGCACACGCAACCCATGCGTTACGGGCTATGTCGGCAGCGGTTCCGCGCACTGCATTTACCACCGCCCATTCATCAAACTTGGCGATCAGACGCCCTACTTGGTTTCCATCCTGGCTGGGCTGCGAGAGTACAGGGGATGGACCGCGCTGAATCCCTCCATAGGTCGGCCACGTGTGATCTTCCAATGGCTCGTAGTAATGGCGGCCCGCGTACACATCATTCGCAGGGCTGGGCTGGAGAGTGGCGCGGGCTGCGAGGGCCGCTTCAGCACACTCGCCATACACATAGGAAACATGGCCGTCCGTGCCAACGTAATCGTTCTTGATGCACCACGAGCGCACCGCCTTGGCCACTTCAGGAGGCAGTCGGTTCCACACACCATCGCGTCCAATCGTTTCACTGCTCACGTTCCACCTCTTTCTGTGCAGCCTCGGGTTGGTGAAACAAAAGGTCGCTCATGCTCTTACTCCTCTGTCTGGTGGGCGGGAGCCCCAAACTCCCGCCTCTTCAGACCTTGTGCTAACTCGGCTTGTAATCAAACGGCATGAACGAGCTGAGTTCCGCCCGCGCCGCGCAGCGATTCCCAGTCTCGGGATGATCCGCCGCGCCGGTGAATTCACCCTGCGAGTTGGTGCCGCCTTTGAGAGCCTGTATCTTCTTCTGCCCATACACCGTCTTGGGCCGCTTCGTCAGCTTCTGAAGGTTCGGCCCGGTGTACTCTCCCACCTCGCCGATGGCCTTCTCCGCCTCGGAGTCACGGAGGATGTTCTGCACCCGCGCGTAGCCGATGGGCTCACCCTTCAGCACCTCGTCCAATTGCTTGACGTGCTCCACCGCTTTGAGGCCAGCAATCGGTTTCCCCGTCAACGCCTTGAACGCCGCGCCGACGGCGGACTGATTGTTGCGGTCCACGTCCGGCTTGGTGGTCAACGGCATCCCGGTGAAGACGAACTTTCCGTCGATCCTCGGGTTGTCAGGAGCGATGATGATCCCCTTCACCGCAATCTCCGCGTGCGGCCTCGTCTCGTTCTTCCACTGGGCCATGCGGTATGGCACCCGGTTCCCCTCGTGAAACACTCCGCCGTTGGAGAATTTCATCTGGTACGTTCCGTCGGGGATTGGCGGGGCGGGACGGTTATATTCCGCATCGGGGTCAAATTCCCCCGGCGCGCCAATTTCCTCGTCCTGCTCCTCCAGTGAACTCAGGTAACTCTCGTCATACGTGATCTCAACTGCCATAGTCTTCTCTCGCTTTCATTGGGTTGGTAAAACGTTTGCCGAACGTCGTGGTGCCTATGGTGCGACCACAGTGCCCAGTTCCAGCAGGATTTGCTGATCGAGGTCCCTGCGGGCCGCTTTCGCCGCCGCGCTCAACTTCTCGTACAACGCCTTGTCATCGCCCGAAAACACCAGCGTCACGCGATTCGTTCCGTTGGACTTCTTTGTTGCGCTCTCTGCCATCACTTCTCCTTTCTGAGGAACTCAAGAAATTCCCCGATTCCCGCTTCCAGTGAAAGCGGGATATATCCGTTGGGCCACTTCGCCCACAGATCCTTCAACTGCGCCGGCGGGAGCGTGACCTTACTCGGCCATTCGATCTTCGGAATCTCGGAGGGGTGCTTGTTGTACCACGCCTTGATCTTCTTATCCTTTCCAGCTCCCTCGGCCACGAGATGGAAGCAATGGTTGACGCGCGATGGCAACTTCCCATTGATCGCCTTCCCAATCGTCTCCGGCCCGAGCGCCGTGCGCTTGATGCCGGAATCGTCATCCTCGCCCTTCCCCTCTAGCGCGGTGAACATAGTGATGTGAACAGGGAGCGATTGGAACGATTGCAGCAGATCCAAAATCTCCGTGTGACAATCCGCGTAGTGATTCATGGTGTTGGTGCCCATTTGCTCGCCGTCCTCCAGACGGGGAGCGGCGGCGGGATCTCCTGACCGCTGATTCTTCTGCTTTACATCGGACATGAAGGCGGTGGCGTAGGAGCTGAGGGAGTCGATTACGATGGCGCCGATTTCCGCTTCGTCTTCTGGAGACCATGGTCTCCATTTGGTATTCGTCTGATAGCGCACGACGCCCTTCTCTTCAATACGCGTAGGAAGATTTATGATCCCATCTACTGGGAACTCGCCACGCCGTAGCTTCCTCATCACAGCGAATGGATTGTACTCATGTCCTGTCGGAAACTCTAAGGGCACTATGATTCCCGCATCGACAAGATCTTGACTGGGGGACCAAAGAGAGCCGCGATCTAGAGCAATGAGCCTAGTCTTCTTTCCAGTCATTTTGTAAACGTGCTCAGCAACGTAGCGAGCCTGCGTTGACTTGCCGCTATCGGAAGCTCCGTAAACAATTAGCGATGTCTTTCCTAGTGACATGCGATCCCCTTTGCGCGCCGTTCCGCCTGATACACGGCTGTCTTGTGACATGAATAGAACGCGCCGATCTCAGGGCCGCTGAAGCCATATGCACGCAAGTCAACAATTTCTCGCAACTGTTCGTTGCGAATCTTAGGTGCGGCCCCGCGATGAATGTTCACGAACTTAGTGACAGGTTCTACGTGATTCGGACGCACGCAATCGCGCTGGCGGCATAGATGATCCATCTCCATGTTCGGAGGTATCGGACCGTTCAGCATCTCGTACAGCCAACGATGTGCATACATCTTCTTTCCGTTGTGCCACACCTTGGCATAACCGTTGGGAGTCAGCTTCGACTTCTTCCAAATCCAACACGGCGTATCATGCCCGCGGTCTTCAAATTCGAACAAGGGCTTCCCATTGTTTTCAAACGTCGCCATCAGAACTCCACCTCTTCCCTTCTCGCTCTCTCAGCCGTTTCAATCTCATCCATAATGGCCCACTCCTCCGCCCGCTCGTCGAGCCATTTCTCATACTCTTCGTCGCGGTACGCTCCCTGCGCTTCTTTCAAATCAGCATCGTCAATCATTGTCGTCTCCATGCTCGGGGTGGTTACTCAAACGGATTTGGTATAAATCGCCAGGCTGTGCAGGAGCACCGTTCCAGCACGAATCCAAGAACGCGCACCCCAGAAAGGAATGGCATGAGTGCGTATATTGCGGAAACAACCTATCCAGCAACTCCTTTGGCGGATCGCCAACAAGAAGGTACGGACGGAGCACTTCCAACTTGTCCGCAATCTCAAGCTCTTGCTGCACGACTTGCGTGCGCCAGCTCTCCACCTCATCCACCCGTCTCTCCACCGGCGTCTGCACCGGGAACACACTCGCGAGTGCCGAAAGATGACGGGGAAAAACGCGCTGATGGTGGAGGTCATCGATCCACGCTTTCACCCCGCCTTCGTACTCGCGCCAGATGGGGACTTTCCGCCATCCCTTTCCGAGACGCGAGGACCCTGATCCATCCTCCTTCTCCCACTCGTAAGCCCAGCTCCACTCGTCCATCTCGGGCGTGTCGCCGCGCTTCAGCCAGCCATAGATGAGCGGAGTGTTTTGCTTATACAGATTGTCGAACTTGTCAAGACTGCGACGGCCCTTCACCACATGCTTGTACAGAATCCCTTCAATCTTCCCCGACCCGTTCGCCTCCAGCCCAAACATCTCGCTCATCGATTGCATATCGGTACGACTTTGGTCGATGTTGCGCTTGCTGAATGCGGCGGTAGTTTTCCACGACACGACAAAGAGATCGCCGCTCGCCTTCTCCCGCACGAGAGCGTCGGGGCGGAACATGAGGGTGAGATCGTTGGCGAGATCGGCGCGCCCTTCGCGCTCTACCTCCATCACCTCAAACTGCTCCAGGAACTCTTTCCCTTCGTACGCCCACCATCCGCGCAGCAGGGCCTCTGCCAGCGCCATCTGCTCCTCGCGTCCGTATGCCATCGCCGCTTCCACATTGGCCGGCTGCTCGCCGTCGAAACTCGTGCCGCCATTGAGCGCTTGTTCGAGAAAGAGGAATGCACGGAGGATCGCTTCCTCGACATTCCCCTGAAGGAGATGCTCTGCTCCTTCATGAAAGGCGGAACCGAATTGTAAAGGGAGCGACTTCCGTGTGCGCTGGAGTCCGGTGCCCAAATGGTGATACGCCAGATATCTCTCGCGCGGGCATCTTTGGTAGCTTATGATTCGGCTTCTGTCAGTTTCCATCACTCTTCTCTCAATCAATCAAAGGTTGAATTCGATGTCTAAAAATGTAACCCCGCAGGCTGTGGATGTCAAGAACTATTTTCACAGTTTGTTCAGTACCGCAAACTTCCCATGCAGCTTCTTCGCCATCTTGTTATAGGCTCTCGCTGCCTGCTCAGGTGTTGAATGAAGCCCAAGATAAATAGCCTTCCCTTCGTGTCCGATAGAGGCCATCCACTTCTTGCCGATAGCGTGCCAAAACACGCCCTTGAAGCCGCTGGAACTATTGGTCTGAGCCGCCCGATTCTGCTGGTTCTGTGAGCGTGTGCATACGCGCAAATTGGAACGTTGGTTGTTATGGGGATTGCGATCAATGTGATCCACCACCATTCCCTCGGGCGGATTCATAATGAATCGCGCCAGATACACACAACCGCCCTTCTTGCCGTTCGGCCTTCCTGCCGCATGTCGCATAGCTCCCGAAGGGAACCACCGCACCCTGGCCACCTGATCATAATCCTGTGGCGATATCAGCAGCGGAGTGCCGTCACTCATATAAATGGTCATCACTTTCATTGGTCGTATGCTACAGCTATATACGACTAAAAGTCAATGCAGATCGAAATTATTCTTCCCCACCTGATGCTCAACCTCGACACTCAATCCCTCCAGCCCGGTCACGCCTGGATAGACCATCAGCGGGCAGGGCGTCTCCATGATCGGTGGTACATTAGCGCGGCACTCCTCCACCAGCTCATCCGGGCAGTCGAACTTCAACGAGTCGTGCGTCGTGTTGATGATGCGATATCTTTCCAAATATCCCGCCGCATCCAATCTCAACATCCCATCCCGGATCATCCCAAACGCATTGCTTGCTGGAAGGAAGGCAATTGCCGCCTCACCTTGCTCCCCACCTACCATCTTCTGCTGCTTTCTATCCCATCGGATAACATCGAAGAAGTGTCGAATAGCCCCGAAACGCGAAACCAAACGCTTATCCTCATGCGCCCTCTGCTTCACTTCGTCCTGCCATTTCAGCAAGCCAGGAAACAATTCGCGCATAATGAGATCCCATAACCCTTCCGCCTCACGCTGAGACTCGAAATCCTCTTTGTAAAGCTGATACATCTTCTTCCCACGCATTCCAAAGCCGATTCCTAACCCCGCTGATTTCGTCTTGCCATTACGAATCTTTAGAAAGGTCAGGCCGTTCGTCCATACGCGCGATTCACCCTTCAGTTCCTTGAAGAACGCTTTCAAATCCCCATCGCTCATCCTCAGCAGATTGTGCCGTTCGGGGTGTTTGATGAAGTGGCATGTAGTGAAGGAATGAAGATCGATCCTCGCTAGCCTCAAGTATTCCGGCAGCCCCGCCTCACACGCTGTCGTCTGCGCATGAAAGCTCTTATAGTCGAAGTTGACGAGGGTATGGCCGGGAGATGATACAAGCGTACGATTGAATGCCTCAACCAATGCTTCCTGAAACTCAGTCTTCCCTCGTGCAGGAGAGTTCTGCACATTTGGTGCTTTGCTCGTTAGCTGCCACGTTGCGGTGCCGAAACCATATGTGGTGTGAATCTTACCGTCGGCATGAGGCTTGTAGCCGTCAACGTAGGTGCCCTCGACCTTTGTCAGTTGCCGCCGTTGGATTAGAAGAGGATAGATAGGGTGCTTGGTCGTCTGAAACAGCCTCTCTAGTTCCTTGACTTCCGTCGTCTCCGCCGCCTCCCCCTGCGCATCCTGCCGCTTGGAATGTTTCGGCACCGGGTGCCTGTGAAACCGCATGAACTTCAGCACCTGCTTTTGGGAATTGGGATTGAACTCCACTGGCAGCGCCCAGCGCGTAACTACACTCCCCGCCGGAATCATGCCGGAACCCGCACAGACGGCACACGTGGGACGGGCCGCCTTCAAGCATGAACATTTCTCCTCCTTTTCGATTACGACTTCGATTTGGACCATCCCCGTGGTGTCTTTCGGCGTTCGTTTCAGCCCGTGTTTCTGCTTGGTGCTCAGCACCTCCGCCGGCACCAGGAGTCGAATCTCCGCATCTACGCGCAGTGATTCCCGCTCCAGCAGCGTACGTAACTCCTCCCGTTTCCCTGCGTCGATGGGAATCCCACGCGCGCTCATATCGCGCAGGATGGGGTGGATGTCGCGGAAGTAAATTTGGTAGCTATCCAATAAGTTCATTGCTCAACACCTTGTCCATGTGATCATCAACACACAGCGCCGCGTCTGTATCAAAGCACCCGTAAAGCGGCAGATCATCCTCGCCAATAGCCTTCCAGGCGTACGGGAATCCGCACATCTGGGCGGCAGTCTGCAAATTCTTCGGAAGATCGCTCCAATACGTCGAGAACTTCACCATCGCGTCGTCCGTCACGCCGACATCCACTCCATTGACCGTCAGCACTTCATCATCGAAGTTCCAGCAGTTATAGCCAACTTTCTTTGGGGCTCGGCTGAAGATCGCCTTTGCCACATCCACGAACTCCTCCCGCCATGGGAGCGCAATTCCTTCCCCACGCCTTTGAGTGAACTGCACCAGCTTGATATCCCGTTCTGTAAATCGGGTGCGTTCTTCCTCGTCGCTGCGGGTACTGAGGGGAGTTTCAAGGTCGTAACTTAGTTTCAATTCAGGGTCTATCGCATCCGCCCACCTCCAGGCTTCGTCAATCGTGGGGGCGGTTTGATAACGCAAATCCATCTCCCCTAATTGAACCGCGAAATGTCTCCCTCTAACGAGTCTTCCACTTGCGAGAAGAAATCCTCGTCGGAGATCGCGCTGTAGCAGAGGCGTGAGGTGGGCCGCGCCGCGACGCAGGAATGCAGGATGATAAGTAGGAACCACGAGTCTGCCGGTTGCAGCTCCAGCACCGGCATGGACATATCCACGGGCGTAGTCAAGAGTTCCATATTTTCCTTTCGGCGGAGATGCGAGGGTGCGGAAGGCCGTCCCGCCTAACGCTACAATCGCGGCGGGGTTCAAGTCAGCTATAACTTTTGTCAGGTAGTTGGTGGTGCACTGGGAGACGGCGTGGTACTGCCAGGGGGCACCTTCGAGCCAGTCTTTCGGGGGGCGGCAGCGGACGACGTTGGTAATTGCCACTTCAGCTCTATCGATGTGAACCTCGCGCATCGCATCAGCGAGGAGACTGCCTGATTGAGCATACGGGCGGAAAGGGAGCGACTCACGCGCTTCGGCTTCACCAGACGCCTCGCCAACGAGCAATAATCGCGTATTGTCATATCGCTTTCCAATCTCCACCTCCGTGAATCCACTCCCGATCTTTTCTAAAGGACACTGCGAACATTCAGCAGGTTTTTGCATGGCGCTTGTAATACTCCTTCAGATACTTCTTCATGTACTCACGCCGACCTGGCCGCAGGTGCCGAGGGATAGGATTTGCGGGACTGTGATGCAATCCGTGTTCGCGCGCATCCATTAGAGTCAGATTGGAAATGTCATTGTTGGTGAAGTCGTGATCGATATGATGCACGTGTTGATCGCGAGCTAATTTCACTCCGTAGTGCCGTTCGTATGTTTTGCGTGCTGCTTGCCGAGATGATCTCCAGTGCTTGGAACGCGGAGGCTGCCGAATACGATTAGCTTCGGATATCGTGCGAGATAGTCCGTTTTCCTTCAAAATGCGTGCTACATAGCTAGAGCCTATACTCAGCTCGCTCGCAATCTGGCGTGAACTCTTTTGATTGATAAAGAGATCAATTATTCGCGCTTCTAACTGCGCGCGCAGAGGAGCCTTACGAAACAAAGGTTTGGGCATGAACTGTCCCCCTTCTGATCCATTCGCTCTTCGCGTAAGGGGTGTTGTGAATGCGGCAAGTGCAGGCCATCACATCGGCGGCGTCGAGCAGGCGCTGGTGCATTTCCGCATTCACCCGACGCTCCTCCTCAAGATCCGCCTCCAGCTCCTCCACCCTGTCCATCAACTCTTCTTGCGTCATCTCCTCTACGCTCTTTTGCATCGCGCTTCTTCCTCCTGCACTCTTCACATTGTTTGAATGGATACTTCACCTTCCGAAATGGCCCGATATTCCGCAGCCACGCATGACACCCCGTGCAGAACTTGTGCGTCCTAATCGCCATTGAATCCGTGCGGGATATTCCAACTCCGCGCCATTCTCTCCCGCGCATTGCGCTCCCGCTCCGTCAATTCAGGCAGGGAGTACATATCGCACGAACACCACCCGAACCATCCTTCCGGCACCATGATTCGCACCGTATGCGCCACTGCCTGCTGATGCTCCTTCGCCATCGCGACGACATCGGTTTCCGTGGATGCCATCGCGTGCCAGCCACACCCCATGCACTGCGCCTTCGCGCTACGCATTTTTCACCTCCGTAATTCGCAACGATCCCTGCAACTGCTCGTGCACATCCAGCTCCACGAGTTTCATGATGCGCGATTCGAGGCGCGGGAACTCCAACTTACTCGCGCTCAGTAACGTCACGGCGTCAGCCATGTTTGCCGCAACAGTCACTTTCAGCAGTGCGATCCCAGTAGCGGCATCATCTCTCACAATCACGTACATAACATCCTCCAGTGAGAATGACGGTACGCTTCCCGTGCGGAATGTGTCAAGCACTAAATTCAATTATTTTTCATCCTTGACTCAGGCTGCCACCGCGCGTACCGTGGGAACATGGGACGCAAACCAACCTGGCACTGCGCGAGCGCCTATCCGAAATTAATGTGCCGCAAGTGCAAAAAGAAGTATCTCGCCATCCGCCGCCGCGAGGCCGCAATCCGTAAACGCTCGCTTGAGTATCGAGATGCCATCCGCAAGTACAACCGCGAATATCAGCGGAAGCGGAGAGCGAAATCGGACATATAATGGCGGGATGAATTCCCACCCCAACTCTGCGTAAAAGGAAAACCCCACGTTTGCCGCGTGGGGTCTCATGTCTCCGGTCTCCCAACCAGAAAGGCCCAAAGGAGCCTCTATATGGCAAACGATACCACAGCACAACAAGTAACGCCAAAAGGTAAGAAGACCGTCCCTGTGACGGAGATGCCCGTCTCCCTCAACATCGCGTTTGAAAAACTCAACAGTTCCTACTGCTTTGTGGAGCAGATCGCGCAGATCGTGCGCATTCCCACCGATTCTCGCCCCTTTCTCGACATCTACCCGCCAACTGTATTCGCCAACTCCCTTGAATCTACGCGCAAGGCTGAAGGGCTCCCCGTAGCGTCGAAGTGGATACGCTGGAGCGGCCGGCGCACAGCCTACCAGCTCGTATACGAACCAGGGCAGCCGCGCTTCACGGGCGGTAACCTCAACACATGGATGCCGTCGAAGGTGAAAGCCAAAAAGGGCGACATTACACTCTGGCTCGATTACCTTCAGCGCGTCTTCACCACTGATCCCACGTACCAAGACTGGTTCCTCGCATGGCTGGCGTATCCGCTCCAACACCCCGGCACGAAGCTCCATACCGCAACCGTGTTCTGGTCCGAACAAACCGCAACGGGCAAGTCCATGCTTGGGCGCATTATGAGCGCCATCTACGGCCAGCACAACTACGCCCAACTCGACGAAGCCACCCTGCACAATCCCTTCAATTTCTGGGCAGTTGGCAAGCAATTCGTAATGGGCGAGGAGATCAAAGGAGCCTCCAGCGCCAAATATGCCGACAGGCTAAAGGCCATGATTACTCAACAAGTCAATTACGTAAACGTGAAGTACAAAGCGCAATTCGAACTCCGCGACTGTCTCAACTACTACTTCACCTCCAACCATCCCGACGCTTTCTACCTCGACTCCAACGACCGGCGATTCTTCGTGCACAACCTTGGGGATCAGAAATACCCCGCTGATCTCTACCGCGATCAATTCGAGCCGTGGTTCAACAATGGCGGCGCCGAGGCAATTCGCCACTACTTGGAACACGAAATCGACCTCACAAAGCCCATTGTTGGGGGAGATCCTACCTCGTCAACTCCCCACCGCTTCAATCCCGGCGCAGCAGCTCCCCAGTCCAATGCACGCAAGGCGATGATTGTTGCGAACCTAGATGATGTGGAATGCTGGCTGAATGAGCTTCTGGACTCTCCTGGAGCGATTCTCAAAGGGGATGCCGAAGCTTGGACCTGCGCCACAGCGCGTGAACTCTACACTCTATTCTGTACACAGAACAAACACACAAAGTGCCTGCCCAAGCGTTTCAGCGCATTGCTACGCCGTCAGGTCCCGCCTTTGTATTCCGACAACAAAATAGACCTAACACCTGAACACCGGGACAAACTTTACCCGACTCGTAAGACGCCACGTTCGGGTAAGCCGTGGCGAGAATTGGGTGCGCTCGAACTTTCGGTCGAATGGAATGAGGTACGGGTATGACAATCGGGTATGACTTCGACTAATGGAATGTTATATATACCCGATTTATCTTATTTATCTAAAGAAAATATAAAGACTATAAGAGAGGCCTAAAGTGTGGGTTTAGGCCTCTCTAGAAGTTTTCGTGAAAAGAATCGGATAATCGGGTAAAGGCGGATTACGACATAAAATTACCGGTTCACGAAGTAAGCCACGCCTGTCGCCAGCGCCACCATTCCCCACACCAGGATGCCGAGCGGAAGAACCACCATCTCGCGCCGGTCCGAGAGCCATTGTGCGAATTTCATCGAATCACCCCCTTTCGCGCCAGAATCGCCATTGTCACCACCCAAACCACCGCGAGCGATGGCACGAGAAACTTGAGAAAATGGAACATCTTTGCTAATTCTTCAAACGTCATAAACTCCAGCTCCTTCCGAGGTACAAAATGCCGGCACTGATTTCCCTGCTGATTTCGCTCATCATCCTCGGGCTCATCCTGTGGGTCATCTGGTGGATCCTCTCCCTGATCCCCGTCCCGCCCCCGTTCGCCGTCGCCATCCGGGTCGTATTCGCGCTTATTTGTCTCGTGGCGTTGTTGAGCCTGCTGTTTGGGGGTTGGAGCTTCCCCTTCGCCGTGTGGAGGCACTGATGGCGTCTCTCGTACTTGCCATGAGCCGACCTTCTCGAGTACCTCGATCTCGCCAGTTCGTCCAAGCTCAATTCCGCGCTTGTAGATGCGGTCGTAGCGCATATCGGATGCAACGCGGCTGAGAGCCTTGGCGATCAACTCGCGCCTGTCGCCAGTGAGTAGTTCATCATTCCCAAGTTCAATCGTCAGTGTGAATTGCATGATTCCTCCGTGAATCGATACGAGACGGCCCATCCGGTTGGCGTCGTTGTGGTTCTTCCACTGTAGGGGCGCGGCAGGGCGATCAAATACGCTTCAGCGGCGTCTTGGGTGGCAAAAGTGATGAAACCTCGCCTTCCGAGCGCCGCTATCGGTGTGAATTGCATAGGGAAGACTCCTTTAGCGCAAGATGGTATGTGTGTGCCCATGCCCGCCACCAAACTCAACATCCGGCTCGGCAAATCCTGACTTCACATACCAGCGAAAATCACGCTGATAAACCTGATACCCCAGACCGAATTGATTACTTGCCTGGTTCATCCGCAACTTGGTGGTGTTGGACATCCACCCGCCTGTGTTGAGCACGATTTCCTTGGGCGTCACCTTCACAACCTGCGTTCCGCGATAAATTACGCTGATCTCGCCATCATGGGCTGCAACTGCCGTCTGGACTCCACGAACTTCCTGTGTCTGGCTCATCTCTCTATCTCCTTCATTTCTCAGGTGCATGTGCCGGGTTACGTACCGGCCCTGGCTTACCGTTCATGTCTCAATCTGTGGCAACAAGCACAGATCACAACGCACTTAGCGATTTCAGCAACTAGAGCCCGTGGTGTGCAGCGTCTCCATCCAATCGTGAACCGTTTAGGGAACTTGACGTGGTGGAAGTCCATGCAAACCTTGGGGAACCTATTACCGCAATCGGCGCACGGTACATCTTTAGCAGCGGCAATAATCGCCTTGTTGCGCTCAGTCCGCGTTACACGACTCGCACGGTCCATCTCGCGTCCACGTTCTGACAGCCGGTATCTGTCGCGCCTTGCCTTGCCGCGCTCCGAGTCTTCATATCGGCGGATTGTCGCCTTGCCTTCTTCGGATTGCCTGTAAAGCTTGTAACGCTCTGGCGTGAATGGCATCTTTGATTCCTTTTGGTGGGGCTTGCGTACCCCACCGGAGAGTTACCAACTCCCACGCTCTAAACGCCGTGGAGACGGCGCGGCAGAGGGCTATTCGATGAGTCCAAGCAGGGCAGAGCGCACGTTTTGGAAGCCCCACGGCGCACCGTCTGGTGTCTTATCGGTCCCTACTTGTGCAATGAAATCCAGAGCGGCTTGGCGGTTGCCCGCTGCGTTGCGGTTCGTACGGTTCAGGCAGTCAAGAGCTAGCCTATACAGCCCTTCGTCATTGCCGATCCATAGCGCCACGTTCCAAGCGTTGTAGCTGCGATGTCCGTTGTAGCGTTTGGTTGCCATTTTCATCTCCATAACCGCCGGTAAGCGGCTTTCGGTTGGTGTTGCGGTTGAGGGGTTAGGCGTTCAGCGGATCATTCATCGCCGCGCTACAGGAATCGCAATAGTCCGCTCCTTGGTGACGAGTCCACCCGTGTTGCTTGGCTAGCTTTCGGAGTTCTGCTGCCGTCGGTGCACCGTCGATAAACATGCGCGAGTCAAGATCCATCAGGTCAGGAAATGTGCGGTCCCCCGTTCCGTGGTCTTCCTCACAGAAGATGACCTTGATTGTGCGGATCATGCCCTTACCTCCGATAGACGGAACCGGACTAGCCATGATGGGCCAAGGGTATTTCGTAGACATTGCAGTACGTTAGAACGCTCAAAGCCGCTGTAGTCGCCAGACATCCATGCTTCACGGAGAGCCGATTTCCAGTTGCGTCCATGAATCTCCGCCCAAAGTTCGACCGCGTGTAACTGTTCGATTGTCAGCGTCATTGTGTTTCCTCTCTTTCTCAGGTGCATGTATGTACTTAGGCTGCTACAGCTGCTGGTGCGGCATACGTGTCGAATACATCAACCGCACAGCAATCAGAAGCACCCAAACGCTCTTCTGTCAGCCCTGCGGCGTACACAGGGCGGTAGTAAACCCATCCACACGCGATCTTTGTGATCTGGTAGATCTGGGGAGTCTTGCCGTCGAAGGGCTCCGTGCTCAGAACGCGGCGGTGATTGAATCTCAATCCAACCTTAGGTGTGAGTGCCATCTTCTCATTCCCTCCAACAATCACAACATTACGCCTCTTCCCAATGGATGTCAAGAACAAAATATAACCTGTTTGAACTATCCCCACTTGACACATTGGTGTAACCTTTTCAGCAGTTATGGAGACGGGACGACCAAGCGAGTTTCAACCTGAGTTTGTTGCGCGCGCGCAGAAGCTTTGTCTTCTCGGCTACACTGACGCGGAACTTGCTGAATCCTTTGATGTTAGCGAAACTACAATCAACAATTGGAAGCGCCGCTATCCTGAGTTTCTTGTCGCCATAAAAGAGGGCAAGGAAAACGCCGACGCAGAAGTTGCAAGTGCTTTGTTCGAAAGAGCTAAGACAGGCTCCGATACCGCTGCAATTTTCTGGCTGAAGAACCGTAAGAGCAAGTTCTGGAAAGACCGCAAAGAGTTCACCGGCGAAGATGGCGGCCCGATGCAATTCGTAGTGAAGTCGATTCTGGAAGAGGAGTCCAAGTAAAAATGCCCGCATATCCAGCACATTCGCCTGTCTTCCTCAGCCTAGGGAACGTTGTGCCGTTGGTGAACAACGCGGCGACGGACAGCGGAATCACGGCGACAATCCAGGTGAGCGTTGCAGGGCAGCCGAGTACGACTTCGAAACTCACTCTGGTGAACAACACTAATCAAACGGCGACCGTTCAAGTGGCCGCCGTGGATGCGAACGCGAATTATGTTCCATTGACTGCATCCGTCACGGCAGCCGCCGGCGCTGCTGTGGTATTCGATTGCGTCGGCCCTTTCGTTCGGTGCTCTTTCAGCGTGGCTCCCACGACAGGTTCACTCTACCTGTGCAGGTAATGCGTGGCCCAATCACCGCGCGAAGTCTCGCTGATACTACAACCGAAACAGTTCTCGCTCGGACAACTCATCTACCGCACCGGCCCCGATGTCGCCACGTGGATCGGCGGAGGTGGTGCGCGTGCCGGCGGGAAAAGTGGCGGATTGCGCCGCATCATGCTGGACCGTCGAATGCAACGCCCCGGCACACCTGGCGTCATCGTCCGTCGCACCTACAAAGACGTAAACGAAAATCACATTCAGAAGTACTTCAGCGAGTTTCCGGATCTCATTCCCTACTGGCGGGCGACGGATAACGAATTCCGCTTACCCAATAAATCCCGCCTCTGCTTCCGCTACTACGAAAACAAAGCCGCTGTGGACCAAGGAATGTGGGGGCCGGAATGGTATGACGTGTTCGTGGATCAAGCGGAACAGTTCACCGAGCACGAGCTGACCATCATGCGCTCCGCGTGCCGCTGGCCCGGCGCCCCGATGAATGATTGCAAGCTGGGATTGTTCTTCAATCCGGGCGGAATTGGCACGGAATTCCTAAGGCGCATCTTCCACCAGCGGAGATACAACGGGAATGAGAATCCGAGCAATTACAACTTTACTCACTTGTTCGGTTGGGACAATTACGTGTGGTTCGAATCGTGCGGGCTTACTCCAAAGGAGTTCTATGCACTCCCCGATGGCGTCAAATCGAGTGAACCGTGCCCTGCGGGCGATAGCGGTGATCGGGAATCTGGCTATGTCTGCTGCCGTTTTCATCTCTTTATTCATCGCACCGCCGAGGGGCAGAAACTCAATGCTCTACCGCCTAGCCTACGCGCTGGTCACCTTCTTGGCAGCTTCGATAGCTTCGCTGGTCAATACTTCGCCGGAGTCTGGGACGAATCGAAACTGATCCTCACGGCGCAACAGGAAGTCAATCTCGTGCAGAGTTGGTGGGCGCGTTGGATGGCGCACGATGATGGGTTTGTGCATCATGCGGCGGTGGGGTGGTTCGTGACGGGGAAGGTGAGTCCGAAGTTATTTCAGGAAGTGTTCGGAGTAGCGATCCCAGAAGCAGTAACCGTAGTCGTTGTATATCGCAATTTGGTGGAAGCTGAAGTTGAGCCTGGAGAGCTAGTACGCCGAGCTCGAAAGCTAACCACGGTGGACGAATGCCGCACTCTGAACCGCTACTTCCTCTCCGTGGACGCATGGGAGAAGGATAGCAAAGGGCATTCCGTCGCGGAGGAGATTACGCGGGAGTTGCTGAGGCCGGAGACCATGGCGCAGGGAGCGAAGGAATTGACCGTCACGTTCCCCTCTCCCGAGCAGGCCGACAACGCGCGGGTCGGCGGGTGGCGCTACCTGTACGCCATGATGAAGAAGACATCCGACGTGCTGGATGGGAAGATGAATCCGACACGGACGAGTGAGGATTACGACGCGGACGATAGCGGCGGATACTCCCTCGCCACACCGCTCCTCTTCATCTCCTCCCAATGTCAGGACATCATCGAGTCAATCCCCATGGCCATCCGCGACGACATCCACGCAGGGAAGCACGAGGACATCATCAAGCTCCCGACCAAGGCGGACGACGTGCTGGACATGCTGCGGTACGGTGTGAAGAGTGTGCTGAGGGCGCGTGTGACTCCCGTGCCGGTGCAAATGGCGGAGAAAAGACTTGAAATGGAGCAGTCCGGGCGTAGTATGACGGAGATGGCGATTCAGTTCAAGAAGATGGTTCTCGGGCGGCATGAAGGAAGACACAGCCGAAAGGGGAGTTTCCGATGATTGACGCGATTACGATTCTCATCCTCCTCGGGCTCCTCGCGGTTCTGCTCATCCAGCGCAAGAACGAGCGGAAGATTTATGACAACATGCTTGAGGCATTGAACGTGAGCCTTGCGGTGGCGGAGGCGAATTACACCCATCTCCTCGACCGGCTGAAGGAAAAGTCATTGACGGGGCGCGGGAAGGTAGCGCAGACTGAGACCGAACGGCCCATGTCGGGTCCGCAGTTGCGCCGGCTGAACGAGCGCCTGAACAACGCGCAGTGGGAACAGATGCAGGAACGGCCCAACAGTGAAGTTCTAAAGGATCAGGAGGCGTGAAATGGCTGAAGAGATGAAGAAGGGTCTGGGGCGAATGTCGAAAGCGCCGGATGAGCAGAAGGGACGGGAGGCGAAGAAGCCGTCAGGGTCCGTGGACGGCGAGCATAAGCCGGACGAACATGATGGCGGAGAAGAGGGTACGAGCACCATCACCCACCACGCGGACGGGAGCCACACGTCGCAAATGCACGGCGGCGAGGAGACCCACCACCCGGATCACAAGCATTTGATGGCCCACATCGGCCACCATCTGAGCGGCGGCGATGCCCACCACATCACTCACCACGACGGCATGGAGGCACATTCGCACACCGTTCACGAGGATGGGACGCATGAACCCCACGAAGGCGACCCGCACGAGTCGCTGGACGCGATGATGAACGGGGGAATGGGGGACCAGGGCGCGATGGGCGATCAGGGCGGAGAGCCAATGCCGCCACAACATGAAACCTTCGGTGGAATGTAAGCCGCCGACCAACAAATCACGAAGGACGAACTTTTCGCAGGACCCAAAGGAGAACCCAAAATGGCTGGACAACCTAGTGTCATCAACGCGATTGATTTCAATTATTCCGTAGTTACTACTTCTGGTCCGAACGTCTCGGGCGCAGGGACGATTACCATCAAGGCCCCCCTTCCCACTACTCCCAACGGCCTCCCGATCATCATCAACACATCTACGCCAATCATCATCGGGGGCGACTCGAACTCCGAGACGGTAACGCCGACGGCGGTCTCCTACGACCAATTCGGCAACGTGAACATCACGGCGACCTTCGCGAATGCGCATGGTACTGGTGAGCCCGTAACCTCAGCCAGCTATGGCCTTGAGGAAGCAGCATCCTATGCATCCTCTCGCGGCGGCGGCTTAGTCGCCCTCACTCCTCAGTGGTTTGGCGCAACCGGACTGAGCAAGGCCAACGCCATTGCCCTCCTCGTTACCTTCAAGGGATGGGCCAACGTCACGGTGCTGGACTACTCCGGCAACAGCAACACCACGACCCCCGCGCACAGCTACTACGCGGCCCCGATTACGGCTCCCGTCACGGGCGGTCTGTGGACCAGCTCTGGCGTGGCGATTTATTAAGGAGAGAACATGGCATTCTGCGCACCTCAGCTTGTTTACAGCAATGGCTTTCTGAATCAAACCTCGTCGATTGGCACCACGGCTCTCTTTACACCAAGCGGCGAGGGGTTTTTCCGCATCTCTGTCTACTCAGATGGCAATGCAGGCAGTGGAGCGGGAGATGCGCAGGCTAATCTCACCATTGTCAGCGCTGTAGGGCAGAACTATACCTTCGGCGCTGATGGTGGTGCGGGTTCTGGCGGCTTGGATACAAGCATTTTTCATTTGAACTCTTCGCACGCAGTAAGTCTCACGGTCACCTTGACAGGCACCCTGACTTACAACGTCTACGTAACCATCGAGCAGTTGGTGTGAAATGCCCGCCGTCAGCAAGAAGCAGCAACAGGTCATGGCGATTGCCGAGCACAACCCTTCCAAGTTGTACTCCAAGAACCGTGGCCTGTTGGGCATGACCCACACTCAACTCCACGACTTCGCCTCCACTCCGCGCAAAGGACTCCCGGAGAAGAAAGGAAAGAAAGTTTATGGCAGATGATCTCAACAAGCCAGCGCCCCCCGTTGCCGCACCCAGGCCTGTGGTTCCGGCCCCAGCTCAGGCCGCTCCTGTAGCTCCTCCTAAGCCCAAGAAAATGGTGATTTGGGACGGCTCCTGGCGCGGCACCAAGCCCACTCAGTCCGACCTCCCCTCCGGCGGCGTCGTGATGGCCAAGCAGGTGAAGGCTCCCAATGGAACCTTCTTCTACTCCAACGGGAGTGGGAAGCCGGCGTTCTTTCCCAACCCCGAGAGTTACCCGAAAGGGGGATACTTCGCGGGAGAGGCGGTGCCGGTCGATGGGTAAGCTCTACTCCAAGCAGAATGTCGATCTCGGGAAGAAGGGCTCCTTCCGCGTGAAAAAGGGAGCCCTGCACTCGATGCTGGGGATTCCGCAGGGGGAGAAGATTCCGGCATCGGATCTCGCCCCGCACGCCGGGGATTCTCCGCTTCTGAAGCGCCGCAAGGCCAGCGCCAAGGGTTTTCGGGCCATGCACCACTAAGGGACAATGATGAAGAAAGACGATCTGGGAACGACCCGTGATGACGGTAACGGGCAGACCCGCGAACTCATGCGCGGCACAGATGGAAACGTGGTTCCTACGCTCCCCTCCGGGACGCAGACGGCACCAGATCGTCCCGTTGATTTATCTCCCGAGCGGAAGGCGGAGATCGAAGCGGAATCCAAGCGCAAGATCACGTTCATGGAGCGGGAATATTGGCGTCTCCGCAATGGGGAGCAGGATTACATGCGCTGTCCGTATTGCGCGATCCCATCTTCAGACGGAAAGAGAGACCGCGAATATCGCATCAACCTGGTTGACCGCCCGTTTTGCTGTGCTCTGTTCGCGAAGATGTTCGCAGCCATCCTCGACCGGCAGATCGAAGTGGACACCGCCGCATCCCACGTTCGCAATCTCCATAAGGTAGGATTGGTCAACTGATGGCAGCCGCCGCCCCATCCCTCGCCGATCCTTCCCAGCAACTCCTTCTGGACGACACCGGCGGCGCGCCCGTTCTCCCCTCGCTTCCCGACCCCGAACCCCCAACATTCGGCGAGAAGAACCGTCATCTCCCCGAGGCACTGAAGTCCATCCTGACTTCCATCGTGAAGGAATTCCAGAACGAGGAGATGTATGACAGACGCATCGAGGATCTCACTGACCGGGCACTTCGGTTCTACGACGATGGAGTTCAGCACTTCTACCCCAACTACGCCACAGGCGTTTATCAGATTGGTGAAGCTGGTGGAGCAGTTAACATCGGGAACGGAGATGTGCAGTGCAGTGAATATCTCGGGGCCTACAATATCTTCCGCGCGCGCCGCAGGACCATCGACTCGGTCCTCACGCAAAATCCCCCCGGCATCGACTTCCAGCCCGACAAGCCCAACCGCGCGGAGGACCTAGAAGCGGGCGAGACGGCGGAAGGCTACTGGGAACTCTTCAAGCAGAAGAATGACATGTCGGACTTGCAGCAGTCCGTGACGCGATTCTTCGAGCTCTCGGGCCGCGTGGTCAGCTGGACCTTCCAGAAAGCCGACCGCCAGAAGTGGGGACTCAACGACCAAGGCGAGCCGCGCACGATGGAGACGGCGGAAATCTTCGGCACCCTCGAATCCACGGTCCCCATCCTCTGCCGCCGCCAGGAAGACGCGATCTACTGCTACGTCTACCGCGATCAGCACATTTTGAAGGCGAAGGAAGAGAATCCTTGGCTGAAGAAGGACGGGGTGTGGACTATCTCGGGCGGTGAAGGCGGCCCTGGCGAATCGGAGTGGAAACGTTACGCGAGACTCGGCGTGCGGCAGGCGCGCAAGGGTGCCGCCGTCCTCAACACCACCATCGGCCACCTCATCACCGAGCAGCACTGCTTCCTCCGCCCCGCCGCGTTCAACTCCTCCAGTTGCGACGCCCAATACACCGGCCCCTCGGGATGGGACGACGAGAACGAACAGCCGATCATGGAACCCTTCGAGGGCGATGAGAACGGCGACACTTCGATCCGCGCCTTTCTTCTCACCCTCTTCCCCGAAGGCGTTCACATCAAGTATCTCGGGAAGGAACTCTCGGAAGCCACCGCTGAGTCAATGGACGACGCCATCGACATCGTGATGAGCGAGAAGCGCGACTCCCTCACTGGCGGCGCGCTCATGGAGCCGATGAAGATTGTCCAAGACGGCTTCAACGACTTCAAGAACTCGGAGCGGGAGTATTACGAAAAAGGCTGGCCGATGACCCACTTCAAGGGCGACGCGGAGGATTACGACGCGATCATCGACCAACAGAGTCGGCCCGCGCAGTTCAATCTCATCAAGAACCCGCTCGGCGGCCCTGAAGTCCCGCTCGCCCAATCCTTCTTCCGCGAGCCCGACATGGCCGTCCCGGAATCCTTCGTGGACTGCATGGAGGAATATCGTGGGCCGCTTTCGCAGGACATCACCGGCGCGTCCCCCGCGCTCGAAGGCGTGGCGGGTCCGCACGACGAAACGGCGTCACAAAGGGCGATGGACAAAACGCAATCCATCGGCATTCTGGGGCCGACGTGGAGCGCGGTGCAGCGCGTCTTCGCCGGGATCGCGAAGAAAGCTGCCCTCCTTGCTGCCAAGAATCCCGACCACGAACAGGAGATTGTGGTCGCGACGGGCGATAAGCAGACGGTCACGATCCGCCTTGAGAAGCTGACCCGTGGCTCCTTCCACACGTCCCCGGACCAGGACTCCACCTTCCCCGACTCCACCGGAGCGCAGAGGGCGAATCTGGATGCGACCCTCCCGCTCATCATGCCGACCCCTATCGGAATGGAGTTGCTCTCCTCCCCCGACAACTGGGAAGAAATCCTGCGCGTGAAGGGGATGACGGATTTCACCCTCGTCCCCGCCATCGGCTACCGCAAGCAAACGCGCGAAATCGACCTTCTCCTGAAGGAAGCTCCCGAGGACAACTCTGAGGCGGTGAATCAGTACAACATCCAGCACGCGTCGATGACATTGCAGGCCCAGGCAGGCGGACTCCCGCCCCCTCCCTACGCTCCCCCGCCCCCGCAGCGCCCCTCCATCGTCCCCGAGCAAGAGGACTACCACATGTGGGAGTACAAGCGGTGCCAGGAATACCTCTCCTCCGAGGATTGCTACCGCGAGATCATCTCCGGTGGGCCGGACGGGACGGGCAACGCAGCCGGCGTCCAAAACGTCCGCCTCCACGCGCAGATGCACGCCCTCATGGGCCAGATGCCGCAACCATTCCAAGCCCCACCCGCACCACCGCCGCAGGCCGCCGCTCCTCCACCGAAAGCTGCCGGCGGCGCACATCCCGCACCACAGCACGCGAAAGCACCCGTCGCCCAACCTCCCGGCGCGGCGGGCGTTGCCACAACCTAAGGAGAGAACATGCCCGATGCAGTGATGGAAGCTCCCGCAATTGATGCCGGAGCAGATACAGGCGCAGTAGACACAGGATCAACCGACACTGGTATTTCTACCAGTGGAACCACAGTTGACACGGGCGCGACCGACGGCGCGCAGATTGACTCTGGGGACTCCCCGCAATCCGGCGAAATCAACCACCTCCGGGGCGTGGAACTTTACAAAGCCGTCAAGGACAAGCTGAAAGCCGCCGGACTGAGTGCCGACGAACAGCGCGCCATGCGCA
>Ga0126373_10000539_pt1 | contig 25173 bp, 16 predicted proteins | sample PanSoiMetPlot_11_FD_92545 | JGI IMG/M metagenome (GOLD analysis project Ga0126373, IMG submission 92545) | Tropical forest soil microbial communities from Panama - MetaG Plot_11 | ecosystem: Environmental > Terrestrial > Soil > Tropical forest > Bulk soil | place: Panama | collected 2016-02-17 | reverse complement strand
GACATTTCACCGTTCTTTTGTTTTGATGAGTTTCCTGCTCGCAGCCGCTGGGGTGGTTGCGGGGCAATCGCGCGACAAGAAGGCCAACGATCCGGACGTCAAAGAAATCCGCGACTACCGGCTCAATATGGAAGTGATCCAGCAGTATATGCAATCGTTCAAGGCGATCAGTGGCGATCCGGCGGCGAAGAAGTGCGTCGACAACAATTCGCCGGGAAACGCGGCCACGCTGGATGCCGGCGAAAAGCTCCTCAACACGTGTCCGTCCGCGGTCGCCGATTTGAGGGCGGTCGGGCTGAAGCCCCGCGAGTTCTTGATCGTGACGGCGGCATTGATCGGGGACTTCATGGCGGTGGGCATGAAAAAGAGCGGCACGATCAAGGAGTATCCGGATTCGATCTCGCCGGAGAACGCCGCGTTCATCGAGCAGAACTACGCAAAACTCCAGTCGATGCTCGCGCCGTTGACAGGTGGCGGCAGGTAGCAAGTGCGGCGCTCGCCGTGCATTGAGGACGTCGGTCGGGACAATCCTTAAAGAGTACTAATGTACTAATCTGGCTACGGCAATCGCTTCTTATGATATGTGTGGGTGCTTTCATTTACTGAGTACGTAACATACAACTCGATTCGAGCACTTTATAGAGGAGCCACGGAAAGGAACCGGATGAATTCTAAGTGGACCGTGTTTTCTTATCGAGGCTTGCGCCAGGCGCTCGCCTTGACGCTTTCAGTGACGATCATTCCGCTCGCGCAATTGGATCTTTTTGCGCAAGCGCCGGCGTTTGTACCGCTGGATGCGGTGCAGCTCGATCAGCTCGTGGCGCCGATTGCTCTCTATCCTGATTCGTTGGTGGCTCAGATTCTAACCGCGTCGACGTACCCGGACCAGGTGACCCAGGCCAATGCGTGGTCGCAACGGAACCTGGGATTGCCGCCGCAGCAGCGCGCGGACCTCGCCAATGGCGTGCCGTGGGATCCGAGCGTCAAGGCGCTGACGGCGTTCCCGTCGGTTCTCGACAACATGGCGCGCAATTATAGCTGGACGCAGCAGCTCGGCAATGTGTACTACAATCAGCCCGGCGACTTGATGAACGCCATCCAGGCGATGCGCTATCAGGCACAGCAGTCGGGCCGCTTGCTTTCTACGCCGCAGCAGCGCGTGTACAGCGAGAATGGAGAGATTCTCATCGCGCCGGTGAATCCTGCGCTGGTATACGTTCCTTACTACAATCCGTGGCGCATTTGGGGCCCGACGTTTGTTGCGTATCCCGGTTTTTACGTACTGCCGCCGCCGCCGGGTTTGGTACTCGGACTCGGCATCGGATTCGCAGTGGGGATTTCGATCGGACTCTTCGCGCATTACGGCTGGGGTTGGCACGCGTGGTCCCCGGGCTGGCACAGCGGTATTGTTGTGTTCAACCACAACACGTATATTTCGCGCAGCGTCACGGTCAATAATTACGGCCACTACGGCGGGTACAATCGCGGCGTGTTTGAACACGAAGGGCATGGCGTGCCAGGAGGGTTTCATGCTCCTGGAACTCGGGAGGGTTTTGCGCGAGCGGAAGCGCACGGCGGAGTTGGACGTCCTGAGGGACATGCAGCTGGACGTCCGGAAGCGCGCGCGGGCGGGGCGCGTCCTTTAGGCGCGAGACCGGAGGGAGCACATCCCGGCGCGAGTGCGCCTAGAGCGGGTGCCGGTAATCAGGTAGCGGGTGGACATCCTGGCGGTGGCGCACCGGCAGGGCGAACAGGTGGTGCGCCTGCGGGACGTCCAGGTGGCGCTGCGGGTGGTGGTCACCCTGGTGGTGGTGCCGCGCCGGCTGCACATGCAGCACCTGGCGGATCAGTTGGACATGGGCCTGCGGGCGGCGGTGGACATCCTGGCGGGGGCGGTGGTGGCGCGCGTCCGGCTGCGAGCGGCGGCAACTCCACGCCTGCTGGACATCCGGCTCCGCAAGGGGGCGGTGGTGGCGGTGGTCACCACAAGTAATCAGAATCTGACCGGCTCAATGAGCCAGCGGTAGGCGCACCTTCACTTCGGATCCACGGCCGAGCTCGGAATCGATCGCGATTTCGCCGCGATGCGTCTGGACGATCCAGCGCGCGATCGCGAGTCCCAGCCCTGCGCCGCCGGCAGCGCGCGAGCGGACTTTGTCGGCGCGCCAGAAACGATCGTATACATAGGGCAGATCGTGGGGCGCGATGCCGATTCCGGTGTCGCGCACTGTGGTCTCAAGATGCGAATTAACTGGGCGCATCGCGAAGTTGATGCGTCCACCTTCCGGCGTATATTTCACGGCGTTGTCGAGCAAGATGAGCCAGAGCTGCTCGAGCAACTTTTCGTCGCCATCCATCACCACTGCCTCGCGCGGGATCTCGGACGAGATTTCGATGTTTTTCGCCTGGGCGAGGCTCGTGGCAAGGTCGGCCGCTTCCCGGCCGGTGGAGGAAACGTCCGTTGGAGCCAGACGTAGGGCGTCGGCCTGCGAATCGGCGCGAGCCAGTAATAGCAAATCGTCCACCAGGCGCGACGTGCGCTGCGATTCGCGCACAATCTTTCGCATGGCGTCCACCAGCTCCTCGCGCGACCGCTCGCGCCGCAGAGAAAACTCGGCCGCGGTGTGAATCAGCGTGAGCGGGGCACGCAGTTCGTGCGATGCGTCGGCAGTGAACTGCACGATGCGCCTCACATCCGCTTCGATGCGCTCGAGCATTTCATTCAGAGTTTCAGTAAGGCGTCCGAGTTCGTCGCGTGCGCGCGGCATAGCGAGGCGGGCCGAGAGATTTCCAGCGCGAATGGCGCGCGCGTCCTTTGTGATCCGGTCCACCGGCGCGAGGGCGCGGCTTGCGATCCAGAATCCTCCCGCGGTGGCGAGCAGAAGAAAACAGGGCGCGAGAATCAGCAAAATCCTTTCGAATCGGGCGAGCGATTCGTCGAACCGGCTCATCGGTTCGGCCACCTGGATCAGGAATTGACGGCCGTTCACTTCCATGACGCGCGCGGCGACACGGACCGGTTCCTGGTTGGCGAGACGCGACGCATAATACGTATCACGATTCCCGGGTGCGGGTTGGATCAAGTCCAGATGCGTGTCTTTCAGCCGGCCCGAGCGGAACAGCACACGGCCGTTCTGGTCCGACATCTGCAACAGGCCGCCGCCGAGTCCCAGCAGCGAATGTTCTTGCAACTCCTCGAGCAATTCGGCTTCGCCGAGGCTCAGCTCCTGCGCGGTGAACTCGCGAACGTCGCGGATGCGCTGGTCCAGATCGCGATCCACGGCGGCGCGCATGCTCGCACGCATAGCGGCCCATGCGCCGATGGCGAACAGGGTCAGGATCAACGCCAGGCTCACGAAATACCAAGCGGTCAAGCGCACCCGGATGGAGGAAGACTTCACGACTTCTCCTCCCGCAAGCTATAGCCGATGCCGCGTACAGTGTGAATCAACCGAGTGCGCCCGCGTCCATCGATCTTTACGCGGAGGAATCGGATAAAGACATCCAGGTTATTGTTGCCGATCTCGCGATCCGTTCCCCAGACGCTGTCGATCAAGCGCTGGCGCGTTACGACGCGCCCTGCTGATCGCATCAGGCTTTCGAGGATCGCAAACTCGGTCCGAGTCAGATTCAAAGGCGTCTTGCCGCGCCAGGCTTCGTGGGAGTCGATGTTGATCGAGAGATCCGCATACTGCAGCCTGGATCGAAACTCGGCCACCTGCGGACGGGTTCGGGCGCGCAACCGGGCCAGCAAGACTTCGAAGGAGAAGGGCTTGGTGAGATAGTCGTCAGCGCCGGCGTCTAGCCCGCGCACGACGTCTTCGGTGGCGTCGCGGCCGGTAAGCAACACGATCGGCGTGGCAATTTTTTCCGCGCGCAGGCGGCGAGTCACCTCGAAGCCATCCAAAAAAGGCAGCATCACGTCGAGCACAACCACATCGAAAGCCGACGATTGTGCGGCGCGCAGACCTTCGGCGCCGTCAAAGCAAGTGGTGACGCGATTGCCCTCTTCGGCGAGGCCACGCCCGATGTATTCGGCCACTTCGCGATCGTCCTCGACCAGCAGAACCCGCACGCTTTCAGCATAGCGTGGCGTGACTGCACGGACACACGTTTTAAGCCAAATTTAAGGTAGTGCTGATATCCAAAAGGACGAGATGATTCGATACCTCGCCGCGCTAGCCTTCGTACTTCTTCCGATCCCTGTCTTAGCTCAGCCGCCTCCGCCGCAGACCATCACTCTCAAAGACGCACTTGCGCTGGCCGAGAAGATCGACCCGCAGTTACTTTCAGCTAACACGGACGCGGAGGTAGCCCGGCAAGACCGTGAACAAGCGCGCACGTTAATCTACCCGGCCGCATCCGCGCGCTCTGAGTTCCTCGGCACGCAAGGCAACGGCCAAATCCCGACCAGCCGGTTCGTAACGAACGACGGTGTTCACGTGTATCGTGAATGGGCCGTGGTCCACCAGGATTTCTCTCCCGGCACGTGGACGCGCGTTGCTGTCCGGCACGCCAGTGCCGTCGAGGCCGTCGCGCGCGCTAAAGCAGAGCTGGCGCGCCGCGGCATCATCCCCACGGTCACGAAGTCCTATTACAGCCTGCTGGCGGCGCAACGCAAGTATGCCATCGAGCAGCAGGCGCTTGACCAGGCCCAGCGCGCGCTGACCATCAGCCAGGATCTGGAGCGCGGCGGAGAGGTAGCGCATAGCGACGTGGTGAAATCCGAGCTTCAGGTCAACGCACAACAACAGGGGCTGAACGATGCGCAACTGGCCATGGAGAGCGCCCGGCTGGATCTGGCAGTCTTGCTGTTTCGCGACTTCAATGAAAACTTCTCGATCGTCGATGATCTCGAACTCGCGCCGGCGCTGCCGTCTCTTGCCGACGCCGAGACGATGGCCAGCCGCGAGAATCCAGCGCTTGGGGTTGCCATTCAGACCTTGCGTGCCGCCAGCCTGGACATCACTCTGGCGCGCCAGCAATACCTGCCCACGATTATGGTTGATGCGATCTACGGCATCGAAGCCAATGCGATCCTGTTGAACAGCATCGATCGCGCATTTCAAGAGAAGGGTCCTGTGCCGACGCCGGGATATTTCATCGACGCGTCGTTGAACCTCCCACTTTGGGATTGGGGCGTGCGGCGCAGCAGAGTCCGGCAGGCTCGGTTCAAGCACGAACAGGCGCAGACCGATCTCAGCGCGACACAGCGCAACATGATCAAGAGCCTGCATGGCTTCTACGACGAAGCGCAGACGGCCCGCCGCCAGTTGGATCTCCTCCGCGCCGCGCTCGATCTTGCGTCCGAAAGCCTGCGGCTGAATACGCTGCGCTATCAGGCGGGCGAGGCCACTATCCTGGAATTAGTGGATTCCGAGAACATGTTGATTCAGGCGCGAAACGCGTACGATGATGGCATGGTCCGTTATCGGCTGGCGATCGCGAATCTCCAGACGGTGACGGGAGTTTTCTGATGACAACGCGCAAGCTTTACTGGATCGCTCCTGTGCTCGCAACGCTCGCGGCCTGCAGCAAGCCTCCCGTGAAGGAGACGGAGGCTCCGGCGCCAGTTCAGGTCACTGCGGTGACGCAAGCAACGATCCGGCGCATTGTAAACGGCGACGGCATTCTTTTCCCGCGCGACCAGGCGAACGTGATGCCGAAGATCTCGGCGCCGGTGCAGAAGTTTCACGTCAACCGCGGCGATCACGTAAAAGCCGGGCAGATGGTTGCGGAGCTGGAAAATCACGATCTCACTGCTGCCGCCGCCGAAGGGAAAGGCGCAATCGCGCAAGCCGATGCCAACCTACGCGCCACCGAGGGAGCAACGGTTCCCGATTCGATTGTAAAGGCTCAAACGGACGTCGATTCCGCCCGCGAGGCGCGAGACAATACCAAGAAAGTTCTCGACAGCCGTGAGCAGCTTTTCCGGCAAGGGGCGCTGGCGCATCGGCTGGTGGATGAATCGCAGCTCGCCTACGCCCAGGCGCTTGCGCAGTTTCGTGCGGCCGAAGAACATTTGAAGACGCTGCAAATGATCGGCCGGGAAACGCAGATCCAAGGCGCCGCCGCGCAGGTTGAGAGCGCCAAAGCGCATTACGAATCGCTCCAAGCCCAAGTGGCCTATTCGCGCGTTACCAGCCCAATCGCTGGCGTAGTTGCCGACCGTCCCATTAACGTCGGCGAGATGGCCAATCCTGGCGCTCCGATCATCACCATTGTCGATATCTCGCGCGTCGTGGCTCGGGTCAACATCCCGCAGGTGGACGCCTCAGTAGTGAAGATCGGCCAAACCGCAACGATTACTCAACCCGGCGGCACGGAACAGCACGAAGGGAAGGTCACGGTGGTGAGCCCGGCGGCCGATGCGAACACCACTACCGTTCAAGTCTGGATCCAGATCGACAATCCGACGGAAAGCTTGAAACCGGGCACGGCCATTCACGCCGCGATCGCCACTGAGATCTACAAGGCTGCCACAGTGGTTCCGGTGGCGGCGATTCTTCCCGGCGAGGAAGGCGGCACGGCAGTCCTGACGGTCTCGCATGACATGGTCGCTCACAAGCGCTCGGTCAAGCTGGGCGTGCGGGAAGGCAATCAGCAGCAGATCCTGAACGGAGTATCGCCGGGTGAAGAAGTCGTGATTGTGGGCGGGATCGGGCTCGACGACAAGGCCAAGGTCAAAATCGTCACCACGCAAGTGGAAGAGTCCGACGACGAGGACCAAGACGCGGGCAAATGAGCGACCTGGCTACACTTCCGATCCAAACTGCAGGCGCCGAAGCTCCGCACTGGACGTCGCGCCACGGCAAGCCGATCGTTTTTGTCATCATCACACTGGTTGCGGTGGGAATTTATCTCGCCCTGTCCATTCCGGTCTCAGTCTTTCCGAATACCGATTTCCCGCGCATCGTGGTTGGGGCCGACGTCGGCGTCTATCCCATCAACCAAATGCTGGTCACCGTCACGAATCCGCTGGAAGAGGCCCTCAACACGGTGCCCGGATTGACTCAGGTGACATCCATCACAAGCCGCGGCAGCGCCGAGATCGATCTCTTCTTTAACTGGAACGTCGACATGTTTCAGACGCTGGAGCTGGTGAACGCGGCCATCGCGCGCGTCCAGCCCACCCTGCCCGCCAATGCGAAAGTCACCGCCAATCGGCAAACCTTCGCAGCGTTTCCGATCATGGGCTACAGCCTCACGTCGGACCGCATTCCGCAAACCACGCTGTGGGAAGTTGCCAACTACACCGTCAAGCCGCGCTTAAATCGCGCAGCGGGCGTTTCGTCGATCACAGTGCAGGGGGGACACGTACCCGAGTTTCAGGTCCAGCCCGATCCAGCCAGGATGATTGAAGCCGGCGTGACTATTCCGAACATTCTCGATGCGATCGGGCGTAGCAACATGATCGATTCGCCCGGCCTCATCAACACCAACCACCAGCTCGAGCTGACGCTGATGACCGGGCAGGCGCAAAATCTCTCCGACATCGGCAACATCGTGATCAAGACCACGCCGTCAGGGGCGCCAGTGCACATCAACGACGTCGCCACCGTGAGCAACTCCGTGATGCCGGTGTACACGGTGGTCACGGCCAACGGCAAGCCGGCGGTGCTACTCAACATCTATCGCCAGCCCGCCAGCAACACGGTCGAAGTGGCCAACGCAGTGCATGCCGAGATTGCAGCGCTTCAGAAAGATCTTCCGCCAGGTGTTCACGTGAATACCTTCTACGATCAGTCCGTGCTGGTCACCGATTCGATCAAAAGCGTGCGCGACGCCATCCTGCTCGGCCTGGTGCTGGCCTCGTTGATTATGGTGCTTTTCTTGCGCGACTGGGGAACGTCGCTGGTGGCTGGCCTGGTGATTCCGGCAACCATTGGCGTTACGTTCATCGCGCTTTATCTCATGCATCAGAGCTTCAACCTGATGACGCTGGGCGGATTGGCCGCCGCAGTGGGCCTGGTTATCGACGACGCGATCGTCGTGGTGGAGAACATCATCATGCATCGCGACTCCGGCCAGTCGCGCGCGGAAGCGATTCGCAGCGCGATCCGCGAAATTCGTATTCCGCTGGTCGGGTCCACCATCACACCGATCGTGGTCTTTCTTCCACTGATCTCCATCACCGGTGTGACGGGCGTCTTCTTCCGCGCGCTGGCGGTAACGGTTGGCATGGCGCTGCTCACCTCGCTGGCGTTGGCGCTGACCTGGACTCCGACGCTCAGCCACTACTTTCTCCGCAACCGGCGCACCGGAGCGCCCGAGCGTCATGAGTCAGTGCCTCCGTGGCTCATGAACGCCTACGAGAAGACCCTGCGCTTTACGCTCGAGCACCCGTTCGCGCTGGTTTTTTTGACGCTGGCCCTGATCGCGGGGGCGTACTTCTGCTACAAGAACACGGGATCTGATTTGCTGCCAGCGATGGACGAAGGCGGCTTCATCGTTGACTACACGATGCCCGCCGGATCGTCTTTGCGCGACACCAATCGCGTGATCAGCCACGTCGAGAAAATTTTGCGCAATACGCCGGAAGTGGAAACCACCGCGCGCCGGACCGGCCTGCAACTTGGGCCGGCGGCGGTGACGGAAGCCAATACCGGCGACATTAGCGTGAAGCTTAAGAAGGACCGGAAGCGCTCGGGCGCCGAAGTGATCGCTGACGTGCGCGCCAAAATCCGCGAAGCCGAGCCCGTGCTCGATGTCGAGTTCCCGCAGCTCCTGCAGGACATGATCGGCGATCTGACCAGCGCGCCGCAGCCGGTGGTGATCAAACTGTTCTCCCCCGACGGGGAGCTGTTGAAGCATTGGGCGCCGCTGGTGGCGAGCACGATCAAGAAGATTCCCGGCGTGGTGGATGTCGAGGACGGCATCGAGAACACCATAAGCGGAACCGCGGTGATGTTCACCGTGGACCCCGTGGTGGCGGCGCGCGCCGGCTTTACGCCGCAGGAGGTGGAACTGGACGCGAGCGCGATGTTGCAAGGCGAGCCTGCCACGGCGCCGGTGATACTAAACGATCGCTCGTACACCATCCGTGTCCAGTTTCCACCCAACGCCCGCCTAGACCTGGACGCGATGCGAAACACGATGCTCGTCAGCGGGACTGGCAAGACTGCCAACCTCGGTTCGCTCGCCACACTCACCGAGATCCCGGGCCAGACCGAAATTCTGCGCGAAAATCTTCAGCGCGGTGTCAAGGTGACCGCGCGCTTCGAGAATTTGAATCTTGGCGACGGCATCGCGAAGGTCCAGACGGCGGTCGCCGACTTGAACGTTCCCAACAGCATTCGCGTCGAGTACGGCGGCCAGTATGCCGAACAGCAAAAGTCGTTCCGCGATTTGGCGTTCGTTCTGACGCTCGCCATCGTGCTGGTGTTCATGGTGCTGCTGTTCGAATTTGGTGGGTTTTCGGCGCCGATCGCGGTGCTTTCCTCGGCGCTGCTCTCCACCGCCGGAGTGTTTCTGGCGTTGCTCGTCACACGCACGACTTTCAATCTGTCTTCGTTCATGGGCTTGATCATGGTGGTCGGCATCGTCGCGAAGAACGGCATCCTGCTTCTCGACGCCGACCAGCGTTTCCGGTCTGAGGGTGTTCCGCCCGAGGAGGCCATGATCCGCGCCGGTGAGCGCCGATTGCGTCCCATCATGATGACCGCGCTCGCAACCGTCGCCGGCATGCTTCCGCTAGCCTTCGCTTTCGGCGCGGGCTCGCAAATGCTCCAACCTTTGGCCATCGCCGTGATCGGCGGAATCCTCGCCTCGATGGTTCTCTCTCTGGTGGTCACACCGGCCGTTCGATTTTATGTAGGCGGCCGCAATTGAAATCGACAAGCGCAAAGGGTGCGGCGCGCACCGCAAGACGTATCAGGAACTGCTTCGCGCCGCACTCCGTTTTGCGTCGTTCCTCAATAATCGAATTGGAAAGGACTCGGTATGACTAAGAAATTCCTCATTGCAGCGCTCGCGATTGCCGCGGCATTCGCTGCCGAAGGTTACAAGACGATCGGCAAGATCAAAATTGGCGGAACCGGAGGCTGGGACTACGTGGCAGTCGATCCGGATGCGAATCGCGTGTACGCATCGCACGGTCAGGTGGTCGAAGTTGTGGACACCAAGGCCGGGAAGGTGGTTGGACAAATCACGCAACTACACGGCGTCCATGGCGTCGCAGTGGCGCCTGAGTTCGGCAAGGGATTCATAACCAACGGCCAGTCCAACAGCGTGACGATTTTCGATCTGAAGACGCTAGCTAAGGTGGGCGAGCCGCAGACCGGTCAGAATCCCGATTCCGTCTGCTTCGAGCCGAAGACCAAACGCATTTTCACTTTCAACGGCCGGTCGAAAGATTCTACCGCCATCGATCCTAAGACCAACGAAGTGATCACCAGCTTCGCGCTGGACGGCAAACCGGAAGAATGCCAGCCCGACGGTACCGGAAAGCTCTATGTCAATCTGGAAGATTCGAGCGAGATCGTCGAACTGGACGCGGCCAAGCCGGCCGTCTTGCGTCACGCCCCGCTCGCACCATGCGAATCGCCTTCAGGCCTTGCGATCGACCTCAAGAACAAAAAGCTGTTCGCGGCTTGCGACAACAAAATGATGGCGGTGATCGATATTCCCACGCTGAAAGTAGTGGCGACGCCGGCAATCGGTCCTGGCCCCGATGGTGCGGGCTTCGATTCCGGACTCGGGCTCGCGTTCACATCGAATGGCGGCGATGGAACGCTGAGCATCGTCAAACAAATGAACGGCAAGTACGAGACCGTAGAAAACGTTCCCACCGAGCGCGGCGCGCGCACCATGACTGTGGACTCCAAGAACCATCGCGTTTACTTGTTGGCCGCCGAATTTGGGCCGCCTCAGGAGAGTGCGCCGGGCAAAAAGGCACGGCCGCAGATCCTGCCGGACAGCTTCCACGTCCTGGTAGTTGGGAAGTAAGATAGCCCGGCAAGTAGCCGAACCGCGCTTGTCTTCATTCACCGACCTGGTGTATAAATTACAAAACCGCCGAAGTACGGGGATTTTGCGTACCCGCCGGATCGCAAACACTCGGTCTGGCTGGCCTCGCGACTCAGCTCTGGGGTAGCTCGTGAGGCCATTCGGCGGATGCAATGCTCTCAGCTCCGCATCCGTTCCCACGAGCGTGCTTAAATGGGTAAATGTCCACCGCTGCGGCAGCCGATCGTCCTGGTCTCCATAATCTAAGCCGTCGGCAACTGGCCGGTACTCTTACCGGTCTCGTGCTTACGCTGCTGCTCGCGGCGCTCGACCAGACCATCGTCGGTACGTCGGAGCCCCGGATTATCGCGTCTTTGAACGGGTTTGACCGGTATCCCTGGGTCACCACAGCGTACCTGCTGACGTCGACCATCGCCGTACCGATTTTCGCCAAGCTGTCCGATATTTACGGCCGAAAATGGTTTTTTCTCGCCGGTAATATTTTGTTCGTGACCGCGTCGGCATTTTGCGGAGCCGCCGGTAACGTCCATTGGCTTCCTGGCGACGGCATGTCGCAGCTCATCGCCTTCCGCGGCCTGCAAGGCCTCGGCGCAGGTATCGCGATGGGGCTTTTGTTTACCATCATCGGCGATATCTTTCCTCCCGCGCAGCGCGCCAAGTATCAGGGACTATTCGCGAGCGTGTTCGGACTCGCTTCGATCTTCGGTCCAACACTCGGCGGCTGGATTACCGACACATTTTCCTGGCGCTGGACGTTCTACGTGAATCTGCCGGTGGGCATCATTGCTGCCAGCGCGATTCTGGTTGAGTTTCCCTATTTTCGGCCGCAAGGTGTGCAGCGGAAAATCGACTGGTGGGGCGTGCTCTCGCTTACGGCATGCCTGATCCCGTTGCTCTTGGCGCTGACATGGGTAACCGAGTACGGATGGGGGTCGCAGCGCGTGGTGTCGTTGTTAATCACTGCGGGCGTCATGCTGATCGCATTTCTGGCCGCAGAGACTCGCGCCGTGGAACCGGTAATTCCGCTATCGATGTACCAAAATCCGATTATTTCGGTTGCCACGGTCGCGGTTTTTCTACTCGGAATCGCGATGTTCGGCGCCATCATCTACATCCCGCTTTTCATGCAAGGCGTGCTCGGTGTGACGGCGACCCGATCGGGCTCGCTGCTCACTCCCATGATGCTGGGCTTCGTGGTTGGCAGCGCGGGCGCGGGTAATATCGTTGGGCGCACCGGACGCTACAAGATCGTCGTCCTATGCGGCGTGCTGCTCACCATGACCGGCATCTCTTTGTTGGTGATGATGGACTCGCATACCGCGCAATGGGAGGTGATCCGCAACATGATCATCGCCGGCCTGGGCATGGGCTCGGTCATGCCGGTCTACACGCTATGCGTTCAGAACGTCGCGCCTCCCGCCAACATGGGAGCGGCCACTGCTTCGGTTCAATTCTTCCGCTCGATTGGCGGAACGGTGGGTGTGGCCGTGTACGGATCGATTCTGCTGCGCACGTACCATGCGAATTTCTCGCGCAATCTTCCGCCGAATGTTCCGCCGCGCGTGCTCGCACTGTTGAACAATCCGCTTCAGCTTCAGATGGCTGCTAATGCGCCTGGTGTGAAGCCGGCCGACCTGCTTTTGATTCGTCGATTGCTCGCCAATGTTCGTGACGCGCTCTACCAGGGCTTGCATCACATCTTTATCATCGGGGCGATCCTCATGGTCGGGGCTGTGATTGTGAACCTGTTCCTCGGCGAAGTACCGTTGCGCAAAAAGCATCACGTGCAGCCCGCGGCTGAGATGTAATCAGAATGCGGCCGCGCGGACGTTCTTAAGTCGCGGCCATACGCCTCTCGGCTTCCTGCGCATCCACCACGGCGATGGCCGCGACGTTAACGATCTCGTTGACTTCGGCGCCGCGCTGCAATACATGCACCGGCTTCGACAAGCCCATCAGGATTGGCCCGACAGCGTCTGCCCCGCCTAACTTCGCGAGCAGCTTGTAGGCGATGTTGCCTGACTCCAGGTTGGGAAAGATCAGGACATTCGCTCCGCCCCTGAGCGAGCTGAACGGATATGTTTCCGAAATGATGTTCGGAGTAATGGCGGTGTCAGCCTGCATCTCGCCGTCCACCATCAGCGCCGGCGCGCGCTTCTTAATTAGATCCACCGCGCGGCGCACTTTGTCGGCCAGCGGATGGCGAGTGCTGCCGAAATTCGAGAACGACAGCAGAGCTACGCGCGGCCTGACATTGAACCGCTCGGCAGTTTCAGCGGCCGAAATCGCAATTTCGGCCAAGTCCTCGGCAGTTGGATCGATATTCACCGTGGCGTCGGCGAAAAAGTAGATGCCTTGCTGGGTGATCATCAGGTAGAGACCCGAGACGCGGCGCAATCCTTCGCGTAGCGGGATCACTTCAAGACCCGGGCGGATCGTCTCGGGATAGTGCTGCGTGATCCCTCCCACCAGCGCGTCCGCGTCGCCGACAGAAACCATGATGGATCCGAAATAATTGCGATTCGAAATCAGCTCGCCTGCTTCACTGTGCGTGATGCCTTTGCGCTGGCGCAGTCGAAAGAGCTCGTCAGCGTAGCGGCCCGTGTCGGGCGACCGCGCCGGGTCGATGATCACGGCCGAGTCCAAATTAAGGTGGAGGCTCGCGAGTTTTTCACGAATCACGGCCTCGCGGCCCAACAGAATCGGGCACGCGATCTTTTCGTCCGATAGAATTTGCGCAGCGCGCAAAATCTTGACTTCTTCGCCTTCGGGAAACACGACGCGCATGGGCCGCTGCTGCGCCTTATGAATCATGATCCGCATCACGCCGTGCACTTTGCTCAGGCGCCGCTCGAGCTGCTCGCGGTACTCCTCGAGATCGACATGCTCTTGCGCCACTCCGCTATCCATCGCGGCTTTGGCGATCGCGGTGGACTCGCGCAGCAGCACGCGCGGATCGAACGGTTTGGGGATGATGTACTGCGGGCCGAACTCCAGCTTGTTGAGACCGTATGACCGGCTCACCGAATCCGGCACTTCCTCGCGCGCCAGCTCCGCCAGAGCGTGCGTCGCGGCCAGCTTCATGGCCTCGTTGATCGTGGTGGCACGAACGTCGAGCGCGCCGCGAAAGATGAAAGGAAATCCGAGCAGGTTATTCACCTGGTTCGGATAATCCGAGCGCCCGGTGGCCACAATCGCATCCGGCCGCGCTTTAGTCACGACATCGTAGGGAACTTCCGGATCCGGATTGGCGAGCGCGAAGACGATCGGCCGGGGCGCCATAGAGAGCAGCATGTCCGTGGTCACGATGTTGCCGGCCGACAAGCCGATGAAGACGTCGGCTCCGCGCATCGCCTCGGCCAGCGTCCGCAAGTCTGTCTTGCGGGCGAACCGCGCCTTGTACGGATTCATCTCTTCCTTGCGGCCCTCGTAGATCACGCCGGCGACATCGCACATGATGATGTTTCCACGCAGCATTCCCAGGCGAATGGCATGCTCGGCGCAAGCAATGGACGCAGCGCCGCCGCCGACGCACACAGCCACCACTTCTTCGATCCGCTTGTTCACCAGGATCAGGGCATTCAGCAGCGCCGCTCCGACGATGATCGCAGTGCCGTGCTGGTCGTCGTGGAACACCGGAATGCGCATCGTCCGGCGTAGCTCCTCCTCGACGATAAAACAATCGGGCGCTCTAATATCTTCGAGGTTGATTGCGCCAAAGGTCGGTTCAAGCATCTGGCACGCGCGGACCACATCCTGAGGATCACGCGCGTTCAGCTCCAGATCGAACACGTCGATGTCTGCGAAGCGTTTGAACAGCACGCCTTTGCCTTCCATGACTGGCTTACCTGCCAGCGGCCCGATATTTCCCAAGCCGAGCACAGCGCTGCCGTTGGTGACTACGGCCACCAGGTTGCCCTTGGAAGTATAGCGATAGGCGAGCGCGGGGTCTCGCTCGATTTCAAGACAAGGAATCGCGACGCCCGGAGTATAGGCGAGGCTCAGATCGCGTTGCGTGTGACACGGCTTGGTCGGCGTGATCGAAATTTTTCCCGGCGGCGCGGAAGCATGGTACTCCAGCACATCTTCTTTGCGGATGTTCATGTGTCTTCAATTATGAATGTGCAAATGCCGTGACCGCCGGAACCACGACCTTTTGAATTTTCAATCTTCGGTAGGCGCCGTCTATTGGCCGCCTGAAGTCGCCGCTGCCGAAACCGGCTTTCCCTCCGGTGAACGGGTGTACTTCTTAAACCAGCTCATCATGTAAAGCTGTGTTCGAATATAGTTCGAAGGTTTCGATCCAGTGCCGTGGAATTCGCCAGCGAATTCAAGCAGAGTCACTGCCACACCGCGTTTCTTGAGCGCAGCGTAGTACTCTTCGGTCTGCGGCATCGGAGTGCGGCGGTCGAGAACGCCGGTCATCAGCAGCGTCGGTGTGGTGACGTTCCCTGCGTACATCAAAGACGAATGCGAGAGCCAATCGCTCGGATCTTCCCAGAACGGCTTCTTGAAAAAACTATAGGTGAAGAGCGGTATGTCGGTATGGCCGGCCATACTCATCCAATCGATCACCGGGCATCGAACCGCGGCAGCGGCGAAACGATTGGTGTGGCCGATCACCCAGCTCGACAGCACGCCGCCGCCGCTGCATCCGGAGACATACATGCGCGATGTGTCGACAAAACCTTTCCCAATCACGGCCTCGACGCCGGCCATCAAGTCGTCATAATCGGGGCCTGGATAATTGTGATCAATTCCGCCCGAGAACGCCGTCCCGTAGCCCGTGGAGCCGCGTGGATTCACATATAGAACGACGAAGTCGTTGGCGGCGAAATTCTGCCACATGAAATTGAACGTGACGTTGTACATCGAAAACGGACCGCCGTGGATCTCGAGGATCAGCGGATATTTCTTGGACGCGTCAAAATCCGGCGGCTTGACCATCCAGCCCTGGACTTTCGTATTTCCGCTCGAATTGAAGCTGATTTCTTCTGTTTTTGCGAGCTTTTTACCGGCCAGCATGCCGGCATTCACGTTAGTGAGCTGCGTCATGTCAGACGAGTGCGACAGACTGTAGCGCACCACTTCCGCCGGATGATCCGGATCGGTAACGGTTCCCGCAGCGACCATGTCCTTGGAGGCCGAGTCCATCGTGAGTACATGCGCTCCGGTCGTCATCGCACGGACGCCGCCCGAGACGGAAGCCAGTTGCACGTTGCGCGAGCCGTGGTCGTCGGCATCGAAGTAGATGCCGGAACTGTCCGCGGTCCAGCGCAGGTTGACCGGATCGCGATCGTAATCGCCACTGATCTTGCGCGGGTCGCCACCCGAGAGCGGAACTACATAAAGATCGGACACCGAGTGCGTTTTGTTGGACTCAGGATAGCCGGTGAACGCGACCAGTTTCCCGTCGGGCGACACGGCGGGACGGCCCCACGAACCGGCCTTGGTCACCAGGTCGCGAATCGAGCCGGATGCGGCGTCGATCACCAACAACTGCGAGCGCTCGTATTCCGCATCCGCGTTCTGATCGCGATTGGCTTCGACGACGATCGATTTGCTATCGGGAGTCCAATCCATCGCGACAACGCCGCGTAGCTCGCCAGCTCCCACGCTCCACTTTCCGTGCGTGAGCTCGCGCGGAGCGCCGCCATCGGCCGCAACGGCGAACAGATGGACATAGCCGTCTTCCATGAATCCGACTTGATCCTGCCGGTAGTGGAGGGTCTCGACGATCCGCGGGGCGGGCGTCCACTTGGCGCCTTCCGGTTCAGGCGGCATGCTGATCAGCCATTTGTTGCGATCGGGAACGAACATCGAGAACGCAATCGTCTTACCATCGGGCGACCAGTGCGCATCCGCCACTCTTTCGGTAGCGTGCGTAGTTTGCGTCGCCGGACCCTCCGCATCGATCCAACGAACGAAGATCTGCGGTTTGGCCGGAGGCTCGCCGTCGAGATATAGAATCCGCTTGCTGTCAGACGCCCAGCGCGGGTTGGTCCCTTTGGAGAGGAAACGATGCTGAGAGCCATCGGCGTTCATGATCCACAGCGAGGATTCCCAGCGATCCTCCATGCGATTCACTTGCTGGCGTGTGTAGACGATGTGCGCGCCGTCGGGTGAGATCTGCGCATTGGAGATGCGTTCGAGCTCGAAGTAATGATCCGTAGTGAAGCGATCCGGTCTTGCTGTTTCCTGCGCAATCGCCAGCCCGGCGGCACAAACCACGGCCATTGTCGAAGTAAATCGAAACACGCTCATTCACTGCCTCCCATTTCTTGCGCCGTCGCGCGCTGATTATGCGTTCAATTTTAGCCCGCTATACACAGCTTTCTCAAAACCTCCCAACAGTCCCACCGCTTCCTTGTCCACAAACGGCAAGAATTGCATCATGAGCACCGCACACAACGACTTTTTCGGATCGATCCAATAATACGTGTTGAAAATTCCAGCCCACGCCAGGCTCCCAGCCGATCGCCCGCCCGAGTACGCCGTTGTGTTGATGAGAAAACCGAGCCCCCATTTCTCGGCGAAACCAGGTTGAATGTCCACGTCGCTCGACAAGTCCGGGCGCTGCGTTTTCATTTTGCCCGCTGTCAGTGCCCCGATCTGACTCACTGCCATGCTCTCGACGGTCTCTGCCTGCAAAATGCGCGCCCCATTCGCGCTGCGTCCCTTGGCGAGGATCATCTGCATGAACAGCACGTAATCGCCGGTGGTCGAATAAAGCCCGCCACCGCCGTTAAACTCCTTGGGCGGCGTAGGCAGGACTCGGCCATCCTGCTTGAGGGTGCCATCCGCCTGTCTCGAATAGTTGCTCACCAGCCGGTCGAACTTCGACGCCGGCAGGATATAACTCGTATCGTGCATTTCCAGTGGTCCGCAGATCTTGCCTCGGAAATATTCTTCGAGACTCATCCCACTGACCTTCTCAACGATGCGACCGGCCCAGTCAATCCCGGTCCCATACTGCCAGCGCACGCCCGGCTCGAACATCAGCGGAGGAACTGCCGGCAATGGGCCGCCGAGTTGCGATTTGTAGCGGAACATCTCGGCATCCCAAGTGTCGTAACAGAATCCAGACGTATGCGTCAGCAAGTGCTTCAGCGTCACGGGCGTTTTGGCCGGCCGCAACCTCGGCTTCCCTGAGGCATCGAAGCCGTCCAGCACCTGAAGATCCCCAAGCTGCGGGAGATACTTCGACGCTGGACCATCGAGCTCGACCTTGCCCTGTTCCACCAGTTGGAGTGCCGCTGTAGTGGTGATCGCCTTCGTCATCGACGCGATCGCAAAGATCGAATCCTTCGTCACCACGGCGCCCGATGAATCACGAGCACCGAACGCGCCGGAATAAAGAATCTTGTCCGCGTTCGCCACCATGCCGACGGCAGCGGGAATCTTCCGCTTCGCGATTCCGGACCGCAGTACATCGTCGATCTCTGCCGCGCCGGTGGTCGCGCCCGCCAGCCGTGTCGCACCCCCGGCCAAGGCGGCAATTATGCCCCCGAATTCCCTCCGATTGATGTTGCAGACGATGTTCGTCATGGTTGAGCACTTATGGTTGAGCACTTCCTGTGGCAGTTGCGCTACTGCGCGGGCGATAGGTCTTGTCCGGATAAGGCGGGACCGGTATCGCCGGAATCGGCGCTTTGCGAATTAAGTCCTCCAGGTATTGAATCGCCGCCTCGAGCTGCGCATCTTTTCCGTTGAACGTCGCATTAGGAAGATTGTCGACCACGATGTCCGGGTCGACGCCGTGCCCTTCGATCAACCACTTTCCTTCGGGTCCGAAGACCCCGTTTTCAGCGGCAGTGGTGACGCCGCGGTCCATCAGAAAGTTGCTGCCAGAGAGCCAGATCTCACCACCCCACGTGCGTACGCCGATGATTTTTCCCAACCCGAGCCGCCGGAAGCCTTCCGCGAATGCTTCGCCGTCGGAGGCGGTCCACTCATCCACCAACAGCACCAGGTGTCCGCGAAACGCGGCCTGCATGTTCCAGAACGGGTCACCGACGCGCGGCTGCCAAAACATCCAGGCCTTGCGCAGGAGCTTACCTAGAATCCAACTATCGATGTTGCCGCCCTGATTGTGGCGCACGTCAATGATCAGACCTTGGCGGTCAAAGACTGGATAATATTCTTCTTCCCACTGGTTGATGTCGTTGGATGTCATCGCGCGCAAGTGAACGTAGCCCATGCTCCCGTGCGAAGCTTCTTCGACCTTCTGGCGGCGCGTGAATTCCCATTCGCGATAACGCAGGTCGAGGTCATCTTGCATGGAGACCGGCTTGACAAGTACATCGCGAGCTTCGGCGCCGGTTTTTGGCTTAACGCGCAGCAGCACGTGTTTCCCCGCTTCGTTGCGGAGCAGTTCGCCGGCGCCGCCCGTTGAGAGCGCGTCGCGCCCGTTGATCGCGACGATTACGTCGCCTTCCGACACGTCGACGCCCGGCCGTGCGAGGGGCGGGCGCTTGTCCGGGCGATCGGGATCGGACTTGTAGATATGTTGCACCATGTAACCGCCGGCGGTCGCATCGCGCTCAAGCAAAGCGCCTAATGAAGAGGTCTGGACTTGATCCGGGCCACGGCGAATATCCCCACCGCGCACGAAAGTATGCAGCGCCGACAATTCACTCACCATTTGAGCCAGGAGATCGCTGAGTTCCTGGCGATCGCGCACGCGGCCGACCAATTCGCCGTACTTATCGCGCATTGCGGTCCAGTTCACCGCGTGCATATGCCGGTCGTAGAAATAATCGCGATGCAAGCGCCAGGAATCCAGGAACTCCTCACGGAACTCGTCGCTCGGGATCACGGAGAAAGTCCAGTCCTTGAGATCGACGTGGCTGTCGGCGATTGTCTTCGGCGTTCGCATCGCGGCTTCGCGAATGGAGGAATCGACTACATAGAGATCGTTTTGCTTGCGGATGAAAAGCTTCTTGCCGTCGGCGGAGAGTTCGTACGTGCGCAGGCCGTCAGTCAGGGATTCCGGCTTGTCGCCTTTGTTTGCGATATCCAAACATTCGAGTGCAGTTTTGTCGCGATTCTCAGGATCGACATTTTCCCAGCACAGACGCTTGGCGGTGGCACTGAGGTTGGTATAGTTGCCGGGCGGTGCCGGAACTTCCTCAAGCCGCGCTGCGATTCCTTCAAGATCGATCTCGACTTTGGGAGACTCCTTCGAGGAATCAGCCGCCTTTTCAGATTTATCGGGATGTAGTTCATCGGCAGGCTCGAATGGTGAGCGCAGCCCTTTGCGCAGCGGAAGCTGGTAGATTTTCTTAGCTCGATCGAAGTAGGGGTCTGGCGCGCGGGCACCCCACGGCGCGTTAACGACCGTTTTGAGCGACCGGTCCGATAGGAAATAGATCCACTTGCCGTCGGCGCTCCAGGCCGCGCCGTTGCTGTTGTAGCGGTCAGTGGTGATCGGCGTGATTTGGCCGCTCTCAATGCTGTAGAGGAAAAGCTGATCGAACTGGTTTGCGGCCGTTTTCGAATAGGAGATCCAGCGGCTGTCGGGCGACCAGCGCAGCGCGCCGAACTGTGGATCGGAATCGTCGCCGTGTGTCGAAACATCGATCTTCTTTTGTGTTTTCGTCGCGAGTTCGTATAGCCAGAGCTCGTTGTCTTTGTCCTGGTCTACGATCCACTTTCCGTCGGGCGACGGGATTCCGTCCCAGCGCAGCACGTTCGCGCCGGTGGTGAGCTGCTCGGCTGCGCCTTCTCCGTTGGCCGGAACCTTCCAGAATTCCGTTTCACCGGTCTCGGTGGAGATCACGAGCAGCGATTTACCCTCCGGCATCATGCGCGCGCTGCGGAACCGCATCGGCTTGCGCTCGGCGATATCGACCAGGCGGCCATTTTTCACAGGGATCACGAAGACTCGCCCGCGCGACGTCGCGATGACACTCTCGCCGTCGGGCGAGATATGCATCTCGGTAGTGTAGTCGATGGGCCGCGTGACCCAGCGCTCGCGGAGATGATCGAAGTCCGAAGCGAGCTCGATCGGAATCGTTTTATCGGCGCTCGAAGCGATGTCGAAGAGATGAAGATCCGCGCCGAGTTGATAAACGATGCGGCCTTGTGACAACGAGGGCGACTGAATATCCCAACCCTGGTGGTGCGTGAGCTGCTTCAGATTGTGGCCGTTCGGATCCATCGACCAGAGATTCATCGTACCGTCGCGATCGCTCGCGAAATACACGTGTCCGTTCCACCACATCGCGTCCCTGCTGGTGCCGGGGAAGTCGGCGGTGAGCGCGACCGCTTCCGAGCCAGGCGCGAATTTCCAAAGATTCTGCGCGGTGCCGCCCTGGTAGCGCTTCGCTTCGCTCCCCTGGAAGGGACGACGCGTGAAAAACAGTGTGCGGCCTTCAGAATCATAAGCGCCTTGCGAGGCTTGGCTCAGCGGAATCGGCTGAATGTGATTTTGCGAATCGATGCTGAACAGCTGCGTGTCGGGTAGCTTGGAGTAACGGCGCGTGGCGTACAGGATTTTGCCGTCGGGAGTCCAACCGGCGACTTGCGCGACCGCGCCATCAAACGTGCGGCGTGTGGGCAAACCGCCGGCGGAAGGCATCGTGTAGACTTCGGTGGGACCTTCGTAGTTGGCCGAATAAGCGATGGTCTTGCCGTCCGGAGAGAACGCAGCGTGCGTTTCGTCGCCGGGGTGCGTCGTGAGGCGTCGCGCGATTCCACCGTCGGTTGTCGTGATCCACAGATCGCCCTCGGCCGTAAACGCGATGGTAGTGCCTGAAATCGCCGGGAAGCGGTAGTAGCCGCGGTTGGTTTGGGCCGAGCTGAGTGGCGCGATCGCCCGCAGAACAAACGCGAGCGTGGAGTGCCTCATAGAGCAATCATACTCGCGATTTATCGAAAAATGGCGAAGCTTATTCGGGAATGATGTATGGACTTACAGCTCGGAGGTAAGCTTGCGCCGGTGACTGAATCGGCGGCCGGAATCGGCTTTGCTACGCCAGAAGCGTTGGCGAAAGAGGGTGCGCGCGTGATCGTGAACGCAAGGACGGCGAAGCGGTTTCATGAGGCCGTAGCGAAACTCGCGGGGCTGAGTTTGACAATATCACGCAGATGTTATATAAACTATTGGTTATATGAACCCGTCGAACCTCGACTCCGCCTTCTCCGCTCTCGGCGATCCTACGCGGCGCGCGATTCTCGCGCGGCTCGCACAGGGGGAGGCGACCGTTCTCGAACTGGCGGAACCGTTCGACATCACGCAGCCCGCGATCTCGCGGCATCTGAAGGTGCTCGAACAGGCGGGTTTGATCGTTCGTCGCGTGGAGGGGTCCAAGCGGCCGTGCCGTCTTTCCAAGGACGGCGTGGACGCTATCGACAAATGGCTGGCGATGCTCCGCAAGGCGCTCGCCAAAAACTACGACCGGTTGGACGAGGTCCTAGCCGGCATGCAAGAAGAGGGCAGAAAGGACAAACAATGAGCAAAATGGTTTTGAAAACGGAAGGCGACAAATTCGTCGTCGTGACCAGGCATTTCGCTGCGCCGCCGGAGTTGGTTTACCGGGCGCATACCGAGCCGGAATTGATCCAGAAATGGCTGCTGGGCCCCGACGGCTGGACAATGCCCGTGTGCATCAACGAAGCCCGTCCGGGCGGAAAGATCCGGTACGAGTGGAGCAACGGAAAAGCTGGGTTCTATCTGACTGGCGAAAATCTCGAATTGGATCCCTACCGCAGAATCGTGCACTTGGAGCGAATGCACCTGCCGGATCCGACGCCGGATAACCGCGTCGAGACCGTCTTTGAGGCCGACGGCGACGGCACCTTGATGACCATGCGGATGACGCTGCCCGACGAAGCGACACGCGCGCAGATGCTGGCCACTAACATGGAGCGCGGGATGGAAGCGAGCTATGCGCGTCTCGAAAACATGATTCAGGTCGCCTGTTTTTGAGGCGCCCGCAACTGAGTCAAGTGTCCTTCGAGCAGGTCGAGCACTTTGCCCGCGCTTCCGGCCCCATCCAGCGGTAGGCGAAGGACGCCGGCTGGCGTGAACTGCGCGCCGTCGTTGGAAGTAACAAGGCTCATCAGGCGCGCCGGATCGATGCGAGCGTCTTTGTGGAACTTGACGTTCAGCGCGCCTTGCCGCCGGTCGATCGCTTCGATGCCGAGTTTCTGCGCGGCGCTCTTGAGTACAGAGAACTTCAAGAGACTGCGCACGGCTTCCGGCGCGGGGCCGTAGCGGTCCTCGAGTTCGCCCAGCAGCTCAGCCGCAGCCTCTTCCGACGATGCATCCGCGATGCGCTTATAGGCGCGCAACCGCTGATGGTCATCCGAAACGTACTCGGGCGGGATGCGGATGTCGAGGCCGAGGTTCAGCGTCGACTGAATTTCGAGCGGCGCTTCCTCGCCCTTTAGCTCGTGCACGGTTTGTTCGAGCAGGCTGATATAAGTATCGAACCCGACCGCGCCGATATGTCCGTGCTGTTCGCCGCCCAGAATATTTCCGGCGCCGCGCAACTCCAGATCGAGCGCCGCGATCTTGAAGCCTGCTCCCAGATCGCTGAACTCCTTCAGCGCCGCTAACCGTTTGCGCGCGATTTCGCTCAGCTCCGTATCCGCAGGTACCAGCAGATAAGCGTAGGCTCTCCGATTCGACCGGCCCACGCGACCACGAAGCTGATAGAGCTCCGACAGTCCGTAGCGCTCGGCGTGTTCGATAATCATGGTGTTCGCGAGCGGAATGTCCAAGCCGTTCTCGGCGATTGTAGTGCAAACGAAAACGTCGAACTCGTGCCGCATGAAGCCGAGCAGCGCCTTCTCGAGCTCGGCCTCGCCCATCTGCCCATGGCCAACACCCACGCGAACGTTCGGCACCAATTCCTGAATCGCCGCCGCGCGCGAATAGATGCTGTCCACGCGGTTGTGAATGAAATAGACTTGGCCGCCGCGGCCCATCTCCTGTTCGATCGCGGTTTTGATCAATCCTGGGTCGAAGTGCGCCACCACGGTTTGAATCGCCAGCCGATCCTTGGGCGGAGTCTCGATCACCGACATGTCGCGCAATCCCACCAACGACATGTGCAGAGTGCGCGGGATGGGCGTCGCGCTCATCGTCAGCACGTCGACGTTGTGTTTGAGCTGCTTAATGCGTTCCTTGTGGCGCACGCCAAAGCGCTGTTCTTCATCGACAACAAGAAGGCCCAGGTCGTGAAACTGGACATCCTTCGAAAGGATTCGGTGCGTGCCGACGACGATGTCGGCTTTCCCCGCGGCGAGATCCGCCAAGGTTTGTTCAATCTCCTTCTTGTCGCGAAACCGGCTCAGCATCTCGACCTTTACAGGAAACGGAGCGAAGCGCCGCTTGAACGTTTCGTAATGCTGGTAGGCGAGAACCGTGGTCGGCGCAAGGATTGCCACTTGTTTCCCGTCGCCCAACGCTTTGAACGCGGCGCGCATAGCGACTTCGGTTTTGCCATACCCCACGTCGCCGCACAGCAGCCGGTCCATCGGATGCGGACGCTCCATGTCCTTCTTGACTTGCTGGATGGCGCTGAGCTGATCCTTCGTCTCGCTGAATTCGAACGCGTCTTCGAATTCGCGCTGCCAGTTACTGTCGTGCGAGAACGGGAACCCTTCGGCCATGCGCCGTTGCGCATACAGCTTCAACAATTCGTCGGCCATGTCGCGCATGCGCGCCTTCACGCGCGACTTGGTGCGCTCCCAGGTCACGCCACCCAGCCGGTCGAGCGGCGGAGAAGCACCCTCGCCCGCGCCGCGAAATTTCTGAATCAAGTCGAGCCGGGTGAGCGGGACGTAGAGCTTGGCGTCCGCGGCATACTCGATCAGCATGAAGTCGCCTTTGTTCTCGCCTTGAGCGATCTCGCGGGTGCCGAGAAACTTCCCGATGCCATGGGTGAGGTGGACGACGAAGTCGCCGGCCTTGAGATCGGCGAGATCGTTGGTGAAAGCTGCGAGCTGCGACTTGCCGGCAGGGCCTGGCTTCGCGATCAAGTCGGAGGTGTCGAAAAGGTCCTCGGAGCCGAAAAGCGCGATGCGAGCGCCAGGGAAAACCACGCCGCGGCGCACCAGTCCTTTGACGAGCAGCGTGCTGGCTGCCGCTCCCGCGACATATGACCGCTCCGCCAAATACGGACGCGTAGCGTCGGCTGGATCGAGCCCGAGCTGGAACGGAACCGAGTACTCCTGGAAAATGTCGGCCAGCCG
>Ga0126373_10000537_pt1 | contig 25180 bp, 28 predicted proteins | sample PanSoiMetPlot_11_FD_92545 | JGI IMG/M metagenome (GOLD analysis project Ga0126373, IMG submission 92545) | Tropical forest soil microbial communities from Panama - MetaG Plot_11 | ecosystem: Environmental > Terrestrial > Soil > Tropical forest > Bulk soil | place: Panama | collected 2016-02-17 | reverse complement strand
CAAGGCAACTTTTCCTGGATCACGAGTATTCCAGCCGTCTTCAGCGAGGCGCACCTTCTGAATTGCACTCTCGCGTGTGAACGGAGGCAAAGGTGGGCGAGTTGCAACGGTTGCAGTTGCCATAATTTCATCTCCTTAGGACTGCTTGAGAGTGCTCCTGTAGTCAGCCACAAATTGTTGAATTCCTTTTGTTGTGAGTTCGTGCTGGAGATCAAAGCTCGCCCATGCTCGATTCCAATCGAGTGATTGGTATGCAATGGGTCTGAGTGACTTACCGGCCATATCGTTTCCCTGATAATTAAAATCTGCACCAGGGGCGGGGAAAGATGAAGCGGCCCACTGTTCCCAGACCTTACTCGGCGCCGTCACGAGTTCAGCCTTAGAAGCGAACGAACCAAGCAGGTACTTGAGATGCCGGATGCTCGCAGCCAGCACATGGACGCGCCCATCTCCCGCTTCGTACATTTGTTTGATGTTTTTCACGAGATCCATTCCATTCTCTCCACGGTCGTCTAGCCTGCCAACGAAAGGAGATACATATACTGTGGCTTTCGCGCCTCGATAGCCTTACGAACCGACACTTCTGCTGGACGAAGCTCTTCATGCGTGCATGGATACTTGATGTACGCATTCGGGATCCAGGAAAACATCTCGCGTCCTTGAGCGAGCATTTGCTCACCCGTGGTATCGAGGTCGGCGAAAACCTCGATCGAAACGTCCGCGTCACCAACCAGGGGAGAAATTGATTGCACAATCTTTTTGTATTCGTCCAGCTCCTCGCGAACTGAACTTTTGACCGGATGAAACCAGCGTCCGAACCTCTGGGTTCTTCGCGACAAGCGTTGGATTGGTCGTCTGGCCGTCTACATATCCGAAAAGACGTTTTACATGATCCGTCTCCTCAGGATCGCTGCCATCCACTAAAAGCTTTGCCTTTGCCCGTGGTGTGAATGCGTTCATCATTGCCTCTCAAGTTCGAAGCTATTTTGCGCTCTCCCGAAGATCCCAACCAGCACGCCGAACCCCGACTTTCTTGAATTAATTGGGCCGAAACCCTTCTCTCAGTTGCACGCGTTTCCCAGTACTGCATTCACGCTGACTCGATTGGCTAATCGAGCCGAAGCCGCGATCGTGACAGCACGCCAATTTCGATTTTCAGATCGAGGCGGGCTGTCCATGAGCTCCGATTCGTCGAGCCAATCCTCCGCGGAGAGCTTGGCCTGCTCTAGGCCAAACAATTTCGTCACTGCCGCGATGAACGAAGACAACTCGCGCTCGGCCAAGTGTGTCTGCTCCTCGTAAATCGGATCGGAAAATAAATCGGGTTCGTGCATTGGATTCATTTGGATTAACAACGCACGAGCGATTAGGCCAGAACGGCGAGGACGAATCTATTGAACGAACGTATCAACCGATACCAAAGTAGCAGTAGGGAGTGCGCAGAGAGCACCAACGACAGGGCAGACGTCTCTAATTCGGCTTCCTAAAAATTGAAGCTTGAGGGATTTTGGCGCTTGACCAAACCGATCCCCCCATGGTCGTGGAGTTCGATACTCTTTCGGTGTACAATCCGCCATTAGTCGCAAGGGGCGTCAGCGATTTGCCACGTCGCCGGGTTCCGATGGGCGCAAGTCAGAACCAAAGTTCTGTGCTCCTGTATCTCCTCGTCGCACAAAAGGCTTTCCTGGAGGAGGCACAATCGTCGTGTGTCCGGCGAAGTCACGTCGTCGGAGCAGGGTAACTGTCAGTGCGGGTTAGCCTCGTCAGTGAGCGAGTGTTTCTCCCTTTGATCGCTGACCGGCGCCGCCGGAGGATGGTTATTGGGAATGGTTGTCTTTCCGCCATCGAGAGAAAAATGCCGGATCAGGTGGACGCTTGCCTGTTTTATATACCTGTTTATCCTTATCGTCGCGATCCCCCGCCACGGCAATGGTCAATCCGCATCCGCTGCGATCAATGGCACCGTAACGGACGAAGGTGGCGCAGTAATCCCAGGTGTAAGGATCGCACTCTACAACATTAATACCGGCGGCCAGCGAACCACGACTACCGGAGCGGCTGGCACCTATTCGATCCCAGACGTAGCGCCCGGGGGCTATTCGATTCGCGCTCTGAAGGACGGTTTTGGCACGAAAGAAGTGACTGGCATTGCGCTACAGGTAGACCAGACAGCGACGCTGGATTTCAAAATGAGTGTAGGACCCGTCAAGCAAACCTTGGAAGTTGTTGCGAACCTGTCTCCGGTAGATTCCACTACCTCGGAACTAGGAATGGTCATCACCACTGAAGTGGTGAACGATCTTCCACTGAATGGCCGTAACTTCACTCAGCTGCTCCCATTGACTCCCGGCGTCAGTCCGATCAGCGTCGCGCAGAATGGTGGCGGAAATAGTTGGGGAGGCCTTCCAGTGGGTAGTTTCACTTTTCCATCGGTAAATGGGCAGAGAAATAGAAGCAACATGTTTCTGCTGGACGGAAGTAACGACCTTGCGTTTCTTGGCAACTACAACTACGCGCCGATTATTGACGACGTCCAGGAATTGAAGCTTCAATCTCACAATGACCTCGCCGAATTCGGAGGGGTCGCTGGCGGAATCGTCAATGTGGTCACAAAAGCTGGAACAAATGCCTTCCGCGGTTCTGCCTGGGAGTTTTTGCGAAATGAGCAAATGGATGCGCGAAACTTCTTTTTGCCCGTTCGTAACCCGCTTCGTCAAAATCAGTTTGGCTTAACGATCGGTGGTCCCCTATTTCTACCTCGCCTTTCAAGTAAGGTCACAAGTGAGACTTTCTTCTTCTTTGCCTACGAAGGATTTCGCCAGAGTCAAGCCGCTCAGAACATCGTCCAAGTGCCAACAGCAGCAGAGCTGAAAGGAGACTTTAGCTCGCTTTTGAGTCAAGGAATCCAGCTGTACAATCCGTTCTCCACAATGCCCGACCCGCTGCACCCGGGTGAGTTCACCAGAGATCCGTTCCCCGGAAACATTATCCCGCCAAGTCTTCTTTCTAAAGCGGCAACCGTTTACACGACACTCTTTCCTCCGGCGGGTCCACCGATCCCGGGCGGCAATCTTTACGATACGACAAAGAATCTGCTTACGCAGGACAGTTACACTGGCCGCATCGACCGAAACTTTGGATCCCACGATTCATTGTTCGGCCGAATTTCCTACTTCAATGAAGCTTCTCGGGGCTCCGCGGGCTACCCCGGTGCGCTCAATCAAATCTCGATATACGGTTGGAATGCCAGTGTGCACGAATTCCACCAGTTTGGACCGGCCACTTTTGTGGACCTCCACTTTGGGATGCCGCTCATTCGAGTTGACCTGATTGAAGGTCGCAGCCCAGACGAGATCAAGACGCTGCTCGACGCCATTCAGCGTGCCTTGGTGTCGGTCTTCAAGATTCCTAAGCGTGATCGGTACCAAATCGTTCACGAACATCGGCCGTCGCACTTCGTGGTGGAGGACACCAGCCTCGGCATCACGCGTACGGATAAATGCGTCGTTATCCAAATTACGACCAGGCCGCGTGAGCGGGAGGCGAAGGAGAGGTTCTACAAACTGCTTTGCCGCGAGTTGGAGGGGGCCTGCGGTATCCAGGCGTCCGACGTTGTGGTGTCGATGGTTACGAACTCTGACGAGGATTGGTCCTTTGGCCACGGCCGAGCGCAATTCTTGACAGGAGAGCTTGCCCCTGAACGGAACATCGCATGACGATCATGACAAACATCAACCCATCATTTTCGACGTCGACCTCGGGCTTGCCGGCATGGACCCTCGCCGAGCCGTCAGGGCGAGCCTGCACCTAGGCTGGAGTCGACTGCGGCAAGGGCACAGCTATGAAGAAGGTTTACACCGTTCCGAGTATTGACGAGTACCTACGAGAGCGATTGATGCCGGTGGAAGGTGTGATTCCGCACATTCCCGGCATCGAAATGTTTGGGAATTCGATTCCGGCGGGAACGGTCGGTGGTGATCTTTTCGAGTACATCAATTTTCAACAACGGTACGACCTCGATGCTCGGGTTCAGAAGGCTCAGCGCCTTTCGAGAGATTACCTCGAGAGGCTGCTTGAAGGCGTCCCAATACGCAATTGCGTCGACGATCACGTGCAGTGGCTGAAAAGAACCCCAGGCTACAGGTGCCAGATGGAAAAGTCGTACAGGTTCGCGAAGAGCACCGAGCAGGTGCGAGTTGCGGAGAAACTAAGCGAGCTTTATTCGACTGCGGGTGTTCTGGTAGTAGACGCACAAGGACACGGGGTCATCTCGGCGAAGATTGCATCTACTGTCCATGACACATTTCACGCTCTGATGCTCACCGAACTGGACCGATATGGAAGAGCCACTCCGGAACTTCTCGAAAACCTTAATTTGCGGCTCGCGCAATCGGTGACCGCCCGAAACGCACTTGGCGTTTTGGAGGGAGAAGAAGCGCGTGAAATAGCGACCATGCTGTACGGTGAAATCGGGCCTGGTGGTCATTTCCGCTTCGTGAATTTTGGACATCCTCCACCACTGGTATTCTCGGCGGAATATCGCAAGTTCATGAACATCGGTGACGACTGCATGGTGCAATTCCTGGCGCTCGGTTTGCAGATCCCGGAAGATCACCCTGATCGCAAGAAATACTATTCGTTGAATTTTCTGCAGAAGGATTTCGAAGATTCCGATGTCGCCGAGATCACCCTGATGAGCCCGGGAGATATTCTAGTTCTCTACACCGATGGAGTTTACGACGGCAGCGACAAAGAGGCGCGCGGGCTACTTGAAGGAGTTGTTCGAGAACATTCCCGACTTCCGGCCAGGGATATATGCAACGCTCTGCTCGATCACGCGGTAAAGCAAGATGAGCGTCTCCTCGGGAATGGTGATGAGGCATTGATCGATGACAAGACAGTTCTTATCGTGAAACGAACCTGAGGAGCGACACACGCTAACGTTCGGTTATCAGTGACCCAAATCGGCGTGCCACTCGCAAGTTTAGCGTGCACTAGTGCCCAAGCTGTCCGACGTAATGCCCCAGGCGGTTTTCCACATCACCCGGCTTGTGAAACCCGAGCTCCATCAACCTCCCGATCCTCTTCTGCGCCGGCTCCCGCATGATCGAAGCAAGGCACACATCCCACTCCGGCGCGATTTCGAAGTCGGGCGGCAAACTGGCCACGTCGGCGAAGCGTTTGGTCTCACTGATCGCTTGTTTGTCAAAGGACGCAATGCGTGTTGCGAGCCCGTCGACAAAAGCATCCAGCGCGGAGTCTGGCAATGACCGATTGACATATCCGTATAACTCGGCCAGATCCCCAGGGATATCGTCCGCACCAAGAAGCACTTCCAAGGCCCTCCCTCGTCCCATTAGACGCGGTAAGCGCGCCATTGGACCACCTCCAGGCACGACACCGGCCCCTACTTCAAAGTGCGACAAGATAGCTTTTTCGCGGCTCGCAAAGCGCATGTCACAAGCCAGCGCAAGCTCACTTCCAACTCCAGTGGCACGCCCACGGATTGACGCGATTGACACCACAGGTGCGCGGCTTAGACGCACCAACATGTCGGGGAGCGGTTGCAATCCAGTAGGACCAGGCGGTAGACCTGTCGTGTCTTCGATTCTGGCCAGAAAGTCGTAGTGAGTCAAAAAGAAGCCTTCGATGGCGCTGTCAAAAACCACCACTCTGACCTGCTCGTCAGTTTCGATGGCCGTGATGACTTTGTTCAGCTGTGGAATGGCCTTCGGACCAAAAATGTTGAGCGGTGGCATGTCAATGGTGACTCGCCAGTAAGCCGGTGACCGGTGCTCCAGGCGGATCTCAATCTTGTGGGTTGTCGCATCGTTCTGATTGTTCACGGTTTTCGGCTCCTTAATATGCGATTCCTTGTGCGCTTTCGGTAGGCCTTATTTTTTTGGTTGTGCCGGATTGCGGCTGATTAAACCGCTCTGTGAGGCGGGCCTACGTAGGGAAACTCGGCTAACAGATCGTGGTGAGGTCCTACCCCGTCCCCCTTCACGCGGTCGTTCGTCATGACACGCATGAAAGAATCGAAAGCATCGTCGGTGAGCGTGCGGCCATTATCGGGAAATGCTGCAGGGCGAGTTAGGTCATACGTCAACAGATCGGGGAGTAGTGTCTGCGCAACCTGCTTTGCTTCCAACGGCGCATATCCGCCCGTGTGCTCAAGAGCGTGGGCAAAGTAGGGAATAAAACGTTCATCGTCCGCCGGCTCTCCCGTTAGGTAGCTGTCTCGCTCTTCGTTAACGAGGATGACCGCTTGAGCCGGCCGAGCGCCGCGCTCCGCCTGAACCCAGCCGCCATCTGCGCCTGTGACTAAGATCCTGACCCATAGTTGAATCCTTTTCGACCCAAACGCAGCATTGGGTACTTCAAGAGCGATGCTGCACACATCCTTGTCACCGAAAAAGTCCGCACCCGTGAACTGCAGGCTATTCTTTGCGCCTTCAACGTCGCAGAAGAATGGATCGCTTCGCCAGCCTGCGAAAAAGCGGTGGTCTCGCGCTTCGGTCACTAGCGCACCTGGGCCCATGGACACGGGAGCCCTTTCCAGAATAAGGTGCCCGAGTTCGCCGTTCCCGCTCACCTGCCGGCCTTCAAGCCGGTGTACCGTCGCAGTCTGCTCGCCTCTTTCAAAGGACGAGAATGTCATCCTATATACAATGTTGGCGACCGCATCGCCGTCCGTGTCAATCTTGAGTTCGTACCGCGCTTCGGGGGCGAAAGGCTCGAGGTTAGTAGGTCCGGGAGGATTGTCTGCGGCCGACGGGTGGACATTCATAATCAGGATTGACTTGCCACTGTCTCCCGGCTTGGGGAAGGCGTAAAGATCGGTGAAATCCAGCCTGGCATCCCCTCGGGGAAACCCAAAATCGGGACCGGAATAATGATGGGACACGGCTCCTCCTTCTTACCTCTAAATTCTGAAAGAACGCTCCAGATGACTGGAATCGCGATCGGCGGAATGCAGCACGATCAGAATCTGCTCAAAGACTTCGCTGAGTAATCTGCAACGATGAACGCTAAGCAGCCTTGCGCAACGTGTTGTGTGGATCGAGAATAAACTTATTCGCCACACCTTGATCAAAGTTTCGGTAACCCTGCGGTGCTTCATCGAGTGGGATTACCACTGTACCGACAGCTTCTGCGGGATGCGTTTTATCGTGGAGAATTGCCATCATGAGCTGCCGATGGTATCGCATGACGGGGCATTGTCCAGTTGCAAAGGAATGTGATTTGGCCCACCCAAGACCAATCCGCACTTCGAGCACGCCTTTCTGCGCATTCTTATCTTTGCTGCCTGGGTCGTCTGTGACATAGAGTCCGGGAATCCCTATTGCGCCGCCAGCGCGCGTGACAGCCATCAACCCGTTCAGTACGGTTGCAGGTGCTTCTTCACCCTGGTGCCCCTTCGCTTCGAACCCAACACAATCGACGGCAGAATCCACTTCCGGCGCGCCGAGTATTTCCTCAATCCTTTCACCGAGATCACCGTCCTGCCGCAGGTCGATAGTTTCGCAACCGAAGCTCCTCGCCTGATCTAGCCGATTCGCATTCATATCTCCGACAATAACAACGGCCGCTCCGAGCAGATGGCAAGCTTCGGCGCACGCAAGGCCCACGGGACCGGCTCCAGCAACATAGACTGTGGAACCGGTAGTCACACCGGCTCTAAAAGCCCCGTCGTACCCGGTAGGGAAAATGTCGGACAATAGAGCTAAGTCTCTTATCTTCGACATTGCCTTATCCCTGTCAGGAAACTTGAGTAGATTGAAATCGGCATACGGGACCATAACGTATTCGGCTTGACCGCCAATCCAATCCCCCATGTCGACGTATCCGTAAGCGCCCCCTGCACGAGCGGGATTGACGTTCAGGCAAATTCCAGTCTGTCCTACTTTACAATTTCGACATCTGCCACAAGCAATGTTGAATGGGACCGAAACGAGGTCACCAATATCAAGAAATTCGACATCATTGCCTTTCTCAATAATTCTCGCCGGTAATTTCATGGCCGAGAATCATTCCAATTGGGGCCGTTGTTCGGCCACGGACCATGTGTTGATCACTTCCACAGATATTCGTCGCAATGATCTTCAAAATAACCGCGTGTTCAAGCTTCCGGCCACCGTGCTCCATTTTCGGGAAATCGATATTTCTTACTTCGACCTTCCCGGTCCCCAAGTACGCCACCCCACGATTCTCTGCCATATCTGTGCTCCTTTTGTTGAACGCGGATTCGCGGTCCTCTCAGCGTCTGTTCACGAGGTTAGAACGCGGCGGCACCTGCCATGGCGACAGCATGATCCTGATCCCCCGAACCACCACTAACTCCAATCGCGCCGACTACCTTCCCGTCGCGTTTCAACGGGATACCGCCGGCAAAAATCATAATCTTGCCGTTGTTCGATGCATGTATTCCGAAGAACTGGCCACCTGACTGAGAATGCTTCGCCAGTTCTTTCGTTTCAATGTCGAACGCACGCGATGTGTACGCTTTCTTCATCGAAACATCAATGCTGCCGATCCAGGCGTTGTCCATGCGGACGTGGGCTACGATATTTCCACCTTCGTCAGCGACGGCAACGTTCATCGGTTGGCCAATTTCCTTGGCTTTCTTTTCCGCTGCGGTGATCACACGTCGAGCATCTTCTAGTGTCATAACTCGGTTCCTCCATCGCCTAACGGGTCTTCGCGTTCTCATATCTGGCCAGGCGGTACGGTGAGCCTACGACGAGAGCAAAGAGACGATACGACATCCATGCCTGGTGCGCTTTGAAGACGTGCTTCTGGCTGCTAGTTATATCGATCGTGGCGGTGCGCGACCTAGTTTCGAAAACCATTGGTCGATCTTTCCTCAGTTGGCTACGCATTGCGCCTCGACGTTAATTCAGACGCGCTGCACAGTTGCCATTAAGCCAGAAGGGTGAAAAGGATGATATTGTCCTATGGTATCGGTCGATCCTTTGGTATCAGCCGGCGGTGTCGCGGATCTGATGGCCACATCTATATCGCTGGTGATCCGTGGTGCGTGCTGAAAACGATAGTAGACCAACACCAAAATACAATACTCAACTCGGCCTTGAATGATGCATCCTCGTACCGTGGATTTCCGACAGGAACATGTTCAAGAGCGCACGTATTAAAAGCAGATTAGCTGAGTATTTTGTTGATCCTTTCGATAATCCTTCCCCTGAGCCACTTCTTCGGTGTGCCTCCGTATTGCGACTTTGCAACGCGATCGATGAACGAATGTAAGCGGCCGTCTGCGACGACGGCCCAACTGTAACTAATGGAGATGTCACAATGTTCAAAACCGAGAACGTAGTAGCTACGCAATCCGGTCTGCTTCTTGGAGGGTTCGAACACGGCGTTCAGGTCTTCCGAGGCGTGCCGTATTCATTGCCTCCCGTCGGCGAAAGACGGTTCCGCTCACCCGTTCCCATCCGATGGGAAGGACAGCGCGACGCTACCCGGTCGGGTCCCGCCTCCTATCAGATCAATGCCGGGAACCGTGAGAGAGTTAAGGCGGAAATCGCAGCGATGGATCCTGGATTGCCTGGCGACCCCTTGTGGCCAGGCTATGCTGCCGAAACCTACGCACAAAACAACGCAAGTGAGGACTGCCTCTATGTGGACATCTGGATTCCAGCCACAGACCCCATCGAAAAGCTACCTGTCTATGTTTACTACCACGGCGGTGCGAACACAGCTAGCTCCGGCCACTTCCGATTGGAGGATGCGGCAAACCTCGCCCGTGAAGAGCGCATTATTGTCGTGCGTCCGACATATCGCATGGGTGCCCTCGGTTTCGTTCACTTCGGTCTAGTGAGTGACCGCTTTCCTGAGGCGATCAATCTCGGCTTGCAGGATCAAATCGCTGCGCTCAAGTGGGTTCACGACAACATAGACGCCTTCGGTGGCGACAAGGAGAACATCACCGTCGGTGGCGAATCGGCGGGAGCCACTGCCGTGTCTCATCTTCTAAGTTACCCTGGCACGCAGCCACTGATACGGCGTGCGATCATCCAGTCATTTTCCCCGTTTCACGTGTGGTCTACACAGCAAAAAGAGGACGCAGTAGCGGTAGCGCAGTTGTATCTGCAAATCCTTAACATTGACGATGCTGACAAACTTCGGGCACTCGATCCGGACAAGTTTTTGGCTGTGCACAGCATGCTGCAGCGATACTTCCCCGCAGACAAGAATTGCGCTTGGCGCCCGGCCGGCCCAGTTGTCGATGCGAACTTCGCCCCGCAACTTCCGGCTCGATTTTTATCGGAACAAGATTATCCACGACGCGATTTCGAACTTACCATCGGATTTGCCAAGGATGAATGGCAGTACTTCCGCGGGCACTCGAAGACTGCCCAGCACGGAACTGAGAAAGATGTTCTCGCCGTTTTTGCGCAAGTGTTCGGCGGGAGCGGCGCAAAGAGCGTGTATCAAACGTATCGCGATTTGTATCCAGACCATGCGGAGCCTGGTTATACCCTCGGCGACGTTATGTCGTTTGAGTTTTTCAAGTATCCATCCTTGGCGATCGCACGCAAGTTTGCTGCGCAAGGAATTCCAACATATGTTTTCCAGTTCTCCTATGACTTGCCCGGTTACGGAGGCTACCTTCGCGCTGTCCATACCGGCGATACTGCGATCGTCTTCCGCAATTTGACGGATGATGTTTTGTGCATGTGGCCCGGCTACGATGGCACCGATCGAGCGGAACTCAGACGGATCGCCACGCAGTTTGGGGCGATGTACGGCTCGTTCATCCGTTCAGGCAACCCAGGTTCAGCTTGGCCAATGTTTGATATGGAAAATGGGACAATCATGTGGCTCGGTCACACGGTCGAACCGAAGGAACACCTATTCGATAACGAATGGGATGCGTTTACGCTTGGCAGTATTGAGAACATAAACCTCCTTGAGAGACGTCTCTCGAACAATTGTCGAGCAAGTCTGAATATCCGCGAGCGAGCCTTTGTCACTGAACGTTAGCAGTCGGTTCACACGCTTGGTTACCACTTCCAATTCCAATGCACATCCACAATGGTTCCACCAATCTTTTTCTAATTCGAAGGGGAAATCAAATAGCAACCTCCAAGTCCATCGTTACCGAAAATGAAATTACGCGCGATCGTCTTGCCCACTTGTTGAATGAAACCTGCTCGCGAGTAGGCGTACCGGCATCCAGCCCGCCAGGAGCCCTACCGCCACGAACAACGCTCCCACCGCAATCTTGCGGCTCCCTGATGACATGGGCTCTCATTTGAGGACGACGCGAACACCTCAAGCATTGTCCTGCCCTAGCGACAGTCAAACGATGGCGCAAACCGTGGACTGCCATAGACAAACTGGGCTCACTTTCTGGAAATGCCAAAAGTAGAGTGTCGCCTCTCTTGGGTATAACTGCATCTACCATCTTCACGAATCTGTGCCAACCAAATCCACTATTGATAGCTAGCCGCTGAAACATTATCAGCGAATGTAGGTGTTGCGCGAACATAGGATTGCCCACATCACCCGTAAGCCACTGATGCATTTTGTTTGGTCTCTGCCCCTTTTCACTCGGCGGGTTTCCTTTCCAGCTCCTCTAGAAGTCTAGGTGTGATCCGTTCATAAACAAGATCGCGCGTATAGTGGGCCACCACGCTGTAGCGGTTTTTCTTCACTCCAGACGGATCCATTGAAATGCTGAATCTGGGACAATTTCGCAGTCATGCCCTGCCCAACCGCCCAGATATTTGTGGAAGAGAGAACGGCGAGCTTATTCACTCGGCTCGCTTTTGCCATCGGTACTTCTCCCCATGTGCTTCCGTTGAAATGTAAGGCGGCCGAATCGAAGGACGCGGCCCAGATGTCGGTTTCCGAGTCCGCCGCGAGCGATCCAATCGCTCCGATGTCTCGCGTGGTCACAAATTCGAAGGTGACAGAAGCTGTTGCGACGGCGCTGTCACTCGGCAACTCTTGTCCCTTGGCCACCAAAGTCAGTTGAAGCAGCAATAAGGTGGTAAGAGCAAAACATTGAGAAAAGGCGCGATATTTATACCAAGTCATGAGAATTTCCTGTTTCTTGGACACGAAGGTCCATTGAAATTATGCGGAACCATCGAATTCTGGATCTTGGTCCATCCAAACTTCTCATACTGCTTGTGCCCGGGCTTGAAACCGGGCTGCCGCATTACACGGAAGCAGGTTCTCTTCCGTGTGCTCTGCGCTTTCTATGCATCGGCGAGCGGAGAAGTGAGCACCGCCTGCCAGCCCACAATCTCACTACTTCGAGGGCGTGGAGTTTCGAAGGAAAAGAAGCCCCGTTTCTGTGGCCACCGCAATGCTGGGTTGGAAGCCTGGGAAATCGATCGCGACTGCGGAAATAGCGGAGCCACCGGCGAACAGTTTCACAGGTGCCAGAGTGCCATCTCCATGCCCAAGCCATACGCTAACCTGTTGGCCGAACGCATCAGGAGCGGCAACGTCCAGGAATCCGTCCCCATTGAAGTCGGCCAGAATGACAGAAGGAAAGCCTGCGAACGTAGTCCCGGCTCCATCGAGGAACCTTCCTTTGGAAGTGAAATCGCCGTTGCCATCGCCCAGCAGCACCTCGAGGACTCCACTCTCCTCGACGGCGAAGTCAAGGATGCCGTCGTTGTTAAAATCGCCAACCGCCTGGGCGGTCAGGAGCGGACCGGACTGAGTGGCGGTGGTCACGACTTTAGGCTTCTGGAAAGTACCATTGCCGTTACCGAGTTGAACTGCGACTTCTTGCTGGTCAGTCGTACCGAGGTAAGCGATGTCGGCTTTTCCATCGTGATTGAAATCCGCGGTGATCACATTCAGCACAGCAGACCCCGGCTGAGGGAACAAATCAATGGGCTTGAATGTTCCGAAGCTGCCCTTCCCATTTCCGAGCAACAACTCGACACTGGCAGGACCAAACGTCAGTGCGGCCTCGCCGAGTACCACGTCTAGGTTTCCGTCCCCGTTGAAGTCGGCTACTGCAACTGTCAAGGGGCGGCCCGGCCCGGGATCAAACAGCTGCGGCGCCTTGAAGGTGCCGTCCCCATTTCCCAGCAGGATGGAAAGACTGCCCGACTCCGTGGGTGATTCTCCGGCGGACGCGACCGCCAGATCCAGGTGTCCATCATGATTAAAATCCCCTGCGGCCAATCCGGTCGGGTTCGCTGCGACGGCAAACACTTTCGCGGTCTCACACCCTCCACCTTGCTTGCCCAATAGAATTGAGACGGAGTTGCTCGGCGCATTGCCATCTCCATTCACCACGGCCAAGTCAGTGATGCCATCGTTGTTGAAGTCTGCAACGATGACTTGATTTGGGGAAGAAGATGGCGTTGGAATGGCTGGCCTGATGTCCAGGAATGTGCCGTCCCCGTTGCCAAGCACGACCGAGACGGTGTCTGCGTCGAAGTTGGCTGTCATGTAGTCGGCCTTGCCGTCGTGGTTAAAGTCGCCCGCCAGAACCGCGACCGGATCGCGCCCTGCTCCTACGACAACCGGCGTTTTGAAGCCACCGACACCATTCCCGAACAAGATCGCGACCTTGTTGGTTGCGGTGTTGAAACCATTTCCGTTAGTGACGGCGATATCGGGAATGCCATCCCCATTGAAATCAGCCACGGTTAAGCCATCGGCACTTGACCCAACCTTGAACTGATGCGGGGCTTGAAAAGTACCGTTACCGTTTCCGAGCAATTCGGATACGAAGCCGCCAGTAAAATTGCTCACCGCTAGATCCTGCTTCCCGTCCTTATTGAAATCGCTCACTACGACTACGAGCGGGGTTTGCGCCACGGGAATGAACGTTGGAACTCGGAAGCTGCCGTTCCCGTTTCCCAGCAGGATAGCCAGCGTGTTGGCTTCCGCTCCTTTGTTGTTGTCGAACGCGATTCCCGAATTGGCCACCGCCAGGTCCGCCTTACCATCATGGTTGAAATCTCCGACGGCGATTCCTACCGGTCCCATCCCAACTGCGAGGTTGCCCATGTGCGTGAACGTGCCATTGCCCCTGCCAAGGAATATCGAGACGGTGTTTGAACCAAGATTGGTGACCGCCAGATCCACTTTGTGATCGCCATTGAAGTCGGCCGCGACGAGACGCGAGGGTCCGATCCCGGTGGGAAGTACCGTCGGAGTGCCCAGATGTCCCAGGCCATCTCCCAGAAGAATGGAAACACCGGCGGCATTCGTCACCGCAACGTCATTTTGCCATCTCCATTGAAATCGGCGATCACAGCGTCAAAAGCCCCGCCTCCACCGGTGTCAAACAGGTGAAACTGTCGGAAGCTACCATCACGATTGCCCAGAAGCACGCTGACATTGCTGGAATTTCCGTTCGGAACCACGAGATCTGGGATGCCATCGCCGTTCAAATCCGCCATGGCAAGGTTCTTGGGAGTATCGGCGGCAACATAGTCGCGATGAGCGATAAACTTGGGGAGAGTGGCGGAGGGTCTGATTGTTGATGCTTGCTGTGTGGTACGAACCATTTGGTTGAACTTGGCGCCAGACTTTGAGATTTTGCTTGTTGCCAAGCCTAAAGCGAGAGAGGCGTTGCTGTTTGATGGCGAATCTTGCGCCTGAACGAACGTTACAAACGCCAGCAACAAAGTTGCAGGAAAGAACACTCTTCTAGCTACACGAAAATCGGTGAATATCATGGTGCACTATCCTTTATCGGAGATTGGGAAGTTGTTTTCCCAGCGGAACACGGTGCGAGAGTTTGATATTGGCATCCTGCTCGCGCGTAACTTTGTGCCCAGGGCTTGCAACCGGGCCGCCGCATTACACGGAAGCAGGTTCTCTTCCGTGTGCTCTGCGCTTCTCGTGAAAATGATTTTCACTAGAGACAACGGACTTGTTTATCTTTTATTCCAGCCTGACGCTCTAATGCTTCCAGTTGGGTCATCGCCGCCGCGATTCGATAGCGGCTTGGTGTCCTCCCATACCTGGTTCCTAAATTTGTGTGGACTCAGGGGCGGATCTGCAATCCTCAACTTAGCCAGCCCTGTAAAAAGGCTGGCGGTATCTCGACCAATCCCTCTTTGTGCGAGCAATCGCAGAAACGCGACAGGCGAGGAACTATCTCTTTTAATCTTTGTGGTGGAAGCGGCGACTTTATTTCGGCGCAGACTCAATTACGCTCTGCGGAGCATGGTTGGAACGAGTCTTAAGTTAGTGCGGTCTTCCGAAACGGGCCGTTGCTTTGCTAGTCCGCTTCTTTATCTTTAATAGCTGCCTTGAAGCCGCGAATGCCCTCTCCGATTCCTTTGCCGAGTTCCGGAAGTTTTCTCGGCCCGAACACAAGCAGAGCAATTCCGACAATAACCAACAGATGCGTGGGCTGAAACAGTCCCTCAAACATAAAAGCTCCTTGAGTATGAACGATTCTTTTGTTGGCGGTTCACGTCACAGTTGCTCTTTGCCGTCCGCGTCCAACTACTATTTCAAAACTCTGCAACCTGAAAAATATTCCTCAACCGCTGGAATGTCGGTAGACTTTCTCTGTCCAAGGTCGCCCACCTGGCAATTGGAGACACATCCGACCCAGCATTAACGAAATGGGGCTATGTACCATGCGTAGTAAGTTCCCACGCCTGTGAGCACGACTATCGACCAAAGCACCAATTCCGTTCGCATCCACCGCTTCCAGTTCTTAAAGCGAAAAAACTGCGGAAGGATCGTCGTGCCTGCGACGGTAGCAATGTAGAGTCCCAAGAGCTCGGCGGCGGCGCCTAAAAGAGCATGAATTGTAGCCGCCGCGAAATACCACTTATGCAAACGCTCAGGGATCGCTGGCCTCACTTGCACTTGAAACGAAGGCCACATCACCAAGCCGATCATTCCCAGATTCAAAAGCAGCACCGTCGTCTGGCAAATCCCGTGAGCTGCGTACCGTTTTCGTTTCGCCAGATAAGATCCTGCGAATAAGGCCAATCCCATAGCGGTCTGTACCACGAGGTTGAGATCCGCCTCAAACGTGGCGCCCGTGCCGAGGAATCCGTTTGCTGGAAAGAAGACCAACACGATTAATTCGCAAGCTCCATATCCAAGATCACAGAGGTCTTGAAAGCTGTCCCGCGGTTTTCCTTCAACAAAACGGTGTTACGCAAATGCCGTTGACTCAACCGGGGACACATTTTTCAAAAAGACGGCCTTCACAAGGCAAGTTGGTCTCGGGCCCGAACCGAACCGGTGCAAGCTCTCTGTGCTTCCCGAAGTACGCGCTTAGCAGTTCACGAAGCTGTAGGCGGGCTCGAAACAGTCGGGCCTTAACCGCAGAAGGACTCAGCTCTAGTACTTCATTAGTCTGGTCTATTGAGAGCCCTTCAATGTCCCTTAGCACAAAAACTGTTCGCAGCACTGGGCGCAGTTTTTCAGATGCATTGATTAGGATGGTACGGAGTTCAGATCTCTGGTAGAGCCCTTCGGGGTTGGGGGCCCAATCGATAACCTCGCGCGGAAAAATGTCTCCGTCTGTCTGAAAGTCGTCATCGAGAGAGACCTCTTTGATTGTGCGCCGTTTTCGCAGCTTCATGAGGGCCTGATTTACGGTGATGCGAATCAGCCACGTCGAGAATTGCGAATCTTCCCGAAATTCGCCCACATGCTGGAACGCTTTGATCAAGGCTTCCTGAACCGCGTCTTGGGAGTCTTCGCGATTGTGGATGATATGTTCTGCAATTCGGAGGAGTTTGCGGTCGTACCGGTCCACCAACTCCTCGAAAGCAGATACATCTCCATCCTGAGTGGCATGGACGAGGTCTAGATCGTCCCTTGGCTGTGCCTTCTCTGCGAATTGTGCTGAGCCTGCCATCATGTTCGTTCAACACCTTTGGACAACCCGGGTTCTGTAACACTCAGTTCGCGAGAAATCGCAACGAGTGCTGAAAGACTGCGGCCTCACTGCACCACAACCTTCCCAGTCATCTTCGGGTGGACCGAGCAGAAATAGGAATATGTTCCCGCCTTGGTAAATGTGAAGGAGAACTGTTCGTCCGTATCCCGCACCTTCGACTTAAATACTCCGTCGGTGCTGACGACCGTATGAGGAATATCGTCACGGTTAGTCCAGGTAACTGTAGTTCCGACCGATACCTTGATCGTCTCCGGGCCAAAACTGAAATTGTCAATTTTGACCTCTGCGTTTGCCCCTGCGGGCTGGTCGCTCGCCTTGACACTCGGTGATACTGTTAACAGCAGCATCGCAATCATTAGCGGTGTCAGGAAGCCTAGGATTGTGGCATTTTTCTTTGTCATTTTCTCTTCCTTTCTAGTTTTGTGTTGTTTGAGTGTTCCTGCTGATTTGCATGTTGCCGGTCTAGCCGATGATTGAATCAGCTACCGTCAGGCCGCGCCCACTTCCTGAATCCGAAGAACGGGCGTCTCCGAGTGGCGAGTCGACAACTGCCAGGCTGCGACCGCTGACTAGATAGTTCACGTCGGTGATCCCCAACACTCGCTGCAATTGATCCGCGGGCACTTTCATGGGGCCGGCCGAGGCAGCTGTTCCTGGCGCTGGTTGGGGGAATGCGGTCGACATCGCGGTATGAAACGAAACTTTTCCTTCGACTTTCTGCATGATCTGGTGAATGTGGCCGTTTAACACCGTGACGGAACCGAAGCGTTTGACATAAGACAATGCTTGCTCGCTGTCGTCAGTTCCCCATCCCCAATCGGGATAGATCGTCCATAGGGGGATGTGTGCGAAGAGCACAATCGGAGTGCTGGCAGAGCGGCCCTTCAGATCGTCCTCCAGCCATTCCAGTTGCTCGTGACCGAGCGATCCCATACCACCGGCCTTCAGGTTGGCTACGTTTACAAGACCGACGAAATGCACGCCCTTGTGGTCGAAGCTATACCATCCCGTTCCTTTCGTGTCCTTTCCATAGCGTTGAAGGTATTGCTCGCCGTTGTCGGACAGCATGTCATGCTCACCGGGCACAAAGTAGATCTGCTTCGCCGACGCTCCCTTTAGGGCCTGGTCGAGCGTGTCGAATTCACTCGGCTTCGAGAGTTGACTCAGATCGCCGGTGTGAATGATGAAATCCGGTCGTTGTGGCAGGGCATTGATCTTGTTAATTGCCGTCTGCAGAGTGGCAGTGACATCTGGATTGGCCGGCTTGTTGAAGCCGATGTGACTATCGCTGATTTGCACAAAGCTGAAGTCGCTGCTTTTGCCGGCATCCTTGCCGTGCCCCTTGGCAAATGCCCGAGAAGTAGGGATGCCACCGGCTAGAGTCCAGACCAACCCTGTGCCCGCCCATGCCATGCACTTCAGGAATCCACGGCGGTCAACACCGTCGTTGTTAAGATCTTGCAACTTCTGGTCGATGAGGTCTTGCTTCTTTTCTTGCATTTGCCCTCCGCTAATTTTTAATGCTCTGATCTGTTAACTGACACGAGTCGCTTTTATTCCACGAGAAACTTCGAGGAATCTAACCAGGTCCGATTACGCCGCTTATGACGCCTCCCAAATGTCCTGTTAGCGCCACGACGCCGACTCCTACTAACTCGAGGATGAAACGGTAGTTCGACAGGTATGTTGCCCGTCGTCGAGCGCGGCAATGCACCCACCACACCAGCCAGATCATCACGCTTGAAGCGCATGCCAGTAATAGGTGCAGTAAAAGAATTCCTTTGAGCTTCTGCCCTTCGAGTTGGAACTGCCACGCGAGGATGCCCGTGGCAAGAACTGGAAAAGTCGAAACTGCTGCCGCCACCAAGTTGTAGTAGGCTGCGACCGCAAAGCCTTGTCGTTTCGTCCACTGTGAAATCAGATCGAAAGCTACTGCTGAAATAAACAGCGCGATCGGAAAGTGGATCAGCACAACATGTTGAGCGTGCTTAGCCAGGAGTACTGTCTTGAAATCGAGAGGATTTACCATAACTGCAGTCGTTCCTATATTGGTTCAACGTTTCTTAGGTGCCCCACGGACTTCGGAGCCTGGGACTTAGGTTCGCGCGCCGTCGAAAGTTCTCCGTGCTCCGGCGCTCATCACGGATAACCGACGAGACTCCTTTTTATTCCCGCTCCGGATTTGCCATCTGATGGAATAAAACTTCTGCGTACCAGTTTTAACTTTGTGGGAATCCCCGGAGAGGGATGATGCGATGGTGAAAGTTACAAGAAGAGTTAACAATGATCTGTGAGTCTTGGAAAGCAAACGTCGGCGCGTACCTCGACGGTGAGCTTTCAGAGCGAGAGACGCGCAGCTTCGGGGCTCACGCGCGCAGCTGCGCTTCATGTTCCGGGAACGTCCTTGCAAGCATACAAGCCAAACGTGCGATTCAAATCGCGGGACGGCGTTTTACTCCCAGTGTCGACTTCCGGAAACGGGTGGAACAGAGGATCGCACCCAAACCTAAACGCAGTCACGATCTAGGATGGATGTTTGTTGCGGCGACAGTTGGCATTCTCATAGTTGGCGCGTTGAGTTCAACCTATATGGGAGCCCGGTCCGGCCGGGATCAAGTGTTCAGCGAGATTGCCGACTTGCATGTGGCGACGCTAGCGGGTTCGTCGCCTGTGGATGTTATCTCGACCGACCGGCACACGGTGAAACCGTGGTTCCAGGGCAAGATCCCTTTCGCATTCAATTTGCCGGACCTCATGAACTCAGAGTTCTCTCTACTTGGAGGCAGGATGACCTATCTCGACCAAATGCCGGGTGCACACCTGATCTACGATGTTCGGAAGCATCACATATCGGTCTTCGTGTTCCAAGAACGTTCATTGCCAGTAAAGTTGTACGGGAATTCTCTCTCGCCTAAGAACCTGTCGTTCAATGTGGAAACGTGGAGTCAAGGCGGGCTTCGCTATTTTGTGATCGGCGACGCGAATGCCGTCGACATCAATAATCTTGCGGAATTGTTCAAGACCTCCGCGTCATCGATGTGAGGTCCGGTGAGGTGACCGATTAGACGCTTCGCGCTTAGAGAAACTCGGACCGGGGGTCTAACGCTTCCGCATGGTGCGATGTAACTGCGGTTAAGGCACAAATTTATAGCCAAGGCCGTGGACTGTGAGAAGGTGTGACGGGTTCGACGGATCGCTCTCCAGTTTCTACCTTTGCCTCAGGATGTGGTTGTCCACTGTTCGGGTACAGGGGTAGTTCTTGTAGCCCCAGACTTCATTGAGAAGTTCATCTCGCGAGATCACGCGCTTGGGGTTCTTCGTCAATAACTCCAGCGTCCTGAATTCCTTTGTAGTGACCGTGATTTTCTCGCCACCACGAGTGATCTCCGTCTTGAAGAAATCGACGATCACATCCTCAAGGAAATACAGGTTCTCGGGACTGACACGTGATGCCCGACGCATTAGTGCGCGCAGGCGGGCAACAAGTTCCCTGGGGCTGAACGGTATGGTCACATAATCGTCAGCGCCCATTTCCAGGAGAAGGACCTTGTCCGCAACTTGTGGGCTCGCGCTAAGAATTACGAGGGGCCGGTGCAGAATTTTCCGTAGCGCAGTATCGTCCTCGATGACCAAAATCCGATCCATTGTGACCGGTCGCAGTTCGGACAATGGAGTACTCAAAGTTGCTGCCAAGGTTGTGCTTGCCATAGCTTTCCTCTCTCTGAAGTATCGTTCCTCCGCTCCTCCTTAATCTGCGCTGAGGGCGAGCCCCTCTCCTGTGCTTCGGTGATCGGACAAGACTTGCGATAGTCGGCTTCGGGACTGCTAGCGAGTGATTCGCGAACTGCCCTTCGAGCTCTGGCCAGGCGCGACATAACGGTTCCTAGCGGGATCGACAATATTTCCGCGATCTCCCGATACGACATTTCCTCCACGTCACAAAGGAGAAGAGTCTCCCGGCAATGCACAGGCAGATCGTCGATAGCGCTCCATACCAGTTGGGAACTTGCGCGATTCAATAGAATTGTTTCGGGAGTGTCACTATCCACTGTCGATTCCGTTTCGTCGTCATCCTCCGGGTCGATCGCGACCGTCATGCGCCTTTCGAGGTTTGAGCGCGAACTCAGAAAAGTGTTCTTCAAGATCTTGAACATCCATGCTCGGAAATTCGTGCCCGGCTGAAACGATGCGAAACTGCGTAAGGCCTTTAGATAGGTGTCTTGCACGAGATCCTCAGCATCAGTCACATCATGCGCCAGCCAGCGCGCGAAGTTGTAGAGGGAATCAAGTAGGGGCATGGCCAACTCTTCGAAACCCGCCCACGAATTATCGTTCTGTGAGAATGAAGTTCCGATTCGAACAATCTCAAGTGAACCAAGTCCAACGCGCCTCATTCGCCTCCTCCTGAATCAGTTCGAAAGCCGGTCCTTGCTAGGCTGATTTCTTCGCCTGAGAGCAAAACTCGATGACCTTCCCGCGTTGCACTTGGGGACTCCATTTCAATGGTTTCCGGAAGTTCCGCGGCACGTAAAACTCAATCACCTTTGCCATGACCATCTCCTTGACCTGCGACCTCGGCGCAATATGACGCGCCAGTTCTGAGTCGTCAATTCACTGAGGCTTTTCTCCCCATAACCGGTTCGCTGCCTGTCAACTAGTTGATGCTGAAAGGCTTAGCTGTCCACATATCCCGACGGGGAACACGACCGGGGTCTCTGAGAAGTGCTAGACTTCCGTGCAAAGTCCAAACGAGATATATGGAACCACTGCGGAACGCGGTCGTGCGATTCGGAACGTATGAGGTTTCTCTCCGGTCGGGCGAAGTGCGCAAATCTGGTCTGAAAATCAGAGTGCAGCAGCAACCGATGAAACTGCTGCAGATATTGTTAGAGCGTCCAGGGGAAGTCGTTACGAGGGAGGAATTGCGCGGCCGAGTCTGGCCCGACGAGAGTTTTGGTGATTTCGACCAGGCTGTCAACATCGCGATCGCGAAGCTGCGGAGTGCATTAGGGGACTCGGCGGAGAATCCTCGATTTATCGAAACTCTCCCAAAACGGGGCTACCGCTTCATTGCGGATGTGTCGGTGGTTGACGCAGACGCCCCGGCAAAAAGGCCAGAATCTAGCTCCGCAGACTTGCCTGCAAGCGGGCCCGGACCTCAGGTCCAAAGCTCCGCCTTCGCCGTTGCATCCAAACGTCTGCCCCGGGTGACGCGTCGTGTGATCGTCACCCTTGCAATTGTGCTGAGTTTGCCAATTCTCGCAGTCTGGATATTTCGTTCGCGTAGCCGTCCGCCCGCGCTCATCCGTTCGCTTGCGGTACTCCCGCTGGACAACTTCTCTGGAGACGTTTCACAGGATTATTTCGCCGATGGCATGACCGACGAGCTGATTACCGATCTGGCGCAGATCAGCGCTTTACGGGTGATCTCCCGTACATCCGTCATGGGCTACAAACACGCGCGCAAGCCCCTCCCGGAGATCGCGCGGCTGTTGAATGTGGACGCGGTTGTCGAAGGGTCGGTGCAACGGTTCGGCGATCAGGTGCGAATCACGGCGCAACTGATTCAGGCCCCAACCGATAGACACTTGTGGGCTCAGAGCTATGAGGGGAACCTGCGCGATACCTTGACTCTTCAAAAGCAAGTGGCTCGAGCGATTGCCGAACAAGTCAGGGCCGAGGTGACCCCACAAGAACAGGCTGCGTTGAAAAAGGCGACCGTCGTCAACCCGGAGGCTTACAACTCTTATCTTAAAGGGCGATATTTCTGGAATAAGCGAACAGCGGACGCGCTTAAGGCTGCTTTGGCTTACTTCAACCAGGCTGTTGAGGAGGATCCGAATTATGCCCAAGCTTACTCCGGCCTAGCTGACACCTATGCTCTCTTGGGAGATTGGCAATATGCCGTATTGCCCCCCAAAGAGGCACTCCCTAAGGCGAAGGCTGCAGCGATGAAAGCTCTGGAATTGGACTCTGAGCAAGGCGAAGCCCACAGCTCGCTGGCGTTCGTCCTGGATGGGTTCGACTGGGATTTAGAATCCGGCGAAAAGGAATTCCGGAGGGCCATTGAACTGAACCCCGGCTATGCAACCGCTCACCATTGGTATGCATGGCACTTGAGCCTCCTGGGCAAGTATGACGAGGCGATTGCGGAAATGAAGAAAGCGGAAAACCTCGATCCGCTCTCTCTCATTATTAACTCCGATTTGGCAGAACTGCTTGTTCTGGCGCACTCGTATGACGAATCCATTCGACAGAGCCACAAGACGCTCGATATGGATCCTGGTTTTGCCCTGGCACACAATCAGTTAGGCCAGGCTTATCTCGAAAAACGCATGTTTGGGGAAGCAATTCTAGAATTAGAAAAAGCCACGCAGCTTTCCGGAGGTAGCCCGACATGCGTAGCTAATCTCGCTCGCGCCTATGCGGCATCGAACAGACGAGCCGACGCGACGAAGCTGCTGAACGATCTCAAGCGCCGTTCGACCCCTGGCTTTTTGCACGCATCGGAAGTTGCTACGATCTACGTAGCCTTGGGCGACGAGGACCAAGCGATGATTTGGCTTGAAAGGGGTTATGAAGAACGATTTAATCCGGGCGTTCTTCTGAGGCCTGGCTTTGATCCGCTACGCTCGAACTCGCGCTTTCAAAAACTTGTCCGTCGTATTGGCCTACCTGGGTGAGGCTCGTACCTGCAGACTCAAGCAAAGAACCTCAACCTTGCTTCCTCTTACGCTTAGCTTCAAACTCGCTCATAGCAGCGTCAATCGATGGATATCAGGCCAGCTGGGTGCAAGACACAGTCGAATTCATACTGAGGACAAATTCATCCCCTCTCACCCATCCTCACCTAGTCACTGGTCGGCAATTGACAGATTTCCATTGTTCTCCGGCAGACCGCCAGAAGCAACATGATTTTGCGGAGTCGTGTCTAGCCTCTCTCTTTAGTCGATGGATGAGCAGGTCTAGTGAACTATCATGTGAACATCGAACGAAGACGCGAGTTGCTTCCGTGCGGGCTGCAATGGAGGAAACCCGTGAAGATCTTTAAGAAACCGAAGTCACGATTCTACTGATTCGATTTCATGGTACGCGGTCAGCGATATCGTGGATCAACCGGCGAAACCAAAGCAGTAAGAGCAACCAAAGTAGCGAGTATGAAACTGGCCCGATCGGTGGAACACTGGGACTTGTTTCCCGCCAAGTCCAGAGTGTGGGCGAGTTCTCTGACCGATTCCTCAGCTGGATAAATGAAGCCAGATTAGAGGAAAAAACGAGAAAGTACTACCGACATGGCTGCCAGCTATTGAAGACCACGCCGATTTTCGCCATGCGCTTGGTCGAAATTACAACTGAGGACGCTGAAAAATTGAAGTTTCCAGGCTCTGCCGGTAATGCCAACTGTGCACTGCGAACTCTGAGGCGCCTGCTTCGCAAAGCCGAAGAATGGAGACTGATTGCTCGTGCCCCGAAGATCAAACGAATGAAGGAACACGGGCGTGACGTAAGACTTGATGCTGATGCGGAAGAGAAGTTGGTACTGGCTGCGATGCGATGCAATTGGCGACCGCGCACCAAGGAACTCTTTTGCGAAATCGTCGCCTTGATGCGCGATACGGGAATGAGGAATGAACGAGAACTCTTCCGGATCCGCATCGAAAACTTGGATTGGAACAGCCGGACGATTTTCGTGCCGGATAGCAAGACGCCAGAAGGCCGAAGGCTCGTGCCGATGAGCCGACGCGTTCTTGACACTCTGAAGAAGCGCTGTGGCACGAGGCCAGACGGTTGGGTGTTTCCTTCCAAACGATCTGCATCTGGACACCTGAAATCGATCTGCAACTTGTGTCGGCAAGCCCGAAATGAGGCAGCATTACCAAAGGAACTGGTGTTGTACTGTGCGCGGCACGACTATGGAACACGCGTTTTGACGCGCACAGGAAATCTCGCGGCCGTCATGCGCACCATAGGTCATCGAGACGTGAGGTCGGCAATGGATTATCAGTATCCGGAATTGGAGGTCGTGCGCTGCAGCACTTGATTTCGACGCACGGCCGATGGCAGTGAAGAGTAGGTATGATCGGAACGTACTTCGGCACATTCCGTGTCACACCTAAGAACTACAACCGTGGCAAGTTGTTGATTGCGAACTTCAATTTGACATTGGACCACCACGCCAGCGGATAACGGCCGATTGACCGGCCAATCTGCACTCATTTTGGACCGAGGTCAGTTCTGTTGTTGCACGATCTGAGGAATGTTTCAAGCGGCGTTCCAGGTCATACGGCAAGAGATTTG
>Ga0126373_10000536_pt1 | contig 25186 bp, 28 predicted proteins | sample PanSoiMetPlot_11_FD_92545 | JGI IMG/M metagenome (GOLD analysis project Ga0126373, IMG submission 92545) | Tropical forest soil microbial communities from Panama - MetaG Plot_11 | ecosystem: Environmental > Terrestrial > Soil > Tropical forest > Bulk soil | place: Panama | collected 2016-02-17 | reverse complement strand
TAGGCGCCGCCCGCGGTGCACGAGCCCATGACGAGCGCGATCTGCGGGGTGCCCGCGGCCGACAGGCGCGCCTGGTTGTAGAAGATGCGCCCGAAATGCTCGCGGTCGGGAAAGACCTCGTCCTGTGCTGGCAGAAACGCCCCACCCGAATCGACAAGATAAAGGCAGGACAGGCGGTTTTCGCCGGCGATCTCCTGCGCGCGCAGATGCTTCTTAACGGTCATCGGGAAATAGGTGCCGCCCTTGACCGTCGCATCATTGGCGATGACGACGCATTCCTTACCCATGATGCGGCCGATGCCGGTGATGATGCCGGCGGCCGGCACCTCGCCGTCATACATGCCATAAGCTGCGAGTTGCGAGAATTCGAGGAACGGCGAGCCCGGGTCGAGCAATGCTCGCACCCGCTCGCGCGGCAAGAGCTTACCGCGCGCCAAGTGGCGGCGCCGCGCTTCCTTGCCGCCGCCCTCGTGGATCTTTTCGACCTTCTCGCGCAGATCCGCGACGAGCGCCCGCGTCGCCGCCGCATTCGCCGCGAACGCCTCCGACCGAATGTCGAGCGAGGTCGTGAGCACCGTCATCGGCGGTGGAACTTACCCTCTCGGCGGGGCGCGGCAAGGAGAAAGCGCGCTCCACGCGTCTACTTCGGTGCTGTCTGCGTTCTGTTAATCGCCTTCCGTTTAACGCTCGACGGTCTCCCACCGGTCCACGCAGCGGTTGGCGGAGGAAGGGAAGGGACGCTTCCCCGGCCTAAAACGAAGCCCTGGTCCGGCGGCTACGGTTGCTGGATGAAGCCGAACGCCTCGAAGACCTGACGGGGCTGGCGTCGGTGTGTCTTCACCGTCTCCGCGGCGCCCGCCGAGGGCAGTGGGCAATCTCGGCCGGCGGCCGCGGCGGTACCACACCCCGGCGAGGTGCTCAAAGACGAGTTGAAGGCGTGTGGCCTTTCTGCTCATGCGCTGGCTATGGCGCTCCGGCTGCCGGCCTCGCGAGTGAGCCAGATCGTCCGCGGCCAACGCGCAATCACGCCGGAAACCGCCTTGCGCCTGGCCCGCTACTTTGGCGGATCCGCCGCGATATAGTGGCGTCTACAGGTCGCCTACGACCTGGCCCGCCGAAGCCGAACTTGCTCCGAAGATGGAGGCCGAGGGCACCCCAAGTGCTGCATAATCATGTGAGGCTGGCAAAGTATTCAAGGGCAGTTCTGACTCCATGTTTCGCGCCATAATCATGGCAGCAGTGCAGAGCAAATAGACGCGGCGATCACAAATTGAATATCGAAAAATGAACCAAGAGCGCATGCCGACACGATGACCAATAGAAGAGAGCATCGCGCTTCTTCTATCTCCAACCACGTTATATGAGGAGCTTGGAACAGGGGTCACATTCTGCAATGATCCAAGCTTCTACAGCCTACTTCGAACACATTAAAAAATCTTGATGCGAAAGGCGCAACTTCTCGAGAGTATGTCTTTCCGCTCGAAGGGGCTGGCGAGGCGCTCACTGCACTGCGCGAACGCCGCATTGTGGGCCGCGCTATATTACACCTGCGCACTGGCTCAAGCGCCGGCCGAGCGCCTTCTACGGCACGGGGGTCGCCGAGCTCCTGCATATGCTGCGGCGTAACACGATCATCATCGGCGGCGGTGCCACTAATCGCGGCGTCGAGACCAGCGTCCGTGAGGCTTTCAACCTCGACCTCGCGTCTGTCGTGGTGCGCGAATGCTGCTGGAGCGGCGACGCGGCCGCCCACGCCTATAGCCTCGACAAGGCGATGAAAATGTACGCACGCATCCGGAGCCTCGATCAAGTCGCGGCGATGCTGCGAGGATAACGATAACCGACCAAGCCAACCGTTGGTCAGTCAAGGAGCAGATCGGTGCGCCCGTTGGGGGCACCTTTCGGCCTTGGCCGGAAAGACCGCAGAACCGGGTGGAGTTCCACACTACTCACACATACCGCGCATCGTCACCGAGATCGGCCGCTTTTTAAGTCAGCAGTTGCAGCCGCTGGCGGCGTTCGACGCAGATGTGCTGGGTGACGACGGCGACTACAACGCTCAGCCGTTGAGGTCGGGCGTCACGCCGACCAGAGATGGTTGCGCTTCGGGAGAAGAGCTCCAAACATTGCCGCAGCTGATGCCGCGGTCTCGCTGTACGTCTACACGAGTGCGAGCTTCAGCAAATTTGTGTTGCCGGAGATGCCGAACGGCGTGCGGCGGTAATGGCGATGATATCGCCGGGCTTCGCAAAATCCTCCTCGCGGGCGGTGCGGCAAGCGCTGGCGGCGATCTCCTTGATATCGGACGGATTGTCCATCACGCCCCAGACCAGCGTCATGCGACGCGCCACTCCTGGATCGGCGCTGAGCTCAGGATCGGCGCGACCGGCCGCTCGCGCGCGGCCCTGAGGCTCGTATAACCCGCCGTCGTATAGGTCACCGCCGCCACCACCGGCAACAGGCCGCAGCGCACGGCAGACGGTATCCCGCACCGTCGTTCGGCCCGCGGATGGGCGGCGTCGAGCGCCACTTGCTAATCCGGGTCCTCCTCCACCTCGCGGATGATGCAGTGCATCATCTGCACCGCTTCGACCGGATAATGGCCGGATGCCAACTCGGCCGAGAGCATGACGGCGTCGGCTCCGCCATAGACTGCGGTTGCCACGTCCGGGGCCTCGGCCCGCGTCGGCGTCGGGGCCGTGATCATCGCCCCGAGCATCTGCGTCGCGACGATCGCCGGCTTGCCGGCGGTTCGGCAAGCGCGGATACGGCCTTGGACGACCGGCACATTCTCGCGCGCCATTTCGACCCCGAGATCGCCTCGCGCCACCATGATGTCATCGGAGACCCGGACGATGTCGTCCAGGCAGTCGATGGCGGCCGGCTTTTCTAATTTTGGTCATCAGATTGACGCGCCCGTCAACGAGACGGCGCACTTATTCTACATCCTCCGGCCGCTGCACGAAGGAAAGCGCGACCCGGTCGGCGCCCATGCGAGGCCGAATTCGAGGTCGCGACGATCCTTCTCGGTCAGCGCGCAAAGCGGCAGGACCATGCCGACTATGCTGACGCCTTTGCCGTCGGAAAGCGTACCGCCAACGAGCACGCGGGTCTCGGCATGAGCCGGCCCGCAGGCTTCCACGACCAGATGCACCGTTCAGTCGTCGAGCAACAGCTCCACTCCCGGCTTGAGCGCCGAGAACACCTCGGGATGCAGGAGTTGGACCCGATGCTCATCGCTCGGTGCGCACACAAGGTCAAAACGGAAGCGCTCCCCGGCCCGCAGTGTCGCGCGGCCGCCCGCAAATACGCTGAGCCGCAGCTTTGTACCCTGCAGATCGATCAGCGTGCAGATCGGCTGTCCGCTCTCGCGCTCGAGCGCGCCCACAACATCGTAGCGGGCCTGGTGGTCGGCGTGGGTGCCGTGAGTAAAATTGAAGCGGAAGACATCCACCCCCTGCCTCGAACAGCGCTCGATCGCTTGCGGTCTGGAGCTGGACGGCGCCAAGGTGGCGACAATCTTGGTTTTGTGGTAACGATGCATGCATTCTTCGCGGCCGATCAGGCCGCCTTCTGCGGTTTACCCATTACGAGAATGGCGCGGAAATCGTTCACATTGGTCCGGGTTGGGCCGGTGACCACCTGATCCTTGAGGGCGGCGAAGAAGGCGTGCCCGTCATTGTCGGCCAGCTGTTGCCGCGGATGCATTCCGACGCTTTCGGCCCGCACTAGTGTATCGGGGGTAATGATCGCGCCGGCGACTTCTTCAGCGCCGTCGATCCCGTCGGTATCAGCCGCCAGCGCGAACACGCCGGGAAGACCTCCGAGCTCGATCGCGAGCGCGAGCAGGAACTCGACATTGCGCCCGCCGCGGCCCTTGCCGCGCACGGTCACGGTCGTCTCCCCACCAGAGAGGAGCACTGCGGGTGGGGCCGCCGGCTGGCCGTAAAGTGCTGTCTGACGCGCGATGCCCGCCATTACGCGGCCGACCTCGCGCGCCTCGCCTTCGATCGCGTTGCCGAGGATCACCGGGGTAACATGCGCCTCGCGCGCCATCGCGGCTGCGGCCTCCAGCGACATCTGCGGCGTCGCGATCATGATCGTCCGGGCCCGCGAGAGGCGCGGGTCGCCGGGCTTCGGGCTCTCGTCCGGGGCGCGCTTGAGATGCCGGATCAGCGCCGCCGGCTTGATGATGCCGTATTTTGCGAGAACCGCGCGCGCATCCGCGAACGTGCTCGGGTCCGGCACCGTCGGGCCGGAGGCTATCACGGACGGATCGTCCGCCGGCACATCCGAGATCGCCAAGGTCACGATCGGCGCCGGATAGGCCGCCGCCGCGAGCCGCCCGCCCTTGATCGCCGAGAGATGCTTGCGCACTGCGTTGATCTCGCCGATATGCGCGCCCGAGCGCAGCAGGGCCCGGGTGAGCGCCTGCTTGTCCTCGAGGGTAAGCCCAGGCGCGGGAAGGCTTAGCAGCGCCGAACCGCCGCCGGAAATCAGCGCGATCACCAGATCGTCCTCGGTCAGGCCCTGTACCATCACGAGGATCCGCTCCGCTGCCTCCCGCGCTTTGTCGTCCGGCACCGGATGCGCCGCTTCGACGATCTCGATGCGTTCGCACGGGGCCCCATGTCCGTAGCGTGTGACGATGAGGCCCGAAAGGGGCCAGGGCCAGTGCGCCTCTAACGCGCGCGCCATCGCGGCGGAAGCCTTCCCGGCGCCGACCACGATTGTGCGGCCCTTCGGCGGCGCTGGCAAATGGGCGGGGACGCATCTTTCCGGGAGCGCCGCCGCCACTGCCGCGTCGAACATCGAGCGAAGCAACATACGTGGTACGTCTGTCATGTCCCGCCCACTTACCACCCTTCCGCGGCCGCTCCTCGCCAGAGGCCGATCAGCTTCGGCTCGGCGAACCTCCGATCTCGTAATCGGCCGCCATTTCGAGCGCCCGCACCATCCCGGAATGATCCCAAGCGCTTCCGTCGTGCGCAGCGCAGGCATTGAACAGCTCCTGGCACGCGGCGGTATTGGGCAGGCCGATTTGCAGTGCTCTGACCCTTGCAAGGCGAGGTTCAGATCCTTCTGGTGCAGGTCGATGCGAAAGCCCGGAGCGAAATTGCGCTGCAGCATCCGTTCGCCATGCACTTCGAGGATGCGCCAACTGGCGAAACCGCCCATTAGGGCACTGCGCACCTTGGCCGCATCGGCTCCCGCCTTGGCGGCGAAAAGCAGCGCCTCGCCGACCGCTTCGATGGTCAAAGCAGGCGCGCGCATCCGCACCGAGCAATTCCTTGGGCAAGCTTCCAATGTCATGGAGAAAAAGCTTGTGTCCAGCTTTCAGTTGATGGCGCGCCATCGGTCGGCCCATCATGCCGAGCCCAATGAATCCGACTTTCATCTCGTAGCTCTTGGTTCGGATATCGTCAGTTGCAACCGAATAGTTGGAGGCCCAGCCGAGCCCGGCACCGGGCTCGACAGCGCATTGTAATCGCAGCCGATCCAGCCCGTGTAGCGTTCCCGGTCGAGCGCTTCGAACAGGAAAGTATAGTTGATCTCGCCGGTCCCCGGCTCATGGCGTCCCGGATTGTCGGCGATTTGAACGTAGCCGATGCGGGAGAGGTTTTCCGTAATCGTGCCCGCCAAATCTCCCTCCATGACCTGCATGTGATAAATGTCCTGTTGGAGCAGCAGATTGCCGGATCCAACTTCGGCGATGATCTCTAGAGCCTGCTGGCTGTCGTCGAGGAGAAAGCCAGGAATGTCACGGCTGTTCACCGGTTCGATCGGCAACCGCAACCCGGCGCTCTGCAGCTCTGTCGCCGCGAAGCGGACGTTCTCGACCAGGATCTTGTGGGCGAGGCTCGGCGTGACGCCGGGCGGCAGGACCGATGATGGTCGTGATCTGGTTTCTTTGCTCGATACCGCCGGCACCGGCCGATGCCCCCGAGCCGTCAATCAATTACAGCCTCGCTGGCTGGATCGGCAAGATCATAGAACCGGTGTTGCATCCGGTCGGCTTCAACTGGCAGATCGACATCGCCCTGATCCCCGGCATGGCGGCCCGCGGGGTCGCTGTCGCGGCGCTTGGGACCGTCTACGCGATCGGGGCGCCGATGACCCTCGCGACGGCGCTTGGCAGCACCTTGGTCGCGCATTGGAGCCTCGCGACCGCCCTGGCGCTCCTCGCCTGGTACGTCTTCGCGCCGCAGTGCGCTTCGACCTTAGGGGTGGTGCGGCGTGAGACCGCCAGCTGGAGATGGACAGGCTTTCTGTTCAGCTATATGCTGGCTCTGGCCTATCTGAGCGCATTACTTGTCTACCACGTCGGTGTTTGGGCGGGCCTCGGTTGAGCCGGGCCTTGCTCAGTCCGCACCATTAAATCTAGCTGACGCCAATAGAGATCGATGCGGTCCCGAAGCAGTCCGGACTGCAGAGCCCGGCCCGCAAATTCGCGAAAGGCGGAGCATTCTGCTAGGTCGGGGTCGTACCAAAGATTGGTGCGCCCGGGGCACAGAATTACAGCACCCACGCTGCCAGGACGGGGATGTCCTACTCGTTACTGAACAACCTGACGCCACGGAACTGGGCATTCGGGTACCGCAGGGTAATAGCCCTGATAGGCATCGCACCAATACCAAACCGCAGGTGCGGGCGAGCTGGCATAAGGGGCATAATCATAGCTATAGTCATAGCCACTGTAGTAGGGAGCCGTTGCGAGCGCTCCCCCGAGTAGCCCAAGGCCAAGGCCGAGACCTATCGCGGGTCCGACTCCCCAGCCGCCACTATGAGTATGATGATGCGAGCCACCACCTTCATCATGCCACCCGCCGCCGTGCCAATTACTGCCTCCCCCATGCCAGCCAGCGCCGGCGTTATGCCAGCCGCCACCACCATGCCAGCCACCGGCGTTCCAATTACCACCACCGCCGTGCCAGCCCGCCCCACCGCCGCCATGTCCGCCATGATGGTCAGCGAACGACGGCACAGCCGAACATGCCAACAACACAGCCGCCGCCGAAAGAGCTACTAGACGCCTACTCATGTCCGTCGTCCGAGTGTCCTGCGCGCGAAGAGAACGGTTCGGCCCAGTTCCCAATTCCTCTGCGCGTCCGTGTGATACTCCTCGCGCGACTGTGCAAGGTCTCGCAGCGGCCGCCGACGCGCTCAGCGCTGCGACAATCGCTCCGTTTGAATTGGAGGTGCACGGAAACTTGCGCGGAGTCCGCCTTTGTATCGACTGCAGGCGACAGTGGTGGCGGCAGTCACCGCGGCCGCGGCTGAACCTGCTAGCAGGGAAAGTTCCTCCACCACCAGGAGACGTCGCGCTAACCTCGGAGCAGTTTTCCTGGCGTACCTTGAGTTGCCTTGCCTTCTTTGCGCCCGCGCGGCGATCTTGGCGGACATCACAAAAATTCCCGATTCAACGGGAATAACAGGGAATTCTCTCTGGTGCGGCAACAAGGGATTGCGATGCGGATATTGGTGACGGGCGGGGCCGGGTTTATCGGGTCGGCGGTCTGCCGGCTGCTCGTCGGCGAGATCGGGGCGAGCGTCCTCAATGTCGATAAATTGACCTATGCCGCCAATCCCGCGTCATTACGGGAGGTCGCGGCCGACCCGCGCTATGCTTTTGCGCAGGCCGACATTTGCGACGGTGCGCGTATGTCGCAGCTGCTCCAACAGTTCGATCCTGACGCCATCCTGCACCTCGCCGCTGAATCGCATGTCGACCGCTCGATCGACGGCCCGGCGGAGTTCATCCGCACCAACATCGAAGGCACTTATTCTCTGCTCGAGGCGGCGCTGGGCTTCTGGCGGGAGCTGCCGCCGACCCGCGCGGCGCGCTTTCGCTTTCACCATGTTTCCACCGATGAGGTGTTCGGCTCGCTCGGGCCCAGCGGCAAATTCTCCGAGCACACGCCCTACCAGCCGAACTCGCCCTACTCGGCCTCGAAGGCGGCGGCTGATCACCTCGTGCGCGCCTGGCACCACACCTTTGGCCTGCCGGTCGTGGTCAGCAACTGCTCCAATAACTATGGCCCCTACCAGTTTCCGGAGAAACTGATCCCGCTTGCTATTCTGAAGGCGCTGCATGGAGAGGCGATCCCGCTCTACGGCAAAGGCGAGAATGTCCGCGACTGGCTCTATGTGGAGGACCACGCCCGTGCCCTCCATCTCATCCTGACCGAGGGTAGGGTAGGGGAGAGCTATAATGTCGGCGGCAATGCCGAACGAAACAATCTCGAAGTCGTCAAGTCGATTTGCCGGCTGCTCGACGAATTGCTTCCCGGCGCGCAGAAGGGGCACGATCGGCTCATTACCTTTGTCGACGACCGGCCGGGCCATGACCAGCGCTACGCGATGGATTTCACTAAGCTAGCAGGCGAGCTCGGCTGGGCGCCGCGCGAAAGCTTCGACACCGGGCTGCGCGTCACCGTATTGTGGTTTCTGCAGAATCGCTGGTGGTGGGAGCCGATCTGGTCGGCTGGCTATCGCGGCGGGCGCCTCGGGTTGGGGGGTACAGGCACGTGAAAGGGATCGTTCTCGCCGGCGGATTGGGCACGCGGCTTTATCCGGTCACGCTCGCGACCAGCAAGCAGCTGCTGCCGGTCTACGACAAGCCGATGATCTACTATCCGTTGACGACGCTGATATTGGCTGGGATCCGGGACATCCTCGTGATAACGACGCCGGCGGAGCTCCCCCGATTTCAGGGCCTGTTAAAGGATGGCAGGCAATGGGGGATCTCGATTGCCTATGCTGAGCAGCCGAGCCCCGATGGGCTGGCTCAGGCTTTCCTGATCGGGCGGGATTTCATCGGCGCTGACCCGGTGGCGCTCGTGCTTGGCGACAACATTTTCTACGGCGACGGTCTGCCGGCGGTGCTGCAGAAAGCTGCGGCGCCGCGCCAGGGGGCTACCATATTCGGCTATCAGGTCGGGCGGCCCGAGGCGTACGGCGTCGTCGAGTTTGACGAGTTCGGGCAGGCGGTCCGCCTTGTCGAAAAACCGCCGCACCCGCGCTCGCACTGGGCCGTGACGGGGCTTTATTTTTACGACAACTCGGTGGTCGACATCGCGGCGTCCTTGGAGCCCTCGGCCCGAGGGGAGCTGGAGATCACCGACGTCAACAACATCTATCTGCAGCGAGATCTGCTGAGGGTAGAAAGGCTCGGCCGCGGCTTTGCGTGGTTTGACACCGGCACGCACCAATCGCTGCTGGAAGCCGCCGAGTTCGTGCGCACGATCGAGGCGCGCCAAGGCCTCAAGATAGCCTGCGTCGAGGAGGTGGCGCATTTCATGGGGTACATCAACAGCGAGCAGCTGCTCGGCCTGGCGCGAGACTTCGCCAGCAGTGAATACGGGCGCTACCTCGAAAAGCTGGCCAGAGAGCCGTGATCGAAGGGACCGGGAATATGCGGGCGCTCCCTCTTCTGTGCCTCCTCTCGCTCGCCGGCTGCATCATAGACAACGACCCGGTCCGCGTCGAGCAGTTCGTTCCCGGTACCGAGGGGACGTTTATCTTTACGGCGCAGACCAATACAGTCATGACAGCAAACGACGACGGCGAAGCCGAGCAGATCCGGCGCGGCTGGCTCGCCGAGGAACTCGACGCTCACGGAATGTGCGGCGCCGGCTACGTGATCGAAACCCGGCAGCTCGTCCAACCGCCGGAAGCGCCCGCCAGCAACGCACACGATGTCGTCTACTCGGGGCGCTGCCTGTAGCGGCTCTGGCGCCTCAGCTTTGATCGGCAGAGCGCCACCCCTCGATGAGGGGCCCCGACTGACCGCACACCGGGTCGCGAGTCGGCAGCGGGACGCGGATGATGTTGCGCAATGCTGCCTCCCGATCGTGCGCGGCCGGTTTGCGCATGTCGGGGCTCTTACCGCCAGGATAGGCGCCAACCACGGTGAGGTCGGGGCTTGCACCTTCGTTCTTGTGCGCCACTCCGGCGGGGATCACGACGACATCGCCGGCGCCCAGCTCCACCAAGTTACCGTTTTCGCCGCCGAGTCGGACGCGTACGGATCCAGCGGTGATGCCCAGCACCTCATGCGCCGTGCTGTGATAGTGGTGGTGCGAATAAATCCCGTTTATCCAAGCCGCACCCCAACCGTTGTAGGCAAATAGGCGCTCGCACGCGCCAGCGGCGCCGGGGCCGGTGTCGAGTGCTGCTCTGTAGACGATGACAGGCAGCGTGGCGTTGTTTGGGACGTGCCCATCATCAGCGAACCGATGCTCCTCGATCCGCATGTCTTTCCCCGCCTTTGTCATTCGGCGCTCCTGCCGTAAGGAGGTCGCAATACGTTAACCGCAACATTCACCGGCGGCCCGCCGGGTAGCCACATTCTTTCGATTAATGCCTTCCATACCGCGCTATGGCAACCAAGCGATCACAGCGGTTGGTCGACAGCGGGGCGCGAGGGGCGGCGGATCCATTCTACCGCAGGCATGAAGGCCGCCGGCACATGAACGTCGTCAATGAAACACCATCGAAGCCAAGGTGATGGTAGTGGCGCATATCGCCACCCATAAGGCAAGCGACAGCAGCAAAGCCAACATCAGCGAAGCGCGCCTGCTGAGGCACGGTTCGGCTAGCCTCGCGACTTCCTCCGCTCTCGAGGTGGCGCAAGGATGCCTCCGCGGATCCGTCAGGGGAGATTTTGCTACTAGATAGCTGTTCATCGGCTGCCGTCTCCTCTTGCGTCCCCTTGTGGCCAGATGCCGATCCGACCCCGTTTTCATTTTTACCTTGCCACCCCAACCGTCACATTTCTGTCCAAATTGAGCTCGGTAGCGCCGTCGATCATCGCGCTGTCTAAGCGAAACTCGCGGTGGCACATGCAAGGTCTGGTAAATTACGCCCGAACCGCTCGGTCATCTGGACGAGCCTCTGCACCGTCGCGGGCATCGGCTTCTGCGTCCAACGCGAGGGTTAGTGCGATATCCGTGGGGCCAACGGGCACCTCGCGGTTCACGCCGAGCGTGCCACGCGCATCCCAATGGCCCTCCGCGATCACTCGTCCACTCCGGAGCTTAACACCCATGGCGGTGGCGACCGCGCCGATCGTGACGCCCGCGCAAGCAACTAGGGCCTCCAGCCGCATGTTCGCGGAGCACGTCAAGCTGCCGTTTCCGCCGGTGGCCGGATGCAGGCCGGCGCGGGCCTCGCCGCCCCAGGCGGGCACGCGACACGATCGAGATCGAGAAGCGCCTCAGCGCGTGTCTGCGTACGAGCGGTTTCCAGTTGCTAGTTTCGGCGTCCTGTTCCTACCGAGTGCTCGGGTCTATTTCCCCTGCGAGCTGAGGGTTGTCGCTCGCCGCCGCACCGGCAACGCAGTATACTCGCGGCAGCTTGGAAAAGTGGGATGGTTGTAGGACAGCCTAAACTCGCGGTAGCCGCTCTGTTTACGCGCGCCGCTGTCTAAATCAGCATCGCCGAGCAGCTACGGGCTTAGCGATAAACCTTCGATTTCGCGTCCCTTTGCCAGGTGGAAAGCTCTGCCGTAACCCATTGAAAAGATTGGCGACCTTGGCACAAATACCATACATGAATGATCTCAAAGGCTTACGCTGTCAAACCTGGCTACACGAAGCTATTGGAAATCAAAGGGTTATATACACTAGTGACAAACCCCCGCGTCTCTGCGCCGGCTCGTTCGATCTTCGGAGATGATCCCGAACACTCGGCGGCTACCGTTCAATCAGGCCAAAAGTCGGTGAACCGATCCGACGCCAGCTCGGTATAGCGCACCGTGGGCTGAATGTTCCGGTGCCCGAGGTAACGCTGTAGCGCTCGCGTGCCCCGCCCAGCGTTCGCGAGCTTGAAGCCGCAAGCGTGCCGCAGCATGTTCGGGTGAACCGGGAATGCCAACGGGCTCGCTTCGCCGACCCAGGCCAAGGTCTTGCGGAGACCGGCAGGCCGAGGCATCGCGCTCGCTTTGGAACACATGCCATGCCTCGGGCTGCTCCCGCCGCAGTACGAAGCTCCTCGCCGCCCAACGGGTGAACGGATAGCACACCGCGCTTCAGCCGTTGTGACGTGCAAGAGCCCTTGGCAAAAATCCGCCTGATCCCAGCGCAGCGCACAAAGCTCGCCGACGCGCAGGCCGTGCCGATAGGCGAGGAGGATCATCGTCGCGTCGCGGTGGCCGTAGCGTCCTCGCTTCCGCGCCGCGGCGATCAGCGTCTCGACCTAGGCAGGCGTCAGATATTCGCGCGGGCGCAGCGCGGCATTGCGTCTGCGGATCGGTGGTGCCACCGGCTCGCCAACTATCCGCAAATTCGACCGTTCGGTGGTCGGCCGCTCATCCACAGCTTGAAGTGTCCCGTTTTCAGTGCTTGGCATGTGCTCACAGGTCCGTGGTTTTCTGCGATATGCCTCGTCACAAGGAATGGTCGGGCTAGTTCACCGTGCCCTACGGCGGCGGCAAGACGCCGTTGCGATTTGACGAGGCGGGCGGCGGGCACCGTCGCAGTTGCGGGCGCTGATGCAGGAGCGCTACCTCGGATGGGTGATCGAGCAAACCTATCACGGCTGGTCGCCGATCGCGTGCGCACCAGCAAAGCTGGGAGGCAAGCGCTCGTCATACTCGACCGCGACAGACCGGTAATCCGGAACGGGTAGTCGGGCTTCGGTTTGACCGCGGCTGCGGATTTGAGGAACCGGTCTCCAAGCCGCGCTATTGAGCCTCTCCGCCGACTTTAGGCGAAGGGCGGGTAACCCATCCGGCCCCATCTTGGGCGAGAATCGCGGTGCTCAGTAGGCAGCCCGAGCATGGCGCAATTTTCGAGACATTTGTGACGCGTCACAGCAGCGAGCATTGCTGCACAGGCCGCACTCCAGCCTTGCGGTGAAATTGAGCCCGCAATCCGCTTTATAATCGAAGGGTGCCGGCCGCGCCTGTTACCCGGGACTAGGTTGCTCTCACGGCGGGACAAGAACGGACAATTAATGAGCGCGCCTCCTTCGCCGCGCTCGGCTACAATTTTCCGCACGGGGCCATCGGCCGAAACCACGAACAGAGGGAGGACGCGATGACGATAGGGAGGTTACACCGACCGTTCAATTTCGCTCGCTGGATCGACGAGCATAGCCATCTCTTGAAGCCGCCGGTTGGCAACAAATTGCTATTCGAGGACGCCGGCATGGTAGTGATGGTCGTGGGAGGCCCGAACCAGCGCGTCGACTTCCATGACGATCCCGGCGAGGAGTTCTTCTACCAGTTACGCGGCGACATAGTCCTGAAGCTCGCCGAAGCGGGCCGGATCTATGACGTGCCGATCCGAGAAGGAGAGGTCTTTTTGTTACCTCCGCATCTGCGCCACTCGCCACAACGCCCGATCGCGGGCTCCGTCGGGCTTGTTGTCGAAAACGCTCGCAGGACGGGTGAAAAGGACGGCTTCGAATGGTTCTGTTTCGGCTGCGGTGCGCTCCTCCACCGTGTCGAGATTGCCGTCGGCGACTTCGAAAAGGACCTGCCGCCGCTATTTGCCGCCTTTTACGCCGATCCCCGCGCGCGCACATGCCGAGAGTGCGGGAGCGTGCATCCCGGAAAAGAGCCGCCGCCGGGATGGGTGGTCATTCCCGAGTAAGAGAAGCCTTCTGCCGTCGAGCGGCCAGAAACATCCGGCGGTCGTCTTTTCTCGACGGCTGTGGTCGTCTCTGGATCGGCGACGGCGATGCCGAGGGTGCGGCGATGCTGCACAACCCGCATTACCATTCCAACGACGCGATACTGCCATTGGGCGCCGGCGATTGGGTGCAGCTCGCTGAATCGGCATTGTCGAAGGAGCGTGCGGCGGTCGGACAAACCTGGCTCGCGGCGCCTCTGGCGACTACCCGCAAAGTTCATGGCGTACGCCTCATTCCTCCGGCAATCCCGCCTTGCGCAGACCTTCGACGTACCGGGCCAAAAATTCCGGATTCGGAAAAGTCGGTTGGGTTGTTTTGAGCTTGCCAATTGTCAAAGCGGGCTCAAGTTCAAGCAGCCGGCTCAGCCAATCGCGGGCCTCCTCGATCCGGCCGAGATGGGCGCAGCAGGTCACCTTGATGCGCAGCGCAGGCCGGTAGTCCAGCTGCGCCGCCAGCCCCCGGTCTGCCCACTCAACGGCTTCCGAATAGCGGCCCGCAGCAAAATGTGCAACTGCGAGCCCGTAAGTGAAAGCTCGGGCTCCCAAGGGATCAAGCGGGCTCGACCTCATCGCGTGCTCGAATGCTTCGATCGCTCTTTCGAGCCGGTTCTGAGCCAGCGAGACAAACCCGCGATGCCGGCGCCGGGCCGTATCCAGGAGACCTCTAGGAACTAGCCGAACAGCCGACAATGGCGGTCGAGAAGGTGCGCAAGGCGCCGGAGAACGCAAGAGCGCCGATCAGCCTCCGACCATAAGGCTCGCGCCAGATCCGGGCGGCGTTTTGTTATTTGTCTTCCGCCCGCAACAGCCATTCGACGGTCGCGAGCTGGCCGACCACCCGGCTAACTCTCCGCCGGCAGCCCGCATCGGCGCGACCGTCGTTTTGCTCGATCTCGATCAGGGCGCGATCGAGATTCTGCCGCGCATTTTGTCCTCGCGTTTCGTTGGTCAGGCCGAGGGCGTTTTTGATGTTATCGATCCGCGCGTCGGTCATTAGGCACCCCACTATAACCCGCATGCCCTGTAAATTGACATTGCCGGCCAGGTCCCGAATCCGATCACGACAGAATTTTTTCCAATGTGAACTCCCTCACACTTCAGCGGCGGATTCTGAAATATTTCGAGCTGAGAGCGCGCGGCTCGGCGCAAAAGTCGGTTTTCAGGCAAAGAAAAAACCGGCGCCTTCTATGCTGACTAGCGCCACTACAACCACCACGCTCCGGCCCGCATGATCTCACAACTGGCAAAGAGATCGTCGAGGTTCGAACACCGCAGTTCGGCAGCACTGCGGGCCATCTCTCCGGATAGATTTTCATCATATCTTTCGGGCGCGCTGGCATTCGACACGACACCAGCTACCCTGCCAATCGCATCGCCGGGCGTATCGACGGTGTAGCTTCTCCATCTCGCTCAGATTGTCGGCACAGATATCGTTCCAGATGTCGGGCCAGACGACATTCCAACACATACCTTTTTTGGTGGCATCCATTTTTATGCGCATCGGCGTGAATGTCGCTCGATCGTCAGCTATGTGTTGCGCCACCACATCTATGACCTCCTGCGAAATCTCGATGACTGTGACGGTGAGCACCGCGGGTTTCGCCAATGCAATCTAAGCAGCAACGCCCGACCCTAACCCGTTAATCAATACGTCACGCGTCGCGCGCCCACGGGATTCGGCCAGATCGCGCGCTTCGGGTGGCGTGTTCGACATGATGATATTGCCGTCGCGCATCCGTCGCATGTACCGGCCCGGCGGGACGTATCATCCGCCCGCAGCCTACGCTTCTCAGCAGTGCAAATCGCGACTGCTCTTCGGATACCGTGAGGAAACGACATCATCTGCGGCGCTTGCTTTGTACTCTCGCCCCTCGCATTATGACGCTAAATGCAATGGCGGCTGGAGCTGCTACACGCCTACTCGGCGGCCAAAGCACGCAGGCTGCCGGGCGCATCGGACATCGCGACCGGATGTCCATCGCGACGCCACCAGTCTAGTCCGCCGAGCAGTTCCTTTGTGCGGAAGCCGAGAGCGGAGAGCTTGTAGGCACCCTTGGTCGACGCATTGCAGCCGATTCCGTCGCAATAGATAACGTAGACCTTGCTGGGATCGAGCTGCGCCGTGGTTTCGTCCGTCATCTCGCGGTGCGGCAGGTTGAGCGCGCCGGGAATGTGCCCCGCGCGATAGGCATCACGCGAACGTGCGTCGATCACGATCACCAAGGGATGGCTTGCCTGCAGATCGACTGAGAGATCCCAGGCATCGGTGTGAAACCGCAGCTTGTCGGCCATCACCGACGCCATTTCGCCTGGTTCCGGCGTCCCGTGTTCGAGCACCGCAGAAAAAGCGTCCGCCATTTGACCCTCTCCCTAAGCCTCTGCCCAATTGCTCTGGGCAACGCACCCCAGCCGATGTCGATCTCCCGGCAGTGGCTTCGCGGTACGCCAGATTTCGAGATCCTACAACCTCAAAAAGTGATCGCCCTAGCTTGCTGACACTTAACCTAGAGCTTTCTCAAAGTGAAACCGGCGCAGACCGGCGCCAGCGCTCTTGTGGTTCGACACCTCGGCGATTTCCTCGCGCACAAGCTCATACCCGGTACTGCGGTAGAGCGCGAGCGCGGCGCTCTGTATTTGAGCCGTGCTAAGCTCCAGCCGAAAAATGTTGCGACGGCGACATTCATCTTCGGCGAATTGGAGCATCTGTCGAGCGATTCCACGCCGTCGAGCGCTAGGGTCAACATACATTCGCCGCAACTCCATAGCGTCGGGTGAGGAGCGCTCCAGACCGAATGTGCCGACCAGCCGATCGTTGTGGATCACCACCCAGAAACCGCCGCCGCGCCGGGCGTAATAGGCGGTAATCCGGTCAATCTCCTCAGCCAATGCACGCTCGATGTACGCTTCGAAGGCGTCGCGGAGGTTTGGCGGACTGAGGAGCCGATTGACCGTGATGAAGAGTTGCCGCACCTGGGCTGCATCATCCTCTGTAAACGCCCGAATGGTGATTTCGGTGCTCAAAGCGAGCTGCTTCCTGCAGACGGCTCTCCTGCTATTCAGGTAATCCATCTGGAACAATCCATCGATGCCAAAGGCTCGTGCGCGTGTTGTCCCGTGGCAGGAGTAACTCGGGGTAATCCAAATTGGCAGTGTCACTTCGATCCCGTCAAGGAAATTAACATGCTCGAAAGGTGATTTGGATGCCGCATCGTGTGCAGGAACACCGGGTATCTTGCTCGGTCGGTCGTCTCTTGACGATCCCAAACTCGGTGGGCCGGACGCTGAACATGCGAACGCCGAAAATTAGCGGGTTTTTAACGCGAGCAGAATTTGCGAGTGCGTTCAAGTACGGCGCTGATACAACAGGCCGAAGCGGCAGGCGCGAGAACTCTCATATCATCGGAAGGCTCAGCCATAGGCGCGCAAGGCAAACCGCTACATTCCCTCATAGCGGGAACTGTTCTCGCAATTGGAATGTTGGGATGCTATGACGTCTGGAACAGGAATGCGAACCATGTTCAAAGCAGCGTTGCTCGGGATCGGGATTGTGACGGCTGTGGCGACTACAGCGACCGCACAAGTCTACTATCCCTATTCCTATCCTGGTTACGGATATCTGACCTACACTTATCCATGGTATGGGTATCCTTACGGTTATTCGTCCTACTACGCTTGGCCGAATTATTATCGGGCTCCCGTCTATCCGTACCGCGCTGAGCCGGCTTATGCTGATCCCTATGTCTGGTGGCGTCCCTATTCGGCCGGTGCCGGACCGAAAGCGAGTACACATGGCGGCGGCTATTGAGCGCGGAGAGTTAATGACATGACCGAGGAGGAAGCCCGCCGCCACGCAGAAGCGCTTGCCATCGGCATGGGCATTACCTTCTACGTCGTGCGCAACTCTGAAGGTGACTTCTCGGCGGTGCAAACGCCGCCGGATGACTGCGAGATCGTCGCAACGGTCGAGCCGCCACGCGAGGTGCGTGATCATAAGCTGGAATGAGGAATAACAATCGCACGGGCGGATGGCGCTCAGCGTGCTTCTTATTTGATTTGTCCAATCAGCGAATAGAGAACGTCTCGTGGAGATCAAGGCTCGGTCGAGCACCGCTTTCGCCATTTGTCGACTTCGCTTGGCGCACAGCTTTCCGTCTCGGTTTCCCGCTGGCCTGTATCTGGTGGCGACTGACGCGCCCCAGGCACGAGGGTGTTGTAATCGCCGTCTACGTCGGTGCTGACCTGTTGCTGGTGCGACCGTCGTATCGGTTTGGGTGGCACTTGCCGGGTGGAGGTCTCGGACGCGGTGAAACGCCAGAAGCCGCGGCACGGCGGGAGCTGGCCGAAGAGATTGGCCTCTCCGCGCCCACACTACGCTCTGTGGGCTCCATGTGCGCCATTTTGGACGGGCGACGTGACCGGATACATTTTTTCGAGCTAGATTTGGTCGAACTGCCAGAGCTGCAGCTTGACAACCGCGAGGTCACCGCCGCTCGGTTGACCTCACCGGATGAGTTGCAGAGCGTAACAAAGACGCGCCTCGTCGCCGCTTATCTCGCAGGTCGGCAATCGCGCCACCACCATCCAGATCCGATGGGTCCGGCTGATTCGTCAATTGCGTCGACCCTCCGAACGGCCAATGAGAACGAGAAGCCGATCTGCGGTTCGGATAAGCTTGTCAGAGACGATTGACACGCGGCAGGCAGGCCAGTTCTTCGGAAAGTATGCTATGGAGAAGTTCGTCACAATTTCAGGCTGCTCAGGTGGCGGCAAATCCACGTTACTGGCTGAACTGCGGCGGCGTGGTCATGCAATTGTTGAAGAGCCAGGACGCCGCATCGCTGTCGAGGAATTGCAGAGGGATGGGAGAGCACTGCCATGGGTGGATGCAGTTGCGTTTGCCCGTCGTGCGATAGCAATGTCGTTGGCAGATCGAGCAGCGGCGGCCGCGAATGGAGCTGCACTCTGGGTATTTTTCGACAGAGGATTGATCGACGCCGCCGCCGCATTGCAACATTTGACGAGAGAGCCGGCCATCGAGACCTTCGGCACTAGGTACGGCTATAATCGCTGCGTGTTCGTCACGCCACCGTGGCCGGAAATCTTTGTGACTGACGAGGAACGGCGGCACAGTCTCACAGAGGCCATCGCCGAATACGAATGTCTAGTGAAGGTGTATCCCACTCTCGGCTACGAGGTTTGCTTGTTGCCGAAGGTGACGTCGACGACCGGGCCGACTGCGTCCTCGCGGCATTGATGGACTAGAAATGCTGGCAGGATGGGTAAAGAGCTGAGGATCTTCTCACAGGCCGATCCCGGCTGGGCCTAGAGTGCCGCGTCGAATTATGACCGGGAGCAGAACAATAATTGCGGCCGTGACTTCCATTGCTAAGCAGACGAGCAGTGCTGCCGTGTAGGCCGCTTCCCTATGCTGGAGTTGGGCGAGCAATGACGGCCCGAACGCGAAGCTGAACTGGTTAATCGCGACGATGAGGCTGACAATGCGCGCGAAATGCTGCTTCGGGAACTCTTGCTGGACGATGAGGCCAGGAAGCGACGTCGCATTCCCAACGCCCGCCCCGAATAGCAGGCAACCCAAGTAAAGCATGAAGCTACCGGTGGCTGCTGCCAGAATCCAAATTCCGAACGCCTGCATGACGAAGTTGAGAGACGCTACGATCCGGCGGTTGTATCGGTCGAGGACAAATCCGGCCGCGACGCGTCCGACAACGGCTGCGAAAGTCGTCAAGCCGACAGCCCAACCCGCGGCTATGGTCCCGATGACCGGCGACAGAAACGCGACTTGATGTGTGAGGAGCCCTACTTGCGCAGTCAAACCGAGCGCAAAGGGAATAGAGGCCGTGATAAAGGCGCGGCTGCGCAAAACGGTCCCAACGCGAAATTCTGCAATCTTGTCGGGCGACGTCTTCGGCGGCGAGACCTGACCGAGCCCTGAGCGAAGATCCGCCTCGTCATGCTCATCGGGCCGTTTCGGCCGAAGTGCGAGCAGCGCGACCGGGATAAGCAAGGCGAGCATCGCCGCGGCTGCCATATCGAGGCCCGCTGCGAAGCCGAACCGCGACATCGACAAGACGAGCAGCGGCGCGATCACAACACCGCCCGCGCTGGCGCCATTCATCGCCCAACTGAGGGCGAGACCGCGCCGGCTCTCGAACCAAGGCGCTACGATGATGTTGATGGCGGCGCCGCTCATTGTGGCCCACCCGAACGACATAACACTGAAGCTCGCATACGCCTGCCAGAGGCTGGTTGTCAGTGTCAGCAAGACCACGCCGCTGGCCATCGCGACGGCGCCGATGGTAACGACTGATCGGGCACCCCATCGATCGAACAGCGGTCCGATGATTAAGAAGAGCAAGGCAGCACCGAGGAGGTAATACGCGGTGATTGCCGACGAGAGTTCCTCGGTTGACCAGCCGTGGCGAGCCCTTAGGCCGACCAGGTAGATGCCTGGTCCATAGAAGCCCAACCCAAACCCGAACATTCCGACTAGGAAGGCGGCCCCGACGACGAGCCAGCCGTGGTAAAGCTTTGACATCGGCGCTGGAGGCACAACGGACGCGTCATGCATGAGCGGCAGAATGATGCCGCCACCTGATCCACGCTGGCCGAGATCGGACGCGATCCTTCGATCGAGTCCGATTTCGTCTACCGAGCGCCGCCCTATTCCCTTAGTCTTATCGCATGAAGGCAGTGTTGCCCTTCGGTCTGGATTGGGACACCTGCAACCGCGCGCGTCTGGCTCGCGCCCCGGCTTTCGACGGCCTGTTTTTCACGGGTGTGCGCACAACCCGCATCTACTGTCGCCCGGTCTGCAAGGTACGCCCTGCGAAATCCGAGAATGTCCAGTTCTTTCCAACGGCGGCTGCCGCTGAGCGGGCGGGCTTTCGGCCATGTTTACGCTGCAGACCGGAAACGGCGCCAGGGAGTCCCGCGTGGAACGGGACGGCTACCACTGTTGCGCGGGGAATGCGGCTGATCCAGGAGGGATTCCTAGACAAGGCCGCGGTCACGGACCTCGCCGATCAGCTCGGAATCGGGCCGCGCCATTTGCTGCGACTATTTCTGCAACACGCGGGCGCGACCCCGAGTGAGGTCGCCGCAACGCGGCGCGTACAAGCGGCGAAACGGCTTATCGATGAAACCGCTATGTCGTTTTCCGAGATTGCCTTCGCTGCCGGTTTCCGCAGCATACGGAGGTTTAATGACACGTTTCGCGCAATTTATGGCCGTCCACCATCGTCGTTTCGCCGGATGCAAATCTGAGCCGCCGCAAGGCCAAGAATGACTCGATGCAAGTCAACGATTTCGGCACCGGCGCGCTCGTCCCCAACTGCGAGGTGACATTGATCGGGCGCAGGCCGACCGCAGACCCGTTGTTCCGCGCACCCGTTTTGGCGAAATCACCAGTTCGGAACGCAGTCGCCCCAATGCCAGTAACCCCCAGCGATCCGCCGGCGCGCACCATGCCAGCCCCAGCCGCAGCCTAGGTGCACCAGCTCGATCGGCGGTACGGTGCCAGCCTCGATCTGCAATGGCTTGGCCCGCTGCATCGTGATCGGAGCAGCTTGGACGGATACGCTGCCAGGGGCCGCCAATCCTACGAACGCCGAAACGATCGCACGCATTCGAGGAATCGGCGGCGCGTTTATTGGGCAAACGTTAAGATCTTCTAACTTGATTGCAGGTAATTTGACGCTTACCACTTTTCGGATAGCGTAATGCGTGTTTCATCTTGCATTACCACTCGCGCTGAGCGCCATCTCGCCGACGGCCCCGGCAGCTTCTGTCGTCTCGGGTGCCGTGATTGGGGTTTGTTTCTCGCCCGCGGAGGACTGTGCCAGCTTCGCGATCCAGGCTATCGGCAACGCCGAGCGCGAGATCTTGGTCAGCGGATATGCGTTGACGGCAGGTTCAAGCGTCGTCGAAGCGTTGGGCGCGCAAAGGAACGTGACGTCGCCTACTGGTGCCGCTCAGCTGCGCCGAGAGCCTTCGAGATCTGGCCCGTGCGCTCCGTGCCCGATAGCGAGAGCGCGCAGCCTGCGCACCATTTGAATGGCGGAAGATTAGCCCGAGCGCCGAGCTGATGGTTGCCTCGCAGTCTGAAGTACGGCGCGCAATATCGCCGGCCGGCGGGTGCGCCGGGCGCGAGTTCCACTTCCACCCCGATCATCCCGCCCAAAGCGCTGCGTAGCATGCTCGCAAGGCTCGTCACGGTCTTGTTGAGATCAATGGGTTCCGGCTCCAATGGCTGCCGGCGCGCAAAGGCGAGCAGCCGCGACGTCCGATTGGTGCCGCGTTCGGCAGCCCGCAACGCCGCGGTTATCCGGGCACGCTCCGGCTCGCCGGATACGCGGCCCACCAGAATTTTCGAGATTGCCAATAATTGTCATCAACAAGTTATTGAAATCATGCGCCAGACCACGGGTCAGCTGGCTGATGGCTTCCACCTTCTGTGCTTGGAACAGCGCCTCCTCGGCCCGGCGCAGCGCAGTAAGGTCGATTGAGGCGGGCGGATCGCATCTACGGAGCGCCACTATGAAGAAGCCTATGTTCGTGTTCGCATTAGCCGTCGCCGTGCTCGGCGGCGCCGTCATCATCTCTGCAATCAGCAGCCCGTACCGCTGGCACTCGCACTGGCGTGCGGTCTTCACGGCTTCGACGTTGTAGTCGCCGTCGTCGACCAGGCGCAAGCAGCTGTCACAACAATACAGCCCAAGACGCCAGAGCTTTGGCGCCCATCGGGACAGGAGTGTTAAAGAATTTCTATCGGCGCAAGAAAAGAGTTAATCTTCTGTCGGGCGAGGTTGCGCGCATAACCGACCGCCATCGGACCAGGAGCCCGATATGGACCTGTCAGCTTGGTTGCGCGGCCTTGGTTTGGGTCAATACGAGCAGGCGTTTCGCGACAACGCGATCGAGCCGGAGGTTCTGCCGCGGCTCACCGCGGAGGATCTGAAGGAAATCGGTGTCGTCCCGGTAGGGCACCGCCGAACGTTGCTCGATGCCATTGCCGCATTACGTGTGTCCGAGGTGCCCGCCTCGGATAATGCACGAGACGTAAGAACGCCGTTGGCATCGCCAGTCGACGCAGGCGGCGAGCGTCGGCAGGTGACGGTCTTGTTCGCCGATCTGGCCGGCTACACGGCATGGGGACAGCGGCTTGATGCTGAAGAGGTCCACGCGCTGCTCCAACGGTTCTTCGATCGCGTCGATGGCATCATCCAACAGCATGGCGGGCATATCACTAGGCACATTGGCGACTGCGTAATGGCAGTCTTCGGCGCGCCTATTGCGCACGACAACGATGCCGAGCGTGCAGCCCGCGCTGCCCTGGCAATTCAAGCCGCAATTCCGGAGGTTTCGGAGCAGGTTGAGCTGCCGATCGGCGTCCACATTGGCGTCGCCGGCGGCCAAGTCGTCGCCAGTCGCACCGGTAGTGAAATGTTCAGCGAATACACCGTTACGGGTAACGCGGCAAACCTCGCGTCACGCCTCACTGATGCGGCCGAGGCCGGCGAAATCTTGATGTCGGACGAGACATACGACACGCTCGCCGATCGGTGCGATTGCGTCGATGCCGGCACGCTGGATATCAAAGGCTTTGCCGAACCGGTTCGGGCATGGCGGCTTCGCGGTCTACGACCGGTTGCGCGCGCTCAGCGACCATTCGTCGGTCGCCGCGCCGAACTCCGTCTCTTGGAGACGGCGCTGGCGGCGTGCCGCGAGACCGGCCGCGGTCAAGCTGTGTATATCCGCGGCGAGGCAGGGATCGGCAAGACGCGCCTGATCGAGGAGATCCAGCGGACGGCGACGGAGATCGGGTTTGCGTGTCATGTCGCGCTCGTGCTCGATTTCGGCGGCGGCGTGGGACACGACGCGATCCGTGCGCTCGCCCGCGGCTTGCTTGACGTTGAGGTCACCAGCGATGCCGAAACGGTACGCGCCGCGGCGGCAGCGGCGCTCTCCTCGGGTGTGGTGGCGATAGACGATGCTGTGTTCCTCAATGATCTGCTCAACCTGCCGCAGCCGCCGGAGTTGAGGCCCATCTACGAAGCGATGGATAGCGGCACGCGAAGCCATGGGCGGCAACGGGTCATGGCCGGCATCCTCGATCATAAGAGCCGGGAACGACCGCGTCTGTTGATCGTCGAAGATCTCCATTGGGCCGATGAGCCGGTTCTAATGCAGTTGGCCAGACTGACGACCACCGTGGCGCAACACCCGATCCTATTGATCATGACGTCGCGCATCGAGGGCGATCCGCTGGATGAAGCATGGCGGGCGGATGCGGCAAGCGCATCGTCGACGACGATTGATCTCGGCCCTCTGCCATCGGGCGAGGCTCGCGCTCTTGCCGAGGCATTGATTGCGGCCAATAGGAGTTTCGCCGAGCGCTGTGTCGAGCGTGCAGCCGGCAACCCTCTCTTCCTTGACCAGCTCCTTCGGCATGCGGATGAGAGCCAGGCCGTTGCCGTGCCCGGATCAATCCAGAGTCTGGTCCAGGAGCGCATCGACCGGCTTGATCCGGCGGCTAAAGCAGCGGTGCAGGCTGCCTCGGTTCTCGGTCAGCGCTTTGAAAACTCGGCTTTGGCATACCTGCTCGAAAGAGCGGATTACGTCGCCGAGCATCTAGTATCGCGGCTCCTAGTGCGGCCACAGCAGGCAAACGGGAATGTCTTCCTGTTCACGCACGCGCTGATCCGAGATGCCATCTATGACACGTTGCTGCGGAGCCGGCGCCGGGAGCTGCACCGGCGCGCAGCGGAGTGGTATGCCAATCGAGATCCCGTGCTGCGCGCCGAACATCTCGATCGCGCCGAAGATCCCGAGGCGCCGCGAGCTTATCTCGCTGCGGCTCGCTCACAGGCGGCCGAATATCGGCAGGAAGCAGCGCTGCAGCTCGTCGAGCGCGGTCTGGCGGTCGCCTCCGATCGGGCCGACCGCTTCGCCCTGATGTGCCTGCAAGGCGAGATCCTGCATGACCTCGGCGCGATGCCAGAAGCAGGGCGCGCCTATCAAGCCGCGCTTGATGCGGCAGTCGACGATGGGGAACGTTGCACGGCTTGGCTTGGGCTCGCCGCAGTGAAGCGTGTGACCGATGACCTTCCGGGCGCAATGGCCGATCTGGAGCAAGCCGAGGCGGTGACGGTGCGGTATGGTCTGCTCGCAGAGCAGGCCCGGATTCATTTCTTGCGCGGCAATCTATGTTTTCCGCGCGGCGACATCGAAGGCTGTTTGCAAGAACACGGCATCGCGCTGGAGCTGGCGAGGCGCGCCGGTGCGGCAGAGCTGGAGGCGATGGCCCTCGGCGGCCTCGGCGACGCCGAATATGTCCGCGGAAGGATGATCAGCGCGCACGACCGGTTCCGTGAGTGCGTCGAGTTGTGCGAGCGGCACGGTTTCGGCCGCATCGAAGTGGCGAACCGACCGATGATGGCCTTTACCCGATGGTATGCTGGCGATACCAAGGGCGCGCTCGTGGTCGCCGATACTGCGATCGCGCGAGCGGCACGGGTCGGGCATCGCCG
>Ga0126373_10000535_pt1 | contig 25192 bp, 23 predicted proteins | sample PanSoiMetPlot_11_FD_92545 | JGI IMG/M metagenome (GOLD analysis project Ga0126373, IMG submission 92545) | Tropical forest soil microbial communities from Panama - MetaG Plot_11 | ecosystem: Environmental > Terrestrial > Soil > Tropical forest > Bulk soil | place: Panama | collected 2016-02-17 | reverse complement strand
CGGGTGGGCGTCTCGATTCCGGTGATGGTCGCCAGGTCGGCTGTCACGATGTCCTCCTGCAGAAATGTAGGGGCCAGACCCTCAGCGGCCCCGGTACGCCGCTCCCGGCCCTGGTAATGAGCCTACGCGCCGGATTCATCGCCGCCGCCCTGCGGAGATCCGCCGTCGGCCGAGCCGTTCGGAGGCGTCCCGTCAGGCGCGGAGTCGCCGTCGGCCGAGCCGCCGGCCGCCGGGCCTTCGCCGCCTTCCTCGGCAGCAGGCCCGCTCGCGCCCGCGGCGCCGTTCGCCGCCGCGGCTGGGCCTGTCGGCCGTGCCCCGGCCAGCAGCGCGTCCAGTCGCGCGCCGGTCAGCCGCCGGAAAGCCCGGTGCGGCCGGCTGCGCTCGAGCAGGGCGACCTCCAGCTGTCCGCTGGTCACTGGCTCGGAGTTCCCGTCACCTTGGCCGGCGAGCGACGCGATCGCGAGCCGCATGGCTTCGATCAGCGACATGGACGCCGAGTATCGCTCCTTCAGGACCGCCGCGACCTTGTCGGCCTGTCCGCCCACCACGACGAAGTCGTGCTCGTCTGCCACCGAGCCTTCAAAAGTGATCCGGTAGATCTCGTCGTCTGCTGTGGTCTTTCCGACCTCGGCGACGACGATCTCAACCTCGTAGGGCTTCGGGCTGTCGGTGAACAAGGAGCCGAGCAACTGCCCGTACCAGTCAGCGAGGCCACGAGCGGTCACGTCGCGACGGTCGTAGGTGAATCCCGTCATGTCGGCGTAGCGGACGCCTGCCTTCCGCAGCGTCTCGAACTCGTTGTAGCGGCCGACCGCGGCGAAAGCGATCCGGTCATACATCTCGCTGAACTTGCGCAGCGCCCTGGAGGGGTTCGGGGCGACGAACAGGATCCCGGCTTCGCACGTCATTACCACGCCGCTGCGGATCTGGGAGATGCGCTTGCGCGCATAGTCGGCCTTGTCCTTCATCACCTGTTCAGGTGACACGTAGAACGGCATCGACACCGGGGGCGCTTCTTTCGTGAGTGGGGTTAACGGGACATCATGACGCTGACTGCATCGGCGCGGGCGGCCCGTCCGGCTGCCGCATCCGCTCGGTCACGACGGCCTCGGCATACCGGCCCGACTGCTCGTCGCTCAGCCTTTCGTAACCGTCGGCCGTAACAGTCGCGACGACTGGGTAGATCCGCCGCGACATGTCGGGACCGCCGGTCGCCGAGTCATCATCGGCAGCGTCGTACAGCGCCTGCATCAGGACGAGAACAACATCCTCTTTCCCCATGCCGTCGCGGTAGAGCTTCTTCAGCGCCCCGCGGGCAAAGACGGAGCCCGAGCCGATCGTCGCGAATCGCTGCTCCTCGTACTTGCCGCCAGCCACGTCGAAGCTGAAGATGCGGCCTTGACCGGTCTCCTCGTCGTAGCCGGCCAGCAGCGGCACGGCTACGAGACCCTGCATCGCCGCGCCAAGGTTGGACTTGACGAGACCTGCCAGTCGGTTCGCCTTGCCCTCGAGCGACAGCGAACGGCCCTCGATCTTCTCGTAGTGCTCGAGTTCGACGCCGAAGAGCCGGACGAGGTCGACGCCGATACCTGCGACTCCGGCGATGCCAACACAGGAGAACTCGTCGCCGCGAAACACCTTCTCGATGTCTCGCTGCGAGATCATGTTGCCTGCCGTTGCCCGGCGATCACCGGCCATCACGACGCCGTCGGCGCAGACCGCAGCCACGATCGTGGTGCCGTGCGCGACCTCAGTGTTAGCGGCGTGACCGGACGCGCCCATAGCACCGGAATGGTGGGTTGCCCTCGGCAGCAGTTCGGGCGCGGTCATGGCGAGGAAGTCTGCAAATGACGAGGATCCGGGGGCAAGGAACGCTGACGCCTGCCACCGTGCCTGAGGTTCAAAGCCGCCCGGTTCAAAGCCGCCCACCGCGAAATCCTTCCCGTTATCCGCCACCACCGCCGGGAGGATTCGGGCGGGGCAATCCCGCGACGTCCTCGTTCCCGGAAATTAATCTGCTGCCGCTATCCGACCCTAAGCCTGCCTGCGGCCGCAGCCTGTCTCGGCATGTCGCGCAGTTACTCGCCGCCCTTCTGCACGTACGAACGGACGAACTCCTCGGCGTTCTCCTCGAGGACCTCATCGATCTCGTCCAGGATCGCGTCGACGTCGTCGGTCAGCTTGTCCTGCCGCTCTCTGACCTCATCGGCGTCCCTGACATCGGTGTCCTGCTCGTCCTCCGCCCGCCGGGGCGCCTGCCGCTGGCCGCCGGTGTCTTTCGTCGCCATGCCATAACCTCCGTGCTCCGCGGTGCCGACCGCGATCTCCACGCTATCCTCGCCTGCCTGCCGCGATCCAACCATGACGCATTGCATCGGTATCACGATGAGACAACTCATCGCCAGAATAAACACGCCCAGCCGACGTCGGCGCCGCCATATGCGGTTGATTTACGGCTTAAACACAAGATTGGCCGCTATTGCCCGGTCAGCGCGGCGACGAGTTCCGCGGCGGTGGCGCAGCTATCGAGCAGACCGCCCACATGCGCCCGAGTGCCGCGCAACGGCTCGAGCGTCGGAACCCGCTGCAGCGATTCGCGGCCAGGAATGTCGAAAATGACCGAATCCCAGGACGCAGCGGCGACTGCGTCCGGGTACTGCCGCAGGCAGCGCCCGCGGAAGTAGGCCCTCGTGTCCTCTGGCGGCTCGTCCATCGCCTTGGCGACGTCGGCCTCGGCTACCAGCCGTTCGACCCGGCCGCGGCTGCTCTGGTGGTTGTAGAGCCCGCGATCGAGCCGTACGTCGGCGTACTGGAGATCGACGAGCTCCAGCCGCGGATGACCCCACGCGAGGCCGTCCCTGGCCCGGTAGCGCTCGAGGATCCCCAGCTTGGCCACCCAGTCGAGCTCTCGTGAAAGCTGCATCGGGTCATCGGCGAGCCGGGTGAGCACGCTCTCCCAGCGCGCGAGCACATCCGCGGTGATGTCGTCCACGTCGGCGCCGTACCTGTCCTCGCTGTACTTGCGGGCGAGCTCGAGGTACTCCATCTGGAGCTGGACGGCCGTCATCTTCCGGCCATCCCGCAGGGTTACCAGGTGGCGCAGCGACGGATCGTGCGAGATTGCGCGCAGCTCAGCGACCGGGGACTCGATCGCCAGGTCGGCGGCGAGGAACCTATCCTCGATCATCGCCAGCACCAGGGCGGTGCTGCCAAGCTTGAGGTAAGTGGAAATTTCGCTCATATTTGCATCGCCGATGATGACGTGCAGACGACGGTATTTGTCCGGATCGGCGTGCGGCTCGTCACGGGTGTTGATGATCGGCCGCTTCAGCGTGGTCTCCAGCCCGACTTCCACTTCGAAGAAGTCGGCGCGCTGGCTGATCTGGAAGCCGTCCTCGCGGCCGTCGGCGCCTCGGCCGACCCGGCCTGCGCCGCACACCACCTGGCGCGACACGAAGAACGGCGTGAGGTGCCTGACGATATCCGCGAATGGAGTCGACCGCGCCATCAGGTAGTTCTCATGGCAGCCGTAGGAGGCGCCCTTGTTGTCGGTGTTGTTCTTGTACAGCTGGATCGTGGGCCCGCCCGGCGTCGCCCCGGCCCTGGCGGCCGCCTCCGCCATGACGCGCTCGCCGGCCTTGTCCCAGATCACTGCGTCCAGTGGATTCGTGCACTCGGGCGCCGAGTACTCGGGGTGTGCGTGATCCACATACAGCCGGGCGCCATTTGTCAGGATCACGTTCGCGAGACCCAGGTCCTCGTCGGTGAGCTGGGAGGCGTCCGCGGTCTCCGCGGCCAAGTCAAAGCCGCGCGCGTCACGCAGCGGGTTCTCCTCCTCGAAGTCCCACCGCGCCCGCCGGGCCCGCGCGGTCGTCGCCGCCTGGTAGGCGTTGACGACCTGCGATGAACTGACCATGGCATTCACGCCCGGCTGACCAGGCACGGAAATGCCGTACTCGGTCTCGATGCCCATAACCCGGCGCACGCTCATGCCTAAGAGCCTAATGCCGCATGTGCCGACGGCCGCACACCCGGCCTGGTCAAGACGCCACTGCTCAAGCCGCCGCGGTTACAGGTACTGGCCCGTGTTGGACACCGTGTCGATCGACCGGCCCGCTTCCGTGCCGCTCTTGCCAGAGATCAGCGTACGGATGTACACGATCCGCTCGCCCTTCTTGCCAGAGATGCGCGCCCAGTCGTCGGGGTTGGTCGTGTTCGGCAGGTCCTCGTTTTCCTTGAACTCGTCCACGCACGCCGTCAGCAGGTGTGCAATTCGCAGGCCCTTCTGCCCGGTCTCCAGGAACTCCTTGATGGCCATCTTCTTGGCCCGGTCCACGATGTTCTGGATCATCGCGCCGGAGTTGAAGTCCCGGAAGTACAGCACTTCCTTGTCGCCGTTGGCGTACGTCACCTCGAGGAACCTGTTTTCCTCGGTTTCGGAGTACATCCGTTCGACCACCCGCTGAATCATCTCGGCAACGGTCGCGTCGGCGTTGCCGCCGTGCTCGGCCATGTCGTCGGGGTGCAGCGGCAGGTCGGTCTGCACGTACTTGGAGAAGATGTCACGGGCCGCCTCGGCGTCCGGCCGCTCGATCTTGATCTTCACATCCAGCCGGCCCGGCCGCAGGATGGCCGGGTCAATCATGTCCTCCCGGTTGGAGGCGCCGATCACGATGACGTTCTCGAGGCCTTCCACGCCGTCGATCTCGCTGAGCAGCTGCGGGACGATGGTGTTCTCCACGTCGCTGGAGACACCGGACCCGCGGGTCCGGAAGATCGAGTCCATCTCGTCAAAGAACACGATCACCGGCATGCCCTCGCTGGCCTTCTCCCTGGCCCGCTGGAACACGAGCCGGATGTGCCGCTCGGTCTCGCCGACGTACTTGTTCAGTAGCTCGGGGCCCTTGATGTTCAGGAAGAAGCTGCGCCGTTCCCGGCCCGGCGCGCCCGACCCGTCCCCGTCGGGCTGGCCGGACTCCGCTACCTGCTTGGCCAGCGAGTTCGCCACGGCCTTGGCTATCAGGGTCTTGCCACAGCCAGGCGGGCCGTAAAGCAGTACGCCCTTGGGCGGCCGCAGCTTGTGCTCACGGAACAGGTCGGAGTGCAAGTACGGCAGTTCGATCGCGTCCCGGATCTGCTCAATCTGCGGCGCCAAGCCACCGATCTCGGAGTAGGAGATGTCGGGGACTTCCTCCAGTATCAGCTCTTCGACCTCGGCCTTGGGGATTCGCTCGTACACGTAACCGGACCGTGGCTCCAGCAACAGCGAGTCGCCAGCGCGCAGCGTCTGGCCAATCAGCGGCTCGGCGAGCCTGGCGATTCGCTCCTCATCTGCATGGGAGATAACCAGCGCGCGGGCGCCGTCCTCCATGACCTCCTTGAGCATGACGACCTCGCCGACAGTCTCATAGCCCTGGGCTATGACGACGTTCAGCGCCTCGTTCAGCACAACTTCCTGGCCCGGACGCAGTTCGTCGAGCGAGACGCTCGGGCTGACGCTCACGCGCATCTTGCGGCCGCCGGTGAAGACGTCGGCCGTCCCGTCATCGGTGGCCTGCAAGAAGATGCCGAATCCGCTCGGCGGCTGAGCCAGCCGGTCGACCTCTTCCTTCAGCGCGATGATCTGGTCGCGGGCCTCGCGCAGCGTCGCGGCGAGGCGCTCGTTCTGGCCGGTGATGGAGGACAGGTTCGACTCCGCCTCGCGCAGGCGCTGCTCCAGCAGGTGCGTTTGCCGTGGTGAGTCGGCAAGCCTGCCGCGGAGGGCGGCGACCTCTTCCTCGAGGAAGGAGACCTGGGTCGTCAGGACCTTGACCTCGTCATCGTGCCGCCCCGAGTGAACGCTGTCGTCACGAGAGGCCATGCCCCTCACCCCCTCCTACGAGCTGAGTTACCTAGACCCTACCTATCCAAGGTCAATACGTAACCTGGCGGCAGGCCTCGAGTCGGCATTCTGCGTTACGATCCGGAAAACTCGCAGCCTATTGCGCGTCCTCGGTCGCCGTCTTTCCCGACCCGCCGCCATCATGCACCTCGTCTGCGACAACTTCGCCTGCTAGCCCCGCCCTGGCTAGCGCCGCCTCAGCCAGTACAGCCTCAGCCAGCGCGGCTTCGGCGCCCTTCGACGGACGCCGTCGGCGCGGTGGCGCCGCCACGCCGTCAGCCAGCCGCCTGGCGGTAATAAGGAAGCCGGTGTGGCCCACCATCCGGTGATCAGGCCGGACGGCAAGCCCGTCGACGTGCCAGCCTCGCTGGAGCGTCTCCCACGCTGCGGGCTCGGCAAAGCTTCCCTGCGCCCTCATGGCGCCTACCGTCCGGGCTAGCTGCGTGGTCGTCGCGACGTAGCAGCAGAGCAGCCCGCCTGGAACCAGCATGGCGGCGGCGGCGGCCACGTGCTCCCACGGCGCGAGCATGTCGAGCACGACCCGATCGCGGTCACTCAGCCCGGCCGGATCAAGGTCGGCCACTACGAGCCGCCAGGCCGGATGCGGGCCGCCGAAGTACCGCTCGACGTTGGTCGCGGCGATAGCGGCGAAGTCCGGCCGCCGCTCGAACGACGTCAGGTGCCCAGTTTCGCCAATGGCGCGCAGCAGCCAGCAGGACAGCGCGCCTGAGCCAGCTCCGGCCTCCACGACGCGCGCACCAGGAAAGACGTCGGCCAGGCCGATGATCTGCGCCGCATCCTTGGGGTACACGACTGCGGCGCCACGGTCCATCGCGAGCGCATAGTCGGCCAGCAGGGGCCGGAACGCCACGTACGGCGTGCCGCCAGCCGAGGTCACCAGGCTGCCTTCCGGCTTGCCAATCAGGTCGTCATGCAGGAGCGCGCCCCGGTGCGTATGGAACGTCTTGCCTGGCGTCAGCACCAGACGGTGCTGACGGCCCTTGGGATCGGTGAGCTGGACCTGATCGCCAGCGGCGAACGGACCGCGGGGATGAGTGATCAAATCAGGCCCGCGTGCCGGCGAACGCGTGGTCCAGATCGGCGGTCGCCAGCACACCGTAGACCTGCCCGGACGGCTCGACGAGCAGGTACTCCGACGCTGGCGCCCGGCGGACTGCCTCGATCAGGTCCATGCCGGACAGATCGGCAGACAAGATCATATCGGGATCCAGTGTGCGGGCCAGCGAACCCGCATCGATCCACGGCCGGCGCTGCTCCGGCGTCGCGATGACGGCGCCTTCGTTAACGATGGCGATCGGCTTGGCATCGTGATCAACGACGACCAGCGCCCTAGCCTGAGCCAGGTCGGCGCGCCTGATCGCCTCGGCAAGCGGCAAATTCGGCGGGATCGGGATCGCCCGTCGCGCTAGCGCGCGAGCCTGCAGCCCTGGCAGCCGCTCACGGATCCGGGCCGAACGCAGTGCCTGCCCAGCGTTGATCCACATGAACGCGGCGACGACCACCAGCCAGACCCCGTAGGAGATCGCGAACGCGGAGTGGCGAGTCCAGGCTGCCAGAACGGCTACGGCGAGCGCGGCGGCGATGATCCGGCCAGCCCAGGCCGCGAGGACCGTCGAGTGCTCGGGCTTGCCCGTCAGCTTCCACAGGCCAGCGCGCAGCAGCTGGCCACCGTCCAGCGGGAGGCCAGGCAGCAGGTTGACGACGCCGATAATCAGATTCGCGAGGATGAGGCCGTCAAGGAGCACTCTGGCGATCCCGTGGCTCCCGAACAGCGCGCTGATGCCGATGCCGATGCCCGCGATCGCCAACGTCATCGCTGGCCCGGCAGCCGAGACCAGGAAATCCTTTCCGGGTGTCATCCCCTCCCGGTCGATCTCGGAGTAGCCGCCGAGTGGGTACAGCAGGATCCGATGCACTGACAGCCCGAACTTGGTGGCCACCAGGCTGTGGCTCAGCTCGTGGGCCAAGACGGAGACATAGAGGAGCACCACGAAGGCGATTGCGACCAGATAACGCGACACTGACCCCTGGACGGTGCCCCGTAGCGCACTAGAGTCGAGCACCACGAACGCGGCCGCGGCCAGGAACCACCAGGGCGATATATAGACGGGGATGCCAAATGGCCGCGCGATGATGATGCCCAGCCGGGGATCCGCCTGCGCGCCGCGCCCCTGACCGGGGCGGTCCGGGTGCTGGCGGTCCGCCTGCATTCCTCCTGCCACGCAATGATGCTACGCGGAGAACCGCTGGATCTGCCCATAAGGGAACGAGGCCGTCCGGCGCGTCACTAGCCACCCGTCACCGGGTGTCAGTGGTCTCCCCTAGTCTGCGAACATGAGCGACGTACTCGCGGAACGCGCGGCCGAAGAGGGCGCCGCGCCGTCAGGCCCAAGCCTGTCGCCATCGCGGGCCTCGGATTTCATGGCGTGCCCGCTCCTGTACCGGTTCCGCGTCATCGACCGACTACCAGAGCCGCCAAGCCCGGCCGCGGCGCGTGGCACGCTCGTGCACGCCGTGCTGGAGCGGCTGTTCGACGAGCCGGCCCCGGCTCGCACCCCCGCCGCCGCGCGCACCCTGCTGGCCCCGCAGTGGGACCGGCTTGTCGCCGAGGTGCCCGAGCTTGCTGACATGTTCGACGACGAGGCGCAGCGTCAGGCGTGGATTGACGAAGCGGCGCTCATGCTCGACCGGTATTTCACGCTCGAGGACCCGACCAGGATCGAGCCGAGCTACCGCGAGATGTCGGTGACCGCACAGCTCGAATCGGGCCTCACGCTGCGCGGCTACATCGACCGCCTAGACGTCGCACGGACTGGCGAGCTGCGTATCGTCGACTACAAAACCGGCGCGGCCCCGCGAGAGGAATACGAGGCCAGAGCCCTCTTCCAGATGAAGTTCTACGCACTGGTCTTGTGGCGCACCCGCGGCACAGTCCCCCGCGTGCTCCAGCTCATCTACCTCGGCAACGGCGAGATCATGCGGTACACGCCCGATGAAGCAGATCTGCTGGCTACTGAGCGGAAGATCAACGCGCTGTGGCAGGCCATTGATAGAGCCGCGACGTCGAGTGACTGGCGGCCGCGGCAGAGCAGACTGTGCGAGTGGTGCGCATTCCAGGCGCTGTGCCCGGTCTTCGGCGGCACGCCGCCGCCGCTCCCCGACCGAGCGCACGCCGAACATCCGCTGCCAGATCTGCCAGCCGGCGACCTAGCGTTGCCAAGCGCAGGCCCCGAGCTGCGCTAGCTGATGCCGTGCTTCTTCAGGATGTCTCGCACATCGTCGAGATCGTCGTCGGCCTCGGCCTTGACCGCCGACTTGCCGCGGGCTCGCTCGACTGAACCAGCCGGCTGCCCGCCGGCAGGAGACCGGTCCTTCGCGGTCCCTTCCTTGGCCGCCTTGTGGCTCTTGCCCCATCGCACGAGCGGGATACCGCCCGATACCAGGAACAGCACGGCCGAGACGCCCACGAGGATGACACCGAGCCAGACCCGCGGCGAGAGCACGACGGCGCCAGCGAACTGCACGATCGCCGAGACGATACGTCCGATGAGAGGGAGGGCGTGCGTCAGCCACGCTGCGATGGGCAGCAGCGACCAGGCAACACCGCGGATGCCGCTGCGAGCGCCCTTCTTGCGCCAGGCGATGCCGCTGAGTATGAAACCGACGACCGTGACCGCTATAAAGACAGGTCCGGCCCACCCGCTGGTGGCAAAACTAAGCCAGGTACCCACTACGGCCTCCCCGTGGCCTCGACGTGGTCATTTTTGATTGTCGCACATCAGAGCGCAAACCCGGCACTCGTCGCTAGCTGGGCCAGCGTGACCCCGGCCAGGGTGTCGAGCACGACCCGGCCGGGCAACTGCGGCACCGGCACCACGCTCGGCACGGCCACGATCCGATAGCCAGCCGCCTCCGCCGCTTGCACGCCATTAATCGAGTCCTCTAGGGCAATCGCCTGCTGCGGCTCGACCCCGAGCTTGGCCGCCGCGAGCAGGTAGCCCTCCGGGTCAGGCTTCGCATGCGACACGTCGGCCGCGCAGACGATGACGGGGAACTCGATGTCCAGCTTCGCCAACACCCCGTCGACGATCTCCGGCTCTGACGACGTGACAAGCGCGTAGGGCAGCCCGGCCGCCTGCACCTCGGCGACTAGCTCGAGAGCACCGGGTAGCACCGGCACCGGACCGTGTCTTAGCAGGTCGAGCATCGCATCACGCAGCCAGCGGGCGACGGCGGCTGGCTCGGCCGGGCGCGTTCCCTTACTCAGGAGGTACGCAACAGTCGTGGGCATGGATCCGCCAACCAGCGCATGCTGGTCACCGGGCGCCCAGGTGCCGTGCAGGTGTTCCATGACCACGCTCTCGGCCTGGAACCACAGGGGCTCAGAGTCAACGAGCAGGCCGTCCATATCGAAGGTAACGGCCCCGAGTGTCGGGGCCGCAGCTTGCTGTCCGGATCGCGACATAATGCCCTCATCCTATGGACGGCCGCTGACTTATTCGGCAAGGCGGCCGTTCTTCGACCGTTGGCCAGGGAACATAGGCTTGCCCTAACTGAGTAGGCGCGCGCGCGGACTAAGGAGGTGGCTGGCGATCGAGCTCGACGCGGCAGGCAAACTTACCTCGCCTGCGCTGATCGCTGCCTTCGAGGGCTGGAACGACGCTGGCGAAGCTGCTAGCAGCGCGATCACGCAGCTGATCTCGGCCTGGGACGCGAAGCCCATCGGCGAGATCGACCCCGAGGACTACTACGACTTCCAGGTCACCAGGCCAGTCATGGAGGTGTCCGACGGCCGCGCCGAGGAGCTGGTCTGGCCCACCACCCGGCTCGCCATTGCCCGGCCGCCCGATGTCGGCCGCGACCTGATCTTGCTGCACGGCATCGAGCCGAACATGCGCTGGCGCGGCTTCACGGCCGAGCTGGTCGGCGCGTTCACCGAACTAGGCGTCGAGCTTGTCATCCTGCTCGGCGCGCTGCTGGCGGATTCGCCGCATACCCGGCCGCTCCAGGTCACCGCCGCCACTTCTGGCGCGGAACTGGCGGCTCAGCTGCACGTAGAGCCCGTCGACTACAAGGGCCCCACCGGCATCGTCGGAGTCTTGCAGCAGGCCAGCGCCGCGGCTGGGCTGCCGTCGGTGTCGCTTTGGGCAGCCGTGCCGCACTACGTGGCCCAGCCGCCAAGCCCGAAGGCCACTCTCGCGCTGCTGCGCAGCGTCGAGGACATCCTCGACATCTCCCTGCCGCTCGCCGACCTGCCTGCCGAGGCACGAGCCTGGGAACGGGGTGTTGACGAGCTAGCCGAGCAAGACAGCGACGTGGCCGAGTACGTGCGCAGCCTGGAGGAGGCCAAGGACGCAACTGACCTGCCCGAGGCCAGCGGCGACGCGATCGCCAGGGAGTTCGAGCGGTACCTGCGCCGCCGCGGGGAGCGTGGCGAACACGGCAGCCGCTGATCCGGGGCAGCGAACGCAGTAAGGCCGCGGTGCCAGAGAACCTCGGCACCGCGGCCTTGGCTTCGCTTTACGACAGGGCCGCCTGCTCGCTCGCGACAGTGACCGGCGAGCCCACCGCGGCCTGCAGCGGGAAATGGCACGCCGCGAAGTGGCCCTCGCCGGCGAACGGCGTCATCGGCGGCTCGACTTCCGCGCAGATCTCCTGAGCCAATGGGCACCTCGTCCGGAACCGGCAGCCAGAGGGTGGGTGGATGGCGCTCGGCAGCTCGCCCCGGACGCCCTCGGTCACCTTGGCCCTCTCCTGTGCGGGGTCGGCCACCGGTGCGGAATCCAGCAGGCCCCTGGTGTACGGGTGCGCTGGCCGCAGGTAGACCTCCTCGGCGGGGCCGATCTCGACCAGCTTGCCGAGGTACATGACCCCGATCCGGTCGGACAGGTACCTGATCACCCCGAGGTCATGCGAGATGAACATGTACGTCAGGCCGAACTGGCGCTGTAGCTCCTTCATCATGTTCAGGACCTGCGCCTGGATCGACACATCCAGCGCGGACACGGGCTCGTCGGCGACAATCAGCTGCGGGTTCAGCATCAGCGCGCGGGCGAAGCCGAGCCGCTGCCGCTGCCCGCCGGAGAACTCATGCGGGTAGCGCTCGGCCGCCGTCCGCGGCAGGCCGACCTTGTCCAACATCTCGGCGACCCGCTCGTGCTGTTCCTGCCTCGACCCAATGTGCTGGATGACCAGCGGCTCGCGCAGCAGCGCGCCGGCCCGCATCCTGGGGTCGAGCGAGGCATAGGAATCCTGGAACATGAGCTGGATTTTCCGGCGCTCCTTGCGGTACTCGCGAGCGCTGCTCTTCGCCAGGTCCTTGCCGTCGAAGCGGATCACGCCGCCGGTCAGCTTCTCCAGACCCACCACGAGCTTGCCGATCGTGGTCTTCCCGCAGCCGGACTCGCCGACTAGGCCGAAGGTCTCGCCGCTGCGGATTTTGAAGCTTACGTCGGACACCGCGCTCAGCCAGCCCACCCGCCGCTGCAGCACCGCGCCCCTGGTCACCGGGTAGTCCTTGACCAGCCTGTCGAGATCGACCAGCACGTCGCCGATGCCCGGCCCCGCCGGGGGAGCCTCACCCAGCGAGGTGTCGTAGGCGGCGATCCTGCCCTTCTCGCTGCGCTCGGACGGACCCACCGGGTAGAAGCAACGGAACTCGTGCCCCGCCACCTCGCCGATCAGCTGGGGCTCTTCCTCCCGGCACTTGTCGGTCGCGTACCGGCAGCGTGCCGCGAACCGGCAGCCGACCGGGGGGTTCACCAGGTCCGGTGGGATGCCGGGAATCGAGTACAACCGGTCCCCGGCGTCCGCCGCCTTGTCCGGCAACGCCTGGAACAACGCCTCGGTGTAAGGGTGCCGCGGGTGGCTGAAAAGCGTCGTGGTGTCGGTGACCTCCGCGATCTTCCCGGCGTACATGACCGCGACCCGGTCAGCCTGGCCGGCGACCACGCCGAGGTCATGGGTGACCAGAATGACGGCCATCCCCAGCCGCCGCCGCAGGTCGTCGATCAGTTCCAGGATCTGCTTCTGGATCGTGACGTCCAGCGCCGTGGTGGGCTCGTCGGCAATCAGCAGCTTCGGCTCGCAAGCCAGCGCCATCGCGATCATCACACGCTGACGCATGCCGCCAGAGAACTGGTGCGGGTATTCCTTGATCCGCTCGCGCACGCGCGGAATACCGACAAGGTCGAGTACCTCGACGGCCCGTTCCATCGCCTGCTCTTTGGACACGTCCCGGTGCAGGAGCACGGCCTCGGCGATCTGGTTCCCGATAGTCATCGTCGGGTTGAGTGATGTCAGCGGGTCCTGAAAGATCATGCCGATCTCGTTGCCGCGGATATTGCGCAGCTCGTCTTCGGACAGGGTGCTGATCTCCTGGCCGTTGAGCTTGATGCTGCCGCCCGCGATCTGGCCACCCGGCGGCAGCAGCCGCATGATCGACAGCGCGGTCATCGTCTTGCCGCAGCCCGACTCACCCACGATGGCCAGCGTCTCGCCGGGATCTACGGAGAGCGACACGCCGTCCACGGCGTGCACCACGCCCTCGCGCAGCTTGATCTCGGTGCGCAGGTCAGTTAGTTCCAGCAGTGGCGCCACTAGGAAACCTTTCTCCTACCGGCGATGGAGCCGGGACTCGACGGCGTCGCGGAGCGCATCGCCGATGAAGTTGAAGGACACGCAGGTCATGATGATCAGCAGACCCGCCGGGTAGATCAGCCACCAGTAGCCGAGGTTGATGAAGTTCAGGCCCTGCGACAGCATCGACCCCCAGTCGGTCGTCGGCGGCGGGAGGCCGAAGCCAAGGAAGCCGAGGAGAGACAGGATCAGGATCGAGTCGGCGACCGCGAACGTCGCCTGGACGATGATCACCCCGATGGCGTTGGGCATGATGTGCCGGAACATAGCGCGGCTGCGCCCGCCGCCGGCCACCTTGACCGCCTGCACGTACTCCCGAGTGCGCAACGAAAGCGTCTCGCCGCGCACCAGCCGGGCCGGCTGCGGCCAGTAGATCAGGGCGATGAATCCGATCATCGTCAGCGTGCTCGGGTGCACGATCACGACCAGCACGATGATCACGAGGGTGTACGGGATCGACAGCACTGCGTCGACGATGCGCATCATCAGCGAGTCGACCAGCCCGCCGATAAACCCGGACGCTGCTCCATAGATGGCGCCGAACGTGCAGGCGACCGCGGCCGCGAGCAAGCCGACTGTCAGCGAATTCTGCCCGGCCACCATGAGCCGGCCGAGCGTGTCATAGCCGAGGTTGTCACACCCGAGCAGGTGCGCACCGCCCGGCGTGCAGTACGCATTCTCGATCGGCGTGCTGACCTGCTGGGTCACGTAGATGTGCGGGCCGACCCAGCAGAACAGCACGATGAAGATCACGAAGCCCGAACCCGCGAGGGCCAGCTTGCTCTCGGCGAACACTTCCCAGCCGCGGCGCAGCAGGCTGCGCGGTTTGGCGGAGATCTGCCCGCCACCGGGGGCGGTCGGCGCCGCCTCGGTGACGACGGCGCCCGACATTTCGGTGTGCGGTATGGCCATCAGGTGTACCTCACCCTCGGGTCGAGCACGGCATAGGCGACGTCGGCGAGCAGGTTCCCCACGATCGTCAGGAGCGTCGTCAGCACGGTGATCGCGAGCATCATCTGGATGTCAGTGGACAGCGCCGACTGGACGAACAGCAGGCCCATGCCCGGGTAGTTGAACACGACCTCGATGGCCACCGCGCCGCTAAGGATCGCTGGCAAACTCAGGCCTAGCAGAGTCACGACCGGGATCAGCGAATTACGGAAGACGTGGCCCCAGATCACCCGGCGCTCGCTAGCGCCCTTCGACCGGGCGGTCCGCACGTAGTCCTGGATGATGTTGTCCATCACCGATGAGCGCATGAACCGGCTCCACAACGCGAACGCCACGAACCCGTAGGTGATCACCGGCAGCACCAGCGCGGTTGGCTGGGACAGCAGCGGATTTGCGTTGTTGTACAGCGGGAACAGGTGCACCTCGACGGAGAACCAGTTGATGAGCAGGAGACCGACGAAGAACGTGGGGGCGCCGTAGCCGATGAACGAGATGCCCGTTGCTACGTTGTCCACCGCCGTGTAGCGGTGCACTGCCTGGTAGATGCCAAGCGGGATGCCGACCACCAGCCCTAGCAAGGTGCCGGTGACCGCCAGCACGATCGTGCGCACCGCGGCCGGCACCATGAGGGTGGTCACCGGCGCGTGAACCGAAATGTCATAGCCAAAGTTGCCGTGCAGCAGCTGCCAGAGCCACTTGCTGTACTGCACGTACAGCGGCTGGTCGAAGCCCCACTGCTTGGCGGTGCTGGCGATCATTGCCGGCGTCGCGCGGACCCCGAGTATCGCCCGGATCTCACCGCCGGGTATGGCATGCAGCAGCGAGAACGTGCCGACGGTCACCAGGATCGTGACCACGATGGTCTGCAGGAACCGCCTGATCAGGTAGCCCGTCACGCCGGTACCCCGCCTTCGCGCCGCCCGCGGTCAATGCCGGCGACGCCGCACACAGGTCGCATCGGGCCCCTTTCATAGTGCTCCGACCAGCCCCGACTCACAACACCCCAGATTCCGCCCGGTCTCCGCGCCGACGCTGAATCGGCGCGGAGACCGGGCGTAGTAGTACCGATCAGCCCTATCCGGGCACAGGACTTACTTGCACGTCTTCGTGCTGCACGTCCAGTACTCGGGGAACCAGGTCAGGTACGGGTTCCAGGTGGCGTTGTGCAGGTTGTTGCTGACCGCTACCTGCGTCGTCTGCCATGGCAGGAACAGGTCCGGGACCTGCGCCGCGTTGTAGTCGGCGTAGTTGTAGAACGCCGTCATGCTGCTGCTGCTCTGCGTTCCCTTGATGAGCGCATCCATCTTCGGGTCGGCGTAGCTGCCGGAGTTGTTGGAAACCCCGGACTGGTACAGCGGTTCGCCGGTCGGCTCGTAGCCGGGGCCGTTAAACAGCCAGACGCCCAGGTACGGCAGCGTCCACTTGGCGCAGGCGGCCTGAGTCGGCTTGCACGGCACGGTGTAGGTCAGCAGCGTGTCGAAGGTCGTGGGCACGACGGTGAGCTGGATGCCCGCTGCGTTGAAGCCCGACTTCAAGACAGAGGTAACTGCGGCCTGGGTCGAGATTCCCGACGTGTACAGAATCGAGAACTTCGCCTGTGCGCCCACCTTCACGCCAGTCCCGCATGCCGAACTCTCGCAGGTCAGCACACCGCCGACGACCTTCCAGCCGTGCGCCGCGAGCAGCGCCTTGGCCTTCGCCACGTTGTATGGGTACGGGCCCTGCGCGCCGTTCTCCTTCATGACCGGGGAGATCCACTGGCTGCCCGGTGGCTGCTGCGGCACGCCCGCCGTTGTCGGCAGCCAGTAGCCACGAGCCGCCGCCTTCGACATGCCCACCTGGTCGTTGAGCATCATCATCGCCTGGCGGAAGTACAGCTGCTGCAAGATCGGCCCGTAGGTCGGGTTGTTGAAGTTGATGTACGCGTAGCCAATGCCGAACTGGTACGCGCCATCGATGGTGTACCCGGACGAGGCCAGCGGGTTGCTGGGCGGCACGGGCGAGCCGGGCGTTGCGAGTGGCAGGTCAGACGGCGTGACACCGGCGTTCGGGCCACTTGCCGACAGTGCGCCGGACTTCAGCGCGGTGAAGACCGCAGTGTCGCTGGTGTACTCCGAGAACTTCAGCGCGACCTGGGCCGTCGGGGTGCCCGAGTACGCCGGGTTCGGCACGAACGACATGTTGCCGTTGACGTTGTAGGAGGTCAGCTTGTACGGACCGTCAACGACCTGCCACAGCGGGTTGGTCGCGTACGTGGACGTGGCAGTGTTCTGCGTGTCCAGGAACTTCCAGACCGCAATGCACTTGGCCCACTTGTCAGCCGCACTGTCGGCGAGGCAGCCGCCGCTGTCCGCCGCCCCGGTGGTCGACGTGGTGTCCCAGGTCAGCGGGAACGGGTACACGGTGGCCAGCTGGTTGTACGTGAACCAGATGCTCGAGTAGGTCTTGTTGAGGTTGATCGTGACCTGGTCCGGCCCGGTCATCTTGTATGACGTCATGTTGTCGGGCATCAGGCCCGGGGTGTAGCCGGCGTAGTTCGCCTTCTCCGCCTCGAGCATGTTCAGGAAGAACATGAGGTCCTTGGCGTCCACCGGCTGGCCGTTGGACCACTTCCACGACGGCTTCAGGTTGATGACCATCGTCTGGCCGTTGTTGCTGAACACCGGCAGCTCAGCCGGCGAGCCGGCCTCATCCACCGTGGTGGAGGTGTTGCTGTTCCCGCCGAACATGTACAGCGGCCGGACCAGGAGGTACTGGAAGTCCTGGTAGTTGGCCACGCTGTAGCACTTCGTGGTTTCGAACGGGAGCATACAGTTCGCCCCGGTACCGCTGATGATCGGCAGCGACGCCGTCGCACCCTTGACCGAATTGGTCGTCGTCGGCGTGCTGGTGTGGCTGGAGCCACAAGCCGTGGCCACCAAACCGACCACGGCGAGCGCCGATAGCCCTCCCGCGACGCGCCATCTGCGTCTGCGTTCAAACATGCTGTCTCCTTCGTTGCGGCGCGAATCACGCCCGAGCAGGGTCAGTTCGCCACGCGACCGTCGGAGTAGTACCCTAAAAGTAGCTAATGCGCACTTTGAGGTACCGCCTCGCTCTTCGTGGCTCACGGCTTGCTGTCGGCTGCTGACCCTCCGGTCAGCACCCGCTACCGAAGCCAGACAGGGGCACGGCTGCGCGAGCTCAGGGCTACACCCGTCCCCGGCCCCGGCTACGGCTACAACTCCTGGCGAGCCTAGTTCTCAGGCTGTGACGACTTGGTGCACGATTCGTCACAAGTTGACATCGATGTTGTCGCAGGTAGGACGCTTAGATCGGCGGCCAGGGCACAGCAGGCCAGTCCGTCGGCGGCCGCGGGTATACCTTTGCGTCCAGCAACAGGCCGATACGCTGCCGCGTGGCGTCGATCTCCGGGCCCGTCAGCCACCGGTTTAGCTCGGTGGCCAGGTGGCCGTCGGCGATGGCGTCTTGCAGCCTGGCGAGCCCTGAGACGGCGCCCTGCGGGAGCCGCTTGCCGCGCCACTGCCAGAGCACGGTTCGCAGCTTGTATTCCTCGGCGAAGCACACGCCGTGATCGCAGCCGTAGAGGTGCCCGTCAGGCGCCGGGAGCAGATGCCCGATCTTGCGGTCGGCATTGTTCACCACGGCATCGAAGATCGCCATCCGGCGCAGGCCCGCATGCTCCGAGCTTCTGGCCAGCGCCACTAGGTCCACAGCAGAATCCGCGTCAATCCACAACTGGCACATGCCGGGGCCGAACGGGCCATCCCGGAACACAGTCGGTGGCACGACATCCCAGCCGGCCGCCCTGGACACCGCGTAGGCGGCCAACTCGCGCCCGGCCAGCGTGCCCTCGGGGAAGTCCCACAGCGGCCGCTCGCCAGCGACCGGCTTGTAGACGCAGGACGCCTCGACCCCCGCCAGGCGGACTTCGCAGTACAGCGTGAAGTTGGACGCATCGACTAGCCGTCCCTGAACGTCCAGCTCGCCGCTGGCCAGCAGGTTGAGGGCGGCGGCCTCAGACAGCGGCCGATACGTGGCGGACCCGCCGGGCTCGGCCCGCACCGCGTGCTGGCGCTGGCCTCCGGGGCCAGGGTCCTCGCGGGCGACTGCCGGATCAGCCACGCGACACCCGGTGCCCGTTTTGCCGCGGGCAGATGTGCCCGTTCGCGTCCAGCGGCAGTCCGCATAGCGGGCACGGCGGCCGGCCCTGGTTCACCACCTGCAGAGCACGGCGGGAGAACGCGCGCGCCTGCCCGGCGGTGATGCGGACTCGCAACACCGCAGGGCCGTCATCGGGAATCTCGTCGGTCAGCGGCTCAAGCGGCTCGTCGGTGTCCTCCTGGGCCTCGATGATCACGCGCTCGTCGTCGTGGTCCCAGGCCAGCGCGATCGCGCCAACGCGGAAGTCCTCGGTCAGCGGCAGGTCAAGCGGGCCCTCATCGGCCAGCCCGCCCGGGGCGACCGCCGACACGCCCGAGGTGCCTCCGGAGCGCCGCAAGACCTCGTCAAGCATCTCGTCCAGCCGTTCGGCGAGCTGGCTCACCTGGGCCTTCTCCAGGACCACGCTTGTTGTCCTGCCGCCACCGGTAGCCTGCAGGTAGAACGTGCGCTCGCCGGGCTGGCCGACGGTGCCGGCCACGAAGCGTTCCGGCGGGTCATACGTGAACACCGGCATGCCCGTCATCCTCCCGCGCAACGCGTGTCAGCTGCCCCCATCAGGCACCACCGCCACCGCCGATCTCAGCGTCACTGTCGCTGCCAGCTCCCGCCGGCTTGCGCCGGTCGTGCCGTACCAACCCGGTGACGTCTCCCCCGGTGTCGTTCATGCGGAGCACGAACGGCCGGACCGGGGTGTACCTGATGACACTCAGCGAACACGGGTCCACCTGAATGCGCTGACACATATCCAGGTGCATTCCCAGGCTATCGGCAAGGATGGCCTTAATCACATCGCCATGCGAGCAGATCAGATAGACCGCTCCGGCGCCCAGCCTGGCGTTCCAGTCGCGCACCGCACCTACAGCCCGCTGCTGCATACCGAGCATGGATTCGCCGTTTTCGCCGGGGAAAGTGACCCCGCTCGGGTGCTGCTGTACGACCCGCCAGAGCGGGTCCTTGGCCAGCTTTCTGAGCGACTGCCCGGTCCAGTCGCCATAACGGCACTCGCCAAGCCGGTCGTCGGCCTCCACGGTCAGCTTGGGCCCGGTGCTGGCCTCGGCGATCGCTGCAGCGGTCTGCTGGCAGCGCTCTAGCGGACTGGACACGATCGCATCCAGCCTGACGCCCGCCAGCCGGTCGCCAAGCGCGCGGGCCTGCTTGGTGCCTCGGTCGTCGAGCACCACGCCGGGCGTCCAGCCAGTCAGTGCGGACCCGGTCGAGGCGGTCAGCCCATGCCGCACCACTAGGACTAGCGTCACACCTGCACTCTAAGTCAAGGGCCACGGCCGGCTCAGGCGCCGACCGCGTGCGCGCCGCCGTCGACGTGAACAATTTCGCCCGTGGTCGCCGGGAACCAGTCCGACAGCAGCGCCACGCAGCCGCGCGCGGCGGGGTCGCCAGTCGATAGGTCCCAGCCAAGCGGCGCTCGCTCCGACCAGACTCCCTCGAACTGATCGAACCCTGGGATGCTCCGCGCTGCCATCGTCTTCACTGGCCCAGCCGAGATCAGGTTCACGCGGATCCCTTTCGGGCCCAGGTCGCGCGCCAGGTAACGGGCGGTGGACTCCAGCGCTGCCTTCGCGACCCCCATCCAGTCGTAACCTGGCCAGGCAACGCTCGCGTCGAAATCCAGCCCCACAACAGCCCCGCCCGGCTCCATCAGCGGCAGCGCGGCCATCGTCAGCGACTTCAGCGAGTACGCCGATACATGCACGGCCGAGGCCACGTCCGGCCACGGCGTCTGCAGGAAGTTGCCGCCGAGCGCGGCGGCGGGTGCGTTCCCGATCGAATGCACTAGCCCATCGAGCCCGGGCACGTGCTCTTTCACCCGGCCGGCGAGCGAGGCGAGCTGGGCGTCGTCGGTCACGTCCAACTCGAGCACGGGCGGCGGGTCTGGCAGCCGCTGTGCTATCCGCTCGACCAGACTGAGCCGGCCGAAGCCAGTGAGTATCACCGTCGCGCCCTCGAGCTGGGCGATGCGCGCTACGTGGAACGCGATCGATGCGTCCGTGAGCACGCCCGTGACGAGGAGCCGCTTGCCTTCCAGGATTCCCATCGCGCCTGCCTTCCGCGTTCAGGAGGGAACGAGGCCGTCAGTGGCCCATGCCGAGCCCGCCGTCGACCGGCAACACGGCGCCAGTGATATAGCCCGCGTCCGGCCCGGCCAGAAACGCTACCGCCGCCGCCACTTCGTCGGCAGCCGCGTACCGGCCAAGCGGTACGTTGCCGAGGATTGCCTGCTTCTGATCGTCGGTCAGCGCCGCCGTCATGTCGGTGTCGACGAAGCCGGGTGCAACCACGTTGACCGTGATGTTACGGCTGGCTAGCTCACGGGCCAGTGACCGGCCGAAACCTACTAGGCCCGCCTTCGATGCCGCGTAGTTAGCCTGGCCGCCAGAGCCCAGCAGCCCCACCACCGAGGAAATCAGGATGATGCGGCCGCGGCGCAGCCGGATCATGCCGCGCACGGCCCGCTTGGCAACCCGGTACGCGCCGGTCAGGTTCGTGTTCACCACATCGGCGAAGTCGTCCTCGGTCATCAGCGCCAAGAGCTGATCCCTGGTGATGCCGGCGTTCGCCACGAGCACCTCGACCGGCCCGTGCGCCTCCTCGGCAACCTTGAACGCGGCGTCGACTTGCGCGGTATACCTGATGTCGCAGGCAGCAACCGTGAAGTCGTCGACCGGATCCCCCGACCTGGACGTCACCGTAAGGTCGTCGCCGCCATCGGCCAGCCGGCGCGCGATCGCCAGACCGATGCCGCGGTTGCCGCCGGTCACAAGTACGGATCGGCCCATCTGCTCTCACTGCCTCCGATTCGGGGGCGCGCCCCCCGTGCGTAGCGAGCGTACCGGTCCGGATTTGCGGCCACGGCCTGGGATAGGTTGGCCACTTGTGGAGATGCAGACAACCGGTCGGATCGATCCGGAATTCACCGCCTACCCGCTGCGGGGACTGGCTGACGCGGCCCTCCAGCGCGCTGCGCAGCTCGGCGCCTCGCACGCCGACTTTCGCGCCGAGCGGATCCGGGGCCAGCAGATCGGGCTATCCGACGGCAACCTGGAGACGCAGTTCGACAGCGACGACCTCGGTCTCGCTGTCCGCGTGGTGGTGGACGGCACCTGGGGTTTCGCGTCCGCCGTCGACCTAACCGCCGAGGCTGCAGCGCATGCGGCCGCCGAAGCCGTCGACGTTGCCCGGGTCGCCTCGGCCATGAACACCGAGCCGATCGAGCTGGCCGACGAGCCTGCCCACGGCGAGGTCACGTGGGTATCGGCGTACGAGATCGACCCGTTTGAGGTCGGCGTTGCCGACAAGATCGCGCTGCTGGCTAACTGGAGCGGGACGCTGCTCCGCGCCGACGGCGTCGACCACGTAGACGCGTCGCTCTACCAGGTCAAGGAGTGCAAGTTCTACACAGACGGCGCCACCACGGCGCTCCAGCAGCGGGTCCGGGTGCACCCGTCCGTCACCGCTGTGTCGGTCGGCGCTGACGGCCGGTTCGAGACGATGCGAACGCTCGCGCCGCCAGCCGGTCGTGGTTATGAGTACCTGACCGGAACCGGCTGGGATTTCGGCGCCGAACTGGCCGAGATTCCCGACTTGCTCGCGGCGAAGCTCGGCGCGCCATCAGTTCAGGCGGGCCGGTACGACCTGGTGATCGATCCGTCCAATCTGTTCCTGACCATTCACGAGTCCATCGGGCACGCGACCGAGCTTGATCGTGCGCTCGGTTACGAGGCCGCCTACGCCGGGACATCATTCGCGACGTTCGACAAGCTCGGGAAGCTCCAGTACGGCTCGCCGATCATGCACGTCACCGGCGACCGCACCGCCGAGCATGGCCTGGCCACGATCGGCTATGACGACGAGGGCGTACTCGGGCAATCGTGGGACCTCATTGCCGGAGGGGTGCTGACTGGCTATCAGCTCGACCGCCGGATCGCGCGGCTGACCGGCCTCGGGCGGTCCAACGGCTGCGCGTTCGCCGACTCACCCGGTCACATGCCGATCCAGCGGATGGCCAACGTTTCGTTGCAGCCTGCTGCCGGCGGACCTTCCACCGAGCAGCTGATTGCTGGCGTTACCGACGGGATCTACATCGTTGGCGACAAGAGCTGGTCCATTGACATGCAGCGGTACAACTTCCAGTTCACCGGTCAGCGGTTCTTCCGAATTAAGAACGGGCAGCTCTCCGGCCAGTTGCGCGACGTGGCCTACCAGGCAACGACCACTGACTTCTGGAACTCCATGGAAGCCGTCGGCGGTCCGCAAACCTACGTACTCGGCGGCGCGTTCAACTGCGGCAAGGGTCAGCCTGGCCAGGTGGCGCCCGTCAGCCACGGCTGCCCGGCGGTTTTCATGCGGGGGATCAGGATCCTCAACACAGTGGAAGAGGCCGGGGCATGAGCGCGCAATCACCTGAGCTAGGACCGGCGCCGCAGGAACTCGTCGAGCGGGCTCTGGCCGCCGCTCAGAGCGGCGAGTGCATCGCCATCGCCGACGAGGGATCGAGCGCCAACCTCCGGTGGGCCGGCAACTCGCTGACCACCAACGGCGTGTCCAGGTCACGCCAGCTGACGATCATCGCGATCAGCCGCCGCGATGGTGAGGCGCGCGTCGGCGTGGTTTCGAGGGCTGGGGTTCACGCGGGTCAGGTACCAGACCTCGTCGCCGAGGCCGAGCACGCGGCGACGGAGGCGACGCCGGCCGAAGACACGCAGCCACTCATCACGCCGTCCGACATCCTGAGCGGTGACGCGGGCAAGTGGGACGACTCGCCCGGCGCGACCCAGATCGGCGTGTTCGCCGGCTTCGCTGAGAGTCTCGGCCACGCTTTCGCCACGGCAGCCAGCGCTGGCCGGAAGCTGTATGGCTTCGCCGAGCACCAGCTGACCTCGACCTACCTCGGCACCTCGACGGGCTTGCGGCTGCGCCATGACCAGCCGACTGGGCGGCTCGAGCTCAACGCCAAGTCAGCCGACATGACGAGGTCAGCCTGGACCGGAACCGGAACGAAGAACTTCGCGGACGTCGACGTCGCCGGGTTGGAGGCCGATCTTGGCCAGCGCCTCGGCTGGGCCGAACGTTCTATTGAGCTGCCTGCCGGACGGTACGAGACGCTGCTGCCACCCACAGCGCTGGCCGACCTGATGATCTACATGTACTGGTCAGCTGGCGCAAAGGACGCGCTTGACGGCCGGACGGTGTTCAGCAAGCCCGGCGGCGGGACAAGGATTGGCGACCAGCTCGCCAGCCTGCCATTGTCCCTGCGGAGCGACCCGGCCGCGTCAGGGCTTGAGTGCGCGCCGTTCGTCATCGCGCACGCCTCCAGCCGCGACTCTTCCGTGTTTGACAACGGCTTGCCCAAGGCCTCCACCGACTGGATCGCCAACGGCGTGCTTACGGCCCTGACCCAGACGCGGCATACCGCGAAGCTCAGCGGCCATCCGGTGACGCCATCGATCGACAACCTGATGCTGACGGCGCCTGGCGCGACCGGCTCAACGGCGGACCTCGTGAAACGGACCAGCCGCGGCCTGCTCCTGACCTGCCTGTGGTACATCCGCGAGGTCGACCCGCAGACCCTGCTGCTGACGGGGCTGACTCGCGACGGTGTGTACCTGGTCGAAAACGGCGAGGTTACCGGCGCCGTGAACAACTTCCGGTTCAACGAGAGCCCGGTCGGCATGCTCAGCCGTATTACCGAGGTTGGCGGCACGGTGCCAGCGTTGCCGCGCGAGTGGGCCGACTACTTCACCCGGGCGGCCATGCCGCCGGTCCGCGTGGACGGCTTCAACATGTCCTCGGTGAGCCAGGCCAGCTAACCCGGCCGCGTCAAGCGTCCTCTAGGCGGAACCCGACCTTGAGGCCCACCTGGTAGTGCGCGACCTGGCCGTCAACGATCTGGCCGCGCACCTCGGTTACCTCGAACCAGTCGAGGTGGCGCAGCGTCTGCGCGGCCCTCTGTATGCCGCTCCTGATGGCCGGCTCGATGCCCTCGGGTGAGGTACCCACGATCTCGGTGACGCGGTAGGTGCGATCGGTCATGCTGTTCTCCCGGTGCCAGCCGTAAGGTAACTAGTCATCCTGCGCGGGCTAGCGCCGCCGCAGCCGATACGCGGCTAGCCCGTAGATCGCCGCTAGTACTACCCAGATCACAGCCAGCCTGCCGCCATGGCCCGCGGCGCGCCAGTTCCGCTCTGCTCATCGACATTCGCCAGGAACGACTGGACCACCGCATCGCCATATTCCTGGCTGCAGCCCGGACGTCCTGTGCGGTCAGCGGCACGTCACTCATGCGGCGCACAGTAGCTCAAGCCGACGCCGCCACGGCGCAGGCGCGCCTTGGCCAGATATCGCACTGGCCACGACCTGCTCTCCTGGCTGGCGGCCAGGCCCGCCGCGGCATAACGTTGTGAGTGTGAAGGCAGTTCAGCATCCCCGGCGTGACCAGGCCCATCTTGTGACCGAGGCCCGGCCCGGGCTGTCGCAGGACATCTCATACCGGGAGCGCCGCTACCTGATCATGATGGGCAT
>Ga0126373_10000534_pt1 | contig 25202 bp, 25 predicted proteins | sample PanSoiMetPlot_11_FD_92545 | JGI IMG/M metagenome (GOLD analysis project Ga0126373, IMG submission 92545) | Tropical forest soil microbial communities from Panama - MetaG Plot_11 | ecosystem: Environmental > Terrestrial > Soil > Tropical forest > Bulk soil | place: Panama | collected 2016-02-17 | reverse complement strand
GTGGCGGATCGCCTTCTAGCAGGAAGTGAACACGTGCCCCGGCAGCCAGCTGGCCGCCGGGGCACGTGTTTTACTGCCCGGCCGGTGTGGGCCGCCGGCAGCAAGGCAACCCGATGTCTAAACATCCTGTCTATTACTGTTTATACATTTTCGTCCGATAATCGCACCGGGGCGCGCGTACAAGGTGTGATGCAGAGATCACTGTGTGACTCAGGTGGCTCCTGTTGACATGACGGTCAGTAGCGGTTTAAATACTTCGAGTTCACGCTTAACGGCGACGGCTCGCTGACCCCCGTGACCGCGACGCCTAGCCAGATTGACGATGATGTGGGGCACCCCCCGTGCCTGCGCTCTGGACCCTGCGCGGCTGGTGTGTGCAGGGTCGGCGGCAGTCGTCGCCTCGTAAGGAGGCGACATCTTGAAGTCCATGAGCGCCATCGCGACGCGCGACCATCATGTCTACGAGACCGAACTCGCCCGCCACGAGCGGGCCCTGTATCCGGCGGCTCTGCGAATGACCAGGAATCCGAGCGACGCCGAGGACCTGGTGCAGGAGAGCATGACCAGGGCCTACGCCGGATTGCGGCATTTCACGCCCGGCACGAACTCGCGGGCATGGCTCTTTCGCATCCTGGCTAACACCTTCGTCAGCACCTACCGCAAGCGTCAGCGCGAGGTCGCGCAGGTGCTGAGCCCGGAATTCGAGTCACTGATCACGGCAGGGGTCGATACGGCCTCGGCTCCGCCCTCGTGCGCGCAGTCGGCGGAGGACGCTGTCCTCGGCCAGTTTGCGTATTCCGATGTCCGCCGAGCGCTCGCAGACCTGCCGGAGTGCTACCGGGCGACGATCTACCTCGCTGACGTCGAGGGATATCCGTACCGAGACATTGCCGAGATGCTGAGCGTGCCGATCGGAACCGTCATGTCCAGGCTCCACCGGGCCCGTGGCATGCTGCGAAAGCGCCTGGTCGCCTACGCGTGAGCCTCGCGGCGAGACAGGATGGTCCCATGACCTACCGATACTCCCCGGGCTGGCGCGGTGTCACGATCGCGGTCGTGCCGCCGCTGTCGCGCGCGATTGCCGGCCGCGACTGGCGGGGCATGGAGCACGTCCCCCGAGAGGGCGGACTGATCGTGGCAGCCAACCACATCTCCGAGGCGGATCCGCTCGCGCTCTGTTATTACCTGTGGGCCAGCGGTCATTATCCGGTGTTCCTGGCGAAGTCATCGCTGTTTAGCCGCGGCTTCGTGGCCCGGGTCGTACGGGGCACCGGACAGATTCCCGTCGACCGCGACGGCGGCGCGGCCGCGGCCCTGAAGCCGGCCGAGGATGCGCTTGCGGCGGGTCAGTGCGTCGTGGTCTATCCAGAAGGCACCTGTACCCGCGATCCGGATCTGTGGCCGATGACCGGGCAGACCGGCGCAGCGCGGCTGGCACTGGCCACCGGCACTCCGGTACTTCCGCTTGCCTCCTGGGGTGCACACGAGCTGCTGCCGTATCGCAAGGGAGAGAAGGGCGGCCTGGCCGGAACTCTCAAGCCCGGACTCCATCCGTTCCCACGCAAGTCGATGAAGGTCATCGCTGGCCAGCCGGTGGACCTCAGCAGCTACCAAGGGCAACCGCTGACCGCTGCCACGCTGCGGGCAGCAACAGCGGACATCATGCGCGCCATCGCGCTGCTCGTCGGCGAGCTACGCGGCGAGTCGCCGCCCGCCGAGCTGTATGACCACCACAAGGCGATCGAACAGCGCCGGGCCGCCGCGCCGCCGACGTAGCAGGATGGATCCCTCGCGCGCGCTACGGCAGATCGCCTTCGAGCTGGAACGCGCCGGCGCGCCCACCTATCGCGTGCAGGCTTTCCGGCGGGCGGCCGCCGTCCTGACCACGCTGCCGGACGGGGAGCTAGCCCGCCGGATCGCCGACGGCACCCTGGAGGATCTGCGGGGGATCGGCCCGGCTACCGCGACCGCCATCGCTCAGGCCGCGGCCGGCGACCGGCCCGAGTATCTGGCGAGGCTCGAGGCGGAGTACCAGGCGCCGCCCCAGACCGCCATCAGGGCGGCCCTGCGCGGTGACTGCCATACGCACTCCGACTGGTCCGACGGCGGCAGCTCGCCCATGGAAATGGCCGACGCGGCACGCATTCTCGGGCACGAGTGGATCGCGCTGACCGACCACTCGCCCCGGCTTACGGTGGCGAACGGCCTGTCTGTCGAGCGGCTGACGGCGCAGCTCGCGCTCGTCGAGAAACTGAACGCTGACCTGGCGCCGTTCCGCATCCTCACCGGCATCGAGGTTGACATCCTCGAGGACGGCGGCCTTGACCAGCGCGATGACCTGCTGGCGCGGCTCGACGTGGTGGTCGCCAGCGTGCACTCCCAGCTGCGGATGCCGGCGGCGCCCATGACCGCCCGGATGGTCGCGGCCATCGCGAGCCCGCACGTTGACGTGCTCGGCCACTGCACCGGCCGGATGCGGGCGGGCCGCCGCAACCGGCCGGAGTCGGAGTTTGATGCGGCGGCTGTCTTCGCGGCGTGCCGGGACAACGGCGTGGCAGTCGAGATCAACTGCCGCCCGGAACGCCAGGATCCGCCGGATGACCTGCTCAGGGACGCTGCCGCCGCTGGCTGCCTTTTCGCCATCGACACCGATGCGCACGCACCGGGTCAGCTGGACTGGCTCGACAATGGATGTGAGCGAGCCGAACGGGCGGGCATCACTCCCGACCGGGTGCTCAACACGCGAAGCGCTGACCAGGTTGCCGTTCGTTAGCTACAGCTACGCACCGTCGTCCGCCACCGCAGGTAACTAGCCAGCGTGTCAGCCCGTCACTGGCAACCTGGTGTGCACCGGGGTCGGAGTCGGGGCCCCTGGCGTCGCGCTGAGCACATTAATGAACGCCGACAGCTCATCCCCGGCGGCGTGCAAGAACCTGACGAAATCTTGCATGAGGCCAATTGCGGTGCCCGGGTGATCTCCGATGAGCAGTACCAGGAGCACTATCAGCGTCCAGCCGAGGGCCCTGCCCATGACTCACTTCCCGCTGCGCTGCGCCTCTCCATCACTCGTCCGGCCCGTATTTCGATTTCATTCGTGGCTGGTGCCGCTTGATCCATGCGCCGAACGGGTGGGTGCAGAAGCCCTGCAACTCCCAGCCGGCGTTGATCAAGCGCTCCACGCGCCGGGCAAGCTTCTTGGCATCAGCGTCGGTGATGTTCCCGCTGTGGTCGCGGATGTGGAACTGAATGTCACCCATCGTGTCTTCATCATCACGGTCGTGCACGCTGATGAACCGTATCTGCCACATGCCCCCCGGTACCCGAACCTTAATAAAGCATTCGCATGGTTCCCTGATCCCGTGACCGGGTCCATCAGTTCGAGCGGGCGGGCATCACTCCCGACCGGGTGCTCAACACCAGGGCCAGGGCTGACCTGATCCGGTGATCTTGAGCTGCGGGGCGCCCAATAATCGGCGGGGATTGTCGTAGCTAGCTGGGATAATGATGACGTGATCGATACTGCCAGCAGCGCGCTCGTCGGCCGGGCGACCGAGCTCACGCGGATGCGGGCCCTGCTGAGTGACGCTGAGGCCGGGCATCCTGTCGTCCTGCTGGTGAGTGGCGATGCCGGGGTGGGCAAGACCCGGCTCATTCTGGAGCTGGCGGCCGAGGCGTCCGTGCGCGGGTTCACCACCCTGTCTGGCCGGTGCGCTGAGCTAGCGGAGACAATCCCGTATCTGCCGCTCGCCGACGCGCTGCGCGGCGCGGGCACCGGTCGGCTTGCCGAAGCTGTGGCGGCCCGGCCGGTGCTGGCCAGCCTGCTGCCGGACCGGGAGCTCATCAGGCAGCCTGGGGACCTTCCTGGCGTCGCCCAGCAGCAGCTGTTCGGTGCCGTTCTGGGCATGCTGAGCGAGCTCGCCTCGGCAAGCCCGGTCCTACTCGTGCTCGAGGACCTGCACTGGGCCGACCGATCGACCCGAGATCTGGTCACCTTCCTCAGCCGGGTGCTACGAGCCGAGCGGATCGCGCTGGTGCTGAGCTACCGCAGCGACGACATGCACCGGTCGCATCCGCTGCGGCCACTAGTTGCCGAGCTGCAGCGGCTGCCCCAGGTGACAGCCATCGAGGTCGGGCCGCTCGATCCCGCCGCCATGGCGCAGCACCTGACTCAGCTGGCTGGCGGGCTGCCGGATGCGACCGCCATCAGCCGGGTGATCGAGCGGGCCGAGGGGAATCCGTACTTTGCCGAGGAGCTGCTCGCTACCTCCGCCGGCAGCGGCGACCTGCCGAGCGGGCTGGCCGACCTGCTGGTCGCGCGCACCATTGGTCTGTCCGAGGCGGCGCAGCAAGTCCTCCGCGCCGCGGCAGTCAGCGGACGGCGGATCGACGACGAACTGGTCATGTGCGCTGCCGGCCTGACGGTGAGCGAGTACGAGCCCGCTGTGCGCGAGGCGGCGGCGCGGCAGCTGCTGGTCGCTGACGGTCAGACCGGGCTGGCCTTCCGTCACGCGCTGCTGCGCGAGGCCATCTACAACGATCTGCTACCGGGGGAGCGGACCAGGCTGCACGCGCGGCTGGCCGAGCTGCTGTCCGAGCGGCACGAGCCAGGCACGGCAGCCGAGCTGGCGATGCACTGCCTGGCCAGCCACGACATCCCCGGGGCTTTCGCGGCATCCGTGCGGGCAGGGGAGGAAGCGTCGCGACTGGCCGCGCCAGCCGAGGCGTACCAGCACTTCGACCAGGCACTGTCACTGTGGGAGCGCGTCGACGATCCCGAGAAGCTCGGCGGCATGAGCAGGGGAAGGCTGGCCTTCAAGTCAGCGGAGAGTACCGCTGAGACCGGCCAGTCTGACATGGCTGTGCGCAAGCTGCGGCGACTGGTGAAGTTTCTCGAGGGTGCCCACGACACCGATCCCAGGCTGCTCACGCGGGTCAAGGAGCGGCTGGCATTTTTCCTGCTGGACATCGATCAGGACAACGAGGCAATCGAGGTTGCCAGCGCCGCCGTCGATGTGCTGCCGCCTGAGCCGCCGACGTGGGAGCGAGCGGGAGCACTCGCGACGCACGCGCGGACCCTGCTGACACTGCCCGACACCACCGCTGCCAGGGCGCGTGCGATCGAGGCAGACGAGGCGGCTGCCGCAGCCAGCGCCCCGTGGCTGCAAGCAGACGCACTCGCGACGCTGAGTGCCGTGAGCGAGCGAGCCGGCCTCATCGACGAAGCCAAGGCGCTCGCCATGCGGGCACTCGAGCTGGCCAGCATGTCCGACCGCATGGGCGTCGACCTGCGGGTCCGGACCTTCCTGGCGCGGCTGCAGCTGGAGTCGGGTGACCTGGCCGCTGGTGCGCGCAGCGCGCACCTCGGCGTCGAGCAGGCGGCGCGGGCCGGGCTGAGTCTGGCTCCCTATGGTCTCGATCTGCAGTACCTGCACTACCTGGTGCACGTCGCCGATGGCACGTGGGACCACGCGGCCGAGCTCACGGACATGTTCCCGGTCCGGGTGAGCAACATCGCCGAAGCCCGGCTCTCGGCGATGGCCTTGTTCATCGATGTCGCCAGGGCCAGCCCTCGGGTTGCCGAGCGGCGGGTGTGGCTGGCGCCGTACCTGGCCATGGACGCGATGGCCAACTACATCGCGACCGGACTGTACGCCGAGGATGCGTACTGGGCCGGTGACCTAACCAGTGCCGTGACCGCCGCGCGGGCGACGATCGACGCGGCAAGAGCCTGGGCAGGCAATGGCGAGGACCTCGCCCAGTTTGTCCGGCCCGCCGCGATCGGCATCGCGGCGCTTGCCGATCAGGCACGGCTGGCGAGGGCCAGCGGCCAGCAAGCCGACGATCTCGTCGCCCAGGCCGGAGAACTGGCGGCGACAGCACGGCGCGGCGTCAGCAACTCGCACAGGGCGGCAGCGGGGATCGGCCTCGACGGACGCGGCTGGCTCGCCAGGGCCGAGGCCGAGTTCCAGCGAGCGGCAGGTCACAACGACCCGGCGAACTGGCGCGCCGTGGTGGACATCTTCAGCCCGGCGTTCGTGTACGAGACCGCGAGGTCGCGCTGGCGGCTCGCCGAAGCGCTCGCCGAGGCTGGCGATCGCGACGAAGCTCAGCGCGAGTGGCAACTAGCGGCGACCGCGGCGGATGAGATAGGCGCGGTCCGGCTGCGCGCCGCGCTGGCTGACCTAGGACGGCGTGCGCGGCTGGGCAGCGGCGCCGCAGCCGCGGCGGGCAGCCCGCTCAGTATCCTGACCAGTCGCGAGCTCGAGGTACTCCGGTCGCTGGTCGGCGGGCGGAGTAACAGGGAGATCGCCGCGGAGCTGTTCATCTCCGATAAGACCGTGAGCGTGCACGTCTCAAACATCCTGGCCAAGCTGGGCGCCGCCAGCCGGACTGAGGCCGCAGCGATCGCCCACGACAACGGGTTGCGCTCGCGCCCGTAGCCGGGTCGTCAGGTGGCCTGGCGCCAGGCGTCCGCGATGGCGGTGAAGCTTGCCGTGCGCCGGCCGCGGTCGAGGCTGGGGGTGACCACGACGATCTCGTCGACCTCGGCGAGCGCCTTCATCTCCATGAGCCGCTCCACGACGGCTTTGGGCTCGCCCGTCACCATCCGGCCGTCACCTCCGCGCCTGAACTCCTCGGACTCGCGGAACTCGCGGACCCTCTCCGGTGCGAGCGGCTCTCGCACGCCGCGCTGGATGTTTCGCCGGGTCAGCGTCCAGGCTGCCTCGAAGTCGATGACCGCATCGGCGTCCTCGCTGGCGAAGGCCAGCACCGACATCGCCGAGTAGGGCTGGTCGCCATCGGTCCGGGGCTGGAACTGCCGACGGTAGTTGCGCAGCAGGTCAAACGCCAGGTCAGGACTCATGTGGTGGGCGAACACCGCGCGCATGCCGTTCACCGCGGCGAACCGCGGGCCGTACGGGCTGGATCCCAGCACGAACAGCTCGGGTCTCTCCTCGACGACGGGCGCGACGATGAGCGGCTGGTACGGATGGCCCTCGGGGAAACCCTCGCCGAGGAACGCGAGCAGCTCGCCGACCTGAGCGGGGAACTCGGCGGCCGGGTCGGCGACCATGCCCCTGCGCAGCACGTGCGCGGTCAGCGGGTCGGTGCCCGGCGCCCGCCCTAGGGCCAGGTCGACCCGGCCCGGATACATGGCCAGCAGCGTCCGGAACGTCTCGGCGACCTTCAGCGACGCATGATTCGGCAGCATGATCCCGGCCGCGCCGACCCGGATCCGGGAGGTAAACGCGCCGACGTGAGCGATCAGCAGCTCAGGCGCACTGCATGCCAGCGTCTTCATGTTGTGGTGCTCGGAGACCCAGTACCGGCGGTAGCCAGCGGCCTCGAGGGCCCGGGCCACGCTGACGGCACCCGCCAGGGCAGAGGCGGCGCTCTCGCCGTACTCGATGCCCACGAAATCGAGGACGGCAAGCGGCAGCGAGCCGGTGCCGGCCGCTAGCGGCTCGTCCTCGGCAGCCAGTACCTCGGCCTCAGCAGGCAGGGCGTCATCGGAGGTATCCATCGCCAGTCGTCAGCGCCGGAGGGGCGGGCGGCATTCCCCGCACGTCTGCAGGCACCGGAACAGCGGGCCCGGTGGGAGCGTTGTGACAAGACAAGGGATTTACGGGGGAACGAACTGATTATGGCGTGCTGTGTGACGTGCGGGGCCGAGCTGCACCCGGACCGGGCCCTGAAGTACGACTACTGCACCGCTCCGGCCTGCCAGGAGCGCAATCTCAAGGGCGTGACCATGGTGGCGATCGGCCAGAACAAGGCCGCCGAGGAGTTCATGATCCTGGACGAGGACACCCGCGCGGATCTGGCCAGCGGGAAGTACCGGGACCAGCGCCGGGGCTCGTTTGGTCCGCCTGCGCCGCCCGCCGGTCCGCGGCCGCCCGCCGGCCAGGCGGCGCGCCCGGCGCGGCCACGGCCACGAGCCCCCGAGCCGGCGAGGCCGCGCTGGACTCCGTCGCAGGAGCGGCTGGCGATCCTCTACAACTCCCAGGGGCTCCGCCCGGCGGAGATCGCGGAAAAGCTCCGCGTGAGCAGCCACCTCGTGACCCAGATAATCCTGGCGGCGAAAAACCGCGGCAAGGGCTGACGGGCGGCCGCGTTAGCGGGCCGAGTCGCCGAGCCGGTACTCGTACGTCGCGTCGTCGAGTTTGGCCTTGAGCTCGTCGTCGAGCTGATACTCGGTGGCGGCGATGCTCGTGTCCAGCTGATCGGGCCTGCTCGCGCCGACGATCGGCGCCGTGATCGCCTTGTTGGCGAGCACCCAGGCGACCGACAGCGTGACCAGGCTGACACCGGCTTCGTCGGCGAGCTTGCGAAGCTCCTCGACGGTGTCGAACTGGCGGTCGTGCCAGTAGCGCTGCTGGTAGGCGGGGCCGGCCCAGCCGAGGGTGAACCGGGTGCCCTCCGGCGGCGGGCTGGTGCGGACGTGCTTGCCGGACAGCAGGCCGCCAGCGATCGGGTTGTAGGGGATAACCCCGATGCCCTCCTCGGCGCAGTACGGCAGCATCTCCCGCTCGTTCTCCCTGAACAGCAGGTTGTAGCGCGGCTGGATCGAGTCCAGCCGGACCAGGCCGAGCGTCTCGGTCCGGCCGACCGCGCGCACGAGCTGGTAGGTGAGGAAGTTCGAGCAGCCCACGTACCGGACCTTGCCGGAGTGCACCAGGTCGTTCAGCGCGCTCAGCGTCTCGTCGATGGGGGTGTCCAGGTCGTAGCCATGCAGCTGGTACAGGTCGATGTAATCGGTCTGCAGCCGGCGCAGGGATGCCTCGACCGCCGAGATGATGTGCTTGCGGCTGTTGCCAGCGTCGAACGGCGCCGGGCCCGTCGGCGCGAAGCACTTGGTCGCCACGATCCATCGGTCGCGCTTGCCGCGCAGCCAGCGGCCGATGATCTCCTCGGTGCGTCCCCGAGTGCTCAGCTCGCCGCCGAGAGGATAGGCGTCCGAGCTGTCCAGGAAGTCGATGCCGCCCTCGGCGGCCCGGTCGAGAATGGCGAACGAGGTTGGCTCGTCGCACTGCAGTCCGAATGTCATCGTGCCCAGGCACAGCCTGGATACCTGGAGGCCGGTCCGGCCGAGTCTGATGTGATCCACAACCGGCACGCTACCCCGGCCGGGTCGGGCTGCGGAATGTGGTTGGCGGACGCGGAGCGAGCTGGTGTGTTGTGGCCTCAGCCGGGGCAGGCTACCGGTCATGCAAGCGATCACGGTCAGCAAGCCGGGCGGTCCCGAAGTGCTGTCGATGGGCAGCACAGAGATACCGGAGCCAGGGCCGGGTGAGGTCCTGGTCCGCGTCGTGGCGGCCGGCGTCGGTCCGTGGGACACCTACCTCCGCAGCGGCAGCATCCCGCTGCCGACTCCGTTCACTCCCGGTGCCGAGTTCGCCGGGACGGTCGTCGGCGACACCGGTGATGAGGCGGCCTTCGAAGACGGCGAGCCGGTGTACGGCACGCCAGGACTGACAGGGTGTTACGCGGAATATGTCACGTGCCCTGCCGAGCAGCTTGCCCCCATTCCGGCGGGTCTCGATGGCACTGACGCCGCGGCGTTCCCGATCGACGGGCTGACCGCGTTTCAGGGACTGACGGACGTGCTCGGCCTCGGAGCCGGTGACGACGTGCTGATCACCGCCGGAGCCGGCGGACTTGGCCACCTCGCAGTACAGATTGCCCGGATTCTAGGGGCGAACGTGATCGCCACAGCCAGTCCCCGCAATCACGACTTCCTGCACGAGCTCGGCGCGGCCGAGGTCGTGGACCACACCAAGGACGACTGGCCGGACCAGGTCCGCGCGCTGACCGATGGCGGTGCAGACCGGGTGCAGGTGTGCGCGATCCCGACAGTAGCTGGCGCGGCCCGGGCAGCCCGCGATGGCGCGCTCATCGCCACGGCGGTCCCTGCTGGCGACGGAGACTTTCCCGACGCTGAGCGAGTCAGCTGGCGTCAGTACACCGGGCAGCCGAGCGGCAGCAACCTCATCAGGATGGCGCCCTGGCTCGACGACGGCTCGCTGGGAGTGCACATCGCGCGCCGCTACTTCTGGGCCGACGCCGCTGCTGCGCATCGAGACGTCGCGACCGGTCACACTCGCGGCAAGCTGGTGCTGATCGTTGACGAGGACCGCGCGGCCCAGTCCGGACTGTGAATCAGCTCAGGAACGACGTGATCGCGGTCGTGAAGGAGGCCGGATCGTCGAGCCAAGGGAAGTGCCCGCCGCCCGGCTGAACCGTGACGGTGGCGTTCGGGAACAGCCGCGCTGCTTCTGCGGCCGCCTCGGGCGTCGGGGCGAAGTCGAGTTCGCCCGCATAGAGCAGCACCGGCGCCGCAAACGTCCGGACGGCCTCCCGCGTGGCCGCCGGGTTGAAAGCTCCCGCGGCTCGGAATCCGTCCCTGGCTGGCCGACTGCGCTCGCTGTTGCCGGCCGCCAGGTGAGCTCGAGCAGCGTCGTCCCAGCGGCCGTAGAAGAACGGCATGTAGGCGCGCCGGACCTCATCGGAATCGTCACCCGCGTCCGCCTTTGCGACCGCGGCGAGTGCCTCCGGATACCACGGCTCCGCCGACCTGCGCTCGAGGGCCGCGCGCTGCTGGTCCTCGGTGATCTCGACGCCGAGGGCGTCGAGGACAGGCGTCAGCAGGATGAGGTGGGCCAGCCGGTCGGGATAGGCGGCCGCGTAAAGCGTCGCGAGGTTGCCGGCGGCCGAGTGTCCGAGCAGGTCAACCCGGTCCAGGCCCAGGTGAGCCCGCAGCGATTCCACATCCTCGACAAGCCGGTCGCATCGGTAGCTCGCCGGGTCGGCCGGAGGTTCCGACAGCCCGGTGCCCCGCGTGTCCGGCATGATCAGCCGGCGGTGCAGGCTCAGGCCACCAAGATCGCCGAAGTACTCGCAGGTACGGCCGGGCCCGCCGGGCAGACAGATGAGGGCTGCCCCGTCACCGAGCGTCCGGTAGCCGATCTTCGTGCCGTCGTAGGACGCGAGTGAACCCATGCACCCATCATGCGTCGGCAAGCCAGCCGTCGGCAGCGCTTGCACCTAGGTTCGGACAGGCTCACGAGCGTGATGGCCGACTCATGCGCAGCGCCACGACCGTGTCCAGCGGCTGGGCCGGATCGGTGACTTCGCCCCCTACCAGATAGCCGACGCCGCCAACCACTACCGACCCCGCGTCGGACATCGCCTGCGGGAGATGGCCTGCCGGTACGAAGGCACCACTCGCGGGGTCCAACCGGAGGATGGTCGCGCTCGGCGCCGTGCCAGAACGGCCGCCGAGCACGAAGATCTGGCCGTCGAGGTTCAGCGCGGTGGCGTGGGCCATGGGCTGGGGCAGCCGCCCGGTGACGGTCACGCGCCCGGAAGACAGGTCGACCTTCTGCACTGCGTCGGTGTCTGTGGTGCCTCCCTCGCTGGTACTGGTCACGCCTCCCACGACCCACAGCGTGCTACCGAGACCGGCTACGGCCGCGTACCGAACGGGCACTGCCAGCCGGGCCACAGGACGGAAGGTCACGCCGTCTGTGGTCGCAAGGACGGCTGGCGTCATCGCCGACCCGTCATATCCGCCGACGATGTAGGTGGTGCCACCGAGCGTGGCAGCCGCGAGATCCGAGCGGCCTTCTGGCAGCCTGGCCACCTCGGTGGCCGAGCCCGCCGTCCAGGCCTGCACAAGGGGGACGGTGCTGGTCGACCCCCCGCCGAAGACAAAGAAGCGGTCGCCGATGACGGCGCCGGCGCTGTCGTGGACGGCGACGGCCAGGGAGCCGGCCATCCGTGAGTCGCCGCTCGCGGGATCGACCTGGACGATGCGCGAGGTGGACGTGTCACCGGTGGCGAGGCCGCCGAGCACCACAAACCCGCCGCCGTCCTGGAGTACTACGGGGCGCGACACCGCCGCGGGCAGTGACCACCCCTCGGCGGACGCGCTGATGCTGACGACCTGGGCCGGAGGGCTCGTGGTGGCCGGCCCACTGAGGGGAGGGCCGTGCGTTGACAACGTGCCAGACGCCCCGGCACCACCGCTCGAACAGGCCGCTGCCAGCACGACGAGAGCGCCGACCGCCAGGGCCAGTTTCGGCGCAGGAAAGTTCCTGTTCACGTTCTTCGCTGGTTACCCAATCGGAGCGGTCGGATACCGAGTCCTACACGACGCTACGTGCCCGGACGCGCGGGGGCGGCGGTGGTGACGGGCCGAGGGTGCGCATGGCGAAGCCGACGAGAACGCCGAACAGGAAGCCGAAGACGTGCGCCAGGTAGGCGACCGCGCCGGCGCCGGGCGTGGCGATGCCGGCCGAGTAGACCCACTGCAGGCCGAACCACAGGCCAAGCACGAGCCAGGCGGGCGTGCGCACCGGGATGAAGAACAAGAACGGCACGAGGCTCCACACTCGCGCTCGCGGGTACAGCACGATATAGGCGCCGAGGACCCCGGAGATCGCGCCGGAGGCGCCGATGAGCGGCTGCGTGGATGTGGACATGGCGGCCGCGAACCCGTATGCGGCGACGTAGCCCGCAACCAGGTAGAAGAGAAGGAACGGGAGCCTGCGCATGCGGTCCTCGATGTTGTTGCCGAAGACCACCAGGAACAGCATGTTGCCGAGCAGGTGGAGCCAGCCCGCGTGCAGGAACATCGACCACAGCACCGACAGTGCCGGGATCTTGTGGAACGTCGGCGGCTGCAGGAGGCACGCTGCGCCCCTCGCCGTCTCCGTGGCCTGACCGCTGGGCACCAGGGGAAGCTGCCGGTCGGTGGTGAGCTCACGCGGGATCGCGGCCCACCGATCGTAGAAGGCGGCCTGCTTGCAGAGTGCCGCCCCGCCGGGCTGGGAAGTCACGGTGGCGATGGCCACCGGCGTGAGCAGCAGGACTACGACGTTGGCGGCGACGAGCGCATAGGTGACCCACGGCGTCCGCCGAAGCGGGTTGATGTCATGGACAGGAATGACCACAGAGCCATCATCCCCGAGCCGATGGCCCGCTCACCTCAGCACCTGATATGTGTGCGCTCAGCCGGCCGTGATCGAGAAGTTCGTGAAGCTGAAGGTGGCCGGGGTTCCATTGGTCGAGACGAGCTCAGCGCCGTAGTCGATCTGGCCTAGTGTCGAGCTGGCCGGCATCCAGCCTGCATTGATGATCCACCGGAAGAACGCAAGCAGGTCCATGGTGCCGGAGGTGAAGTTCGTGGCTGCGACGAAAGCGATGTAGTGCCCGCTCTGCCACACGCGGTAGCTCCGGCCGCCGAAGCTAGCGTTCGCGACGTTGGATCCGGATGGGACCTGGCCGTGGTTATCGTTCCAGATCATGACCTCGGTGGAGCCGGAGCTGGCAACGCCGTTGATCCAGATGTCGTAGGCGTCCTCGTAGATGCCCGTGCGGGGGCTCGCCTCCGCGAACGTGCTGGTAATGGAGTGGAACGAGGAGATCGGCGGCTCGCTGAAGTCCTCGTGCACGTTCGGATAGGTCTTCACCGCCCCGTCACCGCTGCCGTTGCTCATGGTGGCGACCACGTACCAATTGCGAGAGGAGCAGGCATGCAGGCTCTGCTGGACGCTGTAGCCGGTGGCATTCCACATGTTGTTGGTGACGTAGTAGCGGCCATCGGTCCAGCCGCCGTTCGGGTCGGAGGTGACGAACTGCGGATTCGTGCACTGCTGGGCCGAGCCGGGAGCGGCGGCCGGCGGATGTGACGAGGCCGCCGCTGACTTCGAAGGCGACGTGACCGAAGGCGACGGTGTCTGCGACGACCGCGCGGATGGGCCTGCTGTTCCTGGCCGGCTGTGGTCCGCCGCGAGACTCGCGGGCCGACCGCCGGAGCCACCGCTGAGCACGAAGTGAACGACAGTCACCGCTGTGCCGGCCAGCAGAAGGGCCGTCACAGTCAGCAGGATCGCGAGCCGCCTGGACCGGTTGGGTGCAGGTGGCTCCGGCTGGGTCGCTCTGTGCATAGCGGGTACCGCCCGCCGGACAGCCGGACGAGTTGCCCGGCTGCCTCAGCTAGCAGAGCCCAGATATTACCGGCCCGAAAGCCCCAACCAGTGCTAAAGCGGGATATTGCCGTGCCGACCGCGCGCGGCCGGGGCGTGCGCGATCGCGTCGAGGATGGCCTGCCGCGTCTTGGCGGGCTCGATGACCTCGTCGACGACCCCGACGGACACGGCGCGGTCCAGCCCGCCCACGATCTCCTCGTGCTCCGCCGCGAGCTTCGCCTCTAGCTGCTGCCGCTCCTCAGGGGACGCCGCGGCGAGCGCGCGCCGGTGCAGAATGCGCACCGCGGCGACCGACCCCATCACGGCGGCCTCCGCGCCCGGCCATGCGAACACCTTGGTCGCGCCGAGCGCGCGAGAGTTCATCGCGATGTAGGCCCCGCCGTAGACCTTGCGCGTCACCAGCGTCACCCGCGGCACGACGGCCTCGGTGAAAGCGTGCAGCAGCTTCGCGCCACGGCGGACCACGCCGTCCCATTCCTGGCCGACGCCGGGCAGGTAGCCGGGTACATCCACGAGCACGACCAGCGGGACTCCGAACGCGTCACACATACGGACGAACCGGGCTGCCTTCTCCGCCGAGGTTGCGTCCAGGCAGCCGCCGAGCCGGAGCGGGTTGTTGGCGATGACGCCGACAGTGCGGCCGCCGAGCCGGCCGAGCGTCGTCACGATGTTCGGGGCCCAGCGGGGGTGCAGCTCGATACCGGGACCGTCCAGCAGCCCGCTGATCAGCGGGTGAACGTCGTAGGCCCGGCGCGGCGAGTCGGGCAGCAGCGCAGCCAGGTCGGTGTCGGGCAGCGTGACTTCCTCGGAGGTGATCTGGTGGCCGAGCAGCAGCACCAGCTCTCTGGCCCGGGCGATCGCCTCGCCGTCTGTGGGCGTGACGATGTGGACGACGCCGGACCGGCGGCTGTGCGGCTCGGGCCCGCCGAGCCGCTCCATGTCGACGTCCTCGCCGGTCACGCTGCGGACCACGTCCGGCCCGGTCACGAAGATGCGGCCCTGCTCGGAGAGGATGACCAGGTCGGTGAGCGCAGGCCCGTAGGCGGCACCGCCGGCCGCGGCGCCGAGCACCACCGAGATCTGCGGCACGACGCCGGACGCCTTCGTCATCGCGGCGAACACGGTGCCGACCGCGTGCAGGCTCTCGACGCCCTCGAGGATCCGGGCGCCGCCGGAGTGCCACAGCCCGATGATCGGCGCGCCGATCTCAACCGCGAGGTCATAGGCGGACACGATGAGCTCGCATCCGGCGATGCCCATCGCGCCCCCCTGGATGCGCGGGTCGCTGGCGAAGGCGACCGTCTGGACTCCGCCGACGCTGCCGGTGCCGGCCAGCGTGCCGCTGTCGTCGGTGGGCCGCAGGAGTTCAAGGGTGCCAGGGTCGAACAGCGCCTCGAGCCGTGACTGCGGGTCACGGCCCGGCGCGGTGGTCGGCCCTGGTGCCCCGGCCGGCGGCTGCGCGGTTGCAGGCGCCGCTACGGGTGCGGCCCCGTTCCCCTCCCGCGGGGTCGTACGGCTGGCCGGCGGACTTTGCAGCATCGTCATGTTGATCTCCTCTGGCGGAACAGGACTGTTCTGCTCGGGCGGAAGGCTCGGAGGCGGGTTCGGCACGCTCGGTACCGGTGGCAACGGATCAGGCTCCAGTGAAGGCCAGGGCGACGTTGGCGCCGCCAAAGCCGAAGGAGTTGTTGAGCACGGCCATCGGCTTGTCACCACGCGGCTTGAGCTCCTGCGGTGACGACGAGATGGTCAGCCCGGCGTCGTCGTCGGGATCCTCGAGGTTCAGCGTCGGCGGGGCCATCCGGTCGCGCAGGGCCAGGATCGCCGCCACCGACTCGACCGCGCCCGCGCCGCCGAGCAGATGACCAGTCATCGACTTGGTCGCGGATACCGCCACGCCTGGCGCGGCGTCGCCGAGAGCCGACGCGATCGCCTGGGCTTCCACGACGTCCCCGGCCGGAGTCGACGTCGCGTGGGCGTTGACGTGCACGACCTGCTCCGGCGAGAGCCCTGCGTCAGCGAGGACCCGCGCGAGGACCAGCTTGAGCCCGGTCCCCTCCGGCTCCGGCTGGGCGATGTGGTGGGCGTCGGAGGAGTACCCGACGCCCGCCGCGACGGCGAGCGCCTCGGCACCGCGCGCCGCCGCGTGCTCCTGGGACTCCAGCACGACCATGCCGGCGCCCTCGCCGAGCACAAAGCCATCCCGGCCCTTGTCAAACGGGCGCGATGCCCTGGCCGGCTCGTCGTTGCGCGTGGACAGCGCCCGCATGGCGGCGAACGCGGCGATGTTCAGCGGGATGATGGCCGCCTCCGTGCCACCGGCCAGCACGACGTCCGCCCGGCCGGACCGGATCATCTCCATGCCGTAGCCGATCGCCTCGGCCCCGGACGCGCAGGCGCTCACCGTGGTGTGCACGCCGGCCCGCGCGCCGAGCTCGATGGCGATCCAGCCGGCCGCCCCGTTCGGCATGAGCATGGGCACGGTGAACGGCGAGAGCCGCTGCCAGCCCTTCTCCTTGAGGGTGTCGTACGCCGACAGGGTCGAGGCGACCCCGCCGATGCCGCTGGACACCACGACACCGAGCCGCTCGGGAGCGACGTCGGGCTTGCCCGCGTGGCTCCACGCCTCGCGAGCGGCGACCATCGCGAACTGCTCGCAGCGGTCGAGCCGGCGCGCCTGCACGCGGTCGATGAGCGTAGCCGGATCGGCGGCTGCCCATGCTGCGATCCGGGTCGGCAGCTCGGCCGCCCAGTCGTCAGTCAGCGGGCCGACGCCGCTGCGGCCTGCCAGCATCGACTTCCAGGTGCTGGCGACGTCGGTGCCGACCGGCGTGATCGCCCCCAGGCCGGTAACGACGACCCGCGTCCTCTCGGTTCCCACCGTAGTTCTGCTCCTCGTCGGTTGCTCGTAACCTGGTGCCCCGCGGATTGGCCCGTAGGTCCAGGTTCCTCGCGGCTGTCAGGCAGTCACGTCGGCGCGGTGGACGTAGTTGATGACGTCCTGAACCGTCTTGAGATCCTTGAGCTGGTCGTCGGGAATCTCGACACCGAACTTGTCCTGCGCGGCGACGGCGATCTCCACCATCGACAGCGAGTCGATGTCCAGGTCGTCGACGAAGGTCTTGTCGGGCGTCACCTGGTCGGCTGGCACCCCGGCAACCTCGTCGATGATCTCGCCCAGACCCTCGAGGATCTCCTGCTCCGTCATGGCCATTGGTTTTGTTCTCCTTCTCTGAATGCTGCTCGTTGCTGAGCGTTCTGCTCGTGAGCGGTTGGCATGCTCCCGAACCGGGAGCGGGGTCAGGGTACCGTGATCACCTGCGCTGCATAGCACATGCCCGCGCCGAACCCGACCAGCAGTGCGGGTGAGCCAGAGGCGACCTCGCCGCGCTCGATCATGCGCGACAGCGCCAGCGGGATCGACGCCGAGGAGGTGTTCCCGGCGTTCACGATGTCGCTGGCCACGACCGCCTGCGGCGCGCCCAGCCGGCGCGCGATCGCCTCGATGATCCGCAGGTTGGCCTGATGCGGGACGAACGCGGCCAGTTCCTTCGGGTCCACGCCAGCCCGCTCGCAGGCCGCGAGCGCGATCGGCGTGAGCGCGGTAGTAGCCCACCGGAAGACCGCCTGGCCCTCCTGGATGATGAACGAGTCCCGGTCCTTGATGTAGATCTTGTCCGCGAGGCTGCCGTCGCTGCCCCAGGCCACGGGCCCGATGCCCGGCGCATCACCGGGGTCGGCGACCGGGCCGACCACCGCAGCGCCCGCGCCGTCGGCGAAGATGATGCAGGTTGAACGGTCGGTCCAGTCCACCCACTGGGAGAGCTTCTCGGCGCCGACGACGAGCACGTTGCGGGCCGTCCCGGTGCGGACAGCATCGGAGGCGTTCGCCAGTGCGTAGCAGAAACCCGCGCACGCCGCGTTCATGTCGTAGGCGCCAGGCGCCATGACGCCGAGCCGCTTAGCGACCGTCGCCGCCGTATTGGGGATCTGCACCTCAGGGGTGCACGTGGCGACGATCACGAGATCGATGTCGTCCGGCGAGAGCCCGCTCGCGGCCATGGCCTTGCCGCCCGCCTGCACGGCCATGTCGGCAACGGTCTCATCCGGCCCGGCGATCCGCCTGCTGGCGATGCCCACCCGGCTGCGGATCCACTCGTCGGTCGTGTCGACGGTCTGCGCGAGCTCGTCGTTGGTGACCACCCTCGCGGGCTGGTAGCCGCCGAAGGCGAGCACTCGCGCGCCTGCCTGACCCTCGGTGAGTCGCATCGTGCCTCTTTCGCGGTTCGCGGTCGTTGCTAGTCCGCTGCCGTCGGCAGCAGGCGCAGGATGGGCTGGCCGGCGCTCACGGGGTCGCCGTCCTCGACGAGCCATTCGATGACAAGGGCGGGGAACGTGGTCGCCAGCGGCTGATCACCGCCGCGAACCTCGACCCGCCCGAGGTCGGTAGCCTGGTCCACCTCGGTGCCCGCGGCCGCTGCCGCGTGCTGGCCGTCCGGGGCCCGGAACACCCCTGCCGCCGGCGCCACCAGCAGCCGCCACTCGGGCGCGTGGTGATCGTCATGACTGTCGGCGTGCTCGGCGAGCAACTCGCGGGCGGCGTCGAGGTCGTCGGGTGTCTTCAGGGCCACGAGCCGGACGCCGCGCAGGGCACGCTTGGCAAGACCGGTCAGCGTGCCGGCCGGCGGCAGCTCGATGAGAGCTGTCACGCCGAGCGATTCCATTGTCTGCATGCAGAGGTCCCAGCGGACCGGGGTGCTGACCTGGTTGATGATCCGGTCGAGCCAGTCCGGGCCGGACTTGACCACGGCGCCGTCGCGGTTGGACAGCAGCGGCCGGACCGGGTCCTGGGCTCGCAGCCCGGCGGCCTCGGCCGCGAGCGCGGCGACGGCCGGTGCCATGTGATGGGTGTGGAAAGCGCCGGCTACCGACAGCGGCCGCAGCCGGGCGCCGGCCGGCGGGTCGGCGGCAAAGGCCTCCAGCTGGGCCATCGTGCCGGCCGCGACGATCTGGCCGGCCCCGTTCACGTTCGCCGGGGTCAGGCCGTGCGCCTCGATGGCGGCGAGCACCGCCCCCTCGTCGCCCCCGAGGACCGCGGTCATGCCGGTCTGCTCGGCGGCGGCGGCCGCCGCCATGCCGTGGGCCCGGACCCGGACCAGGCGCATCGCGTCCTCGGGCGTGATCACTTCGGCCAGCGCACCGGCGGCGAGCTCGCCGACGCTGTGGCCCGCGACGCCCACGGACTGCCTGCTGACCGGGTGAGCCCCCGTGACCACCTGGTCGGTGGCGGCGATGGCCGCGGCCACGAGGAGGGGCTGTGCTATCGCGGTGTCCCTGATCTCGTCGGCGTCGGCCGTGGTGCCGCACCGGATGAGGTCACAGCCCGACAGCTCGGACCAGGCCTGCAGCCGGTCGGCGAAGCCGGGCAGCTCAAGCCAGGGAGCGAGGAACCCCGGCGTCTGGGCGCCCTGGCCCGGTGCGGCGATAACGAGCATTGTCTAAGCCTGCACTGTAGGAGTCCGCCATACTCATGCCGAAGTAGACGAAGTTTGGCCGCAGGTCTTAGTAACAACCCTACAAGTCACAGTCCTCGGTGTGCCAGGCGACCGAGGATCACGGCGGTCCACAACGTAAACCCGCCACGGCCGTCACTGGGCGTGACGCCGGTCAATTCGGTCACTCGGCGCAGCCGGTAGCGGACCGTGTTCGGGTGCACGAACAGCAGCCTGGCGGTGGCCTCCAGCGAGTTGCCCTGCTCCAGGTAGGTCATCACGGTGTCCAGCAGCGCGGTGCCGGCGCGCAGCAGCGGCTCGTAGACCTCCTCGATGAGCGCAGTGCGGGCCGAGTCGTCACCGTCGAGGGCGCGCTCGGGAAGAAGGTCGGTGGCCAGCACGGGCCTGGGTGCCTCGGGCCAGCCGTCGGCGGCGCGCAGCCCGGCGAGGGCGGCGCCGGCCGAGGCGACGGCCGACTGCAGGTCGGGGGCGGGCGGACCGACGACGACCGGGCCCGGCCCGAACCGGCCGGCGAAGTGCGTGGCCGCTGCCATCGGGTCGGCGCTGCCGCCGACGACCAGCACGACGCGCTCGCCGTGCACGCCGGCCAGCAGGTCGAGGCGGGCCCGGCGGGCGAGGATCCGGAATTCATCGATCAGGCCCCCGGCGTCATTGCCGCGGGCGGTGCCGTTCTCCGCACCGGTCGTTCCGACGATCACGGTCACCGGGCTGAATGACCAGTTCAGCGCCGAAGCCCAGGACTGCAGGCCCTCGTCCACCTCACCGCGGACGAGGGACTCGACGACCAGGGCTTCGAGCCGGGCGTCCCAGGCGCCGCGGGCCTCGGCTGTCCGCGCGTACACCTGGGCAGTCCCGAATGCGATCTCCCTGGTGTAGCGGAGCACCGCCTCCCGTAGTTCCGCCTCGCCGCCCGGCGCAGCCAGCTCGTCGACCTGGGATTCGACCACGTCGACGATGACCCTGACCATCTCGACGGCCTGCTGCAGCGTGACCGCCCTGGCCAGCTCTCTCGGTGCGGTGCCGAACACCTCGCCCGCGACAGCTGGCCGGCTGCGCTCCGGGTGCTTGACCCAGTCCACGAAGGCGGCGATGGCGGCCTGGGCCAGCAGCCCGAGCCATGACCGGTGCTCGGCGGACATGGTGCGGAACCAGCGCAGCCGCCGGTCCATCGAGACCATGGCGGCGGTGCCGAGCGCGCCCATGGACGCCTCGAGCCGGGCGATCGTCTCGGCCCGTACCCGGCCGCGCGGCTCGGCGGTGGGACTGCCGTCCGCCTGTGCCGTCATGCCTTCAGCGTGCCATGTCCGGCGCGGTGACATGGACCGTGTCGTCAGGCGCGGCCTGCGCACCGCCGACGAGGGCCTTGGTGAAGGCGGGCCAGCGCCACCAGGCGAGGAGGCCGGCCAGCGCCAGCACGAGGGCCGACCCGGCCGTCGTCCAGCCTATTCCGACGCCATCGGCCAGCGGTCCCTGCAGCAGCGCGCCAATGGGATAGCTGACGCCGAGGGCCACCTGGAAGAAGCTGATGACCCGGCCGCGGTAGGCAGGCGGGGCGTAGAGCTGGACCGTGGTGGACAGCCCGGATAGCACGGCGAGGTAGACCAGCCCGACGATGAAGAGGGCGGCGACACCCCACCAGCGCGACGGGGCCACCGCGTAGCCGGTGAGCGCGACCGGCAGCAACGCCAGGCTCCAGCCCAGCAGCCTCGCGCGCCCGATCCTGGCCGCCAGCGGCGCGAGCAGCAGGGCCCCGGCGACGGCGCCCAGTCCCTGAGCGGTGGTGAGCTGCGATGTCGCCGCGGCTACCGCGGTGGGACCGCCGTGGCTGAGCCGCAACGCCATGGCCGGGACGAGGGCGATGAACGGCGCGGCGACAAAGGCCACCACGCCGATCGTGATGATGGCAGCGCGGCAGGACGGCTGCGACCTGGCGGCCACAAGGCCCTCCCGCAGCGCGGCCAGCACAGATCCGGCCCGGCCAGGCGGTGGCGAGAGCCGGACGAACAGCATCGCCGCCACCACGGCCAGGAAGGACACCGCGTTGGCGACGAAGCTGGCGCCGAAGCCGAAGGCCGCGATCGTCGCTCCGGCGAGGGCCGGTCCGACGATGCGGCCGGCGTTCCACTGGGCCGAGTTCAGCGAGCTGGCCGCCAGGAATTCTGAGCGCGGCACCAGGTCAGGGAGGATGGCCTGGCTGAACGGCATGATCAGCGCCGACGCGCAGCCCTGCAGGGTGACGAGCCCGAGCAGCACCGCCGGGCTGCCGTGGCCAGCAGAGACCAGCGCGGCCAGCGCCGCGGCGATGAGTCCCTCGGCGAGGTTCCCGGCAGCGATCACCGGCCGGCGAGGCAGCCGGTCGGCGAGCGCGCCGCCAAGCGGCGACAGCAGGCCGATGGGCAGGAACGCGCCGGCCGCCACGAGCACCGCCCAGCTCGCCTGCCCGGTTCTGGACACCACCAGCGCGCCGACGGCCACCGTCTGCATCCAGGTGCCGACGTTGGAGACCAGGCTGGCCGACCACAAGATGGCGAAGTTCCGGTAGCGCAGCGGCCGGAGCGCTGCGCCTGCGTTCAGCGGCACGTGCTCTGACGCATCGACTCGACCCTGATCACCGTTTCACCCCAGGCAGGGCAACCAAGCCGTGATCCCTCACATTCCGCTTGCTGCCATGGCGGCACCGGAACCGGACCAGACGGGGGCGACTCTCGGTGCCCCATCGGCACCTGCGGCTGGCGCCTGCACACCCTGAAGCTTTCAGTCACGTGCGCGCCTGATTCATCCGCATCTGTCTCGCTGGAACCTTCAGGGTGTCAGAATCAGGATTGCCTCCCGGCCGAGCCGGTGCGTCTGTAAAACTTCGGAATTCGGCTTTACAATTTCCTGGTGACCGAGATCAGCGTTATCGCCGCGCTCGACGACCCGGTCCGGCTTCGGCTCTACGACTACGTCTGCGGCCAGGACCACGAGGTCAGCCGGGACGAGGCGGCTGCGGCCGCGGGCATCCAGCGAGCCATGGCCGCCTTTCACCTGGACAAGCTCGCCGCGGCCGGACTGCTGTCCGTGACGTTCCGCAGGCCGGCGGGCCGCTCCGGGCCCGGCGCGGGCCGGCCAGCCAAGCTCTACTGCAGGTCCAGCGGCGAGCACCAGGTGAGTGTGCCACCACGGGATTACCAGGCCGCCGCCGAGATTCTGGCGGAGGTGGCCGAGGTAGCTGGCGCCGAACCAGCTGTGCAGCGGGTTGCGCGGCGACGCGGCTCACAGGCGGGCCGCGCTGCCCGGGCCGCGAACCTGGGCGCCAGCGCGGCGGATCTGGTGGCAACCACGCTGGCCGCGCAGGGGTACCAGCCCCGCCTGGACGGGTCAGTCATCCGGCTGCGCAACTGCCCGTTCCACGCGCTGGCGGACCAGCACCCGCCGCTGATTTGCGGCATGAACCTGGCCTTCGTGCAGGGCCTGCTGGAAGCCGTGACTGCCAGCGGTATGGCCGCCCGCTTTGATCCGCAGCCTGGCGACTGCTGCGTCGTGATCGAACCATTCTAAAAGTCTCAGCACTTGACGTTAGAATTCCAGCGCTGATTGGATGGGTTGCGTGACCGGATGTCATATCGCGCAACTCAACGTGGGCGTGCTCCAGGCGCCGCTCGACAGCCCGCAGCTCGCGGACTTTGTCGCGAACCTCGGCCACGTGAACGCCATCGCCGACGCGGCGCCGGGATTCGTCTGGCGGCTGTGCGACGCCGACTCCGACAACGCCACCAGCATCCGCCCGCGCGGACCCGACCTGCTCGTGAACATGTCGGTCTGGCAGTCACTGGAATCGCTGCGCGCTTTCGTCTACCGGAACGGGCCGCACCTCGACATGCTGCGCCGGCGGCGCGAGTTCTTTCGCAGTCTGGGCGCCGCCCACCAGGTCCTGTGGTGGATTCCTAGCGGACACATTCCGGACCTCGATGAAGCGTTCTCGAGGCTGGATCTGCTCCGGCGGGACGGCCCCGGACCGGCTGCCTTCACCTTCCGCGAGCCGTTCCCGCCCCCGGCGACTGCTGCAGCGACGTCCACGACCGCGCCGCAGCTGTAACGGCGCCCGTCGCGGGGACTTGTATCCGGTGCTGAGCGCGAGAAGATGTTGGCGTGACCGCAAGGTCCGTCCTGGCGGCGTTAGCGGCGTCGCTGGCCTGTCTGGCTGGCTGCTCGAGCGGCCCGGCTCAGGTTCGGGCGGCGGCGCCTGCCTGCCATCCGGCATCCCCCCTGACGCAAAGCCAGTCGGGCTTCCCGCAGGTGCAGGGCACCGGTGCGGGCGTTTCCCTGTGGGGCCTGCTGTTGTACGCCAGCCGTGGTCCGGCCCTGGCTAACGAAGAGGTGAAGATCGTCTGGCGGATGACCGGGTCTGGTCCGCTCGAGCTGACCACGATCGGCCCACAGGGCCAGCGCATCCGGCTCGAATGGGGTCCCGTGTACCACGGCCCTGGGTCCAGTAACACCTGGGACAAGCCAGGCGAGGAGTGGGGCGCCGGTTATGTCTTTACCGCTCCCGGCTGCTGGGACCTGCGCGCCGAACGAGACGGTGCGCGGGCGGACGTCTGGCTGACGGTCACCGCTCGTTAACGGGGCTGGCCAGTACTCCCGCCCGGCGGCGGATGCTGCCATCGTCGGCAGGGAAGTATCGCGCCACGAATGCGTCAGCGTCCGCGAGCGCGACCTCATCAATGTCGGCTGGCCAGCCGTCCTCGTGGATCTCGGTGAGCAAGTCGCTGGCAAGACTGACCGCATCGACGCCGTGCTCGCGGGCCGCATCCGGCCCTTCCAGCACGGCCAGCAGCGTCACCGTGTCCGCGGGCTCGACCGCCAGCAGAATCCGGATCTCCGACCCGAGCGGGTCGGCCCGCAGCTCGAGCAGGTCCGCATCGCCGTCGGCCTGGTCGCGCGGCGCGCGAAGCGTGTGCAGAGTCTGCGTGCCTTGGGCAGCCACCCGCTCCATTCGCTCCCTGGCGTCCTTGAGCGCCGCCGTTAGCTGGGCCGTGTCCGCACCGGAACCCCCGCCCTCCAAGGCCGCCATGGCACCCGCGGTGCGGAGCTGGGTCTCTGCCACGGTGTACATCGCCTTCGCGTATTCCTTAGCTGCCCGGAACGCATCGACCTGCCACTGGAGCCGCTGGCTCTGCTCCGTCAGCCGTTCCTCGCGCTGTCGGCTGGCGGAAAGACTCTGCTCAAGCCGGGCGGTCTCGGCGCCTTCGGCCCCGGCGCCGCGTTGCTTGCCGAGCCGTAGCTCTGCCCTCTTCCTCGCGGTCGCCACGTCGGAGACGCCTCGCCGGAATTGCTGAAGCTCCTCCAGCATCTGCTGATAGAGGTAGTCGGCGGTCTCCCGCGGATCGTCGGAGTACGGTGTCGTGAGTTTGCCAAGGGTCGCCAGGCTGGACGGCTCAGCGGCGTCCAGGACCGCGACCACCGCGGCGCCTACCTCAGCAGCGGTGGCCGGCTCAGATTCGCTGAGGTCGGTGAGCCAGTCGCCGAGCTCAGCGGTCATCCGGAGCCGGCGACCCATGGCGTGCTGCTACAGCGCGTCGCTGACGTCCATGTCGAGCCCGTAGCGGGAGATCGCCTGGCCGACGACCTCGGGCTTCACCTCGCCCATCCTGGCCAGCTGGGCCAGCACGGCGACCGTGATCGACTGGGCGTCGACATGGAAGAACCGGCG
>Ga0126373_10000533_pt1 | contig 25204 bp, 22 predicted proteins | sample PanSoiMetPlot_11_FD_92545 | JGI IMG/M metagenome (GOLD analysis project Ga0126373, IMG submission 92545) | Tropical forest soil microbial communities from Panama - MetaG Plot_11 | ecosystem: Environmental > Terrestrial > Soil > Tropical forest > Bulk soil | place: Panama | collected 2016-02-17 | reverse complement strand
GTGTTCGACGACAAGTCGGGTCTTGTTCAGGTGTCGGGGCCATTGACCCCCGGCCAGCGCGTCGTGGTCGCTTCGTCATGACCGCGCGCACACGCGCAGCCCCTGCGACCACAGTCCTGGATCGAGTGCCGCTGCTGGAGTTGTCGAACGTATCGAAGGAGTATCCAGGATCGCCGCCGGTGCGGGCGCTGGATCGGGTGAGCATTTCAGTGGCCTCCGGGGAGCTGACCGCCGTCGCGGGCCCGTCCGGGTCGGGCAAGTCGACGCTGCTGCACCTGATGGGCACCCTCGACAAGCCCACCACCGGGACGGTTCGCGTCACCGGCCTGGACGCGGCGGCGATGACCGACCACCAGCTGTCCGGATTGCGGGCGGCCCGGATCGGGTTTGTGTTCCAGCGGTTCTTCCTCGCCGAGCACCAGACTGCGCTAGCCAACGTCGCCAACGGACTGCTGTACGCAGGCGTGCGCCGCGACCAACGGCGGCTATTGGCAGCGGATGCACTGGACCTCGTCGGGCTCTCACACAAGGCGGCCGCGTCACCCACGCAGCTGTCGGGCGGGGAACGGCAGCGGGTCGCTATCGCCCGGGCGATCGTCGGCCGTCCGCCGGTGGTGCTGGCAGATGAGCCCACCGGAAACCTGGATTCGGTCACCGGCGCCGCGATCCTGGCGCTACTGGAAGAACTCAATGCCGCCGGGACGACGATCGTCATCATCACCCACGACCACGCGGTCGCTGGCCGCGCCCGGCGGTGCATCGAGATGCTCGACGGGCACATCATCGCCGACACCGCCGCCGTCTCCCTCACGGCCCAACTGGCCGCAGGCGGCAGGAGGCGCGGACAGGAAGAACCGTCATGACCACCACCAGATCGCCCGTTCCGGCCGTATCGGATGCGAGGCGGCTCCGGCCCTCCGACCTGGCTGCCCTAGCCGCAGTCGGGCTGGCGACGCGTAAACCAAGGGCTTCGTTGTCGGCGCTGGGCATCGCGATCGGCGTGGCGGCCATCACCGCAGTGATGGGCCTGGCTGCCTCCTCAAGGGCTACGATCGAGAACGAGATCGCCGCGCTGGGCACCAACCTCCTGACCGTCGTCAACGGGCAGACTTTCACCGGCACCACCGCCGAGCTGCCGGTGACGGCTCCCGGCATGATCCACCGGCTGCCCGGCGTCACCGCCGTCCAGTACATCGGCGCCGTCAACGGCGTCAGCGCCTACCGCAGCCCGCTGATCCCCACCGTCGAAACCAACGCCCTCACCGTGGAGGCCACCAGCCTGGGCCTGCCCGCCGTCACCAAAACCCCCATCGCCCGCGGCCGGTTTCTCAACGCCGCAACGGCCCGCGAGCCCGTCGCGGTGCTCGGCGCCGAGGCCGCCCAGCTGCTGGGCATCGACCGGATCTGGTCCGGTGAACGGATCTGGCTGTGCGCGAGCGCCACCTGCCCCACTGGCGGCCAGTGGTTCTACATCACCGGCATCCTCAGCCCGAGCATCGACAGCGTGGCGCCGGAGATCGACACCTCGGTCCTGGTCGGCTTCCCGGCTGCCGAACAGTATCTCGGCCTCGACGGCCACCCCTCGCAGATATACGTCCGCACGAGCAGCAGCGCTGCCGTCACAACCAGCGTCGACGGTCTGCTGGGCGCCCAGGCCGGCCCGGAAAATCCCAGCAATGTTGATGTACGCCAGCCCTCAGCCGCGCTCACTGCCCAGGCTGACGCTAAGGGCGCGCTGGACACCCTGTTCCTCGGCCTTGGCGCCGTGGCGCTGCTCGTCGGTGGCATCGGGGTGGCCAACATCATGGTCATCTCCGTCCTGGAGCGCCGCTCGGAGATCGGACTGCGCCGCGCGCTGGGCGCCACCAGAGGCCAGATCCGCGTTCAGTTCTTCGCCGAGGCCATCCTGCTGTCCATGGCCGGCGGTGCCACCGGAGTCGCCATCGGCGTCGTCGCCACCGCCGCCTACGCGCACGGGAGGGGCTGGCCTCCGGTCATCCCACCCGAGGCCTGGGCCGGCGGCCTCGCTGCAGCTATCCTCATCGGCGCCCTCGCCGGGCTCCTGCCCGCCATTCGCGCCGCGCGCCTGTCGCCCACGCAGGCACTCGTGACCATATGACGTACAGACCGTGCGGTGCTCGCAAGCTGGTGCCGATACTTCAGTTCGACAGGGAGTAAGCCCTGGCAACTACGACCAGGGCAAATCACGGCGCCGAACTCGTCCAATAGTCCGCCGAATTGTTCCCCGGCGAGCTGTCAGCAAGATCCGATTAGGCCTTTGAGCTGGAGCCCCCTTACGGAATCGAACCGTAGACCTTCTCCTTACCATGGATAATTGCGGTGCTGCTAGGCTTGCCCATACATGGCATTGACCTACAGATTTCATGCCTGCCCGTGCCTGGCTGTGTCCCGGGGATGCCCGGCAATGGTCCCCCTAAATAGTCCCCGGTGTCCCCCAGTCGTTCTAGCATTGGCACATGACAGAACGGCGCAGCAAAGGCGACAGCTCCATTTACTTCGACCACGCCGGCCCTTGCCGCGACGTCAGCAGGCACCGGCGCTGTTCTGGCCGGTGGCGCGGCGAGGTGTGCCTCGGGTACGGGCCCGACGGCAGGCGCCAGCCCGCGAGTTCGCCGAGATCGTGCTTCAGCTCGCGGGCCAGCTCCGGGCCGTCATTAAGCGGCGTCTACGGGGTTGGATTCATAGAGCGTCCCGATGAGCGATGACTCCGGACCGGATCCTCGATGTGAACGAGGACTGTTAGTCACTCACCCGCCCGGTCACGGCGGCATCCCGAGGGTCTCAGCCCAGGGCGGGATAGCCGCCGGCGGCGAGGTCGGCGATCAGGCTCGGATGGGTGGGCTGCCAGCCGAACCGCTCCCGGGTCAGCGCACCCGACGACGGCATGTCACAGGCGAACACCCGGCCTATGAGGCCGAAGCTCTCGGCCGGTACCGACTCGACCGGTGCCGCGAGAACGGCGCCGATAGCCTCGGCCAGCGACCTCATGGTGTCGCCATCGTCGGCTACCGCGTGCAAGACCGTGCCCGGCGCAGCATCCTGGAGTGCGATGCGGAACAGCGGGGCGGCGTCGAGCCGGTTGACCGCTGGCCAGCGCTGCATGCCGTCACCGACGTAGGCCGACACGCCCGTCTTCTGCGCAGCGGCGATGAGCACCGAGCAGAAGCCGTATTCGGACCCGCGCTGGTGCACGGAGCGCGGCAGCCGCACGACAGAGGACCGGACGCCCCGGCCAGCCAGGGCCAGCACGGCGCCGGAATTTCGGCCGCGGCCACCGACCGGACCGTCGGTAGTGTCGGGGTCGTCCTCGGTGGAGACGTGGCCTGGCACCATCGGCGTGAGGCCGGCATGCACGAACGGCTTGCCACTGCCTGCGAGCGCGGCCGCGAGGGTCTGCACCGCGCGCGTTTCCTCGTCGATGCCCTGCTCCATGTTGCTCCAGTCGTTGCTAAAGGCCAGGTTGACAACGCCGTCGGCCCGGGCGACGCCGACGCGCAGGCTGTCGAGGTCGGTGAGGTCGCCGCGCAGCGGCGTCCCTCCAGCGGAGGCGACGGCCGTAGCCGACGCATCGGAACGGACGAGGCCCAGGACCTGGTGACCAGCGGCGATGAGGTCGGGAACGACAGCCGAGCCGATGCTGCCGCTGGCTCCGGTAACGAAGACGCGCATTCGAGGGCTCCCGACGATTGCTGCGACGCTACGTCGCACGATAGGAACTGGCGCTCCGGGCCGCTCACCAGCGCAGGCCGGCGATGACCCGGTTACGGCGGGAACAGACGACCCTACGGGTGGCGACCGCGCCTTCTCAGCCCTCAACTACCCCTCTATCAGTGCATGCATGCCGCCGCCCGGAACCGGACGCGCGCGAGCGTCGCGGGATCCTGCCCGCATCCGGCGACGCGCCGCCGCTCGATGCGGTGGCTGAGGGCGTTAGCGCGACCGTGCTCAGTTGGTCCAATGCCGTGCAGACCGCGTTCGGGCCGCACTCTGGACGCTACGACAAGGCACGGCATCGCCCTGGTGTTCACCGAGGTGAACGGCTGCCGCAAGGCAGTCCATACGTTCGCGGTCACGACATTCGGGAAGATCCCAGGCGGCGAACTCGAGTTGTCCGAGCAGGCGAACCTCGGAGCCTAAGCACAGCGCCGCCTCGCGAAGAAGGCAATAGAAATCCCGCGGCAAAGTCAACGGCTCCGACTTTGAGACGGTTAGGTGAGCCGGATACCTAGACTCGCAATCCTCGAGATCGTCGCGCCCGCAGTGCAGTTCTGGATGACCAACTTCCTCAACAACATCATGGACACCGACATTGACATCCAGCGCCATCCGCCGCCTAGAGGGGTCGACCCCACGCGGTTGAGCGCCCGATGCCGTTGGCTGCCCTTCTGGCTTCCCGGAGAATCGGACGAACAACTCCGAAGACATGCGGCCGTGAACAGGAATTCGAGTGGTTCCTTCAACGGGCGGATGCGAACTCCGATTCGCGTCGGCAGAGGAAGGTACAGCTGGCGACCGTCCACATCAGGCGATACGAATGGAATACAGTTAAATAATTTAACTAGTTCGCGAATTCTTCGCCAAGCCAACCTCCGTTACATTACCACCTAAACCGCTCGGCCTACTTTTGGGCGGCTTAGTAACTGGCGCGTATCATGGCCGCATCGCACTTTCAACTAGCGCGAACAGGAGAAAGTGATGTCCGAGTCCTATTCACTCGCCACTGAACCCGAAGGAGTCGTCCCGTCGCTGATTGAGCGATTTAACTCCGGCAAGATCAGCGCGATGATGGGCTTGTACGACGCGGAGGCCGTGCTCATCGCGGACGACGGGCGAACCGTCACGGAGCGCGGCGAGATCGCGGCGGCACTCGAGCGCGATCTCAGCCTCGGCCTGCCGCTGGAGGCCACGGCGCGTCATGTGTTCGTTGCCGGCGATATCGCCGAGATCGTCGTGGACTGGTCAATTGATGGCACAGGTCCCGACAGCGAGCACGTGCACCTCGAAGGCTCGGCGAGCGATATCGCACGCCGCGGCGCGGACGGACTCTGGCGGACCCTGATCGACAATCGTCGTGGAACGTCGGTACGACAGCCCGCCTGACACGTGCGCCACGACAGCCCTCAGCGATGGACCCCCTTCAGCATGCCGTCGACCATGACAGCTACGTGGTGAAACTGCCCGTATCACAGAAAGATTGGGCTTCCACGCTCAAGCCCACGACGCCCGACATGGCGCCGTCTTGTGTTCCCTAGCAGTCCGAATGACGTGCGGATCCTGCCGCGGCATGTGATGTGTCATGGGCGTGGGTGATGTGCCCGCCGATGCGCTGGCAGCCCTCGACGGCCCACGTCCGCTCCGGCCACCGGCGCGCCACGGCGAGCATCGCCCGGTATCTGGCAGCATCGGTGCCGAACCGGCCGACGCCAAGCACAGCCTCGTCGCCGGCCATGATCTAGATCATGGCCGATCGTTTATGCGGGTCCATCACGATTACTACCTTGCCCATCTGGTCCTCCAGCTCGCGCCCGGGCAGGTCGCCAAGATCCGCACCCTCAACGCCCAGATCGGCGAGCTGGGCGAGGTGGTGCCCAGCCATTTTGGCCGAGACAGGGACGCTGACATCTACACCAGCCCGCACAGCCCGCGGCCGTGACCGCGCCAGGCGTCAGCCAGAATGGCTGCCATCCAAAACAAGGGCATGGACTAACATTCGAATTTTCTCTTTGAAGAGCCCCCTTACGGAATCGAACCGTAGACCTTCTCCTTACCATGGAGACGCTCTGCCGACTGAGCTAAGGGGGCGTCGGCGATGTGCCAGGTATCTAGTTGCCGGATCAGCACCGCGCCACGCGAGCATACACGACACCGGTCCGCTAGGGTCGCAGCAGGCTGCGGCCAGGTGCCGAGGTTGTCTGGACCGCAGGCCGGACGGCGCATGCGGAACTAGCTTCGAGACTTCGCATACAACGCCCGAGTTTGGGCACGGAACTCACGAAGAGTAGCCCGGGTACCACAGGAACGCGCCGGAATTGCGGCTACGGATTAATGAACCTTGAGTGTCAATCATGAGCCACCCATTAGCATCAGGCCTGATCACGAATATTGTGAAGAACCTGGACAGCGGGTCTGTCCTGTTGGGAAGCCGAGCGGAGCGAGGTTCACGGGTGAGGCCGCTGATCATCAGGCCAGCTGCGCTAGGCGGGCTAACTGTCTTGGCCTTCTTGGCAGTTGGCACGCTCGGCCCGGCTCTAGGTGCCGACGCGAGCATTCGGGCCCTCAACGCAGCAGCTAGCGCGGCAGCTAACTGCGCCCTCGTGCCGGGGAACGTTGTCCTGGCTACGGCCGCGGCCCAAACGACAGCAGCGACGAGTGCCACGCCCTCGGACACGACCTCACCCAGCACAACGCCAAGCCCCAGCGCGTCGGCGTCGGTATCTACCCCCGCGCCGGCGTCCGGCACTGACACCTCGACGCCCACCTCCACGCCCACTACGACACCCACTCCGACACCCACTCCGACACCCACGCCAACGCCTCCACCGCCGACGCCGCAGCTATGCGTGCGCGTCCAGTCCTATGCGACCGCGCAGGTAGCGCCCGGCAGCTTTGCAAATTTCGTCATCTGGGTGTGGAGCACGCAGGCACCAAGCACGAACGTGGTTGTCACCACGAAGGTGCTGAACGCCACCGGCCTGGGTTCGCCGGCGTTCATCGTGTGCCCGGCATCGAGCGGAACGACGTGCACACTTGGCAACCTGCCCGTAAATCAGGCCGACGAGCTCGAGGCCATGGTCGAGGTACCGGCCCAAGCGACCGTCGGCATGCAGTGGCAACTCTCGGCCAGCGCATCTGCTCCCGGTGCGATCTCGTTCTCCGGTACTGCGACCGATGTAGTCACCGCAACGGCACCGGCCCCGACTCCGACTCCAATCGCGAACCCGTCCAGCCCGGCGCCGACTGGGACGTTGGCGCCGATTGCCGGGACTAGCGTCTCGCCCACGAACCCATCGAGCCTTTTCCCGACTGTTGGGGCTTCGCCCACCACAGGAACGGGGTCGCTGAACCTGCCCTCGCCTAGCGCTCGCTCGGCCTTGCACGCGGACACAACCGCCGCCACGGTGCCACTCGACGCCCGCCTCCTCGGCGGCCAGATTGCCGGCCTCGCCGTACTCGCTGGCGCCATTGCGATCGCGATCGCGAGACTGTCGTTGCGACGACAGCGAGCCGCTGACCAGAACGCCCCCAAGCCGCCGCCTGAGGTGTAGTTCAGCGCACCCGCAAGGGGTCGGGCGCACCCCAAGGGTTCCGGGCACGCCGCGTCTGGGCGCGCCCCGCAAGGATTAGGTCCGCCATCGCCGTGCGGGCTTAGCCGGACCGGCGCTCTTCTTACTTCTTGACATGCTCCACGAGCGGCCGCATGGCGCGCAGGTCATTGCCGAGGGCGGCCGCGCTCAAGGTCGGCGATGCGAACAGGCCGAACGTGTCGTTGTCGGCCCACGCGCACTCGGCGGGGTGACCCGAATATCCCGGCACGCAGGCCGCCTGGCCACCTAGTGCGCCCGCGTTGGTAACGAACGCTCCCGGGAGCAGCCCGGTGAAGCTTGAGATGAACGAGCTAGCCGAACCCGACAGGTTGCCGCCGATGAACAGGATGAACAACGGCCCGGACTTCGCAGCGGGACCCGTGCTGACCTCGTAGACGCCGTAGACAACGTGGCTGGCCTCGCCTCTACCCATCTTGGCGATGCGTGCTCCAAGCGCCTGGGCACCCATGCTCTTGGCGAGCTGAGGCTGCAGTGTGTAGGTTTCCAGCTTCGTTGGCGTCGAGACGGCGTGCGCTGGTCCCCCGCCGAAAAGCAGGCTGCGAGACACATAACCGGCAGCGGCCAAGCCGACGAGGACGACCGCACCGATGGCGATCACGGCCTTGCGCCGACCACGTCGACGCGCCTGCCCACGCCGCGAAGGCCTCGACGGGCTGGGAGCCGGGGTCTTAGCAGGCGCGGGCGCGACGGCTGCCGCCGCACCGCGGCCAGGCAGCCCATTTGGCCGGGCCGGCGCTTCTATCCGCGTCGAGGCAGCGCTCGATGAATCATCCCTGGGAGCCGGGGTCGCACGCGGCCCCGACTGCGCTCGCTCGGGACCTCGGGGCGTCGCGCTCGAGGGGGGGTCCCAGGGCGCTGTCGTCACGCGGGCGGAGGCTGCCTGGGTACCAGCCGCGCCGCCGGCGCCAATCCGCCGCGCGTTGCGACGTGCCTTGCGATCAGGCTTTCGTGACGAGGCCGCCTTGCCGCGACCGGCCGGGCCGGACGGCGCCAGGTCTGGTTCAATGACGCGACCGGCCGGGGCTGCCAGCATCGCAGCCTCGGCCGCTGCTGATGCACCCGGTACCCGAAGCCGCCGACTTTGACCGTCAAGTGGCCGTCCGCCTGCCGCGGGGTTGTCAGCCCGTCCGTTCCTGTCCTCGGGCGGAGACCACCGATGCAGACGACGCCGCGTCCGTGAACCCGTCAGCGAAGGCTCGGGAGCTACGACCGGCTCAGGGCGGGCGGCCTCAGGCCGAACGGACTCGGGCCGAGCTGGTTCACGCCGAAGCGCCTCAGGCCGAACCGGCTCTGACCGAACTGAATCAGGCCAGGACGATCCGGTCTCCCACGTCCCGGACGACCGGGACTGGTCCCACGGACCGGAGCGTGAAGTGTCGGCAGGCGCCCGATCGAAAGCCCCGCTTTGCGGTCGACTGTCGGAGCGAAACCGATCCCGGATCGGGGCATCAGGACGCGCTGGCGCGGTAGCGCCGCGCGGCCCAGCTTGCGACCCTCTCGTATCCGGAGCTATTCGCCTCGTGCGGTCAGTGTCGGCGTCAGCGGGCGGTGCAGCGTGCCGGTGCGGAAGCCGCCGGCCAGAAACGCGCCCGCCGTCGGGTTCGTCGAAGCCGCGTGCCGGGCTCGGCCGCTCGGAAACGGCGGGAGCCGAAAAGGCTGCCGAGTTGCTGCCATTACGCGAACCTGGATCGGCGACTGGGCGCTTGCGCGACTCCTGGGCCGGTCCGGCCTCGCCGAGGTACTTGATCCAGTCGTAGTCGGCGTCACCGGCTCCGTCGGCTGGCCCGAACTCGTCCCGGCCGTCCCGTGACTTGCGGCCAAGCCGCCCGCGCTGCCGGTCGGCCTGCTGACGGCCGGGCTCCTGACGGCCACGCTGCCGGGGGTCATGCATAGGACCGACAGGAAGCGGCCCGCTCGGATGATCGGCGCCGAACATGGGAGCGTCGGAGAAGCGAGGGTCGGTTTCGGTAGCCAGACGCCCACGGTCCGAACCGGCTGGCCCGGTGTCGTCGTTGTCGGCGTAGGGCCACCGCGGACCACGCCGGTCCTGCGGCCATCCCGATGTCATAACGACTGTTACTCCCGAGACTGAAGCGGCGTCTCTGCCCGTTGTGGAGCTAATACATGATGCGTCAACGCCGAGTGTGATCGCTGCGTTATCAAGCTTTCGAGTCGTTACGGAGCGTGACCTTCAAATTGCACCTCGACATTTTCCCAGTTCAGAGGTGCCATTAAACACCGCCGCAGGAGCGCGAAGGCTCACATAATCCAGGCGAAGCTAGTCCCCCACGTCGGCGTGTCTTGGTCATACCATGGCAAAGTCCTACCTGACATCGCCGGCGAGCGCTCGGGAACGCAGCGCCCGGACCACCTGATCCCGGCGCTCGATGAGGACGCGAGCGAGCCCCGGCTCACGGTCGCCGGCAGCGAGGAACGCATCGATCTGGTCGACGAGTTCGGCACTGGCCGCCGTGATCGGGAACAGCGCCACACCGCGCGCCACGCGCAAGTGGCCACCGCTTGTCGACCAGATCTCCGGCAGCGCATCGAAATAGCGGGCCGCGTAGGGAGCCAGCAGATCCCGCTGCTCGGGCTGGTGGAACGCAAGAGACACCGACCGCAGTAGGTCGGCGGCGATGTCCGGAGACCCGGCCAGTAGTTCCCACGCCGCCTCCTTGTGCGCGGCGTCGCCGATCGCTGCCCGGCACGCCGCCGCGCTCCGGTGCCCAGCATCAGTCTTATCTAGCCGGAGCTCCGCGTCGATCTCCGCATCGCCCGCTCGTCCGGTAACGGCGAGCCGCTGGAGCAGCGCCCAGCGCAGTTCGGCACCGACGACAAGGCCAGGCAGCCTCCCGCTGCCGTCCATCAGCCCGGCGAGGAGATCTAGGTGTTCATTCGACGTCGCGGTCCAGGTCAGAAGCTGGACCCACGCGAGCTGAAGGTCACTGCCTGGGTCAGCGGCAAGCAGCAGTTTTAGGGCGGCGTCGGCTAGCTGGCGGTAGCCCGCTGCGGCCTGGGCCGGGTAGGTCATGATGCGCAGCAGGTCCCGCGCTTTGTCCAGCAGGCTCTGCAGTCCGGCAACGGAGCGCTCGCCGGTCATGCCTGTCGCGAGCATTCTGATGAACTCGGCCACTGGCAGCTCGGCCTGCCAGGCCATATCCACGACAGAGGTCCAGCAGACGGCCCGTGTCAGCGAATCGCTCAGATCACCGATGGACGACGTAAGCGTCGCCAGCGAACGGTCATCGAACCGGATGATCGCATAGGTGAGATCGTCGTCATTGAGCACGACGAGATCAGGCCGCGCGACGCCGGTTAGCGCCGGGATTGCCGTGAGCCCCCCGTTCACATCGACCGTGACCTGCCGAAAGCGCACGAGCGCGCCATCGACATGGTTGTACAAGCCGACCGCGATCCGGTGCGGCCGGAGCGCCGGGTGGTCGGAGGGCGACTGCTGGCGGACGGCAAATGACTTGAAGGCGCCATCGGGCCCCACGTCGAACTCGCTGCTCAGCGTGCTCGGGCCGGCGGTCTGCAGCCACGCCTTCGACCAGTCTGCGAGGGTGACACCGGAACTGGTTTCCAGCGACCCTAGCCACTCGCCCAGCGTCGCGTTGGCCCATCGGTGGGTGGCGAAGTACGCGCGGATCCCGGCGAAGAAGCTGTCCCGGCCAATCGTGGCGACGAGCTGCCGCAGAACCGATGCGCCCTTCGCGTAGCTGATTCCATCGAAGTTGGCAATGGCTTCGCTCAAGGTGGCCACGTCGGCGGCGATGGGATGAGTGGACGGTAGCTGATCCTGAGCGTAGCCCCAGGCTTTACGACCGGTGGCAAACGTCGTCCAGGCGTCGGTATACCGTGTCGCCTCGGCGCTGGCGAGGACGGCGCAGAACTCGGCGAACGACTCGTTGAGCCACAGGTCGTCCCACCACTTCATCGTGACGAGATCGCCGAACCACATGTGCGCGAGCTCGTGCAGTATGACGCTGGCGCGCAGCTCATGCAGCGTGTCGGTGACCCTCGAGCGGAACAGAAGCTGGTCGGTGAAGATCACGCAGCCGGCGTTCTCGGTCGCGCCGACGCTGTATTCCGGCACGAAGACCTGGTCGTACTTGGTGAATGGGTAGTCGGTCTTGAACAGCTCGGTGTAATAGTCCAGCCCCCGGCGGGTGACGTCGAGGATCTCCTCCGCAGCCAGGAACCCGGCCATCGACGCCCGGCAAGCCAGCCCGAGCGGTATCACCTGGCCGGCCGGCGTCGTGTGACTCGCCCGGACAACCTCGTACTCGCCAGCCGCCACCGCGAACAGGTAGGTCGACAGCCGTGGCGTTCGCCGGAACTGCCAGCGGACAATCCCATCGCCAGCGGGCGTTTGTTCGTCCAGTGGCTCGTTGGAGACCACCTTCCAGTGACCGGGAACGAGGACGTTGATGCCGAACCTGGCCTTGAGGTCAGGCTGCTCGAAGTTCGCGAAGACCGTCCTGGCGTACGCAGGCTCAAATTTTGTATAGGTGTAGACCTTCTCGTCGACGGGATCGACGGCGCGGTGCAGCCCCGTGCCATCATGGGAGTACCGGCAATTTGCAATGACAGTGAGCTCGTTCTGTCCGGCAAGGCCGCGCAGCGCGATACGACCGTCCGCCCACGCACTCGTTGGCTCAATCGGCGCGCCGTTGAGCGTGATCTCGTGCACCGCTTCTGCGACCAGGTCCACGTAGCTGGCTGCGCCCGGCTCGGCGCAGCTAAACCTGATTACCGAGGTCGAGCCGAATACCTCGCTGCCGCGGGTCAGATCCAGCGTGACGGTGTAAGAGTCGACATTCAACAGCCGCGCGCGCTCGCTTGTCTGGGCTCTGGTGATGTCGGCGACCTGCATCAATACGTCAGCTCTCCGATCGTTTCCTAGCCGGGCAGCGCTCGCGATCGCAGCGCCTTGTCGACGATGTCACGGCCCTCGATCACTACTCGGCTCAGCGACGGGTCCCGGCCGGGCTCGGCCAGGAACGCGTCGGCGGTGGCCAGCAGCTCCGTAGACGCGGCCGGAAAAGGAAACAGGAAGCGGCCAAGCAGCAACCGCAGCAGATCGGCCCGCGTCGCCCAGATCGCCGGAAGCTGCTCGAAGTACTTGGCCGCGTAGGGCGCGAGCAGCTTGGCGTGCTCAGGAGCGTTGAATGCGCGGGCTACTGCCGCGGATTCCTCCAGGCCAAGTTCGGCGGACTCGGTGAGCTGCCGCCAGGCCGCCGCCTTGTGCTCGGCGTCCGGGATCCCGGCCCGCGCTGCCAGTGCGCTGCGGCGGCCCGCGTCTGTGCTGTCCCGGTCAAGCTCGGCGTCGATAGCGAGGTCACCGGCGCGTCCGGTGGCAGCGAGCCGCCGCAGCAAGGACCAGCGCAGCTCCGTGTCGATGACCAGGCCAGTTACTGCCGCAGTCCCGTCGAGCAAGCTGGCAACGAGGTCGAGCTGGTCGACGTTTGTGGCAGTGCCAGCCAGTAGCTGCGCCCAGGCGAGCTGGAGGTCGCTGCCCGGTTCGGCCGCGTGCAGCTGCCGGACGGCCTCAGCCGCCAGTAGCTCCTTGCCGACCGGCACGTAGTCAGGATCGGCGGTCGTCGCGAGCAGGCGCAGGGCGTCGGCGTGCAGCAGCTGCAGCACCGTCACCGACGGCTCGCTTCCCATTCCGGCCGCGACGATTCGCACGAAGGCAGGCACAGACAGCTCGGCCTGGCTGGCCATGTCACCCACCGCACTCCAGCACAACGTCCGCGCCAAACCGTCGCGGAAGCTCCCGATGTGCTCGGTCAGGGTGGCTAGCGAGCGATCGTCGAACCGGATGATCGCGTACCCGAGGTCGTCGTCGTTCAGCAGGAGCAGGTCCGGCTGCGCAATCCCGACGAGCTGCGGCACTTCGGTCCGCGGACCGTTGACATCTACTTCAACCCGGTGCGTCCGCTCGAGCACCCCGTCCACCAGGTTGTACAGGCCGATAGCGATATGGTGCGGCCGCAGCGTCGGATGCGCGGTCGGCGCTTCCTGGCGGACGGCAAACGAGCTGAACGCGCCGTCTGGCCCCACTTCGAACTCACTGCGCAGCGTGTTAGGCCCGGCGGTCTCGAGCCAGGCCTTGGACCAGTCGGCAAGGCCGCGACCAGAACTCGCTTGCAGAGCGCGCAGCAAGTCGGCGAGCGTGGCGTTGCCCCAGCCATGCTCGGCGAAGTAGGCACGGATGCCAGCGAAGAACGCGTCCGGGCCGACGTAGGCGACCAATTGCTTGAGCACCGACGCACCTTTGGCGTAGCTGATGCCGTCGAAGTTCGCCTCGGCCTGGCTGAGGGTGGGCACGTCTGCCGCGATCGGATGCGTTGACGGCAGCTGGTCTTGTCCGTAGCCCCAGATCTTCCGGCCGCCGCAGAACGCTGTCCACGCCTGCGTGAACCGCGTCGCGTCCGCCGCAGCCAGAAAGCCGGCGAATTCAGCAAAGGACTCGTTCAGCCAGAGGTCCTCCCACCACTTCATGGTGACGAGGTCGCCGAACCACTGGTGCGCCATCTCATGCAGGATGATCATCGCCCGCTGCTCATACATGACGTCGGTCACCTTCGAGCGGAACAGCAGCGATTCGGTCAGGATGACGCACCCGACGTTTTCCATCGCTCCCGCGTTATCGGGAACGAAGACCTGGTCGTACTTGTCGAATGGATACTCGCCGAACAAGCCGGTGAAATAGTCGAGACCTTGCCGGGTAACCAGCAAGATGTCGGCGACATCGAGGAAAGGCACCATCGACTGGCGGCAGGCGAGCCCGAGCGGGATCAGCTGGCCGGCGGGCGTGGTGTGGGTGTCGCGCACCACGTGGTACTCGCCCGCGGCAATCGCGGTGAGGTACGTCGAGATGCGGGGCGTGGCCGGGAAATGCCACGCGACCACGCCCTCGCCTGCCCACTGTGGATCAGGCGCTGGCTGATTCGAGAAAACGGTCCAGTGCTCGGGCGCGATCACGTGGAACGTAAAGCGCGCCTTGAGGTCGGGCTGCTCAAAGTTTGCGAACACCCGTCGCGCGTGCGCGGCCTCGAACTGCGTGAACGTATAAACACGGCCATCGGCGGAGTCAACCGACCGCTGGAGACCGAATCCGCCGGTCCCGTAGGCGCAGTCGGCGACAACTCGCAACTCATTGCGCTCGGCGAGATCGGTCAGCGCGATCCGGCCATCGGCGTAGGCCGTGGCCGGATCGACTGGCGTTCCGTTGAGCGTGATCGCGTGGACCGTCTCCGCGATCAAATCGGCGTAGCTCGCGGCACCGGGGTCGGCGCAGTCAAAGATGACAACCGAGGTCGAGCTAAACGACTGTCCAGCTCGGGTCAAGTCGAGCGTGACGTCATACGACTCGACGTGGAGAAGACCCGCTCGATCAGCGGTCTCGGCCCGTGTGATCTCGGCGGTGTGCATGCGCCAGTCCGTTCCCGTTGCCTGCTATTCGAGTAATAACGTAACGGGGTGAGATTACACCGCGGGGCCTGGGGAGTCATTCACATGGGGCCCTCAGACTAAGGGACTTGCTGTGCCGCGCTGGAAGACCGAAGATCCTGGTGAAGGACCGCACGGGGAGGCAGTTGTGGACGACACCGTTACGTGCCTGGTGCGGGGGTCGGCCAGCAAGTACCCGCGCGGGTTCATGTGGCACATCCCCGCTTGGTTCGCGATTCTCGGTGGCGCCGCGGTACTCGTCGGCACGGTCGCGAGCAGCACGGGCCAGATGCCCCTCTGGCTCGGCATAACCGAGCTCAGCGGCTTGCTCATCGCGACGTGCACCTTGTTCTGCGTGCTCACCACGGTCCGGCACCGAGCATTCCGGGCCGATAGTCACGGCATCTGGCTCGGCGTCCGGACAACTCGCAAGCGGCCGAAGCTCAGACAGGTGCACCTGTCCTGGTCAGATGTTGCGCAGCTGCAGCTAGTCCCCCGCCGGTACGGCGTCCTGCTGCAGATCACACTGACGCCGGCGGCCAGAATCGTGAACCACGCGGGTCCCGGCAAGCAGGTGCTCCTATGGTTGGGTGCGCTGACGATGCCCTTCGCCTTCGGCCGTGGTACGCCCGCCCTGACGACGCCGACCGCCGATCCGCCGCGATTTCAGGTCAAGATCTGCGATCGGGCGGCACCCGAGCTGAAGCTCGTTCTGGCCGCGGTCAAGCCAGAGGCGACACCGGTGCGGGTCATGACCAAAAAGGGCGCGCTGCGATTCACCGTCCAGCCACCTGGCAAGCCGCTCAGTCGGCCGCCCACGCCCGTCGCCTGAGCTGGTCGGCCTGGATCGCGTTTCGGGCTAGTCCAACGCACGGCGTCGTGTGCCAAGATCGGTCCTGGTCCCGGGACAAAGGAGCGGCAGCATGACACACGAGGTCAAGGGCATCATCGCCAGCGGCAAGGGCGCACCGGTGCGCGCCACCACGGTGGTCGTTCCCGATCCGGGGCCCGGCGAGGCGCTGGTGGTTATCCAGGCCTGCGGCGTATGTCACACCGACTTGCATTACCGCGAGGGCGGCATTGGTGACGACTTCCCGTACCTGCTGGGGCACGAAGCGGCTGGCGTCGTTGAGGCCGTGGGGCCGGACGTGACGGGCCTCTCGCCTGGCGACTTCGTGATACTCAACTGGCGCGCTGTCTGCGGGCAGTGCCGCGCGTGTCTCCGCGGTCGCCCGTGGTACTGCTTCGCCACTCATAACGCTACTCAGAAGATGACCTTGGCCGATGGCACGCAGTTGTCGCCAGCGCTCGGGATCGGCGCCTTCGCCGAGAAGACGCTAGTGGCGGCCGGGCAGTGCACGAAGGTCAACCCGGCGATCAAGCCCGAAGTGGCCGGCCTGCTCGGGTGCGGCGTGATGGCAGGACTCGGGGCCGCGCTGAACACCGCCGGGGTCAGTCGCGGAGACTCGGTGGCGGTCATCGGATGCGGCGGCGTCGGCGACGCGGCGATTCTCGGCGCTAGCCTGGCGGGCGCGCGCAAGATCATCGCGGTTGACGTCGACGATCGCAAGCTCGGGTGGGCGCGGCAGTTCGGCGCCACCGACACTGTCAACTCCACGATCAGCGACCCCATCGAGGAGATCCAGAACCTGACCGAAGGCAACGGCGTCGACGTCGTGATCGAGGCGGTCGGCCGACCTGAGACTTACCGGCAGGCCTTCTATGCTCGTGATCTTGCAGGCACTGTGGTGCTCGTCGGCGTCCCGACCCCGCAGATGCAGCTTGAGCTGCCACTACTCGATGTGTTCGGTCGCGGCGGCGCGCTGAAGTCCTCTTGGTACGGCGACTGTCTGCCCACCCGCGACTTCCCGATGCTGGTAGACCTGCACCTGCAGGGCAGGCTCCCGCTGGAGAAGTTCGTGTCGGAAACGATCGCTCTGGACGCCGTCGAGGAGGCGTTCGCCAAGATGCACCGCGGGGAGGTGCTCCGGTCGGTCGTAGTGCTGTGACCAGCGACGACACGGACAGACACGTCGTAACGCAGGCGAGCCCAGTCCGGATCGCGATGTGGTCCGGACCCCGCACTGTGTCGACTGCGCTCATGCGCTCCTTCGGCAACCGGCCGGACACGGTAGTGGCCGACGAGCCGCTCTATGCCTACTATCTGACCCGGACCGGCGTGGATCACCCCGGCCGGGAAGAGGTCATCGCGAGCATGCCGGCTGACTGGCCGACGGTGCTGGCGCAGCTCACGGTGGCTCCCCTGGCGAACGGAAAGACTGTCTTCTACCAGAAGCACATGACGCATCACCTGCTGCCGGAGATCGACCGCACCGCGCTCGCGGGCCTGACCCACGCCTACCTGATTCGCGACCCAGTGCGGCTGCTGGCCTCCTACGCCAGGGTCAGGTCGCGCCCGGTATTCGCCGATCTCGGCCTCGAGCAGCAGCTCGAGATCTTCCGCACGTTCGGCGGCCCCATCATCGACTCCGCCGACATCGTGCGCGCGCCACGCCTGGCATTGGAGGCCCTGTGCGACGCGCTCGGCATCGCCTTCGACCCGGCCATGCTGTCGTGGCCCCCTGGACCGAGGCCGACGGACGGCGTCTGGGCGAAGTACTGGTACGACGGCGTCTGGCGGTCTACCGGCTTCGGCACATACGCCGAGGCCACGCCCGTGGATCTCGTTTCAGACCTGGCTCCACTGGCCGCACGGTGCCAGCCTTTCTACGAAGAACTCGCCGCACACCGGCTGCGGCCCTGACGATCAGGTTCAGCTCTCGTCCCGTCGGGCGGATGCGAAGCGAGCGCGAAGTGAGAGAGGCAAGGGACCGTGCTGCAGTCATTCGACGAGCGCAACCGCGACCTAATCGTGAACGTCGACGGCAGGCTTACCCACCGTGATGATGCCAAGATCAGCCCGTTCGACTCGGTTGTGCAAGGTGGCGACGCAGTGTGGGAAGGGCTGCGCCTCTATAACGGCCGGGTCTTCCGGCTCGATGAGCACCTTGCCAGGCTGCGCCGCTCGGCTACAGCGCTGGCGTTCCAGCAGATCCCATCCGCCGACGAGATCACCGACGAGATCCGGCGTACGCTCGCGGCCAACAACATGACCGACAACGTGCATATCCGGCTCACACTCACGCGCGGCCTCAAGATCACCAGCGGCATGGACCCACGTCTTAATGAGTCCGGGCCAACGCTGATCGTGCTCGCCGAGCACAAGGCGCCCGTTTATGACGCCGGCGGCATCACGCTGGTAACGTCCGCCATCCGGCGGCCGGCGCCGGACAGCCTGGACCCGAAGATCCACCACAACAACCTGCTGACCTCGATCCTCGCCAAGATCGAGGCCAATGTAGCCGGAGCCGATGACGCGGTCATGCTCGATCAGCGCGGCTTCGTCGCTGAGACGAACGCGACGCACATCTTCCTGGTCAGCGGCGGCGCATTGCACACACCCAGCACAGTTGCGTGCCCAGAAGGAATCACTCGGCAGGCGGTGCTCGACCTCGCGGCTGACGAGGGTATGGCTGTCATGGTCGGCGACTACAGCCTGACCCAGCTCTACTGCGCTGACGAGATCTTCGTGACCGGGACGATGGGTGGCCTGACTCCTGTGCTGGCAGTTGATGGCCGGCAGATCGGCGACGGGAAACCGGGACGGGTGACTGCCCGGCTCGCTGAGCTTTACGCTCAGCTCACCGCCACAACCGGAAGTCAGGTCTGCTATCCCTGAGCCCATTGCGCCATGCTCTGCCATACATAGGGCCGAGCGCGCGCGATAATGACGCTATGAGCGCAGCGCGTGAGGTTCCGTCGGTCGGGCTGCCGAGTGGCGCGCGCATGCCGCTGATCGGGTTTGGCACCTGGAAGCTGCGCCACGGTCAGGCCCGCGCGTCGGTGCTCGCGGCTCTTGAAGTCGGCTACCGGCACATCGACACTGCGACGATGTATGCCAACGAGGCTGAGATCGGGCAGGCGCTGGCTGATAGTGGCCTGGACCGCGCCGAGGTGTTCGTGACCACGAAGATCCGCCCATCTGACGCCGGGCGGGTGCAGGACATCCTGCATCAGTCGCTCCGGGCGCTCGGGACCGAGTACCTCGACCTCTGGCTAGTGCACTGGCCCCCGGCCCGGCGGGCGGACAGCCGACAGCTATGGAACGAGCTGCTTGCTGCCCAGGCTCAGCAGCTTGTCCGCGACGTTGGCGTTAGCAACTACAGCCTGGCGGAGATCGATGATCTCACCAATTCGTCCGGCCGCGCGCCTGCGGTCAATCAGATCGACTGGGGCCCGACCCTGTACGACGCACACGTTCTCGGCGGGCACGCGGACAGGGGAATCGCAGTCGAGGCCTACAGCTCGCTCAAGAACACGGACCTGAAGGATCCAGCGCTGGCGAAGATCGCCGCGGCGCATGACGTGACACCTGCTCAGGTCGTGCTGCGCTGGCATCTCGAGCACGACGTCACCGTGATCCCCAAGTCGGCCCACCGCGACCGGACCGCCGCCAACTTCGATCTGCTCGGTTTTAGCCTGGCGCCCGATGAAGTCGCCAGCATCGACGAAATGGCTGATCGATAATCGCAGCTACGCTGATGTCAGCCCCCTTCCAGCCGTCCCGTCATGCTTTCGGCTTCCGCAATGAGTGGCCAGATGAGCCGGCCCTGACCCTTCCTGGGCCGCTGCGAGTCGGCATCGGCAACGCCGCGCGGGGACTGTGCGGCGGCATGGTCTTCGGCGCTCTGGACTACTGGCACGCCGGGACCGAGCCGCCGGCCAGGCTGCCCGCACCAGGCGAGCCGCTGTTCCAGTTCATCGTTTGGCGGCTGATCCAGTCGTGGCACATCCCGACCGGCGTAGCCCGGTACTACTACTGGATGAACCTGCCCGACGGCGATGATGGGCACCGCCGCTTGCTGCACCGCCGTTTGCTGCACCGCCGTTTGCGGCACCGCGCGGGACTGCGGACACGGAGTTTGGTGGTGCAGTGGCCGCGAATCAGAGCGCGGCTAGACGCAGGCCAGCCGGCCCCGATCGGCCTCGTCACGGTGACCGGCGCCAATCCGCTGCAACTCGGGCGGAACCACCAAGTGCTCGCCTACGGCTATCACGTCGCCGAGACCCGGGTGACGCTGCACGTCTACGACCCGAACTCCGGCCCGGTCGACGATGTCTACATCCGGTTCGATACGCGAGCGCCCGGCTTTGGTTTCACCCATACGGTCAACATCGGGCTGGCTGTCCGTGGCTTCTTCCTGACGCCGTACTCTCCTGCGAACCCGCCGCTCAAAAATGTCACACCCCGGCGATAGCGTCAGAGCATGGACTGGAAGATCGAGCTTGTCGCGATACCCGTTACCGATGTCGACCGCGCCAAAAAGTTCTACGTCGACCAGGTCGGCTTCAACGCCGACCACGACTACCAGGTCAACGAGAACCTCCGCTTTGTGCAGCTCACGCCGCCGGGATCCGCGTGCTCAATCGTCCTCGGCACTGGGATTACGGACATGGAACCCGGCTCGCAGCGCGGCGTCCAGGTGGTCGTAGCCGACGCCGCCGCGGCGCGAGACTCGCTGCTAGCCAATGGCGTACAGGCGAGTGACATTGACGTGCAACCGTGGGGATCGTTCGTCAGTTTCGCCGACCCCGACGGCAACAAGTGGACACTGCAGCAGCTTCCGCAGTGGGCGTCTCAGCCGAGTTGACGGCTGTCGCAGTCGTCGCTCACCCGTCCTCGGCAGCCGCGGTCAGGGCCTGAGGCTGGCGCGAAGCGCCAGGATCTGCGCGACCGTGGCGCGGAAGCCACCCGCCGGCAGCCTTCCTGTCTTGAAGCCACCGTCGAGCGCGTTCAGACATTGGATCCCCTGGCTGAAGGAGTCTGACGCCAGGATCAACTGCATGCCGGCCTGAGCCGCTCGCAAGGCGCGGTTCTGGTCCGACCCGTACATCGCGAGCGCCCCAGCGCCAATCGCGTCAGTGATGGTCACGCCGTTGAAGTGGAGCCGCCCGCGAAGCTGTCCTTGCACGATGGCTGGCGAGAGGCCGGCCGGGGCGTTGGAGCCAAGACTCGGATACGCGGCCCAGGAGACCATCACGAGGTCAACCTCCGCCGCGATCGCTGCGCGATAGGGGTGTTCGTCGTTGCCTTCCAGCGTCGCCCTCGGCAGATTGATCGTGACGGCGCGCTGGTCGGTGTTCTCGGTGGCCGTTGCTGCACCAAGTCCGGGGAAGTGCTTCGCGGCTGCTGCCACACCGCCGCTTTGCTCTGCGCGGATGAAGTCGGCGCCGAGGTTGGAGACCACCTGCGGATTCGTGCTGTATGAGCGCTCGTACTGATCATCGAAGTTGCCCCGGGCTCGATAGACGTCGATGACAGGAGCGAGATCGACATTCAGGCCGAAACTTTGCAGGGTGGCCGCAGCGCCCGCGCCGGCCTGATGGGCTTCGTAAGCCCGGTTGCCAGCGGTGGCGCGATCGCCGATCCACAACTCCGAGTGGTACGGCGGGCCGGGCAGCCGGTTGACGTATCCGCCTTCCTGGTCGGTCATGAGCAGGAGCGGATAGGCGCGGGCGGGATTGGTGACGGCCTGATTGGCCGCCTCAAGAATCTGGATCGCGGCCGCGAACTGCGCCTTGCTCTGGTAGTTGTCGGCAAAGAAAATCACACCACCGACGTCGCCCGCGCGAACGAGCGACACCAGGCTAGCGGGCGGCTTCAGGCCGGAATATCCGTAGATCACGCGCTGCCCGGCCAGCTGACGAGGTGACATGGCCGCCGCTACAGCGGACTCAGCCACCGCTCGCAGCGCGTGTGCGACCGCTGCCGTCAGGGCTGCCGAGTCGAGGTCGGCCCCGTTCCGGTCATAACGGATCAGCGTCACGGCCTGACTCTGGCCGCCTACGTCCGCAGTCGCCGGCCCACCGGCTGCTTGAGCAGCGGGCGCGACCAGCGAAGCCGTCGCGGTGGCCGCGACGACAACGTTGGCGAACCTGAACCATAGCTGCTTGCCCAAGGCGGGAGTTGCCTCTCCGCGCAGCCGGGCGGAGGCCTCGGTCACACGCAATTACTAGCCGAACGGACATATGTTGACCGGCCTCACGCTACTGCGTGCACGCGCCACCTGTATGGCAGACGCGGACTGCGACTTTTGGGCACCCCGTCCGATATCAACTAGGCAGACCGGCCCGTAGCTGTAGGAGCTGCGCGAGTTGCGCCTGGAACGCGGTCTTGGGCAAGGCTCCGTCCAGATAGCCGGTCTGGAGCCCGGCCAGGCACTTCCAGCCCGGCAACGGCTTGATTGCGGTGCACAGCAGCGCGTCCATGCCGGCTCGCGCCGCGAGCATGCTCTTGTTCTGAAGCGAGCCGTATGCGTCAAGCGCGCCCGCCCCGAGTGCGTCCGTGATCGTCACGCCAGTAAAGCCGAGCCGACCCTGAAGATCACCGTGGACGATGGTCGGTGACAGCCCGGCCGGCAATCGCTGATCCAGCGCCGGGTAACGCGCCCACGACACCATCGCCAGCTTCACCCCCGCACTGATGGCGGCCCCGTAGGGATACTCGTCGATTGCCTGCAGCGTGCTCGCGGGCAGATCAATGGCGACCGGCCCGTTGTCGGTGTTTTCGGCGGCCGTGGCCGCGCCCAGGCCGGGGAAGTGCTTGACGGTCGCAGCTACCTGTCCGGCTTGCTGGGCTCGGACGAAGGCTGCCCCGGCCGCCGAAACGACCGCCGGGTTCATGCTGTACGACCGCTGAAACTGGTCATCGAAGTCGCCAGCCTGCCGGTACACATCGAGAACCGGTGCCAGGTTGACGTTCAGGCCGACACCGCGTAGCCCACTTGCAGCCTGTGAGCCAGCGGTGGCTGCGCCAGCGGCCGGGTCAGCCGAGGCGCCGATCTGTGCTTCAGACTCCGTCGGCCCGGCCCAGGGCAGGCGGCGGACCAGGCCCCCTTCCTGATCTGTCATGAGCAACAGCGGGTACTGCCGGGCCGGATTGGTGCTCGCGGAGTTCGCCGCGATCATCTGCCCGATGACGCCATGGAGCTGCGTCGGGCTGACGACGTTGAAGCTGAAGAAGATCACGCCGCCGACCTCGCCGTGCCGGATCAGGGTCAGCAGGTCCGGCGGCGCCGTGACGCCGTTGTAGCTGTAGATGACGCGCTGTCCCGCCTGCTGAGCAGGCGACAGCTTTGAAATCTCGCCAGCCTGCGCCCGCAGCGCGGCGAGCTGAGCGGCGGTGGGAAGCGGAGCCGGTCCCTGCACGGCCTCGGCCGACTCCTGCGGCGTTGGTCCCTGAGTTGTCGCGCCATTCCCGGCGTGCGTGGACGGCGCGGGCGTAGCCGACGCTGATTTGCTGCTGGAGGGTTTGTGGGCGCCGCCGGTGGTGCCTGGCGAGCTGCAGCCCGCAGCCGCGAACACGAGCGCACTAACCGCAACGAGGCCGGCGGCGCCGTGACACTGGCGCGCCCGCCGCCTGCGTGGACGGTCCGTCGATGGCCGCCGTGAGCTGCTCCTCGCGGTCCGACACGTGCCCATCGCTCTCACGCTACCCAGCCCCGAGCGTGCAGCGGCCTGGGGGCCGGGTTCCGCCGCCTCGGCCGGCCAGTTCACCCAGCTTGCCAGGTTCTGTCGCAGTCCGACGAGAAGCGAAGAGCGTGGTTGTGCCTGTCCTGTCACTAGATCAACAGCAGAGGCTCAACGACGATGCTGAGGCGGTACCCGCATTACCAATGACCGCGGTGAACGACATCGTCAAACGGGCGCCTGTCGAGGTTCTTGATCGGAACAAGAGGTCGGTCTGCCGGATAGCCGAGCGCGATGAGGAATGCGCAGGACTTACTGGCCGGCAGCTGCAACACATGCCGCGCTACCTGCTGCTCGCCGACCCCGGCGTGGCCGCTGCCGATACCCAGGTCCGCCGCAGCGAGCATGATGCTCATCGTTACCTGGCCGAGGTCGAACTGCACCCGCCGCCCGGTCTCCGCGCTGTCGTCGATGATCAGCGCGATCGTTGCGGCCGAGTGGGCCACGTGGCCGGCGCCCACCCAGACCGTCGCTAGCTGCTCGAGCTGACCGCGGTCAGTTACCAGCACGAAGTCCCAGGGCTGGGAGTTGCGTGCGGAGGGCGCCCGGCGAGCCGCCTCCAGGATCTGGTCGAGGTGCTCGGCGGAGATAGGCCGATCGCCGAATGACCGGACGTTCCGGCGCGAAGTAATGGCTTCCCACGTCTGCATAAGCCCAAGTCTGACGACCTGCTCTCACTTCCCGCCACCGGCGGTGCGGTGGGAACGGGTGGCCGGCGGACTGTCAGCGGCCCGGGTTACGCTTCACTCGCTTCAGCAACATCTACGAGAGCCGGCGTCGCCCGGCCGAGGTGTTCGCCGATGTCTGGCGGTTACGAGATGACGGGCGGCGTATGGAGGAGCCATGGTCACACGCGATACACCCTGGCCGGCCGGCACCCCGTGCTGGGTAGACATCGGCGTCCCCGACATTCAGAAGGCCGCGACGTTCTACAGCGCCCTGTTCGGCTGGGACGTCGAGGACACCGGGCCCGAGAGCGGCGGCTACCGCATGTGTTCCGTCGGCGGTCGCCCGGTTGCCGGCATCGGTGGTCAGGCGTCACCAGATAGCGGCGTCTACTGGACCACCTACATCGCCTCTGACGATGCCAACGTCACTGCGGCCGAGGTTAAGGCCAGCGGCGGCCAGGTTCTGATGGAACCGTTCGACGTCTTCGACGTCGGCCGGATGTTCATCGCGGTCGATCCTGGCGGAGCGCCGTTCGGCGTATGGCAGGCCCGCGCCCACACCGGCACGCAGATCGCCAACGAGCCTGGCTCGGTGATCTGGAACGAGAACTTGTCTCGCCATTACGATGCCAACCAGGCGTTCTACGCCGCAGTCTTCGGCTACAAGTTCGGCGACGTCGGCGCAGAACGCATGCGGTACACCACCCTTGACCTCGACGGCAAGACAGTCGGTGGCATCGGAGAGATCGGCGCGGACCAGGCGGCCGACGTTCCGGCGAGCTGGCGCACGTACTTCGGCGTGACCGACACTGACGCCGCGGTAGCGAAGGCGACCGGGCTCGGCGGCGCCGTTCTTACGCCCGCCTGGGATAGCCCGTACGGTCGGATGGCGGTGGTGAGCGACGATCAGGGCGCGGTCTTCGCCCTCATGTCGGTAGCAGCGGATAGCTAACCACCCGGCGCCTGGCCCGCGGGGACCTGGTCAGCGCCAGCGTCGGTCGCGGTCGGCATCAGGCGATTGGCGGTCCGCCGCGCGGTTTCGCGTGCCCAAGCGCCACTGACTAGCAGGCCCAGGCCGAGTACGGCGGCACCGCAGCCGGTCACAATCCACCAGCCGACGTGGCTGGCACTGGCGAAGCCGAG
>Ga0126373_10000531_pt1 | contig 25236 bp, 39 predicted proteins | sample PanSoiMetPlot_11_FD_92545 | JGI IMG/M metagenome (GOLD analysis project Ga0126373, IMG submission 92545) | Tropical forest soil microbial communities from Panama - MetaG Plot_11 | ecosystem: Environmental > Terrestrial > Soil > Tropical forest > Bulk soil | place: Panama | collected 2016-02-17 | reverse complement strand
GAAAGAGTGAGGAGAGGACATCCGCGCATGAACGTCGATGAATGGATGGGCTGGATACAGGATTTTCTCGAAGCGCGGATCAACGACGCGCCCGACGAGCGCTGCAAGGAGTTTGCCCAAAACCTCTGGGATTTGACGGCAGATGCCGACGCGCCGGAAGGGCGCACCGATTGGGGCATGAACCGTGATGAGTGAGGAGAGGACACCCGCGCCTATGGGGGAACCTGCCGAATGATGCGCCACGCCGACCCACAAATTGACCCCCTCGACCCGTGAGCGGTCCCGTTACCACCTGGACCGAGACTGCGGTATTACGACTTCGTGAGCTCATCGCGCTGGGGCTTTCCAACACCCGCATCGGCGCCGTGATGTCGATTTCCCACCACGCCGTTGCCGGTGCGCGCTACCGCTACCGTTTGCAGGAGAAAGACACGACACCCCCACCGCCGCCGATCGATCTTTCTGCGAGCGTGCCGAGCCCACACGAGTGCCGCTTTATCCTCGATAACGGCCCGTGGAAGGGCCGGCTGCCGCACTGGTGCCGAGCCCCAATCGTCCCCGGTTATCCCTACTGCGAAGAGCACAAAACCCGCTGCTACATGAGGGTTCCGCGATGACCGATTCCCCCGATCACCGTCGCATCAATCTTATCTCCCTTGCCGAAGCAGCAGCACGTTTGGGTGTTACGCCACGCACTGTTAAGCGCCGGATCAGCGAAGCCGGCCTTACTTTGCCGCGACCCGGGCGTGCGGTTATGTTGACCGAGGCAGATCTCACGCAACTTATCGAGGCTACTCGATGCCGCTCCACCTCATCCCTCCCGGTCAACGCAAGGGCAATAAATTCTTCATCGCACGTGGTCGCATTGCCGGGCAGCTTCACGAGATCATCACGTACACGACAGACGAGAAGGCTGCTCGACGACATGCGAAAGAGGTGGAAGAGCGAATCAAAAGAGAAGCCGCCCGGCCCAGGGGCATAAGCTTTGAGGAAGCGGCCCAGCGCTACATCGCATTCCGCAACCCAAGCCGCGAGGACCGCAGGAGGCTCGACAGAGTCATCGCGCTAATTGGACAGCGCAACATCCGCGAGATCAAGGGTGCGGACATCCACGCCCTCGCAAACGAGATCGGCCGCAACCTGGCGCCGCAGACCCGCAACCGGCAGATCATGCGCCCGGTCATCAGCGTGCTTCATTACGCCAACAAAGCGGGTCTTGGCTGCGACTGGATCCGGGTCGAGATGTTCAAGGAACCAGCGCCCAAGCCGCGGGCGCTCGACGCCGACATCGCGGTGGCGCTGATCGAAGCTGCCGATTCCAAAATGCGCCGGCTGTTCATCTGGCTATTCCACCAAGGCACGCGCATTCGCAAAACGCTGGAGCTCGACTGGAGCCAGATCGATTTGAAGCGTCACACCTTCACGCTATTCAACGCCAAGGGCGATCGGCACGAAACCTTCGCGCTGCATGATGAGGTGATCGCGGTCCTCGGACCCAAAGGCCAGGGACGAGTCTTTCCCTGGACAAACTACTCCGCGTTCTACCGCGACCTGCAAAAGCTAAATGAGAAGACCGGCATCTATTTCACGGCGCACATGGCGCGCCACACGCTGGGTACGCTGATGGCGCAGAACCGTGAAACGACGCGCGCCATCATGGCGGCCTTGGGCCATACCACGCCGATGATGTCGCTCAGATATCAGAAGGCGGATGTCGAAATGGTACGCAGCGCGATCAACCGCGTCAAGCTTCCCCACATCAAAACCGTGGGCAAGGCTTCGTAAGCTATTGACATTGTGACAATGTTTAGCCCGTAATTGGGCTTTAGCGCCTCACCAAGGATCAATGATTTCAACGGCTTGAAAAGCCAGAAACGGGAACAAAACGCCCAAAAATGCCCCTCGCTGTGGGGAAAACGTGGGGAGGATGTTCTCCATCTGACCCAGGCTTGCAACGCATATATAAGTTCTCCTGATGCAGAAATGACTGTTTTGTACTCCCTCACCGGGCACCAAAAAAATGGCCGACGCGGGGCTTGACCTGGCGCTGATATGGGCTGATATTATCAGCTAACCTGATATTTCAGGTTCGGCCTCGGCAGCACATTCCCCTCCTGCCTCTCCAAGGACATTCGGATGCGGATCGTGACGATCGCCGCCGTACCGGACGAGCACGCCCGGGAATGGCTGGAGCAGCTGCGCAACTTTGCTGCCAATCACAGGGATTGCCAGTTTGAGCTTGCCGCCGACGCGCCCAACATCAGCATCGCCGAGATGAAGGAGCTCATCCGCATCGAGCCGAGGCTGACGTTCGAGGGCATCGTCAAGGCCCGTCACCTGGTCGATGACGAAGAATGACCGACAAGCAATTGTGCAATCTGCTCTCCGGTATCCGCGCGCTGGCGCTGATGGCGCACCCGGCGGACAAGAGAGAGATGAACGATCACCGCTTACGGCGTGCCTTGGACGATATCGCCCACCGTGCCGAGAAAGCCTTGGATCAGTGGTGGGGGTTCCACAGAAACGATGAGCTATGAGCGCCCTTGGGGATATTTGCGGTAGGGCTCGGTCCGCCCCTCGCGGCTGACATCGTCATAGGGACGCCACTCGCCGCCGCGGGTGTTGGCCTTGCCTCGCGCGGGCCAGCGATCATTCAATTGCTTCTCCACCCGGTCGATCCCATGCCTCAATTTATTCTCGCGCATGTCCGATGCATCCGGACCCTTTCCAACGACACTCATCGCCCGTCTCCTGTTGCCCATGTCGCACAGTGCGACTATGTTGCAGCCATGCGTTACATCATCCCCGATGCTGCGATCGAAGCCTTGGGAGAGGCGCTCTATGGCCCCAACTGGCGCCGCGCCCTCTCACGCGACCTCGGCGTCTCAGACATGAGCCTGCGCCGCTGGACGACCTACCAGAACGCGATCCCCGAGGCTGCGGTGCGACGGATGCTGGCGCTCGTCTCCGAGCGGCAAGAGGCGCTCGAGGGAGTCCGCCTCGCCCTCGAAAGGAGCATCAGGTCGCAGGCAGCTTGAGTTTACTCGCCGATCAGCGCCGCGGCGCGCTTCATCTGCTCTTCGAGTTTGGCGACTCTTTCCTCCAAGGTTGGCGGCGCCGGGGTTGTCGCCGGGGTGTCTTCCGGGGCAGCTTCGGTTTCGTCGTCGGTGTGGGTTGAACGTGCCATAATGTCCTCCTCTATGGTGGCGGTTGTGGTTGGACGAAGGTGGGCCCGCCCTCGGGCCACGGCTGCGCGGTGTTGCCCTCGGCGCACCACGCCTGGTACTCGGCATAGTCGCGGTTGGCCTCGTCGGGCGGTATCCATGCCCCGTCCTCGCGCACGATGCAGTCGGAGGCGGGCATGCCCTCGGGGGGCGGGGGTGGGAGGTAGTACTGCATCAGAGCCTCGCGTCTGCGACCCAGTCGTAGGTTTCCATAGTTGCGCTACTGGGGCCGCTTGCATAAGCAACGTGTCCCGTCATGTTATTAGCGCCAACAGCCCCGGTATACGACGCCCATGAACCTTGGTATGCCGCTACAGTATTGGCTGCGCCTGTGTAGCTGTACACTGTGACTGTAGGCGTGGCCCGCTTGGTTGTTTTGTAAGATGCCGTACAAGTCATATAATTAGCTGCTCCCGCAGCTATAAACTGGGTTTGCCATGTGCCGGAACCAAAGACACTTCCCACTGCCGTCCCAAGCGGGTAGCTCTTCTCATAGTATCTCTGGCACCTCGCCAGTTCCTGCTGGAAGCTCTGCCGCAGCATGGGGGTGGCGGTGGAGCCGACCTCAAGCTTGCAGGGGCCGAGGCGGAAGACTGCGTTTGCAGTCTGAGCAAACGTGTTAGTAATGCCAGTCGCCGCTAGGAATATTCCAGCCAGCCAAGTGTTAGGCGAGCTAGTCTGATAGGTTGTTCCAGACATGAGGGTGATCACTACCGACATTGCGCCAGCATTGCCAGACAAGGCCCAGGTACCAGCGGTATCGCCTGGGATCGTCACTGTGAACAGTTGCCAAGTATTAGCGGTCGTTATCGTGAACGGAGAAACATAAGAGCGATTGGCTGCTCCGTTCCGCAGGCTCACAGCATAAGTTCCCGCTACGGTGCAAGCGGCCCAGAACGAGAAAGTCAACGGCTGAGCGTTGGCAGTACCGAAAGCAGTATCGTTTATATCGTCTGCCTCTATATTCTGAAATATCTGGATGTTATCCCCAGCAGCTATAGAACTGGCTGCGGTTCCCATCGTATAGGCCAGAGAAAAGGAATAGCCGGTAGGTGGCGCAGTAGTACTTCGTTGAGAACTAGCCGTCGCACTACTGCTCGTTATCGTAGCATAGAAGCCATCTATGCACCGGCTACTCCCTGTTGCAGTAACCGCCGCCCCCTCATTGGCCTGGTCGATCTCCATGAAGGGGTTGAGCAGCTTGTTGGGGTTGCTGGGCGTGGCGTAAGCCGTCGGCCCGAGTAAGACCCATTTGACGCCATCCCACCGGAATTGCCCCGTCGGAGCCGTCACGGTCTGACCAGTGGTCGGCGTATCTGGGAAGTTAAAGGCCATGGTTTACACCCCTATCCACTGCGAAGAGGTGCCGTCGGAATAATAAATGTAGGTCCCCATTCCGACCGAATCGAGCCAGAGATCGCCGGGCGAAGGGCTCGCGGGCGCGGTATCGCTGATGGTGGGGATTTTGGCACGGGTCGCGATCAAGGGATCGGTCGGGTGGACGTGATCGGCCCGGGCAAAGCGCGTGGTCGTACCGATCGCCGCAGTGCCATTGACCAGCGGGAGCGTCGCGGAAGCTTGGGTCAGGACAAACTGGCAAGTCGCCAGCTGCGTCGACATTGTATCGACGGCGGCGGTACTGGCGGTCGGAATACCGGTAAAATTGGGCGCGTTGATGGGGGCTCCCCCCACCCCGGTCACATCGGCTAGAGCTAGGGTCACCGCGCCGGTGCGGGTGTTGAAACTGCTCACCCCGACAATCCCGGCAATTGCCGCCCCGACAAAGGCGGTAGTCGCCAAGGCGGTCGATGAATTACCCGGTGCCTGCGTCACCCCGAAGGATCCCGTCGGCATCGAAGGCGAGCCGGTGAAGACGGGGCTATTGATCGGCGCGGCGTTGAGCATCGCCATCACTTGAGTCGCGGAGAGGTCCGTCGGCGAGGCCGAGGACCCGGTGCCGTTACCCTTCAGGGTTGTCGCCGGCGCCAAGTTCAGCATCGCATTGGTGACGCCCTGGTTCTGGATGCTGATCGTCACCGTGCCGGAGACGCCGCCGCCCGACAGCCCCGATCCCGCCGTCACCCCGGTGATTGTGCCGCCGCCGGAGAGCGCCACCCATTGCCCGGTTTGCCGCGCCCAGCTCTGTCCAGCGGGCACCGCGGGGACCTCGGGCACCGCGGTTGCCACCTGCGTGTCGACGTATTGTTTACTGGCCGCCATCGTCGGCGCGGTCGGAATCGTCGGACTCAAAAGTAGAGCTCCAGACATCGTGTCGCCGACACGCCGCACCGCCAGCGCATTAACAGCATCTTGCGCAGCTTGGGTCACATAAGGCGGCACCAAGCTCGGCAGCATGCCTTGCACGGCTTCGAGAACCGAGGGCTGGATAATGTCGGCAATCGCGATCACCTCGAACCTGGGCGCGGAGAACACCAGGCGCGGATAATCCTTGCTGTCGTAGGAAAGCCAAGGCCCGGGCATCGGCCCCGAGGGGGTGGCGGTCACCCCGGGAGGGGCGGGAATCCTGGTGGGTTCGGGATTATCGGGTGACGCCATCTATGCCGCACTCCCCTTTGGCCGCGTCCCCATCGGAACGATCTGCTGCAGCTTGGCCGAGGCCTGCAGCCCGGCGATCACCCGCTGCAGCACCGGATTGGCATGTTTTGCCGGCAGCTCGTTGAGCCCTGCGATTATCAGCCGCCAGTCATCCGGTGGAAGCGTGACTGACGCATCTTGCGACAGTTGCAATTCGCCACTATCAGGCATAGATTAACCCCCGATGATGCATGACAATTCTATCATGGGATGAGATGGAACGCCTGCAGACTGATCTGGCGGCACTGCGCGACGAACTGAGGGATTTCCGCACCGAAATACGGGTCGATCTCGTCCGCCTCGAAGCCAAGATCGACGGCAAGCCGTCATTGATGGCGATGTTCACCGGCATCCTCGTCACGGTCTTTGGCATGGCCGGCGTCATCGCCTCGACCGTGGGCACCTTGCACACGCTGGGGATGCTGCGATGACCGATCTCACACAGTTCTCGGCGCTCGTGGCGCTCTGGGCAGTCGGTTTCGGCCTTTTCGCCTTCCTGTTCACGCGCCTCGACAAGCGGATCGACCGGCTCGAGGACAGATTCGACGGGCTGGAAAACAGGTTCACCACGGAGATTGGCGCCTTGCGTCATGATCTCGCCGAAGAGTTCCGTGCGCAGCGGGCCGAGGTGAGCGCCCAGGTCGCAGCGATTGCCGCGGCGATCAACGCAAGCCGGGCATAGGAGCGCTGAGCGATGAACCCGATATGGCGCAGAGCCTTCAACTACATCGACGCGCGGCTTTACCCGCAAGGGCAACCCGGTTACGTGCCGCCCGAGATGCCGAATGCGCGGCCTGGGCTCAATATGTACGATCCGATCCCCGACGAGCTGCTGCGTAACCTGCCGCCGTGGGTCGGTAAGCTGCAGAAAGTCGCCTACTGGTTGATGCTGCCTTATGCCATCGCGCTCATAGTTATCTATTTCAGCGGCGCGATGGGTTGGTGGTAGCCTCATTGTTGCTGCCCCGGTTGCGGCGCGGCCAGAAGTCGGTTGGTCGCTATGCTGGGGCCGGCGATGCGCGGCAGAAGCGGATTGAAGAGCTGGCGCGCGGCTTCGACCGGTGCCAATCCCAGGCCAGGCCCATAGCGCAGGATGCGCCCGCCACCGATGGCCGCCAGCGTCGGTGCCACGACATCCTGCAGATAGGTGCCGAAATTCTGCGGTGCAAAAATATGCGTAGCCAAGCCGAGACCGCCTTCGCCGCCGCCGCTAAGTAGATTGCCGATAATCAGTTGTCGCCCGGTACCACTTTCCGGAAGTTTCTCAAGCGGCCCGTTTAGCACGCGCGCCAGCTTCTGCATGTCTTGGTTACCGCCAGCAAATCGCGGGTCAAAATTGGGATTAGCAACGGTGCCTTGGATGCGCCGCGCGAGCGCGGAATAGGTCGCATCATCAGCCGTGCCGGTTTTATCTACCAGCGGCTCAACGGTCTTGATCGTCTTCCAGAAGTAGCGACCGGTGTTAAATGCATCAACGGCCTGTTGGTTTGCCGCTGCTTGTTGCGCGCCGTAAATTGCTGGGTCGCCGGTTCGCGAAACCGAATCCTGCAGCGCGGTCTCGATACGGTGCGCAAAATCCTTGATGACCGGATCTTTTGAATTAGTCAGCCTGTCGAGCGGAGTTCCCTGCTTGATAAGGTCGTGCATCACGTTGCCGGGCAGCACTCCGCCATTTTTGGCAGCGGTGTTTTGGATCACATCGACCATGTTGGTGATCGAAGTGCCAGTCTGCGGCTGCTGTCCTGCCTCATGGGCGATGTCGCCGAGCTGTGTCAGCAGTTGCGGATCGCGGTTGGCATCGACGGTAACGCCCCGCACTTGATCCATGAGCTGACCGGCACGGGCACGAGCCGTTTGCAATGTCGCTTGAGTCAGCGTATCGCCCGGCATCCCCATGTTGCGATTGAGGACATCGTTAATCACTGACCTGTATTCGGCGGCCTTTCGCGTGGCGCCGCTGCCCGGAAAATACTTGGTGTAGTCCTCGACCCACTTTGCCAGGCCGCCGCGCTCGTCGCCGGTCGAGAGTTTGAACCCGAGGTCGCGCGCATCCTGTATGGCAGGTGCCAGGGCGCCGCGAGTGAATTGATTGGCGACACTGCCGAGCACGCCGCCAACCGCAAGGCCGCCTGCTGCGCCCTCGGCCCCGGCAGTCCGCCAGTCCTGGCCCGGCGTCGTGAGGATATTTTGCGCCGCGGGCACGCCTGCCATGTTCGCAACCTCGGTTGCGCCGCGAAAGAGCGGCACCGCATTGGCGATGCCTCTGAGCGCCCAGGTACTTGCCGCTAGCGGGTAAGTCGCGAGCAGGTTGCCGGCAATCTCACCGCCAGTAAACGGCAAGCTGTCGCCGTATTGCGTGCGGTTGGCTGCGGTTTGCGCCTGCAGACGCTGACCTCTGGCTGCAAGCACGTCGGGCGTTTCGCCGGCCGAGCGGTCGATTGCCGCCAGCGTCGGCCACGCTTGGTCGGCATTCTGTTCGAACTCGTTGAACCGCTGCGCAACGTTGCGCGCGCCTTGGAAGATGCCGGCGCCGATGGCTTGCAGCGATGGTTGCTGCAGCAAATAGTTCATCGGCTCCCCGGTCGTGGGATTGTACATCGCCCGCACGGGAGCGGCGACGTTGCGCTCCCACCAGGAAGGCTCGGGCGGCGTTACGAGCGGCGTCGCAGAGGGCGTCGTGGCATCGGCTGCGGGCGCAGCCGGAGCCGCTGGAGAGGGAGAAGGCGCGGAAGCCTGTGTCGTGGCGGGCGTAGTGGAAGGGGCTGCGGGCGCGCCTTGCGCGGGCGCAGGAGGTGCCCCGAAAAGCCCGTTCTTGAAATCGGCTGGCGGCACCGTTTGCGTTTCGCTCGGGGCTGCGGCCGGTGCGCCACCAAAGAGCGAACCCTTGAAATCGGTCGTTGCTGCAGCCTTGGTGTCCGGTACGCTCGACAGCGGTTCGCCGACATGTTTTTCAATCTCGTCGATATTTGATCCGGCGAGATAGTTCTCCGCTCCAGGCACGCTCCCCGGCAGGAAGGGGCTCGCGGTCGCGGGCTTCTGCAGCGCGCGGTAGTTCGCGAGCACGCTGTTGGCGTAACCATGCTTTCCGCTGGAATCGCCGCCATAGGCCGAAAGCGCGGCATGAAGATCGCCGCCGTAATATTGCAGTAAATCGTCGATGTAGCGGCCCGCGCCGTAGATCGACGATCTCGGATCGTTGACGTTGACGCCGTAGTGCGCCGCCGTTTCGGGGATGAACTGCATCACACCCCTCGCGCCGGCAGAAGACGGCCCGACGTTGCGTCCTTCGCTACTCTCGATCTGGGCGATCGCGCGCAACAGCATCGGGTCGACGTTGGCGGCAAGGCCGGCGCCTTGGTAGAGGTCGGTGTAGTCAGCCATTTACGGGTTGACCACGGAGAACGCGCCGCCCTGGCCGTCCTGGCTAATCCAGCCCTGGCCCTTGGCGTACTGGACGTTTTTGAGAAACTGCGCCTGCTGGTCCTTGGGGATTTTCGAGGCCATGCGGCGCCACTGGTCGTCGGCATTGCCGGCTGTGTCGGCGAGCCAGAACACGCGCGGGTCAAACTTGCCGCCACTCGCCTTGTCGGTTGCGTTCCAGCGCAGCACCCACTCGTTGTGGCGCCCGTCCGACCAACCCTGCTGTTTCGCCTGCTCCCAGGCGGTCGCCATCCGATTAATCGCGTCCTGGTTGCCCTTGAGCGTTGCCGAGATGCCGAGCACACCTTCCTTCGACTGCGCCATACCGGGCGTGATCGCCTCGGCAAGACCTTGCCTGGCATCGGACGGATTGCCGAGCGTCGACAACTGCCGACTGGCGATAAGGTTGGCGTCCTTGGAAAATTCGTCGTAGGCGGCCTGCGCGTCTTTGATCGCGGTTGGCGCGTTGCCGGTCGCATTGACCCCTATCTTGTCGAGAAACTGGCGCCAGGTGCTGCCGGCCTGTGCGCCAAGACCGGGGTTCCAGCCCGGTTGGTTGACCTGGGAGCGCATATCGTCGATCAGCGCCGAAACGTTTGGCGTGTCCTTCGCTGCGACTGCGAGCGCGGTTGCCGCCTTCTGCGACGGCACCGTCACAGTGTCGGTGTAGCCGGCCTGCGGCGGCACGCCGACACCGCCAGCTTCCGGTGGTGCGGGCGGCGGCGGCTGGACATATTCGGGACCTTCGACCTTTGGTGGCGTCGACGGTGCGCTTGCCGGCTGCGGCTGTGGCTGCGGATAGCGCCCCGGGGCAGCTGCGGGGGGCGGGGCTGCGGGCCTACCGCCGCCATAGTCGGCGCCTTTGGGAGCCGCTGGCGCAGCTGCCGGCTTGGCAAAATTCGGATTGAGCCGCTGCAGCTCGGGGTTGCTCGAGAGGATCGCAATCCCGACCGCGTGCGGGACCTGGATCGACTGGCCGCCGGGGAGCGTAATCGTCTCGGTCGCGCCCGCCGATTCCGGGGTGAGCGTATAGGGATTGTAGCCGTAGGGGGTCGAGGATGCGCCCGCACCCTGGCCGGCAAAGGTGCTCGGGTTGGGATTGAAAACCAAGGCGCCGCCGCCAGTCGGGAGCGTCGCCACCCCCGGCAGATGGCTCTGCACCACGCTCGTCGCGTGGCTATTGGCGTAAGCTGCGCCCTGCACCCAGGTTGTCGCCTGAGCCGGGCTCATCCCCGCCACCTGGCCGATCAGCTGCTGACGCCGGCTCTCCGGCATCACCCCCGCGGGCATGCCTTGCAGCATCGTGGTGATTTCTTCCGCCGTTACCTGCTGCCCGGTTGCAGCCTTGGCCGCCAGAGGCTGCAGATAGAGGGACTGCGCGCCGAGCTGATCGAGGTTCGACTGCAGCTGCTCGCGGCTGCCTGCGGCCTGCGCCTGGTTGCCGCGCCCGGCCTGCTCCATCGTGGCGCCGAGGTGGAAGGTCGCGCCCGGCCCCCCTTGGGCCAAGAGCGACTGAAACTTGCCGGGGTCGAATTGCCCTGTCTGCGGGTCGATCGATTGCTGATAGGCGTCGGCCGCGGCGCGATCGGCGCGCAATTGCATCAAGGCATTCAAGCCCTGCGCCGATTGCCCCGCCGTTGCAAACGGGTTTGGCGGGTTCATCAATTGGTTGATAAAGGCGCCAGTGCCGGGATCAGCCATCAGTAGAGCCCTCCGGTGTAGGGCTGCGCGTTAACGGCCGAGCCGATTGTCGAGCCGCCGGTGTTGTTCTGGTTCAGGTAATTGCCGAGCAGGTAATTGCTGATGCCACTATTGATCCCGCCGGTGAGGCCTGCGCCGAGCAAGTTCCCCGCCGCCTGCTGCGAATTGGCGATATTGGCCGACCCCTGCACCCCCGCCTGCCCGAAAGAAGAGGCGACATTGCCGGCAAGCCCCATATAGGCCGCCAAGGGCTGGGTGATGGCGCTGACGTAATTGCCTTCTCCGGTGCCGTAAGCGTTGGCAATCCCGGTGCCGAGGTTTTGGAAGATGTTGGCAATCCCGCTCCCGGCATTCGAATACGCGGTGCCGATATTGCTGCCCGCGGTCGAGGCGATATTGCCGATATTGCCATAGATGTTGGAGAGGATCTGGCCGAGGTTCGACCCCGCATTGGAGCCGATCGTCGCGGTATTCGAGAGAATATTGTACCTGTTGTTCTGGTTCGCCCAATAATTCTGCAAATACTGTGAACCGAAAGTATTCGCAAGTCCTTCCGCATATTGAATAAGCGATTTTCCGAGCGGCCCCGAGCCCGATTGCCCGATGCCGCCATAGCCCGATGCGGTGGCCGCGTTCCGTGCCGCCTGCTCGCCCTGGCTCAAGGTGAACTGATAACCCGGAAGCTGGCTATAATCGGTGAGCGAGGGCATCGCGCCCAATTGGCCCGACTGGATCTCGTTGACCAATTGCCCCATCACGTTGGAGCCGCCGGTGATGTAGGGCATCATAAAGTTGCTGATGTTGTCCCCGGCGCCGGTGAGGTAATTGATGCCGCGATCGGCTCCCGCCTGGATCGCGGCGATCGTCGGCCCGAGCATATTCTGGATCGCGGTGATGCCGCCAACCCCGGCATTGTCGAGCGCGCCGACCGCGTCGGCGATATAGGCGCCGACCGTATCCGTCGCCGCCCCCATATTGCCGGCGAGATTATCCTGGCCCTGCTGCAGGATGCCTTTCTGGAAATTCAAAATCTGGTTGAGCATATTCTGCTGCTGTTTGGCAGCAGAGGATGCGGCGGAAGATCCGATCAGCCCGCCGGCGATATTGCCGATGGCAGAGAGCCCGCCGCCGATGATCCCGACCATGTCTCTAGTCCCCCAGCAGCTTTGAATGCCACAGCTCCACCGGCGCGTAGCCGAGCGCCTTGAAGAGCCTGGAACAATCCTTGTGGAGCTTACTTCCCGCATGCACCCGCTTCACCCCACGGCGCCTCAGTTCCGCCTCATGCACGCGGAAGAGCCGCCGCCCGGCGCAGCGACCTCTGACTTCCGGCGCGACCCAAAAGACATCCATCGTCGCTTCGAAGCAGTGCCGGTAATGCAGCCCCGTCGAGAGGATCATGATGCTGTAGCCGACAAGCTTGCCGCCCCGGCGCACGGCAATCGCCGACAGCATCCCCATCCGGTCCAGCTCGCGGTATTTCTTCCAGTCGATCGCCAACTGGACCTCGTTCTTATCGACCGCTAATTCCTCCCAATGCCGCCGGATCATGCCCTCTTCCTCGGCCTCCTCGAGGATGGAAAGGGCGTTCTCCGTGGCCAGCGACAGGTGCTCCATCAGCGGGTCCCCATAATTTGGCGCTGTACCGTGAGGCAGTCTTCAAGCGTCGCATTAACCCCGCCGTTGCTCATCACCACGATGCAGTGCGTACCCCTTGCCCAGTGCGAATTGTTGTTCAAGGGAGTGCGCAGGCTCGAGATCTCGAGCGGGTTGATGATCAAGAGTTGCCCGCCCGGGCCATGCAGGCTGATCAAGACGAGGGCGAGCAGGATGGCCATGCCTCACCCCGTGCGAATATCAAGCAGCAGGTGGATCCGCTCGTCCGCCGAATTGTTTTCGGCCGAATGCTCGGCCTTGTGGTTGAACCACCACACACTATCCGTCTGCATCTGGATCGTTTCGCCGCCGCAATGAAACTGGCACCCCGGCAAGCCCTGGACGCAGATATGGAGGCGCAAGCCATCCTGTGTCGCGTAGGCCCCGTAATTATCGGCATGGCTCAGGATCACCCCGCCCGGCGGGAGGCGGGCGATAATCACCCGCCCCAAGGCGATGCCCTGGAAGCGCCGCATCAGGTTGAAGATGATCTCGCGGCATTCGGGGAGCTTTTCCCACGCCGGGTACATGACCAGATCCAGATCATCAACCAGAGCCTCGGAATCTTTTGTGCCCTCCCACCGCTCGGGTCGCGAATAGCGCAGCAGAATGTCGCTCATCCCGCGGAACGGGGTGCCGTTGAACTCGGTGCGGTAGCGATGCTGATCCCAGAGCTGCGGCTGGCGCTGCAGCGCCATGCGCAAGGGCAGCATGTCCGCGGTGCCGATGGCGAGAAAGTTTTTCACGTCGGCGTCCACTGACTCGAGGTGCCGTCATTCCAAAAAATGTACATTTTAGCGCCCACGGAATCGAACCACAGTTGACCGATCTGGGGCGCCGAGGGCGCTGTATCCGAGATCGTCACTTTGGGCTGCGCATAGCCCGAGCCAGCGATCGGCACGACGTTGTTGGCAACGTGGCTGCCGTTGTCGCCAAAGCCGTAATAAAGCGTTGAATCGTTTTCGTTGTACGCCAGCTCAGCGGTGGCAAGGGTGGTTGGGGCACCCGCCGCGCCGCCACCAAGCCGCCGCTTGATGCGCAGCGTATCGCTCAAAACGTTCCTCCGTCAAAAATTATTCCATCTATGGTTCCGCCTGTAATGGCGACAGCCGTGGCGTTCTGTGTACTCATCGTGCCGAGCCCGGAAATCGCGGTGTTGGGGATGGTGGCGCTGGCGGTGAAGGCCGAGGTGCCGTTGCCCTGGATGTAGCCGGTGAGCGTCGTCGCTCCGGTGCCGCCGCGCGCGACACCGATCGTCGTCGCATTCCACGTGCCCGTGGCGATCGTGCCGAGCGTGGTGATCGAGGTTTGCCCGACATAGGTTGGGTCGATCGAAACTGCCGCGGCGACCGCGATCTGCCCCGCCGTGCCGACCACGTTGAGGGTCGAGCCGACCTTGTTAAGACCGTTACCGGCGGTCACCGTGCCGGCGCTCGAAAACTGTGTCCAGGTAATCGACGTGGTGCCGAGGGTGCCCCCCTGGTCCGAGGTGCAGACCCATCCCGTATCGGCGTTGGCCGTGCCCTGCTCGACAAAGCAGAAGGCGTCGGGCACCTCAGCCCACACGTCCATGTCGAGCGCGCGCGTCCATGAACCGGCCGCTACCACATAGATGCCGTTCGCCGACTGCGCGGTCTGGTCTTTCACCAGGCAGCGGTCATTCGCCACCAGCGCAACGCCGTCGATCGTCTGCGTGCCGGAAAGCGTGATGTTGGCACCCGTCGTCGCCGCCTTCACCGACTGCTTGGCATCGAGGCCTTGAGCAACCGTGTCGCAATAGTTTTTGGTCGCGACATCCTGCGGGTTGGTCGGGTCGATAAGGTTGGTGATCTTGTGGCTCGCCCACGACACGTCCGTGGTCGGGGCCGCCAATTGATTGATATTGGTGGCCAGCACAAAGGCCGTCGTCGCGACGCTCGTCGTATTGTTGCCATTGGCGGCCGTGGGCGCGGTCGCCGGGTGCGCGTGATCGCCGCGCGCCCACTGCGTTGCCGTGCCGGCACTACCGGCCGCGGTCAGCGCCTGCGGTGTGGCCGCCGAGGACAGACCCTGACCGGCGATAGCCGCAATCGTTACGGCATTTCCGCCACTGTTACCCTCGCCGTAGTAGAGGGTGTGGTCGACCTCATTATAGGCAAGCTCAGCGCTCGCCAGTGATGACGGCGCACCGGGAGCGCCGGACGCGCGGCGTTTGATGCGCAGCGTGTCGGTCATCTAAAAATTTCCCCCATCGATCACATCACCCGACGCCATAAGCACCTGGGTCCAGCCCGCCGACTGCCGGCCATAAGTCAGTCCTGTCAGCGGCGCCTCGGGTATCCCCCCGCCGCCACCACCTGCAGGCGTTACCCAGTGCGTGTTGTAATCAGTGGCGTCGACCTTTGTGAGCACTTGGCCGGCAGTGCCGCCCGGCGCCACACCAGGCCCAACGGGGCCAGGGACGGTAGAATCGGCTCCCGGAGGACCGGCGGGACCGGGGGGACCCGGGACACCGTTGATCTGTAAGTCACCGACCGCGTGAAAAATGCTTTCGAGAAAGCGAAAACTAACCGGGGTCGGTTCCCCCGTCGGCTCGACAAAGGCATTGCGCGGCGAAATCAGCCCCTGCGCGGCAAAGAGGCTCGAGATCCCGCTCCGCGGGTTGATCGATCTAATCGGCGGCACGCCCCGTCCCCTGCATCACGACATTGCCCCCTGCGTCGTAGAGCCGCCAGTAATCGGCTTCCTTGGGCATCGCCGGCTCGGTCCCGCGCGAGAGGCGGCGCAGCAAAAATTCGCTGGCCTCAAGGCCTCCCACCCGCTCGCCCTGCGCCACGCCATTGCAATCCTGCGGCTTCTCTCCCTTGTAAAAGACAAAGCGCGCGAGGCTCCCGGAAAAACGCACAGTTTCGCGGGTCAAGGCCCGCTCCAAGGATTCCGAGCGCTCGATCACGAGGCTTCCCCCACGACATCGATCCACGCGCCATTGAGCGCGCAGGGCCCCGGGGAATGCCAGGTCATGCGGTAAACCCGGTCGCGCGCGTACCCCAAGCGCCGCCACTGGTATTGCCCGTTGGAGCCGCTCACCGTCTGCGGCACACTCGTGCCGTAATTGCGCCCGGCATCGTCCGACCAATCGAGTGTCGCGGTCTGCGGGTTGAGCTGGGAAGCATCCATCGCGGCATAAAAGCGGGTATGCACGAGCCGCTTCCCGTCCTCCTGGACATGCGGCCACGAGCGCTGGCGCACGATCGGTTGGCCGCAATCGTCAAAATGCTGGCGCGACACATGCAGGATGCGCGGGCCGGTGCGGTCGCCGGCGAGGACACTATTCTGGTCCCCGCCATTGGGGACCGAACCCCACCCCGCCATGCAGCGCGGCAGCCACGGCTGCGACAAATCCTGATAGGTCCGCTGGTGCCACAGCTGCGTCGAGGCGTCGTAAGCCCACCAGGCGTTGCCGCTAGGGAACCAGAACCCGATCGTCTCGTGGCCGCCGATCTGGTAGGCCATGCCGATCGCATCGGAGAGGGTCGGGTAGAGCGACCACTGGTCCTCGACGGCAAATGTGGAGACTCTGCGCGCGGCGTAACCCTCGCCCCTCAGGCACATGTTGCGCCCCCAGCGGTCCTGAGAAATCCAGTAAACCGCGTTATCGGCGACGACGGGCGAGAACTGCGCCACACACCCCTGCTGCAAAATGCTGTTCGGCATGCGTGAGAAGGCGAAGGTGGCGCCGCCTGAATTAAACCAGATCTCGGTAGTGCTGACCCCCAAGAGCCAGACATTGTCGTGGAGCGCGGCGGTCGCGACCAGATAGTCGTTCCACCCCTCTTTTGGCGTGATGTAGGTGGCATCGAGCGGCAGAAACTGCCCCGAGAGCGAGGTGTAGAAATTCGATGTCCCGGGCTGATTAAAGGTGAAAAACGTGTCGATATAATCAACCCTGGTCGATCCGAGCCACGCCGGATCGGTGATCGCCAGGAGGCTCCCGGCGGTGTTGGCGTTGGCGAGCGGCACGTACCAACCGCCCGTTGTACCATCGACAAAGACCACATCCCCCTGGTTGTCGCAGATCGAAACCGGGTTGGTATTGCTGCTGATGGTGCCAAGATGCACCGCGGCGGTGCTGGGGCCCTTCCACTGGATCACGTCCTGGCCGATGACGGCAAAGACCATACCGTTTGAGGCGTCGTAGAGCCCGCGCACCGGCCCCGAATAGGTGCCGGTGTAGTCCGAGAGCACCTCGAGGCCAGGTGCGGGATAATGCGTCACCGGAAAGGGCGCATCCTTCGGGTTCTGCTCCGGGTAGAGATTAAAGCAGACCTGCGCGTTGGCGATAAAACCGCGGGCCTGGTAGGCGCCTTGGGTGAGGGCGAGCTGCGCCATCAGCGCGCCTCCAAGGCTTCGATGCGCCGGATGAGCTCGGCCAGAACCGCAAGCGGCGCGTATTGCTGGCGGTTGGCTTCGCGGTCGGTGGCCAGCGCCAAGCGCTTGGCGTGCGCCACCTCACCGCGCAGGCGCATCGCTTCCTCGAGCGCCCTTTTCGCCGTCGCGGTTGTTTCTTGGTATTCGCTGATGAGTGCCGCGAGTGCGTCCGCGCGCGCCGCGGGGGGCTGCTGCTCCAATCTTTCGATCCGCCCGCGCTGGTCGTCGTGCATCGCCTGGGCTTGCTTGTGCGCCTGACGCAATTCCGCGGCCGCCGCGTCGGTCATCTGCTGCAGCCCATCGAGGCGCTGCAGCATCCCGCCAAAATACGCCAGCGGGGTATATTCCATTTCGTTGCGCTCGCGTGCGCTGCGCGTTACGTGGAGCTCCAGGGCATCGAGGCGCGCTTCGATGTCACGCAGGCGGCGGGTCAGTTCCACCACCGCGACATCGGGCTGCAGGGCGCGATCGATCGCCCGCTCGGCATACATCCGCAGCGTCGCAAAATTGCGGTTCAGGTCCTCGGCAGTGAGGTTCTGACCCTTCTGCCAAACGGTGATCCCGTCCTCGGCAAAGTAGCCCATGTGATCACCCCAGCTGGGTCCCGACCGGAACCCCGGCACTGGTTTCTGGGTAGACAAACCCGCCCAAGGGGTTCTTCATCCGCACGCCCGTGCCAACGAGCGAGGCCGGCATCTTTAAGGGCTGCAGCGCGAAATTCGTCATGCGCAGGGTATTCAAGGCGCTGCGCGCCATGCCCTTCAGTTCTTCATCGGGCGGCAGCTTGTAGGCAATGGCGGTTTTGACCGCGAGATTGTACATCAGCGCCAATTGGGTTTCCGCCGGCAGGATCGTCTCGAGATCGGCCGTTTGCGAGCCCTCGGCGGCAAAATCAATCGCACTCTGCCAGGCGATGTAGAGCGAGAAAAACGCCTGCACCGGCACCGGCCACAGATACATCGTCGCCACCGGCACGATCGGATCGTAATAGATGAGCGACGGCCACGAGTGCAGGTTTTTGAGACTGATCGCGTCGTATTGCTGCCGCGACTCCAAGATTCGCATCGGAAAATCGAGCGGGTAGGAATTGGGCCCCGATCCCACCTGCTGGCGCAGATAGCAGGATTGGATGGTGGCCGGCCGAAACTTCCCGTCGGTGATGAAATCAGGCGTCGGGGATGCCGCCGCCGGCCCCACCTGGTAGGTCATCTGCCCCGGGTTCAAGGGGATCATCGCGGTATTGAGGCGGTAGACGAGCCATCTTTTTTGCCGCCATTCCTGCATCAAGAGGATCAATAGCTGCTGTGCATCGGCGAGGTCCTGCGGGAGCGCGGTTTGCCCGACCCCGAGGACCCCCGACGTTCTCAGTGCAAGACTGATGAGGTCCTGCACCAGCATTGGTTAGCGATCCTGATCCTGGATCTTGCGGATCCCCCGATTGATCGAGCCGCGGCTATCACCCGAGCGATCAAAGGCGCCGCAGGGGGAAGGCGGACGGTCCATCATCCGCGCCGAGGGCAGGCCGGTGCTGCCAGGCCCCGCGTCATAGCGGCCGCCACCACGCTTTTGCCGCTCCAGGGGCTCGACATGCGGGTCGCGCTTTGTCGAGGTGCGCCAGTCGCCGTGAACATCTCGTGCCATCTACCGTCTCCTCTTGCCAATGCCGCGCTCGTCAAGCACGGCCTCGAGCGTCTCTCGTATCATCATCGCCAGCGGATCACCGCCATTCGACATCGGGAAGGAACTCGCCGGGCGTTCGCGGTGGATGTCCTGCGGCTGCGTTCCCCAATCCTCCTTGTGCAGCCGGTCGTGCTCCTCGGGGGTGTCGACGACCACCGTGCGCCCATCCGGGTGGTAGAGCATTTTCGGGTAATCGTTGCGCCCGAGATTGCCGGGGAGCACTTCGGCTGCCATGAAGACTCCTTAAGGTATGTCGGCGACTTTACAGACCCATTCCGGCCGCACCATGAGGCTGCCGAAAAGGATATCAAGACGGGTGACGAAGCTATCGGAGAGGATCGCGTAATCCGTGACCATCCTCAACGAAATACCGTCATAAGTCTCCCTTGCCGCCTCGTGCGTACCGCGCGGCAATTCCAATTCGGCGGTGGCCAGCGTCAAGGCCTCCGCATAATAGGCAAAATTGTTGCGGTAGGCTGACGACGCCGCGGTGGCAAAGACGATATTAGCGCCGCCGGCAGGCGAGACATCGACCGTCTGGAAGGGAACGGGGTTGCCACCCGATGCCGGGGTGATCGGCGGGTAGATCGAGAGCGAGGTGGCGCCGGCATTGGCGTTCGCCAGGATGGTGAACTGCTGCAATTGCCCGGTTGAGGATTTAGTGACCCGGTTAACGGCTCTGACCCCAGCAATGGTAAAGATATCGCCGGCGACAACCGGCCCCGCGAGCGCCGAGATTGTCAGGGTCGAGCCCGTCTGATTGGCGCCGGAGACGGTCGGCGGCGTGCCGTAGGCCCCCGTCGTGTGCATGGTGACGGTCTGGTCCATGCCCCAATCGAACCCCAAGGTGTCGACCGAGAGCGTGCCACGCATATATTGCTCGGAGATCTTCGCCTGCGGATTGAAGAGCCCGGTGAGTGAGGTAACCGTCCTCGCCTGGGTAATCGGATCGAGCACGATAAAGCGATCGTTTCTCGGCGCGCCATTGCGATCGAGGATCGCGCCGGCCTGCAGCCAGGTGCCGGCGGAGGGGCTGATCATGTTGCTCGAGGCGTCGGTGTTCATGACGAAATTCGAGGCCTGCTCGATATTCGCCATCACCGCGACGGCGACACCACCGGCGAGGATGTTGACCGCGGGGGCCAAGACCCGCTCAGAATAATCATCCAAGCTCAACGCGCGATCGGCGCTGGTAAACGACACATCGACGCCATACTGGTTGGCGACGGTGAGCATCGTCGACTGCTCGTTTGTCGATTGCGGGTTCGCCGTCGGGCCAGTGCGCAGGGTGTAATCGTTCGGCAGCCTGATTCTGAGCTGCGAGCCGATCTTGGCGCCGCCACGGCCAAACTCTTCGTCGAACTGGCGGTTGATCGTGCGCAAAAACCAATTGCTATTGCGGAAGAGCCTCACAGCCTCCCGCGTCACCATGCTGATGGTAAGGAGTGAGTTCGCCACGGAATATCCCCCAGGCGCCGGTGCGCGAGGGATGAAGGCGCAACCAAGCGCGTCAATGAGTTGACGGTGGATTTCCGCGCATTAACCGGCGCGAGAGCGGCGCATCGCCTTGTGAACCGGGCGAAGAGCGGCGCAATCCCATTAACCGGGGAAGACGGCGCAATCCCTCCCCGAGGGAGGGAAGGCGGCAAATATGTCACACTCTTATGCAGCGATCAAGGCGCCGCGTTGGCCTCGACCTCGATGCGCACGGTCCCGGGCGGCGGGTGCAGCGAGGGCACCGTCAGCATATGCGACAGCGCTTCGATCGGTCCGGCGGCGTTGAACGTCGCTTCCAAGAGCGGCGCGCCGTTGGCATCGAGGTAAGTGAGGGTGTAGATCATCGGATGATCCGGTTTTTAGAGATGGAAATCTTTTTTAAACTCAGCCCATGAAAGCGGGTTGGTGTCGGTGTTCATGTAGCCGACATAGCCCGAGTTCGGGTCGCCGGAGTTCCAATAGCCCGAGAAGGCGGCCAAGCCATAAGCCCGGTAGGCGTCCATCGCCGCTGCCATGTTGGCGACAAAGAGCGGGTTATCGCCCATGCGGCCGATAGCCCATTCCGGCACCGCCCAGCCCTTCCTATGCTGCAGCGCCAGCCCCTGGCTGATGGTGATGCCCGGCACCTGGTCCTGTTGCCAGCGGGCCGCGTCTGGCTCTAGCTGGCTGCGGTTGCCGTCATAGGTATCGATCGCGACAAAATCGGTATCCTGGTCGCCTGGGTAGCATGCCTGCCAGTTGGGCATGATCGTGCCGTCGGCGGCGTTAAAGGCGAATGTCGCGTTCGGCATGACCCCGCGGATTGCGACCACCATCTGGTGAAAGGCACCGATAAAATCGGCGCAGTAGGTATTGGTGTTCTGAAACCCGCTCGCCCAACCCCACTCGTACCAGCCGCCCTCGAACTCCCAGATCGGGCGGAAGGTGACCTCGTTGTAGCCCCAGCCGGCAAGCTGCTGCGCCACAGCCTGGTAATGAGCATTGAAGACGCCTGTTGCTGCCTGGCGCAGGGTCAGCCCCTCGTGCTGCGGGAAGGGCGGGATATTGAGCCAGAGCTGCGGGCCGCGGCCGCTGGTGTACTGCCATTCGACAATCGACCACGCCGAGCCTTCGTAATTGGCCCAGCCGCCGCGCGAGTCGGGGTCCATCGCAATCCCGCTGCCGCTCGAAACAATGCTGCCCTGCGGCATCCCGAGCGCCCCCTCCCAGTAGGCGTAATCGGCTGGCACCGTCCACACCTGGACGGGGTTGCCGTCCGGCCCCGTCACCCATTGCGGGTGCGCGATGCTCGCGTCCCACGGCCCAAAGACACCGATGCCCTGTACCCCGATGCCCGGCGGTGGTGGTGGCGGTGGGCTCCCGCCGCCGCTGCCGCCATTGCCACCCCCGTTGCCATTGTGACCATGCGCCGCCGAATTGCCCTGCGCGTGCGCGTCGGTCATGGTGTAAGTGAAAAAAGGCAGGAGCAGAAAAATTGCTAACGCGCCCCGACAGCGTTGCATCGATTATCCCCCAGATGCGTTATTATTGATCTTGGCCGCACCTGGCAGCGGTCGGACGTTCCGCGACTTGGGCCCGCTCCCCCGGGCCCATTTGTTTTGGGATTAGCGGGCGATTCGGCTGCGGCGCTCGTCGCGGTCACGCCGCCGGATAAATTCGGCCATCGAGACGTCTTGCAGCGGCTTTTCCGCCCGCGTCGAATTGCCGCCCAAGGGGCGCAGCGGCGGCGGGGTGCGGGTCACCGCAGCCGGCGGAGCGGGGGCTTCACGTGAAACATCGGGTAGGGGCACTGACCCATTCTCGCGCCCCGACATCTTGGCAAATTCGATCGCCATCTCCATGGGCGCCAGCGAGAGGATCCGCGCCGCATTGTCGAGATCGCTTGCCAGTTGCCGATAGACACGGTGCCCATCGGGAAGGCGCGTGAGCGCTACCAGGGCATCCGGGCGGTTGCCGTAGCCGACCGCATTTAATGCCGATACCGCGTCCTGCATATCGCCAAATTCATCTTGGCCGCGGCGGAAAAGCGTATTGCAGTCCTCGTTAAAGCGCTGCTGCAGCTGTTCTTCGGCCGCCTGCTGGCGTCCTTCGCGCCGCCCCTGCTCGCGCGGGTCCTCTGGTGTGCCGGGGGGCGGCGGCTGATAAGATTGCTGCTGGCGGTATTGCTGCAGCATCGCGGCAAATTCATCGCGCTGGCGCTGCGCCTCGTATTTCTGCCGGGTGAGCGCATCGACCCGCTGCTTCCAGTCGATCTCGGGCTCGGCCGCGGGCGCATCTTCGTTCGCGCCACCCGGCAAGCGATCATTCGCCGGTTCCGGGCGCCGGTCATTCGACGGCGCGGGCTCATTTCGTTCCCTATCATCCTGATGGGTCGATTTTGCCGGTTGCGGCTCTTCGACCGGCGGCGATTCGCCCGGATCGGCTGCGCCATCGGCGCGGATCCTACTGCTCATCCTCTCTCATCCTCTCGGCCTCGTGCGCGTTGCGCGCATGCGCGCCAACCGCCGCCAGGGCCATCTCTGTTGGCATAAACCCGTGCTTTACCGCGTGATAGGCGCGCTTTGCCGCCTCCAGAATATGCTTTGAGGCGACATCGTCATTTTGCATGCGCGCGCCGTGGTAGCCGACACGGACAAAGTGGCTTGCCACCGGATCATCAAAATCCGACCCCATCTTCTCGTGCAGCCCCTCGTGCTCCAATTCGTCAAAATGGTGCTTTGGCACCGGGACACGCGAGGAAATCTCGTTTGGCCCCGGTGGCGGCACCTCCGGCTCGGGCGGCGGCGGGGTTCGCAGCATCTCGGCCATTGTGCGCGGCATCAGCGCGTTGCCGCCCTGGATCCGCGGCGTTCCGGGGTTGACCTCGACACTCCCCGGACCCCACCTTCCGCCCGGGTTCTCGTCGGGGCGCAAGAGGTTCGCGGCCATTACATCAGCCCTTTCGAGGCCGCGCGCATCGTCTCGAGCACATCGTCGATCACCTGCAGCGGCAATTGGTCGAGCATCGTGCGCAACTCATGGACCTCGCCCTTGCCGTCATAGGCATCCATGCCGAGACGCACGAGCAGAAAGAGCGCGCCGACTTCGGGATCGGAGAGTTTCAATGTGATCCCTCTCACTGACCGAGGCCCATCAGGTACTGCGCGACATCATTGACCGGGGCGAGAGAGCCTTGCCCCGAACCACCCCAGTTCGGCACCGCGAGGCCGCCCTGGTCACCCCCCATCAGCATGCGCAGGTTGAGCATTTGCTGCTGCGACATCAGCGGCTGACCGCTCACCAGGGGATTATTAAACCAAGGCGAGAGATTGTGCAGTTGCTGCGCTTGTTGCTGGTTAAAGGCGGCGATGCCGGCCAGGTATTTCTGCCATTGCTGCGCCCAGGGTAGCTGTTGGTCGGTGACTTGCCCGGTGCGCACCACCGGCATCTGCTGCTGGAAGGGGGTGGTGGCGATCGGCTGCGGCTGGGGAATAGCCATCAGCGCAGCCCTTGTGCGGCAAGGCCGCGGACCATCCCTATAGGCTGAAGACTGCCGACGGGATCAATCTGCTGGTATTGCGGCGCCCCTCCCGCTGGCAGCTGGCCGCCGCCTCGCATCAGCATCATGCGCAGCAGTGCCTGCGCCTGCGGGTTAGCGCCACCCCCCGCCATCAAGGGATTGCCCATATTCATCCCCGGGCCCGCCATCCCCGGTGGCGGCTGCTGCTGCATCGCCTGCAATTGGGTCAAGCGCTGCAGCACCTGCTGCATCGGGCTCGCCTGCGGGTTCAACATTTGGCTCATCTGCGCCTGCTGCGGCGTCATCTGCCCTGGTCCGGTGCCGATATTGGCGCCCGGCAATTGCGGCAATCCACCGCCGCCCTGGCCAGAAAACATGCTGAGCAAAAACTGCAGCTGCTGCGGGTTCATCTGGCTCAGATCAAGCGGCATCAGCGTTTCCCCTTGCGCTTTGATTGCCGCGCCGTCGAGAGCGCGATCGCCACCGCCTGCTTTTCTCCACGACCGGAGTCTCGAAGTTCTGATATATTCTTGGAAATTGTAGCCTTCGAAGAGCCTTTCTTAAGCGGCATGGCAATCTCCAAAGAATGCACTGTTTGCGGCAAGTTGTTCACAGTGAGGCCATACCGCAAAGATACCGCGGTTTATTGCTCTCGTAGGTGCCACAACCTTGGAACAATCGCCGCCAGAGAACCGGCAAGACTTAAAGCCATTGTCGGTAAGCCAGCGCATAATCGTGGTGGGTTCAGCATAGCGTGCGAAAGCTGCGGCAAATCTTTCGATCTGCCGCCCTCTCGTCTTCTCAAATCTAGGTATTGCTCTCAAGCCTGCTATACGCTTGCGCAACGCGTTTTGCCGCCGAGGAAGCGGTACATCCGCATAACGGTCGATGGCGTACGCCTCCTTGAGCATCGGCACGTCATGGAACAGGCGCTTGGCCGCAAATTGCTGAAGACCGAGCACGTCGATCATATCAACCGTGACCGACACGATAATCGGCCCGAAAATCTGCGTGTTCTCGACATCAAGGAACATGGTTGCGTCAGTTCCTCTCAACGGGGCGTTCCGCTCACGCCCTCAGATGCGGCATGAAGAGGATCAGGGTGACGAGCAGCATCGCAATCCACGCCAGCCACGACGTTGCCCAGGAAAATTGCCCCATCTGCGGCACCGGCAGCAAAGCGATCAGCCACAGAAACAAATCCACCACCAGCAGGATCTCGAGGACCATCGCATCACCTCATCGGCGGGGTGACGGGGGAAAGCGCATGAATCTGCCCGTTGGCCATCCCTGGAATACCAGCGGGCACGCCACCGGGCATGCCCTGCGCGGTCGGCGCGAGCGAGGCAATGATGTTGCCCTGCGCCGATTGATCCATCAGCGCACGCTGCATCACCGGGGCGAGGCCGCCCTCCTGCATCACATCGATCATCATCGCCTTGATGAGCCCGCGCACCTCGTTGCCATCGACATAAGCGCCATCGGTGCCTGACATCGAGAGCAGCTTCCCCATGCGCTCGGTGGTGGCTCGGTAGGCTTCAACATCGACCTTGGCGT